>Ga0187894_10004566_pt1 | contig 14739 bp, 12 predicted proteins | sample GBC1701081metaG_FD_136650 | JGI IMG/M metagenome (GOLD analysis project Ga0187894, IMG submission 136650) | White microbial mat communities from a lava cave in the Kipuka Kanohina Cave System on the Island of Hawaii, USA - GBC170108-1 metaG ...
ATAACGGAACAAACGGAGAAGACCCACTCCAAGAGGCTTTCCGTCTGTTCCGTTATTTCCGTTTGTTCCGTATTCTCTCCTGATCCCCATCACCAAAAGCTCACAGTGACCGTGCCCGGTATATCAACCGCTCGAACCGGATGAGCGCGGACGCCGCGGGAACACGAACGCGCCGAGCTTTTTCTCGCCCGGCTGCGTGAATTGGGCATTGATCCCGATTCTTTGAAGTGAGCCGAAGGCGCCGCTTGAAAACAGGACTCCGAAATCGATCACTCAAGAGGTTGCCACCCGATGAAAATCTCTCTCCCCGTTTTGCTCACAGCTTTGGCCGCCGGCTTGTTGCTCTTGGCGCTGAACCAGGCCGGATGGCGATGGCAGGGTTTCGCGCAGGTCACAGATGTCAAGCGCAAAAAGCCCACGCCGAAGCCCGCTCCGAAGCCCGCTTCTCCAGACACTAAGCCGCGTAAATCCAATGAGCCCCCGCCCAAATCCGGCGGCGCAAGCGCAACCCCACGTCGCGTCGCGCCGGAGATCGAGATGGTTTACGTCCCCGGCGGCTCTTTTCTGATGGGATCGCCGGAGAATGAACCTGACCGCAGGTCGTACGAAGGGCCGCAGCATCGCGTCACCGTGCAGGATTTTTACATCGGCAAGTATGAGGTGACGCAGGCGCAGTGGCGCGCGGTGATGGGCAGTAATCCCTCCGGTTTCAAAGGCGATAATTTGCCGGTGGAGAACGTCTCCTGGAATGACGCAAAGGAGTTTTGTCGCAGGTTGTCGCAAATGACGGGGAAAGAGTACCGCCTGCCGACTGAAGCCGAGTGGGAGTATGCGTGCCGCGCGAAGACGACCGGCGCTTATGCGGGCGATCTTGATGCTATGGCTTGGTACGACAAAAACTCCGGCGGCAAAACTCACCCTGTCGGGCAGAAGCAACCAAATGCGTTCGGTCTGTACGACATGCATGGCAATGTGTGGGAGTGGTGTGAGGATGACTGGCACAATAGCTATGATGGCGCTCCGAATGATGGTAGAGCGTGGGTGGATATATCTGCTCGCGGCTCGTTCCGGGTGTCTCGGGGCGGCGGTTGGTACTTCAACGCCGTCTACTGCCGGTCGGCGGGTCGCGACGGGTACGCGCCCGGCAATCGCTACGGCACCCTCGGTTTCCGCCTTCTGAGGACGTATCGCTAGGCGCTTTTACCCTCTTTACCCTTTGTCAAATGAGAGCTTGATTGAGAAGAAACAGTCAAAGAAGCGGAGGGGGAAATGAGCGGAGCAAGGCGAAGCGGAGGCGCGAAGCCCGGAGCGTAGCCTGCGGAGCGAATCCCCCGGAGCGGACTGTGTCCGTCAGGAGAGGACAAGCTCGCCGCGAAGCGGCCGAAATTTTTTGACTTTTCCTGCCAACGCGCCGTGAAAGGAGACAGTATGAAGAAGACGAAAGCTAACCCGGCAATTGATGATGACGCCGATGAAATGCGCGCCGAGTACGATTTCACCGGCGGCGTGCGCGGGAAATATTACCGGCAAGTTATCATACGAGCGGCGACACGGTTTGCCGATTGGCAATCTGACCAGCCAGTTCTTCGCCAACGTCTACCTCAACGGCTTCGATCAATTCGTTAAGGAGCGGTTGCTGGTGAGGTTTTACCTGCGTTACGTGGACGACTTCGCGCTGTTCGGCGCCGACTGTTGGTGGTTGGCGGAAGCGCGGAAGGCGATTGAGGAATATCTGGCGAGCCTGCGGTTGAGGATTCATCCGATCAAGAGCCAGTTGTTCGAGACGCGGCACGGCGTGAATTTCGTAGTGTTCCGTTCAACCAGAAATCATCAGCGCCGCCGCCGATGTGCGCATCTTCATCTAAAGCTAAAAAGCCGCCGGCTTTACGCCGGCGGCTTTTTAGTTTGGTACTCTTACCGTCTTGTTATGCGTCACTACGATTACCGTCTCCGATAGTTATCGAACTGGCGGTAGCCCTGAACGTACCCGCGACGAAAACCTTCACGGTAGTCACGGTCGCCCTTCCGGTAATGGCTGGAGTTATTGGGATCAAAGCGCCGGCGGTCGCGTGCGTCTTCCTGTCCCCTCCTAAACCCATCGCGAAAGCCTTTTTGCTCTTCCCGGTCATCCCGCCGGTCATCTCGGCGATCCCAGCGATCGTCGCGTCTGTCGTCCCGGCGATCCCAGCGATCATCTCTACGATCATCTCTACGATCATCTCTGCGATCATCCCGCCGGTCATCCCGGCGATCCCGGCCCCATCCCCAACCCTGCGCCTGAACGGTAGACAGACTCGAAAGACCAGGAGCAACCACGAAGCCAACTGCCAGAAACAACGCTACGGCATATCTTTTAATTTTGTGAACGTCCATTTTCAATTCTTTACCTGAATGTTTATCAGAATGCGTGAGTGCAACTGATCTCAGGTCTCCTTTCGCCGGACAGGTATTGCATCTGGGATGCCAAACCGCGGCGCTTCTCAAAGGCGGCTTTAAGCGGTTCATTTTAAATGGCGTATGGTTCTATGATGAATTCTGGAAGGGACGATTAATGGCTCCACTCACGCTCCATATCGTATAAGCGATGGACTAAATGGAATCGGGCGGGTTGCGAGGCGCAGTTCAGAGAGGATTGCCTTCAGCCGGAGTCTCGCGGAATTCGACCGGCTCCTGGCAACATTCGCACGGCCCCGGTTTGTGCGCAGTGATGGCGCAGATGTCGCAATAGTAATAAAGGTTGTGCAATCTGCCCTTCAGCCAGGATTGAAGTTTGATGACTTCGATGAAACCGGTTTGAGGGAAGAGCCGGGCCGTGACCTGCAGTTCGCGTTGGCGGTAACGTTCGTCCATCCAGACGGCGGCGGCGGTATCAACGGGCAGGAAGGGATAGAGTTTGCCGTCGTTCGTTTTCAGCGTGTAAACGTGGCCGCGCTTTTCGCAATCGGGAATTACCTGATATGGCTTTTGCAATTCTTCAGTGAAGCAGATGACGCGACCACGAATCGAGATCGTTTGCGCTTCGCCGGACGGTTTCGTTTTGTCCTGAGCCGAGGCTGGCAGCGAAAATGCGCCGGCTGAAAGCAACGACGCCGCGATAAACCCTCTTCGGTTCGATTTCATCTTCATTCCTCCGATTGATTGATTCGGATCGGTACCGCGAGCGGTAGCGAGCGTGTTTCCATCAAAAGACCGATTCAGGAGGCCACGCTCGCTACCGCTCGCGGTACCGATCCGGATCAGTACCGCGAGCGGTAGCGAGCTGGGAGTCCTGAAAACCCGCTCGCTACCGCTCGCGGTACCGATCCGCGCGAGAATTTATCGGATCGGGTTGGCAAATTCAAACTGCTACCGAAAACGCGGCGCGAAAGCTATAATCGCCCCCCTCACAAACGTAAAGCAATTTTCCTTGAACCTGGAAGTTGACAGGCATGCAGAAGAAACACTTTCATTTGATCGGCGTGTGCGGCACGGCGATGGGATCGTTGGCGGGAATGCTCAAGGCGCAGGGCCATCGCGTGACCGGCTCGGATAAAGCCTTCTACCCGCCGATGAGTGATGAGTTGAAACGATTGGGCATTGAAACTTTCGACGGGTTCGACGCTGCGCGTCTGCAACCCGCTCCCGACATTATCGTCGCCGGCAACGCCACTTCGCGCGGCAACGCGGAGATCGAGTATGCGCTCAACCATAAGCTGCGCTGCGCTGCGATGCCCGAAGTCATCCGCGAGAATTTCATCCGCGGGCGTCATTCGACCGTCGTCGCGGGCACGCACGGCAAAACGACCACGACCTCGCTGATGGCCTGGGTGATGGAAGTCGGAGGTCTCAATCCATCGTTCCTGGTCGGCGGGGTAGCGGAGAATTTCGGCGCGAGTTTCAAGGTCGCCGAATCGAACTATTTCGTAATCGAAGGCGACGAATACGACACGGCGTATTTCGACAAAGGGCCGAAGTTTTTGCATTACCTGCCCGATCTGGTCATCCTGAACAACGTCGAATACGATCACGCGGATATTTATCCCAGTCTGGATGCGGTGAAGAAAGCGTTCCGGTTGCTGGTCAACCTGGTTCCATCCGAAGGCCGTTTGATCGCCGGATGGGATTCGCCGGTCGTGCGCGAAATCGTGACCAAGCCGATTGAGCCGCAAGGCGTGTGGTGCCCGGTTGAAAGTTTCGGCATCGAACACCCCGACGCCAAATGGACTGCCCGCGAGATTGATTTCCTGCCCGAAGCGACGCGATTCAAGGTCTTGCGCGAAGGCCGCGAGCACGGCGAATTCCGCACGCCGCTGGCCGGAATGTACAACGTCAGAAATTGCCTGGGCGCGATTGCGGCGGCTGAGGTGTTGGGGATCGAGCGCAAGGCTGTGGCTGAAGCTCTGGCCACTTTCAAAAGCGTCAAACGCCGGATGCAGGTGAGCGGCGTGATCAATGGCGTCACGGTGATTGACGATTTCGCTCATCATCCGACGGCGATTCGCGAAACCTTACGCGCGACGAAACAGAAATATCCCGAACGGCGCATCGTTGCCGTCTTCGAGCCGCGTTCGTGGACGACGCGCAAGAAGATTTTTCAGAAAGATTATCCGCCGGCGTTCGCCCCAGCGGATTACGTAGTGATCGCGCCGATCTTCGAGTCGTTCCGACTGGCCGCCGACGATCAGTTGTCAATTGACGAAGTGATCGCCGAACTGAAGGCGCAAGGCAAGCAGGCGTTCTCGATTGAAGGCGCGGAGGCGATTGTCGCGCGAGTCGCGCCTGATCTGCGCGCGGGCGATGTGGTGGTGGTTATGTCGAACGGCGGGTTTGGAGGAATCCATCAGAAATTACTGGATGCGATTGAGGGTGTAGGCGAGGCTCAGTTGATTGGGTGAGCACGAAGGAGAGGACTATGTCTATTAACAAATTCAGCTTTCAGGATGAGTTTAGGAGTTGGAAGTTGAACAATATTTGCTTCTTGGATTTCAACTTACTGGTCGGAATATCAGGAGTAGGAAAGACGCAGATTCTGGAAGCTTTGCGGGCGGTGCGTGACGCGGGACTGGTGGATGCGAGAAACGTCAATAGTTGCCAATGGACAATCGAAGCGACCGTGGGCAATGACGAGTATAGCTGGTCTGCTGCGACCTCAATTGGCAGAACAAGCGCGCAAACCTGGCTTGGCGTGAGCAGAAATGGAAACGAGCTCTCTGAAGCTGAAAAACCTCAGTTTATCCGAGAAATAATCACAAAGAACGATGTGGAGATCTTCAAGCGAGACGAATCCGGCATTATTTTTAAGGGGAACTTGCTGCCAAAGCTGAAGGGATCGGAAAGTGTCATTTCACTCCTCGGCAAAGAAGAACTCATAGCGCCATTGTATAACTTTCTTGAAGGCATTCTATTCAGCCCGGCCGGAGACTATCGCTCTGGCGCGTATGGGATCAAGGCCGAGATGTTTCATTTAGCTCAGGTAGCGCCCTGGCTGAAGCAACTCACCGAGATAGAATCGTTGCGGCATGAAATGGCGCGGCTGCCATTGCTGTTGATTGGCTATATCCTGCAAAAGAACTTTCCTGATGAATATTCCCGTCTCGAAGATGACTATCGCGAAATTTTTCCGACCGTACAGGAAATCAGGATTGATAGACTTGTTGACATGGCCCCGGCCATAGTGTCCGACCTACCGGTTCTCCTCGTGGATCACTTTACTCTTGGTTTGAAAGAAGAAGGAATCGAAGGATGGGTTCTGGGCGGCCAGATTTCGAGTGGAATGATGCGGACCTGGATGCGCCTGCTTGAAATAGCCATGGCGCCGGCTGGCGCGGTTATTCTGATCGACGAGTTTGAGAACAGTTTGGGCGTTAATTGCCTTCCACAACTTACAGATCACCTGTTGCGTCGCTCTGACTTGCAATTCATCTTAACCAGTCATCACCCTTACGTCATTAACAATATTCCCTGGCGCTACTGGAAACTGGTGACTAGGAAAGGATCGGAAGTGACAGTCAGAGATGCCGCGGAAATCCCCTCGCTTGACACCCAATCAATGCTCAGTCGTTTTGTTCTCCTGACCAATCTCGATGAATATCAGGAGGCGATTCGGTGAATCTCTACTTTCTGGTCGAGGGGAGGCGGACCGAAAAGAAAGTTTACCAATCCTGGATCAGCCAGGTTTTCTCCGATCTAAAGAAAGCAGACCTGATAAGCGAGGTACGAAGAGACAACTACCGGCTGTTTTCAATCGAAGGCAACACGGACCGGGTAGACAATATCGAGCGCGCCCTGGCTGAGATCAATCGGCACAACTCAAGCGCAGCGGAGGAAGGCAGAGAGCCGTTTGACCACTTGTTTATTTGCCTCGATGCCGAAGATGTCGGTTTTGAAATAAGGTTGGCGCAGATCGAGAGTCTTGTCGCCGGCAAGGTAGAACCGACACACTGCCATGCGATCGTTCACTGTTGCTGCATCGAGACCTGGTTCCTTGGGAACAGGAAAATGATGAAACGCAATCCGCAGAGTGAGCGGCTCAGAAGGTGGAAAGAGTTTTATGACGTGAGCGTTAATTGCCCCGAATCAATGGAATGTCACTCTGATTTCAGAGTGAAAGCTGAGTTTCACCTGGAATACCTCAAAGAGATGTTGAGAGAAAGAGGCCTGAGTTACTCGAAATACAAACCGAATGTAGTACTGAAAAACACTTACCTGCGCGCTTTGGTGGGGCGTTATGAAAAGACCGGCCATCTTCAAAGTTTCGGGCGACTGGTCACTGTTTGGCGCGCGCTCAACGGCAACATTTAAGGCAAAAAAACTGTAAACGGAGAAAAGCGCATGAAAGCAAAAAAGCTCAAGCTGCTTTGTTTAATCCTCTTTTCAGTTTTAGTCGCGACGATCATCCGGGTACCAGGCTCTATTTCCGGAGCGGAAAACAGGGGCGAATTCAAAAAATTGCTGGATGCGCGTCAACGCCTAGCTCCGCGCGCAAGCAAAAACTATCGTCTGCCAGCGGCCGGCGCGGATCGGATTTGCTCGCTGCTGGTCTCATTGCCGTCCCCGGCGGCGCTGGGCGCAAACGACACGATGCTCGTCACGTTGCGCGCCGGCCAGAAGGTCATCGCCAGCAAATCGTTGCACGTGGGCGACCCTGATCTCTACACGCTGTTTCAGTTGAATGGCGCGGGCGTGATCGAGATCGCTTCGTCGGCCTCGACGCCGGTCGAACACACGGTCACGGTTCTCGAATGGCCCGCGATGGCTTCTTCGGACGCCGTGATCGAAACCGAATCGAACGATAGCTGGCGCGAGGCCAATGAATTCAAACTCGGCCAGACCGTCTGGGCTTCGGCGGACGACAAGCCGTACATCCTGCCCCTCAACGAATCGAAGCCGGCGCAGGGCGCGATCCCTTATCAACAACAGTCCGAACTGACCGACGACCGTTTACCTGAAGGCGGCGTGGACTGGTTCAAGTTCACTTACGAAGGTGCCGAGCCGCGGCTGGTTCACTTCGAGCTTGATCTGCTCGAACGCGACAACATCCCGGTCGACGTTTCGATCTTCACGGTCGAAAACGGCGAAGCGAAGAGTTACGAGCGCGGCGTTGATCCGGTGACTCCGCCACACGAAGTCCAGGCGCTGCCCGGAAACAAATTCACCACGCGCATTATCACGAAAGGCGAATACTACGTCCGCGTTGACGCCAATCACGTTTTCTATCAGCTCCGCACTTCGACTTACGACCCGCCGCCATACGGCAACCAGAAAGAAGGGCCGCGCAAGGCGATTCGCGCCGGGATGGATTATCTCGTCAGCGGCGGCGACAGTTGGCACGCCAACACGCCGCGTCACGGCGGCATCGTCAATCGTGTCTCGAACACTCATCACGAGACGCAACTCTGCATCGGCTGCCACGTTACTCATTTTCCGACTCGCGGCGAACTGGTGGCGAAGCAGAACGGCTATGCGGTCAATAAACGCTGGGCGCTCGAATTCCTGACCGAGCGGTTGGCCAACAACCCGCGCCCGTTTTACGGCCACCCCGACGCTTACTGGACGAACGTCATCAGCGCGTCGGCCAACGTGATGAGCCGCCTGGCTTCGCTCGTCAATCAATTCGATCAGGAGTTCACCGGCGAACGCCGATTGTCGCTACTCAAAGGCGTCGCGGGCTATCTGAAGGTTTATTACCGTGGCCGGACTGATCTGCCGAACGACGAGAGCAACGGCAACACGCCGCTGGTGAGTACTTACGAAGTCGCCTGGTACAGTTGGAAGGTCTTTGACGAGTTGTTTAAATGGACGAATGAAAACGAATACCGCGAATACCGCGATCTGATCCGCCGCCTGATCGAGCAGGAGAAGATCAAGAACAACGTAGATCTCTGTTACCAGACCATCGCCTTCGCCGAGATTGATCGCGGGGCTTACGCCGAGCGCACCAAACGCAACGCCGACCGCATACTCTCGCTGCAACGAGCCGACGGGCAATGGTCAATGCTTTTTGATAAAGACAGCCCGTCGGTCGAATTTCAAACTTATCATTGCTTGTACACGCTCGCGCTCGCGGGTTACCCGCCCGACCAGCCGCAGATCGCCAGGTCGCTGAAGTTTTTGATGGAGCGCCAGCAGGAATACGGCGCCTGGTTCGATCCGAAGCAGTCGTATGAAAACTTCCGCACGCCGTTCCGCGAGACGCAGTTCGCGGTGATGGCGCTGTCGCAATTTTACAAAGGCAATGCGGGCAAGGGCTGGCTGACAGAGGCGCCGCCATCGTTGTCCGCCAGCGACGTGATGTTGTGGTTGTGGCAGATTGACAATGTCTGGTCGCAGCCCGCGCCGCAATTGACGAAAGATTTGATTGACAGCCTGGCGAGCGAAGAGCCGATGGTGCGAATGGCTGCGGCTGCCGCGCTCGGTCGCGTTGGCGTGAAGGAAGCGATGGCGCCTTTGAGCCGGTTGCTCGGTGATCGAAGTAAGCTGGTTCAGATCGCAGCGGCGCAGGCCGTGCGCCGAATTGCCTCGCGCCATCAAATCGGTCAAGACCAAATTCTCGCCGCGCTCGGACACAATGACGAGAGAACGCGCTGGGGCGCAACCCGCATCTTCGCGCAGCATTTCGCCTACCTCACCGGCGACAACACGGTCGCCGACAAACTGATCGCGATGATGGCCGACCCGGTGATCACCGTGCGGATGCAGGCGGCGAAGTCGTTGATGCGCTGGTCTTACTGGACAAAAGATGAGGCGTTGAAAGACCGGATCGCCGACGCGTTCGTCGCGCGGATGGCGGTAAATGAACATCCGTGGATGCGGCGCAACCTGCTCGAAAATTTCTACAGCCTGGCCGATGAGAACGTGCGTTACCTTTACAACAACTGGATCGGCCATTTGGCGCAAAAAGAAGACCGAGATCGAGCCGTCGCTGGTCATCGCGCCGCCAGCCGAAAGATGGCCGAGCGGATCGCCCGCGCTTTGGAGACGGGCAATGAACTGCAACGCGAAGGCTTGCTGCGCGGCCTGGCCGAATTTCACCTGCGCAGCGGCGGATACGTCAACGCTGGCCGCTACACGCGCATCGGCAATGATGTCGAAACGGTTGTCTTTTACGCCGAAGGCGCGCCGGTGATGGAGCGGGCGTTGGCGCCGCTCGTCAATTCGCCCGACGCGGCGCGCCGCCAGCAGGCGATCCTCGCCTCCTACACGCTGCGCGACAACACGATGGTCAATCTGCCGCTGCTCGTGATGCAGCGACTCAACGATCCCGAAGCGAAAGTCCGCGCTATGGCTGACGAGTTTTACCGCTCGCTGCCGCTGAAAATCGTCGAGCAAAATCGCAGCGAGGCCATTCGGGTTTTGCGCGAGTTGCTGGCCAGCAAATTCACCGAAGCGCAGGCCGGCGCTCTGGATCGGCTGAAGGCTCTGGGAGAAGACCGCAAGCAATTCGACGCCGATGTGAAATCGTTTGTGCTGAAGGCGGACGACAAGCTGGCGCCCGCCGCGCTGCGTTCGCTGGCCGACTTCCCGCATCTGGCCAACGACGCCGAAGTGCAGCAACGGATCGCGGCGTCGCTCGGAGCGCGAGATCAAAACCTGCTGCGCGCCGGAGCCCAACTCGTGTTGGCGAAACCGGAACTGCGCAATCAACCGGCGATAGCCGCCGCGCTCGACACGCTGCTGAAAACCGAAGAACCAGCGAAGCGCAAACTGATTCTCGACCTGATCAACAACAACACTCCGGTCGAAAACGACCTGCGCATGCTGGGGATGATTGCCGACTCACTCGAAGACGCGGATGAGAACACGCGCTCAGCCGCGCTCGGCGCCGTGCGCCGCGTGAAGCCGCTGCAATCGAACGCGGCGATTCGCGCCGGTCTGGCCAAACTCACAAAAGATCCGAACCAGCGGTTGCAGGGCTTGGCGATTGCGATCTATCAGGGGCAGGACGGCGGAGTCGCGCTCGACCTGCGCGCCGAAGAGATGCTCGATTACAACTTCTTCGTCGCGCGCGTAATGCCGCTGCTCTCGCGTCGGGGCGCGGACGGCAACGGCTGCGTCAATTGCCACTCGACGCACACCATCTTCCGCTTGGTCGAACCGGACAAACAGGGAAGGTTCAGTGACGCTGCGTTGCGAGAAAATTATCGCTCAGCGTTGAAGGTGGTTGATTTGGCAAATCCTGAGAACAGCTTGATCTTGCGCAAGCCGACTAGCGATTCGAGTGTGGAGGGCGTCGCCGGGGCCAGCCGGACTGCGCACGGCGGCGGGGTACGGTGGCAGGGAGCGAGCGACCCAGCGTACAGAGAAGTGCTGGAATGGATCAATGGAGCGAAAGTGAAGGCGGCGGTGAAATAGCCGGTGGGTAGGCAAGCACGGACGCGAGCAGTTGGTGAAGTGTGTTTTTATCCGGAGGCTGATTTGCGAAGACCATACCTCCAACATCTGAAATCAAGTGGTGATCTGGTTACTCCCTGTGCGGCGATTCGCGAAGGATTTGTTGCGCTTGCCTTTGAGAAGAGCAGACGCGCCACAGCCTTCGTGGCGCAGTCCAGGGCGTTGAAGGCTGCTGCTTCTGTGGTAAAAGCTCCCGATGATCTTTTAACAGCCAGTGACATTTGGCCAGCGTTGCTGGTTGCGGCGGGATTGTCCGACAAGGCGCTCGTTTATCTTCAGGAAGAGGACAAGACGAAGGCTATCCGCGAACTCATCCGAAACTTCATTCTCCTGGCAGGCGCAGATTGGATTGAAGAACTGGTCTACCGGTTTCTGCTGATGCGGGGAGATACATTGGGTGTCTCGATGCAGAGCGCCGATGAGGCTTTGGCGCAGAGGAAACTCAGCCGCGCCCTTATCTCCAGCCTGACCATCACGGGGCGCGATTATCAATGGCTTTCATCCAAGACCAACCTGTGGTTTCCGATGTCTGACGATGATGTGGATATCGAATTGCATCTGCGCGGGCTGAGTTGGCGAAGAGACAAGCAGCCTCGCACTCTGATTTACAACCCGGCGCCGCCGCCGCTGGAGAGCAATGTGGATTTGTGTTTGTTCAGTTGCAGTCCTAAGAATCTGGCGAATGAAGAGGGTGCAAAGGTTGTCTACTCATCGCCGGAACTCTACTTGGCGCTGGGAGAGTTGAAAGGCGGGATTGATCCAGCCGGGGCCGACGAGCATTGGAAGACGGCGCGCACTGCGCTCCATCGCATTCAGCAGGCGTTCTCAAATCGTGAGCGTGCGCCATTCACCTTCTTTATCGGCGCGGCGATTGAAAAGAGGATGGCCGAAGAAATCTGGCAGATGTTACAAGATGGCGCGCTTGGAAATGCGGCCAACCTGACAAACGACGATCAAGTCGCTTCGATCTCTCGCTGGTTGTGCGGTCTGTGAAAACGAAAAAGACTCAAAATAATTTTGCGCGCGCCTTCAGATCAAACCGCTCTCCCGCAGAAAGAAGATAAAACGGCGCCCCATCGTGCTTCTTGCCGTCGGTGATCGCCACCTTCCCGTCGCCGATCACTTCAAACCTGTCGCCCTGCACCACGACCGCGGTTGACTCGTAAAGCCCGATGCCCAGCAGTTCTGGATGCGCGGTGATAACTTCGGTCAAATCGTTTTCGCGCTTGCGGGTGTCGATGTGCTGATCAATCGCGGCGTTTTTCAGATAGCTGAAACCGATCTCGTAACCTTTCGCCATCATAATCTGGTTGCCTGCTTGCGCGCCGCGAACGAGGTAAGAGCCTTGAATGGTGGCTCCGGCGGACGAGCCGCCGATCACTCCGCCACGATCCAGCACCGCCATCAACTCTTTTTGCGTCAGCGTGCCGAGATACGAATCAACCAGCCGCCATTGCCGTCCGCCGCCGAACCACACCCCGCTGGCTTTGCGTAGCGGGGCGACGAAGGCTTTGGTGTTGGCGACATCGCGGTCACGGGTGTGAAGCACGGTGACGTTCTTCAATCCGAAAAGCTTCGGCGATTCGTCGCCGGTTTGCCGATTGAGCGCCTGGTCTTCGGCGGCGGTCGGGATATAGACGATGTTGGCGCCGGGGCCGCCAGCGAGAGTGATGAACTTTTCCCGGATTGATGGCGGAATCCGGCCTCCGCCGACGATCACCAGCGATCCTTTCTTCGGGCCGGATGAAACAGCGGATGGCTTTTGAGCCTGTGCCGCGACGACGAACAGAAAGACGAGCAGCGAGACGAGGAGTTTCTTCATACCGTTTTTGACCTTGTCATTTTGTTTCGAGACTTCTTTGGAGTTGTAATCCTACAACGATACAATCTGCGGCGCATAGAGCCGGAAGTATCAATCCACGAAAATCGAGAGGAGAACGAAAATGAATAAAATTGCGCGCACGGCGTCAACCATTGCCTTGCTGCTGGCGCTCGGCTGCTTCGTTTCGCCGGAAGCGAACGCTCAAGCGAGAACGCAAGAGCCATACGTCGTCGAATACTACTACGAAGCGAAGTGGGGTTTCGCCGACGAATTCCTCACGCTCTTCAAGAAGAACCATCTGCCGGTCTTGAAGAAGCAGGTCGAGTCGGGACGCATCGCCAGCGTCAAGATCGAAAAGCCCCGCTACCATTCGACCGAGGACGGGCGCTGGGATTATCGCGTGACCATCGTCTTCAAAAGCGCCGCCGCGTATCATGAGCCGAGCAACGAGGAGGCGATTATCAAACAGCTTTATCCCGACCAGGCGACGTTCAAACGCGAAGAGCAGCGGCGGTTCGAGATATTGATCGCGCACTGGGACGTGCCGATTGTCCCGGTGGAGTAATGGCGATGGAAATGTAGTAACAGTAAAATCCGGGCAAAGGAGATGCGAACATGGACGACGAAATCTCGCTGGAACTGACACCTGCTGAAGCCGCAGCTTTGAGCGCGCTGATAGATCAGTGTCTGAAGATCATCAAAGAATCGAATGAGCGCAGCGAGCGGGTTTATGAAGAAATAGATCGAATCCGGGCTGAAACAAAACGCATCAGTCAAGAAGTCAAGCGGATGCTCAATATGGATGAAACTCCATTATCTGGACAGCGATTCTCAATTTGAAAGAAAGATGGGAGGAAAGGTAGCGCAACCAGCCATGGTTGCGCTGTTTCCGGGAAAGTCGAGTTGGGAAGCAGCGCAACCATGGCTGGTTGCGCTACCCGTCCTGTCACGATTCTTTCAAACTGAAAATTGCTGTAATCTGGAAAGCCTATGACCACCCAATATCATTCTACCTACTACGCCCACGAATTGACCAAACGCAATTCATCCGACGACCTGGCCAAGCTGGGCGCGTCGCTCTTCAACGCGACGGTTGATTTAAACCCGCACCAACTCGACGCGGCGCTCTTCGCCTTCAATTCGCCGTTGTCGTCCGGCGCGATCCTGGCCGATGAGGTCGGACTGGGCAAAACCATCGAGGCTGGTTTGATCATCAGCCAACTGTGGGCCGAGCGGCGGCGACGGATTCTGGTCATCACGCCGACGACACTGTGCAAGCAGTGGGCGCAGGAACTGGCTGACAAATTCTTCCTCTCGTCGCGCGTGCTCGACACCGCCGAGTACAACAAGCTGATCCGCGACGGGGCCAATGATCCGTTGAACACTGGCGAGGTGGTCATCTGCTCGTACAACTTCGCCGCCTCGCGTTCGTCCGAGCTTCGCGCGACGCCGTGGGACCTGATCGTCATTGACGAAGCCCACCGGCTGCGCAATGTTTACAAGCCGCAGAACAAGATCGCCAACGCCATTCGCAACGGCGCCATCGGCCGTCGCAAGCTGCTGCTCACCGCGACGCCGCTGCAAAACAATTTGCAGGAGCTTTTCGGTCTGGTCAGCTTTCTCGACGAGCGGGTCTTCGGCGATGTCAAAGCCTTCCGCGCTCGGTACCAGAGCCGCGAAGTCGCTGATCGTGAACTGGCCGATCTGCGCGAACGATTGCGCCCGTTGTGCCAGCGGACGCTCCGCCGGCAGGTGACCGAATACATCCGTTTCACCAACCGCATCCCCTTCACGCAGGATTTCACGCCGAGCCGCGCCGAGCAGGAGCTTTACGATCTGGTGTCCGAATATCTGCAACGCGACACGCTGCACGCGCTGCCCGAACGCCAGCGCCCGTTGATGACGATGATCCTGCGCAAGCTGATGGCCTCTTCGACCTTCGCCATTGCGGGCACGCTCAACGCGATGGCCACGCGGTTGCAAACGCAAGCCGTCGAAGAAATCCTGGCCGAAGATTTCGAGGCCTTCACCGAACTCGACGATGAATG
>Ga0187894_10004567_pt1 | contig 14738 bp, 12 predicted proteins | sample GBC1701081metaG_FD_136650 | JGI IMG/M metagenome (GOLD analysis project Ga0187894, IMG submission 136650) | White microbial mat communities from a lava cave in the Kipuka Kanohina Cave System on the Island of Hawaii, USA - GBC170108-1 metaG ...
GCGCGATTCGATAGCCCGTGCTCGGAGCATTCGATCTCCGGCGTCCGGCTACGCTCGTCGAGCTCGGTCGTCTGTTGGCCGAGCACGGCTCGGACGCGCAGCTGTACGCAGGAGGCACGGAGCTATTGTTGCTGATGAAGGCGGGCTTCGTCCGTCCCCGCGTGCTGCTGGACATCAAGCACATTGCCGGCCTCGACGCCGTGCGCGTGGAAGACGGCGCGGTCGAGATCGGCGCGACGGTCTCCCATCGGATGGTGGAACGCTCCCCAGTGCTGCGCGAGAGATGTCCCCTCGTCGCCAACGTTGCGCGCCACGTCGCCAACGTCCGCGTCCGGGCCGTCGGTACCGTCGGCGGCAACCTCGCCTTTGCCGACCCACACAGCGACCTCGCCACGCTGTTCCTCGTCTTCGACGCCGCAGTCGCGGTCTGGAGTCTGCGGGGCGAGCGCATGATCCCGCTGGCCGACTTCGTGGTCGGGCCCTACGAGACCGCGCGCCGCGACGACGAGATCCTGACCCGGGTCCGCCTCGCGACGTGGCCCACAGGAGCGGCAGGCGCCTATCTCAAGTTCGGCGTCCACGAGCGCCCGACGCTGGGCGTGGCCGCGGTCCTGATCCCAGCTGGCGACGGCCGCCAGGTGGCGGAGGCAAGAGTCGCAATCGGATGCATCGGTCCCCGCCCCCAGCGGCTCGCCGCGATCGAGGCGGACCTGCGCGGCACGGAGGTCGCCGACCTCGCCGCGGGCCGTATCGATTGCCGCGACGAACAGATGGAGGCCATCGACGCAATGACCGACCTGCACGGCGCCGCCGACTACAAGCGCGCGATGGCCCAGGTGTACGTCCGCCGCGCCCTGCAACTCGCCGCGGCGCGCGCAACCGGCAAGGCGATGGACCCGACGTACCCGTACACGGTCGCAGCATGAGCCATCCACGTGGGCCCGATACACGCGGCGCGGCGACGTCGAGGGGCGCTGCCGGGGACACCCCTCACGAGGACGCGGTCGCGGCGTGAGCAGCGTGGCTCGGGAGCCGCTGTGGCCAGTCGCCCGCCTCGCGCACGGATGCCCGAAGCACCCCGCGCTCGCACTGCAGACGGCGTGCGCGGTGCCGGCGGGCTCGCGGGCATGATCGGGGTGCGCGCTGCGGGCGCGCTCGCGGACATGAACCGCGCGCTCGCGCATGGACGCCGGGCGCTCACGTGGCCGCGCGCGCGCTCGATGCGCCGACGCCGATGACGATCGCCCTCACCGTCAACGGCCGGCGCGTCGAGCTCGACGTTCCCGCGCACGCGCTGCTGCTCGACGTGCTCCGCGACCGCCTCGACCTCAAGGGCGCCAAGCGCTCCTGCGACACACAGGTCTGCGGCGCGTGCACCGTCCTCGTCGACGGCGCGCCGGTGAGCGCCTGCACCGCTCTGGCCGTCGAGGCCGACGGCCGCGACGTCCTGACGGTCGAGGGGCTGGGCCAGCCCGATGCGCTCCACCCGCTCCAGCAGGCCTTCATCGATCACGGCGCCGTGCAGTGCGGATTCTGCATCCCGGGCATGCTGCTCTCGGCCAAGGCGCTCCTCGACGAGGAGCCGCGGGCGACGGAGGCGGACGTCGTGCGCCACCTCCGCGGCAACCTCTGCCGCTGCAGCGGCTACCGCAAGATCGTGGATGCGGTCGTCGCCTGCGCCGCTCGTCCAGGACCGCGCGCGAGCGACGCGCATCGACCGCGCGACACCGCGGACGCCGGCGCGCCGGGGCCGTTCCGCGTCGTCGGCCACTCGGTCCGCCGCCCGGACGCACTCGACAAGGTCATGGGGCGGGCGCGGTACGTCAGCGATCTCGCGCAGCCCGGCATGCTCCACGCCGCGCTCCTGCGGTCGCCCCACGCGCATGCCCGCATCCGGGCGATCGACGCGACGGCCGCTCGCGCCGTGCCCGGCGTGCGTGCGGTCGTCACGAGCGCGGACCTCGCATGGTGCGATCCGTACTTCGGGCCCGCCTTCCGCGACCGCCCGATCCTCGCGATCGACGTCGCCCGCTACGAGGGCGAGCCGGTGGCGGCCGTGGTGGCCGACGACCTCGCGGCCGCGTCCATGGCCCTCGATCGAATCGCCGTCGACTACGAGCCGCTCCCCGCGGCGACGACGATCGAATCAGCCCTCGCGCCCGACGCGCCGCTGGTGCACACGGGGGACGTCCTCGCCGGTCACTTCGCCGACCTCTCGAGCCTCCGGCCGGTTCCGGGCACCAACGTCTGCCATCGATTCCACCTCGAGCGCGGCCGCGGCGCGGCCGCCTTCGAGGAGGCCGATCTCGTGCTCGAGGACTGCTACACGTTCCCGCGCGTCCAGCACTACTCGATGGAGCCGCACGCCGCGCTCGCCGCGTGGGACGAGGAAGGCGGGCTCACGGTCTGGGCGTCCACGCAGAATCCGTACTCGGTGCGCGTGGAGCTGGCCAAGATGTTCGGCGTGCCGCTGGGCCGCATCCGCATCGTCGTGCCGCTGCTCGGCGGCGGCTTCGGCGGCAAGACCTACGCGAAGATCGAGCCGATCACGAGCGCGCTGGCGCGCATCGCGGGCCGCCCCGTGCGTCTCGCGCTCTCCGCCGAGGACGCGTTCCGCACGGTCCGCCGGTGCGACGCGCGAGTGCGGGTGCGCCTCGGCCTGAAGAGCGACGGCCGGCTCTGGGCCGCGGAGTGCGTCGCCGACTTCGACGTCGGCGCCTACGCCGACATCGGCCCGCGCATCATCCAGAAGGGCACGTACACGGCGACCGGCCCGTATCGCGTGCCGCACGTCGTGCTCCAGAGCCAGGCCGTGTACACGAACACGACGCCTGGCGGCGCGTTCCGCGGCTTCGGCGTGCCGCAGCTCGCGTGGGCCTTCGAGTCGATCCTCGACGACGCGGCGCGCCGGCTCGACCGCGATCCCGTCGAGCTGCGCCGGCAGAACCTGCTGGCGCACGGCGAGGAGGTGGCCGCGGGCGACACGCCCGTCGACGGCAAGTTCGAGGAAAGCCTGAGCCGGGCCGCCGAGGCGATTCGGTGGACCGAGACCGCCGCGCCCGGCCGGGCTCGTGGCGTCGCGATGATGATGAAGGCGAGCATCGGCCCCACCGTGTCCGAGGCGATCGTGCGGCTTCACGCCGACGGCAGCCTGACCGTGCTCGCGAGCACGGTCGAGATGGGCCAGGGCGCGCGCACCGTCCTCGCCCAGATTGCCGCGGAGGTGCTGGCGGTGCCGTTCGAGCGCGTGACCGTGGTGGCGCCCGACACGGCCATCACCCCGTACGACCAGACGACCAGCTCGAGCCGCTCGACCACGCTGATGGGCAAGGCGGTGCAGGAGGCGTCGGAGGACGTGCGGGATCAGCTGAGACGCATCGCGGCGGGCGTCCTCGGCGCGCCGCTTCAGGACGTCGATCTCGACGACGGGCACGCGACGGCCCGGGGCGCGCGGGTCGCGTACCCGGACCTGTTCACGGCGCGGTTCGGCATGAGCGGAGGCGAGCTGATCGGCCGGGGCATCGTCGCGCCGGGCCGGAGCCGCGCGCCCCTCGGCGGCAGCACGCCGTTCTGGGAGATGGCGGTGGGCGCGGCCACCGTCCGCCTCGACGAGGAGACCGGCGCCGTCGTCGTGGACGAGTACGTGTCGGTCGCCGACGTCGGCCGATGCATCAACCCCATCCAGTGCGAAGGCCAGGACGAGGGCGCCGTGATGCAGGGCCTCGGCCACACCTTCCTCGAGGAGATGGTCTACGACGGCGGCCAGCTCCTGAACGGCAACCTCGTCGACTATCGCGTGCCGCGCGCCGAGGATCTGCCCGCGCGCCTTCGATGCCTGTTCGTCGAGAACGCCGACGGCGCCGGCCCGTTCGGCGCGAAGGGCGCGGGCGAGGGCAGCCTGATCCCGGTGAGCCCGGCCATCGGCAATGCCCTCGCCCGCCTCACCGGCCTGCGCCTGCGCGAGCTACCGCTCACTCCCGAGCGCGTGTGGCGCGCCCTCCGCGCGCGCGGCGACGAGACAGCCGGAGAGCGTCCGCCTCCCGATCGCCGAGCGTGACGGTCGGGAGGCTCACCCGTCGAGCATCGCGAGGGTCTCCGCCAGGGAGCGGACCTGCGCGTACATCCGCATCGACTTGTTCAGGCTGTCGGCGTGAGCCTCGGCGTCGCCGCTCCAGCAGCACTCGCGCACGACGACCACGCGCAGATCGCGGCTGAACGCCTCGCGCACGCTCGTCTCGACGCCGCGGTTCGTGGCGCCTCCAGCGATGACGATGCTGTCACGCCGGAGCATCGTGAGCAGCTCGGCCACGCCGGTCCCGTGGAAGGCGCTCGGGCGGCGCTTCAGGAACACGTAGTCGTCGGGCCGTGGCGCGATCGCCTCGGGGAATCCGGCGTCGTCGCTGCCCTCGACGCAATTCGTGAGCGACGGCACGCCCGTCTCCACGCTCAGGTCGGTGGGGAGCAGGACGACGTCGGCGCCGTCGGCCCGGCTCACGGGCGTCGTGTAGATGACGGGGAGCCCGGCCAGGCGAGCGGCGCCGATCAGCCGCACCCAGGCATCGAGCACCGGCCGCATCGCCTGTCGGCGCGCGGGATCGGCCGGCGTCAGCGCACGGCGGCAGGCGTCGTAGACGATCAGCGCCGTCCGCTGGGGGTCGAGGATGTCGGCCGGCGCCATCGATCAGACGGAGCGCGCGCCGGGTCCTCGCAGCAGCTGGCCCGGCACGTTCCCCGTCGACGCGCCGTCCTCCAGCGTCACCTGGCCGTTGACGATGACGGCCGCGATCCCCTCCGCCTTCTGCACGAGGCGTCGCGCGCCACCGGGCAGATCGGTCTCCACCGTAGGCATGGCGGGCCTCACGCGGCCGGCGTCGAAGAGCACGAGATCGGCCTTGTAGCCGGGGCGAACCAGACCGCGATCGAACAGCTCCCATGCCGACGCGTTGTCGAACGTGAGCTTGCGCACGGCCTCTTCGAGCGTGAACGCCTGCCGCCGTCGCACCCAGTAGCTCAAGAGGTGCGTCTGCAGCGAGGAGCCCATCTCCTGGCAGACGTGGGCTCCGGAGTCCGAGAACGTTGCCAGCGTCCGCGGGTGCTTCAGCATCCCGAGCACGTGGTCCGGGTCCTCGTTGACCAGCGGCTGCACGAACACCTGGTCCTCGTTCGCGAGGGCCAGATCGATCATCACCTCGACGGGATGCGTTCCGCTCTCTGCCGAGATCCGCTCGATGGTCGGATCGTCCCAGTCGACGCCCTTCATCGCGTAGAGGTTGGCGTAGTCGGGCTTGCGGGGATCGGTGGTGGCCGCGCCGCCGCCCTGGAACACCTTGTCGCGCGGCTTCATCTTCGCCTCGTCGGCGACCAGCTGTCGGCGTGTCGCGGGGTCGGCGAGGCGGCGCTTCTGCTCCGCGAGCGGCAGCCGGCGCAGCTCGCGCCATGCCGGCAGCACGTCGAACGGCAGATAGGACTTGAGGGAGAAGATGGCGTTGATCGAGCGCGTGGTGGTCTGCCCCCAGATCCGGCCGCCCGCCATCGCGCAGTCGTCGAGATACTCGAGCTGGTACGTCCACGGGTTCGGCTCGTCGCCCTGACGGCTCGAGAGCGTGCCGAACATCACGGGCCGCCCGGACTCGATGGCCACCTGACGGAGCCGGGCCAGGAACTGCCGCTGCGCGACTCCTCCCGAGATGTCCGGGCCGATCTGGAAGATGCCCGCGCCGACCTCGGCCATCGCGCCGACGAGGCGATCGAGCTCCGACCAGTCGGCGATCCGGCTCGCCACGGGCGTGTCGTCGGGCGTGACGTGCGTCGTCGCGCGGGAACTGGAGAATCCCATCGCGCCCGCCTCGATCGCCTCCTTCACGGCGGCCGCCATGCGGGCGAGATCGTCCTCGGTCGCGCGCTCGGAGAGCGCGCGCTTGCCCATGGCGTACATGCGAAGAGCCGAGTGCCCGATGTAGGCGCCGTAGTTGATGGCCTTGGGCAGGCGCTCGACGGTGGCGAGGTACTCGGGGAAGGTCTCCCAGGTCCAGTCGATCCCGGCCAGCATCGCCTCGGTCGGGATGTCCTCGACGGCGGTGAGGCAACGGGCGAACCACTCGCGCTGGTCGGGCGGGCACGGCGCCAGCGCGAACCCGCAGTTGCCCATGATGACGCTCGTCACGCCGTGCCAGCAGGAGCAGCTGCCGAGGCGATCCCACGCCACCTGGGCGTCCATGTGCGTGTGGCCATCGATGAAGCCCGGCGAGACGATCAAGCCGTCGGCGTCGATCGCACGCGCGGCGAGCGACCGGATGCGGCCGATCTCGACGATGCGCCCTTCCTTGATGCCGACGTCGGCGCGATAGCGCGCGGCGCCCGACCCGTCGACGATCGTGCCGCCCTTGATGACCAGATCGAGACCCATGGCGTCCTCCTCGTGGCGCGCTCGCGTGTCCGGGCGCGCTCGACTGCTCCGGTATGGTACCCGACCGCGGCGGCGCCCGTCACCGGATGGCGACGCCGCTCGATCCTTCAGATCCGGCTCAGCGCGACTGACGCGCTCGCCACTCCGTCCACCACGAGATGTAGTCGGCGCGACGGCGAGCGCGGAACATCTCCGCGGCGAATCGCTCGATCCAGACGCTGACCGGCTGGAGATTGGCCTCCCAGGCCGGGTCGAACTGTGCCCATCTTCGCGCGTCCTCTTCCGACCGGAAGAGGTTCATGCCCGCTCAGCGCCAGGCACGCGTCTCCGGTGGTCCGCCGACCTGGCTGTAGGAGTACCCCACCATTGTGGCGGGCTCGATCGAGAGCACCGCCTCGTCGCACATGACGACGGACAGGGGTTCACCGCAGTCGAGGCACGGGGCATCGATCCGGACCGTCTTGCCGGGGAAGAGCCAGCGCACGGCCAGCGATTCGAACCCTCACTGCGCGAACCACTTCTGATGCCCGTCCACCGTCACGCGGTACTGCGTGGGCAGGTTGTGAAACGGCGGGAAGGAGACGATGTAGTCGGTGTCCGGGTGGAGCCACGCGGGGATTCCCGTGGCGATGAGGTCGCGTAACAACTGCCTCCCCGCTTCCATCGACAGGCCCAGCTCGCGCGCCAATTCGGTGTAGTGGAGGGCTTGTCCCGTCGCGATCATGCGTTCGTTGATCGCGGTGTACGCCCGATCGAGGAGTCCGAGGTCGGCCATGGCTACCTCTCCTTTCGGGGTGGCGTCGTCGTTCGTGATTCAAGCGTCGCGGCGCCCGCGCACCCTAGCGTCGCCTGCAGAGGCGCCGCGGGCGAACACCATCCGCTCTGCACGGGTTGTGCTGAGAGCCGAGCGCTGGTCGGCTCCGTGTCCGCCATCGTCAGCGCACGACGTCGCGGAACGCTGCGAGCACAGGGTCAGCCGCAATGCGACCCACCGGCAGTGAAGCGAGCGCGGCGCGTACGAGACCGACCTCCCCGGCGGCCCAGGCCAGCCCGAGCGCCACTCGCAGTTCGCGCGCGGAGAGCAACGCCGCATCGCCGGCGCGGAGACCCCCGATGGCTCGCGGCCCCATGAACGCGTGCTGGAGCGAGAGGCACAGCGCGCGCGCCTGCGACGTCGCGAGCACGGCCCGCTCTGCCGCCGTCACGGCTCGCCCTCGAGCAGCGTGATGTCCGCCACGTCCTGCGGAGAACCTCGCAGCCGCTTGAGCCCGACGAGGCCGGCGCGCGAGACCACCGTCACAGCGTGCCCGTCCCATTCCATGCTCGTCCTCGTCCGCCACGCGCGATCCGTCGCTCCGGCCCGAACTTCGATGACGTCGAAGACGAGCACGTCAGGGTCCCCTGGAACGATCTTGCTGAAATGATGCATGACGACCTCATCGCTGGCGAGCCGGGTCGGATCTTGCTGGCGCCGGACGAACCCGCGAGGCGCGAGCGCCTCGACGATCCGCGTGATCGCATCGGCCGGGGCCAGGAGATCGATATCGATCGTCGCCCGCGGGTGGGCATGGATGGACATCGCGATCCCCCCGCAGACGGCATACGGGATGCCGGCACTGCCGAGCGCGGCAACCACGGCCCGAAACTCCTCGAAGAGATTGAGCATCGCGGCCTCGGGCAGCGTAGCACGGAGGCCGGCCGCCCGACCGCGCCTACGTCCACTCCGGGTACGTCTGCGGCGAGAGCTGGTCCGCTCCGCGTCCCGCCCAGTCCGATTTCACCATGCGCGGCCACATGCGATCGCCGCCCGCCTGGAGCGCGGCGAGGATCTTCCCCTCGTCGGCGCCCAGCACGCGGCCGCCGTCCACCACGACGCGGCCGTTCACGTAGACGCGGTCCACGTCCTCGTCGGTGGCGTTGTAGACGATGTTCTTGACTGGATCGCGCAGCGGCGTCATTCGCCACGAGCTCGCCTTCCACAGGACCAGGTCCGCCTTCGCCCCGGGCGCGATGCGCCCGAGGTCGTCGCGCAGGAGCGCCCGCGCGCCGCCGAGCGTGGCCGCGTCGAACGCGTGGGCGGCCGTGGTCGCCTCCGTGTTGCGCTCCATCATCTTCGAGACCACCGCCGCCCACCGCATGGCCTCGATCACGCTCTGCGGGTTCGTGTCGGTGCCGAGCGACATGTTGATGCCCGCCGCGCGATAGCGCGCGAACGATTCCATGGCGACGCCGCGGCGCGCGAACACCCACGCCGCGTGCGCGACCGAGCATCCGGCGTCGGCCATCCGCTGGACGTCCCCGGCCGGGTAGTTCGTCCACGACGAGCCGCCGACGATGATCGCGTGCCCCAGGATGGTGTTGGACCCCAGCACGCCCAGCTCCCCCATCCACGCGATCGGCGTCTTGCCGTGACGCGCCACCATCTCGTTGAACTCGACGACCGACTGCGAGGTGTGCACCTGGTACGGACGCGCCACCTCGTCGGCGAAGCGCTTGGCGTCCTTGAGCAACGCGGGCGTGCACGTGTCGATCTGCGCGGGCGACACGAAGCAGCGCACGAGGTCGCCGTGCGCGCCGTCCCAGCGCCGGTGGAACTCGATGGCGCGCGCGAGGCCGGCCCGCCCCTGCTCCTCGTTCCACTCCCACTCCACGCGCTTGCCGTCGCGCGTGAGCCACCGCCCGGACCGGAACGCCTGTCCCATGTAGACGCGCAGGCCGTAGTGCGGCGCCCGCTCGACCACGTACTCGCCGAGCCCGCCGATCTCCATCACGGTCGTCACGCCGCCGCGCAACAGCTCGGCCATCGAGAAGTCGACGCAGGCGCGTCCGGCCTCCTCGTCCTGCGCCTCGCTCCGCACCGGCAGCATTTCGAAGAGCCCGGAGTACCAGAACTGCGCGGTGCCGCGGTCCTCGATGAACGACCGGTCGAGCGGCGAGCCACCGATGTGGGCATGGGTCGAGATGAGCCCAGGCGTCACGACGCGGTCGCCCGCCTCGACCGTCTCGTCCACACGCCCGTCGAACCGCGGGCCCACATGAAGAATGCGGTCACCCTCGATCACGACGACCCCATCTCGCAGGAGCCGATGCGCCCGCCCGTCAAAGGCAATGACGTACCCTGCCCGAATGGCAATCCGCCGCCCCTCAGCCATGAGCACCCCTCCGTACGATGTGTCGTGTCACGCGAGAGCGCGACTCGCGCTCCATGAAGATACCGCGTCCGAGCGCCGGCCATGCCGGCGCAACCTAGCCTCGGGGGAGGCAGTTCCGAGCGAGCCGTCAGGCTCGCCGGAACGTCGGAGGGGGGCGAAGCCCGCCTCCGAGATCTAACACTCCTGCCACGTCTTCGGGTTCAGATCCACGTCCGGAACGAGGCAGCGCACGGTGCGGCGCTCCCGGTCCGCCTGCGCCTGGCACGCGGTGATCGCGCTCATGTAGCGCGTCACGCGCTCGTCGTAGATCGCCGCGGACTGCTGGTCGGGGAACGAGAACTGCTTGAACGTGGCGAGCGCCTCGCGCGCTTTGTGGTCGCCGAGCGCCGCGGCCTGGCGGTAGTAGGCGTGGGCCTTCGCGCGGTCCTCCTTCACGCCGAACCCGAACTGGTACATCCGCCCGAGGCTGTAGAGGCTCCGGTGGTCGTTCGAGAGCGCGCCGCGCGCGTACCAGTCCACCGCGGTCTTGCAGTTCCTCGCGACACCGCGGCCGAACTGGTACATGTTGCCGAGGTTCTCGGCGGCGCGCGGATCGTTCTGCTCGGCGGCCGCGCGATACCACTTCACCGCTTCCGCGAGATTCTTCGGCACGCCTTTGCCTTCCTCGTAGTGCCAGCCGAGCTGGAGCTGGCAGGGCGCGTCGCCAGTCTGCGCGCAGCGCGCGAACAGCGATGCCGCCCGCGCCATGTCGCCCGCGCGATAGGCGCGCTGCCCCTCCTCGAAGATCGAGGTGGCCTCGGCCGAGCGCGCCGGTCGTTCCGGCTTCGCCGCGAGCGCGTCGGGGAAGCCCTTCGCCGTCGCGAGCTTCGCCCACTTCTCGGCTTGTGCGCGATCCGCTGGGAGCCCCGGACCGCCCGAGGCGTACATCTTCGCCAGGTTGTACGCGGCCCCGCCATGACCTTGCTCCGCCGCGAGCTTCGACCATCGCGCGCCCTCCGCGTAGCTCACGGGCACGCCGAGCCCCTGCATGTAGTTGAGGCCGAGCACCGCCTGCGCCTCCGCGTAGCCCTGCTCGGCCGACCGGCGGAACCACTCGCTCGCCTTCACCATGTCTTTGGGCGTGCCCTGCCCCATGGCCGTGAGGCGCCCCATGTAGAACTGCGCGACGGGATTGCCGGCCTCGGCGAGCTTCGAGAACCGCCGGGCCGCCTCGTCGAACTTCTTGAGCTGGAGATCGGCCTTCGCGCGATTCAGCTCATCCTGGACGCGCGGCTGCGCCTGGACGAACGCGGCGACGAGGACGAGCGCGGCAATCTGGGCGAGCGCCGCAACGAGGACACGAACGCGCGTGACCCGGCTCACGACCGCGTGCAGAGGACGTTGACGACGGCCTGGCGCCCCTCGCGCACGGCGGCGATCGCGCGCCGGAGCGCCGGCAGGACGTCATCCGGCGTCTCGGCGCGCTCGCCGTGACCATCGAAGGCTCGCACGATCTCCTCGTAGCGCGGGGCCGGCGTGAGCCCGGTGAGCGGGAACCGGCCCGCGGACTGGGCATATCCCTTCGGGTACAGGCCGAGCGTGCTCTGCTTCACCGCCTCCCATTGCTGGTTGTTGAAGATCACAGTGAGCACGGGCAGGTTCTGCTGCCGTGCGGCGAGATGGCACGCCGCGGGTTCATTGAACAGATATGCGCCGTCGCCCAGCGTGGCGATCACGGTGCGATCGGGCGCGCCGAGCTTCAGACCGAGGGCCGCCGGCAGGCCCCAGCCGAGCCCACTCGCATGCGGCTGCCCGAAGAAGCTGCCGGGGCGGTCGAACGCGAGATAGCGGCGGTCGATCGGGTACTCGTTGATGACGACCGTCGAGTCGTCCAGCACCTGCTGGAGACAGTGCATGACCCACGCGAACCCGGCGCGCGGCCACGCCCGCTGCGCGTCCACGTCTCGTGCCCATTGCGCGCGGCGGCTTCGATGCGCCTCCTCGAAGCGCTGCCGCCGCGCCGCGACCGCTGCCGGATCCGCGAGACGGCGCACGGCGTCCGCCAGGAGCGGCAGCGCCGCGGCCGGATGCGCCGCGATCGGGACGTCGCACGGGAAGCTCCGCATGGGGTAGCGGGAGAACGCGGGATCCACGCCAAGGTGAATCACCGCGGCGTCGGCCGGCGGCTTGACCAGCGCGGGATACCAGGGCACGTCGGCGTCGACCACGAGCAGGACGTCGGCCTCGCTCACCGCGGGGTCCGTGCCCGACGGCTGCGTGAAGCCGACGTGCAGGGGATGGCTCTGGGGGAAGTTGACGTGCGTCGGATCGACCTCGACCACGCCGATGCCGCCCGCTTCCGCGAGGTCCACGAGCGCCGGGACCGCCCCGGGATTCCGTCCCGCGCCGGAGACGAGGACAAGCGGCCGATGGGCGCCCGCGAGCAGCCGCGCCGCCTCCTCGACGCGCGCCGGATCGGGGTAACGGAGCGCTGCCACCTGGCGGCGCGCGGGCGACGTGATCCGGAGCGACTCGACGGGCGTCGCCAGCACCTCGCGCGGCAGCGTGAGATACACGGGCCCGCGCGGTTCGGAGAGCATCAGCTCGAACGCGCGGTCCACGACCGCCTCGATCTGGAACGGCATGCGCAGCTCGTAGTCCCACTTCACGTACTCGCGGACCATGGCCGCCTGGTCGAAGCTCTCCTGCGCCCAGTGGATGTAGAGGTCGCGCGTCCCCGGCGGTCCCTCCTCCGTGATCGGCGTGCGTCCCGCGGTGAACAGCATCGGGACCTGGGATCGCGCCGCCGTGATGATCCCGCACGCCGCGTTCGCGGTCCCCACCGTCACGTGGACCATCACGGCCTGCGGGCGCCCGGTGGCGAGCCAGGCGCCGTGCGCCATGCCGACGGCCACCGCCTCGTGCGGCGCCACGACTGGGCGCGGGGCGCGCTTGCCCTGCGCGTCGCGGCGCGCGAAGGCATCGACCAGCGGAGCGAAGTCGGTGCCCGCGTTGGCCAGGAAGAAGTCCACGCCGCGGTCCTCGAGCAGCTCCAGATACGCCTGCGCGACGTTGTCCGCCTCGAGGGTCTTCATGGCGCTAGGCGCGGACCGCTGCCGGCGGCGTGTCCAGCGCGGCCTCGACGGCGCCGAGAAGGCGATCGACGGTGAAGGGCTTGGCGAGCACGGGCCGCCCCGCCGCGTCGAGGAATTGCTGGGTCTCGGGACTCATCGTGTCGCCCGTCATGAACACCACGCGCCCGGCGGCCGACGGATCGCGCGCGAGCAACCACTCCCACACGGTCCGGCCATCCGCGTCGGGCAATCGCAGATCGAGGGCGATCATGTCGTAGCGTCCGTTCTCGAGTCGCGCCATGGCCTCGCGGCCGGACGCGACCGCCTCGACCCGATGCCCGCGGGACGCCAGGACGTCGACGACGGCCTCGCGGAGATTCACCTCGTCCTCGACCACCAGCACGCGCCCGCGGCGGTCGCGTTCCGGGCGCGACACCGGCGCGGTCTCGCGGGTCTCGGTGCCGTCGCCGATGGGGAGATAGATGGTGAAGCGGGCCCCTCGTCCCGGGACGTTCTCGACGGTCATCCGGCCGCCGTGCCCTTCCACGATCCCGATCGAGAGGCTCAGGCCGAGCCCCGTGCCCTCGCCGGCGCTCTTCGTCGTGAAGAACGGATCGAAGATGCGTCCCAGGTGATCCGGCGGGATACCGGGACCGTCGTCCTCCACCTCGATCTTCACGTCGCCCCTGGCCCGGGAGGACCGGACCGTCAGCTCGCCCCCGCCCGGCCTCGTCCGCATCGCGTGAAGCGCGTTGGTGAACAGGTTGAGGAGCACCTGCTGGAGCTGGTGCGCATCGGCCCAGATGTGGGGCACCGCGCCGAGCGCCGTCGTCACGCGGATCCGATTCAGATCGAACTCGGGAGCCTCGAGTGCGAGCGTCGCTCGCACGATCTCGTCGACGTCGACGCGGATGCGCTCCGGCGGCTTGCGGCGCGCGAGCACGAGGAGGTTGCGGACGATCCGCAGGGCGCGGTCGCATTCCTCCTCCGCGACGTCGAGACGCTCGCGCAGGCCGGCAGGCAGCCGCGCCTGCTGCTTGGCGAGCTGGACGGAGAGCAGGATCGTCGACAGCGGGTTGTTCAGCTCGTGGGCCATGCCCGACAGGAGCGTCCCCAGCGCCGCGAGCTTGTCGGCTTGCATGAGCTGCGCCTGCGTCTCCTTCAACCGCTCGAGATTGGCCTCGATCTCGGCGTAGAGCCGCGCCTGCTCGCGGATCAGCGCGACGAAGATCATCGCCGCGCCGACGGGGCGCGCCAGCCCCGCGACGTACCAGCTCACACCGTAGCGGAATGGCGCGATCAAGAACCCGACCAGGCCGAGCGTCCAGATGACGGCGGCGAGACAGAGCAGCACGGTGAACGGATCGTGACCCTGCCCGAGCGCGCCGCGCCGTGCGCCCCAGAGCGCCCACACGCCGGCGCCGCCGACGACGATCCCGCCAACGGCGATGGCAAACGGCGTGAGCCGTCCAGGCGCCATGATCAGCGACGGCAAGAGCGGCTCCGCGCGCTGCACGCCGAGGACGAGCGCCGCCGCCAGGACCAGCACGCCCAGTGCGGCCAAGCGGCGCGCGGAATCCGAGAGCGCGAGGCGGCGTGAGCCGTAGCGTGAGGCGAGGCCGATCCCGACGAGCCCGGCCGCGTAGCTCAGGAAGAAGAAGTAGGGAGCGACACCCGCGCGGACTCCCGGCGAGCCCGGGTAGTCCGGCTGCGCCACGACATGGGCCACCGCGAGGAGTCCCGCGAGCAGCATCGCGGCAGCGAGTGCCGCCGACCGGACGTCCTGGCGCACGCGATGTCGCTCGAGGCAAAGATAGGCGATCCCCAGGCCGACGAGGGCGAACGGGGCATCGAAGATCGGCACGGCATAGGGGGTCGGGAAGCGGTACGGAGCGAGGAGCGGCGACAGCAGCACGGCCTCGTACGCGAGGCCGCCGATCAGGACGCAGGCGGAGAGCGACCATCGCAATGCCGAGGGCGTACCGCTCTCGGCGGACGGCCGTCCGCGCTCAGGCTCCCGCCGGACCATCGCGCCCCGCGCCCGGCGAGACGCCGTACGCGTCGTGCGCCGCGCCGGCGCTGATCTTGTCGAGCGTCACGTCGCGCCCGATCAATTGCCGATCCCGC
>Ga0187894_10004569_pt1 | contig 14738 bp, 14 predicted proteins | sample GBC1701081metaG_FD_136650 | JGI IMG/M metagenome (GOLD analysis project Ga0187894, IMG submission 136650) | White microbial mat communities from a lava cave in the Kipuka Kanohina Cave System on the Island of Hawaii, USA - GBC170108-1 metaG ...
GAACTCTCGACGCCCTCTGGCGAGCCGTCGGCGACATCTGCGACCTCTACTCGCCGAAAGAATGCTGGAACTACCTCAAAGCCGCAGGCTATGCGTCAAATTAAACGCACGATGCTCTAGGTTGTAGTGACGATTTAATCATTTGATCCAGAGCATGATGCTGGCGAGTTTGACGAAGCCGAGGAAGTTTGCGGCGAGCTTGTCGTATCTGGTGGCGATGCGGCGCCGCTGCTTGAGCTTGGCGAAGAAGCCCTCGATGCCCCATCGCTGCTTGTAGGCGATGGTATCGTAGGGGCGACGGATGCTGCGATGGCGACGTGGAGGGATAACGGGTTCGCCGCCCTGCGCGCGGACGAGATCGCACAGGCTGTCGGCATCATAGGCGCGGTCGGCGATGACTTGCCCGGCGTCCAATCCCCGGATCAGGTCGCACGCCGGCGCCATGTCGTTCTGCTGGCCCGGACCGAGCACGAAGCGCACCGGCAGACCCAGCGCATCGACTACGGCATGGATTTTGGTGCCGAACCCGCCTCGGGAGCGGCCGAGAGCCTGGGCTTGAACGCCCCCCTTTTTACTCTGGCCCCCGCTGCCTGGGCCTGAGCACGGATCACGGTGGCGTCGATCGCCAGCCACTCGATGTCGGGATCGTCCGAGACGGCCTCGAATATCCGGTCGATCACACCTTGCTCGACCCAGCGGTAATAGCGCCGCTTCGCCGTCTGGTACGGACCGAACCGATCCTCCGGCAGGTCGCGCCAGCGCCCGCCCGAGCGCGCCAGCCACAGCAGGGCGTTGAGAAATCGTCGACCATCACTGCGCGGACCTCGCTTGCCCTTGCGACCGCCCGGCACAAACTCGCGCAACCGTGCCCACTGATCGTCTCGAAGCACTTCGCCTTCCACGCCAGCCTCCAAAAGCCAGCGTTGAATCACAAACCAACAATCAAGGGAATCCTTAAATCGTCACTACAACCTAGTGGTCGACCCGACCTTGTAAGCACGATGGGCAACGGATGGCGTCCGACCCTTGCCTATTTCTGCAGCACTGGATGCGGCGTCGGGGGAGCGTTTTCATTGAGATATTCGCGCGCCGCTTCGATTATCTTTGGACTGAACCGAAAGCCCCGCTCGGATACCGCGCCGCCCGGCGGTGACGTCAACCAACGGCCAGGCAGCCAAAATCCTTTGTCCGGCATCGGCACATGGTCCGCTATGATTTCGGCGGCAGCGCCTTGGCGGCGCCGTTGCGGGGTCAGACCTTTGCCAGCGCCTGCCGGAAATCGGCAATGAGATCCTCAGCCTCCTCGACCCCGATTGACAGTCGCACCAGGCCTGGCAGGATTCCGGTCCGCAATTTCGTCGCTTCATCGACGTCGACATGGGTCATTCCGGCTGGGTGGGACGCCAGGCTCTCGGTGCCGCCGAGGCTCACCGCGAGCTTCACCAGTTGCAGCGCGTCGAGAAACCGGAAGGCTTCGGCCTCGCCGCCCTTGAGTACAACGGAGAAAGTGGAGCCCGCGCCGAGGCATTGGCGCTGAAACAACCGGCCTTGTGCTCCGGCCGGATCGAGAAAGCCGAGATAGCCAACGTCCGCGACCTTGGGATCCTGGCGGAGAAAGGACGCCACCGCGGCGGCATTCTCCTCTGCTTTTCGCATCCGCAAGGACAGGGTCTCCAGGCTGCGGAGCAGCAGCCACGCTGTGTGCGGGTCGATCATCGTGCCGAGGATCGTCCGGGCCGGACGCACCGCCGCCACGTCGGAAAGCGCACCAAGACAGGCGCCGGCGATAAGATCGGAGTGCCCACCAACATATTTCGTGAGCGAGTATAGGACGATGTCGGCACCGTGCGCCAATGGCCGCTGCCAGAGCGGGCCGAGCATGGTGTTGTCGACGATCACGCGCGGCCGGCCGCCCCGCTGTCCCGAAAGGCGTCCGGCGCAACGAACGATCATCTCGATATCGACCAGCGCGTTGGTCGGATTCGCCGGAGTCTCGGCATAGAGGATCGGCACACGGCCATTGCCGCCGGCACGCGCCGCTGCGTCGGCGAGAACGCCGTCGAGCACGGTTTCGGCAGCATCGGCAGGGAAGGAGAGCGCTTGGATGCCGAATTGCGGCAGCATCTTCTCGAAGAGGAAGTCGGTGCCGCCATAGCCAGGGCTCGAATAGACGATCGTGTCGCCGGAGCGGACAAAGCTGAGTATTGTGGTGGAAATCGCCGCCATGCCGCTGGCGAAGACCAGTGCGGCCTCGGCGCCATCCCAAAGCGTGAGGCGGTCCTCCAGGACTTCCAAGGTCGGATTGTTGATCCGCGAATAGATGAGCCCCGGATCTTCCGCCGGTTCGCGCTCACGCAGGCCGTAAGCGAGCTGCATGATGCTCCTTCCCGCCGCCGCACTTTCGAACGCGAACGTCGACGTCTGGAAGATCGGACACTTGATCGCCCCTTCCGACATTTTGGGGTCGAACCCGTAGCTCATCATCAATGACGCCGGATGCAACTCGTGGTTGCCGATACTGGTCGCTGTGCGCTTCATCTCAAGATCCTTTGGTGGGAAGGCCGTCCCGGCCGAGCGCCCGGCCGATATGCAAGGCCCGGCGCGCCAGCGCGGAGCGGTCGATTTTGTGAGTGCCGCCGGTCGGCATCACGTCGAGCACTTCGATGGCGCGCGGATGGCTGTAGGCCGGCCCGTGGGCGAGCGTGAATTGCCTGAGCGCCTCGACGTCGATCCTGGCGCCTGGCGACGGCACAACGAAGGCAATGGGGATCATCCCCTTCACCTCGTCCGGCACCGGTAGCACGACAGCCTCCATCACCGTGGGATGACGCAAGAGCAGTGTCTCGGCCTCGGCCGGATGAACGTTCTCGCCGCCACACACGAACATGTCGTCGGCCCGGCCGACGAAGTGGAAAAAACCGCCCGCGTCACGGCGGACCACATCGCCGGTCTTGTACCAGCCGTCCCGCACCCGTTCGGCAGTCGCCTCCGGCAGGTTGAGATAGGCGGACAGCGTCGCCGGCGTACGCGTTTCGAGCGCGCCCTCATCGCCTTTGCCCGCCAGGCGCCACTCGACGCCCGGATAGGGGTAGCCAAGCGCGAGTTCCGGCCGCGGCCGGCCGTCGGGATGCGGGCCGAACATCGTCGGGCCGGTCTCGGTCGTGCCGTAACTGTTGCGCACAACGGCGTTGGGAAAGATGGCGTGCACGCGGTCGACCAGCGCCTGGTTGAGCGGCGCCGAACCGATGATGATCTCGGTCACGCTCGAGAGGTCGAACCGGTCGATCAGCGCCCGTTCGCGCGCCATCAGCGCAAACATCGTCGGAATGCCGCTCAGCAACGTCGCGCGATGCGCGGCGACCGCCTCGAGATAGGCGCGCGCCTCAAATCTCGGCATCGAAATGGTCAAATAGCCGAGCGCCAGCGTGACGGTCGTAAAGAAAAGACCGCTCATATGATAAGCGGGCGCGACGATGATCGCCCGTTCGGTGGCCCTGGACGAGATCGCGAGGAATTGCTCCAGCGCCCAGAGCTGGCCCGCATGCGAGAGCGGAACGCCCTTAGGGCCGCCGGTCGAGCCGGACGTGTAGAGAATTTCGGCTATCTCCTTCTCCCCCGGGCGCACCGGGAGCATCGGTTCGGCCGCCATCAACATCTCGAGCGCCTCGATCGGCAGAAGTTCGAGGCCTTGGCCGGCGGACGCGGCCCGTTCGCGATCCGCGAACACGGCCTGTGCTGCACAGTCGGCCAGGATGACGGCGATCGTCTCGGCGGGGAGACGATGGTTGATCGGCACAGCGACGAGGCCGGCGCGCATCAGCGCGAGATAGACGACGATGAATGGCGCCCCGTTGGCGGCGAGGATCGCAACGCGATCGCCGCGCCCGAAGCGGGCGGCCAGACCGGCCGCGAGCCGCCCCGCCAATCGGTCCAGGTCGGGCAGCGTGATGCACCGCCCGTCGGCGAGGTCGAGAAATCCGCCGCCGGCCGAGTCTGTCCGGACAACGTCCCCGAGATTGTGGGTGGGCGAGACGATCATGGCTTGAGCAGGATCTTGCCTACAGCCGCCCGCTCCTCGAGCAGCCGCTCGGCGTCCGCCGCCGCCTCAAACGGCAGGATGCGGTCGATCAGCGGCGCCAGCCGGCCAATGGCGACGAGGTCGAGGAGCGAAATGAGATCTTCCCGGGTCCAGCCGTTCGATCCCAGGACGTCGTGCTCGAAAGTCCATAGATAGCGCATGTCCGTCGTCACCTCGAAGCCTGCGGTCGCCCCGCAGGTGAGGATTCGGCCGCCGCGCTTCACGCAGCGCTGCGTGGCGGCCCAAGTGTCGCCCCCAGTGAAGTTGACGGCGACGTCGACTCCGCCCTCGCCCGAGACGCGCGGCTTGCCGACGATCGCGCGCGCGCCGTCGATGATGTCGGTGCGGCTATAGTCGATCAGATGATCGGCGCCGATCGCCTCGAGCCGTTCGAGCTTGGCCGCGCTCGACGCGCAGGCGATCACGATCGCACCCTGAAGCTTGGCAAGTTGGACGCAGGCGACGCCGACGCCCCCGCTGGCTCCCAGAATGAGGATCGTTTCGCCGGCCGTCCCGCGACCGCGCATATGAAGCATGCGATGCGCGGTCCCATAAGCCAGCGGCAGTGTCGCGGCGGCGTTTAGAGAGACTGCATCCGGCACCATGACCAGCTGGTCCGATCGGCATTTAACATAGTCGGCGCGGCCGCCGTCAGCGGACTCGCCGATCATTCCGATCCGTCCGTCGCGAAACACAGGGTCGATCAGGACGCGATTGCCGACCGACCAGCCGGCAACCCCTTGGCCCAGCGCCGCGATCGTCCCAGCGACGTCCGACCCGGTCACGACCGGCAACGGAATGCGGATGCCGGGCATGCCGCGCCGGGTGAAGATGTCGTGGAAATTGACCGCCGTCGCCGCGACGGCCACGATCACTTCGCCGGGGTCGGCCACTGGTTCCGGCTGGTCGTCTACGAGCCTCAGAACCTCCAGTCCGCCATGCGCCATGGTCAGGACAGTCCGCATCAATCGCCTCCCCAAGCCCCTGTGGCCTCGGCGCACCGGCCGAGGGCGACCAGCTTGCCGCCGGCTTCGACGTTGACGTCGACCACCGTCACCGTGCGGCCGGCGCGGCGGACGGTCGCGGTGGCAAGCATCTCGTCGCCGATCGCCGGCCGTAGATAATCGACCCTGAGATTCATCGTCGGCGCCGCGCGGCCGAGCAGGATCGCGCCACCATGCGCCTGCTCGCCGTCGTCGAAGCGTGCCGCGTTGCCGCGAATCGGCACCGCAACCGACAGCTGTCCTCTCCGCGCGTCCATTGCGACGATCCGCAGCCCCAGCCAGCGGTGCAACGGCGTCTTCCGCAGCACCGCCTCGACTTCGGCAGGCGTCTTGAAGGAATTACCCGCCACGGCTCAGCTCCGCGCGCAGAACAGGAGGAAGCAACCGGATGCCGCCCCCGCCGGCACAAGCAGGCCGTCGGCTGTCTCGCTCGCCGCATAGGCGACCGCATCGCGGCAAGCGGCGAGCGAGCGCACCGCGATCTTCAGCCCGACGCCATAGCCGTCGGTTCGCCCATCGAGAATCGGCAGCGCCGCCCCGTAGCGACCGCGCAGAGTCGGGGCGTCGAGGAGTTCGATCGCGGCATCTCCGGCAAGCCGCAGCCGACGACCGCCTTCGATCGCCTCGGCCGTGCCGCCGGACATGCGCGCGAAGAAGGCGGCGTCCTGCGCGGAATCGGCTGAATAGTGGACGACGCCGACGATGCCACTCGCACTGTTGGGATGGTCCCCATATTCGGCAATGAAGATCGTTTCCGGCCTGCGATGCTCGGCGAGGAAGGGCGCCGCATAGGGCCGCGCCTCCCGACGCGGATAGAAGTAATCGGTGTCGGTCATCTCGGTGCGCCCGTCCGGCATGACCACCGGGCGGCGCGCGCTGCCGATCGGGCCGACGGCAATCCCCGCCGCTTCGACCGCCGCCCGATCGGCCGCGAGATCGGTCGAAGAGAAGCAGACATTCGTCAGCCCTTCGCCGAAGGCGAACCGGCCAGAATAATGGCGGCGATGATCGGGCGAAATCAGCGCATCGAGCTCACCGAGCAATTCGAGATAGTTCGCGCCGAACTGAATGATCCGATTGGCCGATCCCGACACCAGGTGCGGCATCCGGGGCAGCACCCGAAAACCCAGTTCTTCCCAGCTCGTGCCGGCGTCCTTGAGATCCTGGACCGCGATGATCACATGGTCCAGCGCGCGCCGATCCGCTAAAGTCATACCTGCCAATCCCCGGCCAATTGGGCGATTGATTGCGCGGCGCCATCGACACGACAAGCGGCGCTCCGGCACGATGCCGATGCGCAACGGGATTCTGTCCGTTTTCAGTGATTCGCACCAGCCCACCCTGCTTGACAGCTGACGCGGGAGGGCGAAGCTCGTGCGGTGACACTCGAAATCGAAACCGATCTGGACGGCGCGGCGTGGGTCGTGCTGCCGCACGCTGAGGTAGACGGCAGCGTCGCCGCCACCAAGAGCAGGCTCGATCAGGTCGCCGCCGGGCCTCTTGAAGTGATGGGGACACGCTATCGCGTGCCGCCGAAGGAAGGGCGCGGCGTAGTGCATGTGATCCGCGTGTCGCCGCGTCTCTACATCATGCTCTTCGACGTCGAATATGATGCCGACCGTGAGATCCAGGTGCCCGGCGACCGGATGGTCAAGATCCGGATCCTGGTTTCGGGCGCGCTTCGCGCCTGCGGCAGCGACATCGTCATCGATGGCGCGGGCGCCTATCTCGAAGCCTATCCGGGGGAGATCGCCAGCTCCTACGTCCTTGCCGGAGGAATCAATCAGCGTCTCGTCGTGCTGATGTGCGAGCCGGACTTCTTCAGCCAGGACCTCGGCTTCGCCGGCGACGAGCTGCCGCAGCCGCTCCGCTATTTCTTCGACTTCGCGTCAGGCGCGCCCAAAGCCAGCTTCACCCCCTTGGGCCCTGAGCTGCTGCGCGCCGCCAACGATATCATGCGCTCCGGCGGGCATTATGCGGGCAAGCTGCATCGCTCCTATCTCAATGCCAAAAGTCAGGAGGTCGCCTGCGCGATCGTTCGCGAGCTCGCGCGTCCGCCCAACGACAATGCCGCGCTCGCCAAGCTGTCGGTGCGCGATGTCAACCGCGCGCACGAGGCACGGGACATCCTTGCCGACCAGTACCGCCGACCGCCGAGCGTGCCCAAGCTCGCCCGGCTGGTCGGGCTCAACCAGACGAAGCTCAAGATCGCCTTCAAGGCGGTCTTCGGCCTGACGGTCAAGGACTTCACACAGAAGTGCCGCATGGAGCGGGGGAGCGAGCTGCTGACCACGACCAGCCTCAGCATCTCCGAAATCGCCTATGCTATGGGCTACGATCATCCGGCCAACTTCACCCACGCCTTCCGGCGCTTTCATGGCTTCGCCCCGCGTCAGCTGCGCAAGGCGGCGAGCGGTGAGCTCGAAACCAAGCTCCCAGCGTAGTGCTCCTCAACCAAATTGTGCAAAGCGGCGTCCCATCATTGCGCCTCGTCGTTTCGTGGGCGCAAGGCTTTCCAAGCCCGCCATTAGCTGAAATTCTCCCATGAGGCCGGTGGCCAGAAAAGGACCGCGCCTCGAATGGGGGTGGAGGCATGTTCAAATGTTCTCTCGCAACGGGCAAGGCAGGCCTGCTGATCGGTGCAGGTCTGATCGTAAGCGCACAGCCGGCTTTCGCGCAGGACAGGGCTGAACCGGCAACTCCTCCGGAGTCGGGCGATGCCTCACAAGTGATCATCGTGACGGCCCAAAAACGGGCGGAAAATATCCGCGACGTGCCCTTCTCGATCACCGCCCTCGATGACGAGACCCTGGTCAGCAACCGCGTTCAAGCGATCGAGGATGTGGCACGGCTCGTGCCTGGTCTGGAAGTGGGCGTCGGATTCGGCCGGCAAACCAGCAGCATCACCATTCGCGGGATCGGTCCGCAATTGTTCAACAGCGCCACGGTCGTCACCTTCATCGACGGCTTCACCACAGGTCTCAGGACCGACGTCACGTCGGAACTTTTCGATCTCGAGCGGGTCGAAGTCCTCAAGGGGCCGCAAGCGACGCTCTATGGCCGCAACGCGATTGGTGGCACGATCAACTACATCACCCGGCCGCCGTCCGACGCGCCGGAGATGCGCTTCCAGGCGGTCGTCGGGAACTATGGCCGCTATACCGGACGGGCGAGCATATCGGGCGCCATCGTTCCCGATCTGCTGTCCGCGCGGCTGTCGCTGTCGGCGACCGGCCGCGCCGGCTATTTCGACAATGTTCTGACGGGCGAGGAGAACGCCGACGGGATCAGCGACAAGAGCGTCCGTCTGGCGCTGCGGCTCCATCCTGGCGGCTTGTTCGAGAGCAATCTCTCACTGAGCTACACGCGCACCGAGGACAAGTGCGGCGACTGCGTGCAGTCGATCCGCGGCTACGATTTCAACAACCCGCGATTGCTCGGCCAGGGCGCCTATGATGTCAACGATCTCAATCGGACGATCAACCACGAAATCCCGGTGAGAGGCTTCACCCGCTCGGTCTATACGGGCGTGTGGAACAATATGTTCGATTTCGGCGCGACCTCACTGACCAGCATCACCGGCTATAGCCGCCAGCACCTTTTCCAAGACGGCGACCTCAATCGCCTGCCGGGTCCGATCTTCTTCGGCATTCCGATCGATTCGTCGGCCGTCACCAGCAGCCGGAGCATCTTCAGCGAGGAACTCCGGCTGGCCTCGACCGGCGACCGACGCTTCTCCTGGCTGATCGGCGCCTATTATTATTCTTATTGGGCGCGCGAGGCGACGGATTCAATCACCCCGTTCGGCGTTTTCCCCTCGGCCAAATCGAGAACGCGGACGACGAATTATGCCGCCTTCGCCAACGGCACGTATGAGATAGTCGAGGGCCTGCGCCTGACTCTCGGCCTGCGTTACGACTATGAGCGCACCACCCAGATGGACCTGCTCAGCCCGCAGCCCGACGGCCGGGTTTCGAGCAGCGAGCTGCTGCCGCGCATTTCGCTCGCCTATAAGATTAACGACGAAACCAACATCTACGCCACGGTGTCGCGCGGCTATCATTCAGGCGGGATCAATTTCTGCTTCTCCGACAATGCCGGCGGATTCATCTGCCCGCCGCGCACCGTCGGCCCGGAGTTCGTCTGGAATTACGAGATCGGCCTGCGTGGCGGATCCGGCCGTCAGCTGAGCTACGGCCTCGCCGCTTATTATATCGACTGGACCGACCAGCAGGTGACCAGCAATCTCGGTTTCGTCACCTTTCTCGTCAATGCCGGCACCACCCGCATTTATGGCCTCGAAGGTGAGCTTCATTGGAACATCTCTCCGCAATTCCGCATTGACCTTGCCGCCAACTACAATCATGCGCGCTACAGGAACTTCCTCGACCTGAGCGGTGTGCCGACCTTCTACGGCGTGGCGCCGCAGCGGGCGGGCGAGCGTCCGCTGCTCGCGCCGGATTTCAGCGCCACCGCGACCGCCGAATATCGCCAACCAATTGGCGGCGGGCGCGACGTCACCGCGAGGGCGAGCGCCCGCTACACGGGGAGGCGCGCGATCGATACATCCGCCGTCGCCATTGCGAACAGTTACACGGTGGCCGACTTTTCCGTCAGCGTCGGCAGCCCGGAGCTGCGCCTCACCGCATTCGTGACCAATGCCTTCGACAAGACCTACGCGACCTATCTGCAGCTGTTTGGCTTCCCCGGCATCGCGCCGCTCATCCATGCCGGCGATCCGCGCACCTTCGGGCTCCAGATCGACGCAAGCTTCTGACGCCCGTTCAGGGAGTCGCGGCGGAGTCCAGTAATCTGTTTCGCGTGGCGAGGCGCGCGAATGCCGGCTCGATCCAGCGCAGCAGGACGATACCGAGCGGGAGTGTAAGGCCGCTGACCAGACAGACCGAATAAACCAGACTGGTGGCGCTCGCGCCGCCCCAGTCCGAAAGCGCGCCGGCGAGCGACGGCACAACGGCGCGCGGCAGCATCAGCGCCAGCGGATAGAGGGCGATGATCCGGCTGGAAAACACATTGGGCGCGATGTCCTGGAGGATCGTTGGCGCGAGCGCCGTTGAAAAGAACAGCCCAATGGCGACCAGACCGAGCATGGCCATGAACATTGCGACATTGGGCGCGAAGGCGAGGCCGATCATGCCCGGCAACGCGATCCAGCAGCCCCAACGCGCAAGCGTGAGCGCACCGCCGGGACCCAGCCTTGGCAGGCGCGTCCGCATCAGCCACCAGGCGAGCGCGATGCCGATCGCCGTCGCGGCCAGAACGACCAGCCCGGCATCGGTGCCGGCGCGGGCCGGGCTGTAACCCAGAGCCCGGCCGAGCATCGCGGGCGTCCAGAAATAGAGAGTGCCCCACCCCACCGAATAGAGCGAGGTGGCGAGATAGACGCCGAAGATCGTCACCAGGTTCGCGCGCAGGAAGCCGCCGAATGAAGGCCGCGCCGATGTCACCGCGTCAGCCCCGGACGCTGCGCTGCGCGGCACGACAACCAGCAGCAACGCCATCGGCAGGCCGACCAAGCCCGTCAGGACGAAGAGCAGGCGCCACGCCGCGGTCGTACCGAGCAGGGTGTCCGGCCCGCGTAAGGCCTCGATCCAGCCGAGCGCAGCACCGCCGAGAAGGAGGCCGAGGCCACCCGCCGCCGCGAGGATCGCATAGACAATCGCATTGGCCGCCGCCCGTTCGTCGGATGTGAAGATTCTGGGAATGATCGCATAGACGATTGGGATCATCGCCGATTCCCCGATCGCGATCGCGACGACACCTGCGGCATAGCCAGTGAAGGACTGCGCCAGACCGCAAGCGACTGTCGCCGCAGACCAGACTAGGAGGCAGGCGGCGAGGATGAGACGGCGGTCGTAGCGATCAGCCAGCCAGCCGATCGGGAAGGCGGCGCAGGCAAAGAAGATCGCGATCCCGAAGCCGTTGAGCAGGCCGAGCTGGGTGTCGGTAACGCCAAGGTCCTGCTTGACCGGCTCGATAAGCAGGCCGAGCAACTGGAAAATGAGGAACCCGAGAAAGCCGACGCCTCCGAGGATCGCGAGCGCAGCCCAGCGCCGGGTCTGCGAGGATCGGATCGGTGTCATCAGACCGGCATCGCCGCGAAGTGGTCCCGGATCCGGCCCATTCCGGCCTCGATCGCGGGCTTGCGCAATATCGTGCCGCGCACCAGCACCGTGTCGATCGCACGCGTTGCTTGGATGTCTTGCGTTGGGTCGCGGTCGAGAACGACTATATCCGCAGCCATGCCCGGCGCGAGCCGTCCAGCCTTCGCTTCGGCATGATAGTCGGCAGCCCGCGCCGTGGAGGCCTCGAGCACGTCGATCGGCGCCATCCCGGCCTGCTCGACCAGATGGGCGAATTCCTCGTGCAGGGAGAAGCCGTCGACGAGGTACGGATTGGCGACATCCGTACCGGTAAGGACCCGCGCCCCCGCCTCGTGCAAGATACGGGTCATCCGAACCGCCAGCGCGAAATTGTCGTCGCCCAGATAGGCCTTGTCCGGACTATCGCGCATCATCGTCGCAAACGGACCATCGAGGTCATAGAGCTTGACCATCAGCGGATGCATGAGGTGCCGGTCGGGCGCGAGCAGCGGCAGCTTGCCGAGCATCACCTCCATGCTGCGCGAGACGGTCACCGTCGCCTGGACCCAGACGCCATGATCCGCGGTGAGCCGGGCATAGCGCTCGAACATCGCCTCGTCGCGGCGGCGCTCGCCCCGCTCGTTGTAGAAATATTCGGCAGCATGGGCGATACCGCCCTGGCCGAGCACGATCGCATCTTCGATGCCGACATGGGGCGTCACATGACCCATCATGCGCAGGCCGAGCGCGCGGCATTGCTCGGCGAGGCCGCGATAGGCTTCGCGCGACAGTCGCGAATAGGGCTTGGCGAAATCGAAGCCGCGCTCGGCAACGGCCTGCGCGGCGCGCCGCCCGCCCGCCTCGTTATTGGCGATCCACGACATTTGCGGCGACTGGATCGGCGGATCGCCGTCGATCAGAGGGCTCCCGATCCGCATCCGTGGTCCATGCATCGCGCCGCGCTCGATCGAGGCGCGCAATTCGAGCATGTCCGCGCAGCCCGCCATGACCTCGATCCGGGTCACGCCCGCCGCGAGATACTGGAATATCAGCAGGTCATAGGGAAGCACGATATCCTCAGGTCGCACCCCGTCCGGCAGGAACTTCCCCCAGGCATCCGCCCAGGTCTTGAGGAATGGGTGGGTGTGCAGGTCACTGAAGCCCGGCACGACATGTTTGCCAGCTGCTTCGACGAACAAGGTCCCCGGCGGCGCAGGGGTGCCTGTCGGCCGCACATCCTGGATCAGGCCATCGCGGATCAGCACGTCATGCTCTGGGAGCGCCACGCGATCCCGCATAGTCAGCACGTTGCCGCCCCTAACGAGAATCCACTGCCCCCGCCCGGCGCTCTCAAACAGGTCAATCGTGTGCGAAGGCGTCGATGTCGCGAACGGGGACGGAGCCTTGGCGGTGGCGTCGCTGAAGCCAACCTGGCCTTCGCCAGTTACTTCATCATGCGCGGCCCCGCAGACGCGGCGGATGGGGGAGAAGGCCCCCGGCAGCGCGTGCCAGACACAACAGGGCGGCGGGCCGGCCGGAGGCGATCCACGGCCCGGAGAAATGCTCAATGTCCGCTCCAGTCCAAGTAGGCGCCCCCATTTATGGGCGCGCTCGAAAAGGTCGCAATAGCGATCGATCGAAATCGCGATCGGCAACAATTTCATTTCGGACCGCACAATCATTCGACCAGTCAACAATCGATGGATAATCAGCACGCCTGAACCGGCTCGCCCCTCCCCAAAAGCCCGCTTTGGCAGTTAGTGCGCCGGGGCATTTTTCACGGGCGACGGTTGGGAACGGCGGAGCTCCGCCTATCATGCCCGAAACGAGTCAGTCCGTTACAGGCTTGCCGATCAACCAGATTGCGAAACGATGCAGGGCAAGTAAGGGCCAGGCCGATCCAAAGGTAACGCCTCAGGACGTGAGGAGCGACCTGTAGCCGCCCTCGGTCATGCTTCGGGCGTTCCTTACCAGACGTTGGGCGCGAGAGCGAAGGGTTGGCGCCCTCACGCGCCACCGATCCTTGCTGGCCTCCAAGTTTAATAATACGGATGCGATCTCGCGCTGCGCCGCCCCGCTCATGGTTGCATCGTGGGCGCGAAGCATCAGAATGAAGCGGCTCGCCCGGGTCTCCGCCGGATGAAGCACTGCTGAGAATCGGCCGGTCCGACAGAAGGCGAGCAGCCGCCGGAGCGTCAGCAGCGGCCTCTCCGTCGTCGCGAAGCCGACGAGCAAATATTGGAGCCGCACGGGACCGCGTGCCACCGTCCCCTCCATGATATCGACGCGAATGGCGCGAAGCCCATCCGAAATGAGCAGGTGCTCGGGACCATTTGAGCCCGGGACGATGGTCGCGAGCGGGCGAAATCGCTGCAGGTCGAACGCGTCCGATTGCTCAGTCGGGCGCCTAGAGCATCGGACCCGAAAAGTGAATCGAGGGGATTCCCCTGAGATCTGGTTTGTGATTCACAGTGTTTGGAGGTGGACCATGGGCAAGCCTTATTCGGGGGTCTTCGCGAGCGCATTTACGGAGAGATTTGTGGTGGCGAGTCTCGCCGGGGTGCGGCCCGTCGTTTCGGGGTGATCGTCAGCACGGGGGTGCGGTTGGTCCAGCGGATGCTGGAGACTGGCTCGCTTTTGCCCGCTCGCCAGGGGCGGCGGCAAGCTGGCGCCGTATCGCGCGTTGCTGATCGGCTGGGTGGAGGCTGACAAGGACATCACCATGCCGGAGCTCGCGGCGCGACTTCTCGACGAGTGGCAGGTGGCGGTTAATCCTGCGTCGCTATCGCGTTTCCTGTGCGCGGCCGGCTACAGCTTTAAAAAAACGCTGCTGGCGAGCGAGGCCGATCGCTGATGTCGCCGAGGCGCGGCGGACGTGGCGGCAGGAGCGCCAGCCCCAGATGCGCCTCGAACCGAACCGGCTGGTGTTCGTCGACGAGACTGGCACGACGACGAAGATGACGCGGCTGCGCGGCCGGGCACGCCGCGGAGAGCGGGTGAAGGCGAGCGCCCCCTTCGGCTACTGGGCCACACAGACATTCATCGCCGCGCTTAGATGAGACGGCCTCACCGCGCCGTGGATCGTCGATCGCCCGATGAACAGGAGCATCTTCGAGACCTGGGTCGAAACCCAGCTCGCGCCGACGCTCCAACGCGGGGACGTCGTCATCCTCGACAATCTGGCCTCTCACAAAAGCGAAAAGGCCAAGGCCATCCTCAAGGAACGCGGCGCCTGGTTCTTGTTCCTTCCGCCGTACAGCCCCGATCTTAACCCCATCGAAATGGCCTTCGCCAAGCTCAAGGCCCACCTCAGGCAGATCGGCGCCAGAACCCTCGACGCCCTCTGGCGAGCCGTCGGCGACATCTGCGGCCTCTACGCTCCAAATGAATGTTGGAATTACCTCAAAGCAGCCGGCTATGCGTCAGATTAAGCGCACGATGCTCTAGAGCATCGGACTCCAAAAGTGAATCGCGTGGGATTCCCTTGCGGGCTGGTTTGTGATTCACCGTGTTTGGAGGTGGATCATGGGCAAGCCATATTCGGGGGATCTTCGC
>Ga0187894_10004570_pt1 | contig 14737 bp, 13 predicted proteins | sample GBC1701081metaG_FD_136650 | JGI IMG/M metagenome (GOLD analysis project Ga0187894, IMG submission 136650) | White microbial mat communities from a lava cave in the Kipuka Kanohina Cave System on the Island of Hawaii, USA - GBC170108-1 metaG ...
CCACTCTAGCGGCAGGCATTCCATTCGGAATGATCGAAACGGCGTTCTCCTTTACGCCTAGCATTTTGTTGCCGTTCAGCTTCAGCAAGGTCTCGGTGACGTTGAACGCCATCTGCGCTCCATGCGCATGGCCACGCATGATAGGCAGCGCACCGACAAAGTGAGGATCGCTGCCGCCGGAGGGCATAGCGCCTTTGGGCAGATCGAAGTAGACGCCGTACGCGGCACTGGTTGCGACGTTCGCCCGCAATCCCTTGAGAACGAGATAGATCTGCCGGCCGGGCGGCAACGCCTCAACCCGGCGCGCGAGAGGCGTCGCCGTCCGCCCGCCCTCAGCGACGACCAGCGGCAGCGGGAGCACGACTGCGCCTGGCGCGAGAATCGGGCCGCCGGAGGCTGCCGCCACCATCACCTCGGGCATCTGCCTCGCCGCAGCCAATTCCGGGTCCGAAAACTTGCGAGGCTCGGGCGGGACGGAGTAGCTGTCATATTGGTAGCCTAGTTGAGAGACCCGTTTAGCAGCACCTACCGGCACGTTTACCGGATTGCCGCTTGCGTCCGCCCATTGAAACGTGCGGTTGAGCCATTTGGAATTTTTCGGATTCTTGCGGCCGCCGAGCCGATTCCAGCTTTCCCAAAGACGGTCAATGTTGGCGTGATGGACCCAGAAAATCGGGTCCTTGACGACGGTGTTGAACCCATCACTCATGTCGCCCCCGAGCCCTATATGAACGAGGAAATGGGGGTTGATGTCCACCGAGGGGCAGAATCCGAAGCCGCCAGTCGGGGAGTCGATATATGAGGGCTCGTTGAGACAGCTCACGCTGAGCCAGTTGGGGGCCAATACGACGTTATCTATCCGAACGCCCGCGTTAATCGGCGAGTAGCGGGTGCTGTCATAGAGCGGGCTGCTCGTGTCGCCGAACGCGGCAGGGATTGAAAGATCGGCTACGTTTCCACTCGCCGGGTTCCAGTACGGCAGCGAAAAATCGCTGTCGCTCAGTACGTTTCGAACTATCTGCTCGAAATAGTAGAGGTACAGGCGATGCCACGGCAGGAAGAACCATTCTTGAAAATGCTCAGGATTGCTGTTGTCGATTCCGTGGGCCTGGCAACCATTCCACATTGCCTCAGCGAGTGTCGCATCTTCTCCCTGGCAATTTTCCTGGATGTATTGCTCTTTGTACGTAGTTGACTGATCGTACTGAAACGCCTGGTATTGCTGGGTCCAGTGCGTAAACCATTGGAATGTATAGGAATGGGGATCACAATCGGCATATTTCCCCGATTTCATGATTTCGATAGCGTCCGCGAGCTTGTCGAGCATCGATTGGCCCTGCGCGGTGTTGACGTTGTAGCGCGTGTATGGCTTGGGTCTTCGACCAAACGCGATCCCTACGAGCCATTCCGGAGCAAAGAGTCCGCTCAGCGCGGCGACGCCGCTCGCCACAAAAGATCTACGCGTTATGTTCATCGTTTCTCTCCCCAGTTAGCCCTAATCCAAATAATTCCAACTTAAACCCCGTGGCAGAGTTCTTTGTTTCACTCAACACGAATCTAGCGCCGCTGGCACAAGAGCGGGAACGGCGCGGCGCCCGGCGGGCAGAACGATCAGTCGTCGTACACGTACCCGAAGGTCTGGGTCGGCTCGGCCATGTCCCCGTTCGTCACGGGCGCGTAGGGCCACACGATATCGTTGAAGTTGTCGCCACGTGGCCCGCCCGACATCGGAGCGTATTCGTAGTGGTGGGTCTTCCACCACTGCTCGACGATGCGGTCGAGATTGGCATGGTGCGTCCAGAAGATCGGGTCATTGGGTGACGTCGACACGTCCATCAGCGTCCCGGTGACCATTTCTCCACTCAGCTCGAACATGCCACCGATATACGAATGAGCCTGGGCGTGGAGACGAGTGCTCGTTATGCTGCTCGAGAGGATGCCGCCCTTGCAGAAGTTGGGCGTTCCTCCAATGAATCCATCGACAAAGGCACGGAAGCTCTGGTCGTTGTTGGCCGTGGGATCCCACGGTGCGACATCGTACAGGGGACGGCTCAGAGCGTCTTGGACCTCTTGGGCCGACGGAAGGGTCGTGGCCAGCGAGCTCGTGCCAATCGCTCGCACGAGATCGTCGAACTGTCCCACCTCACTAAGTGAGAAATTCTTGACGTTGAGCCGCCACTGGCCTTTCCGGAACGGTCCGGACATGACGACATAGTTATCCTCCTTCTTTCCGCCAGGCCCCATGAAGTCGTCGGCCAAGAGGGCGGTTGTCGAATCGGGATCGGTCCAGTCCCAGTAGGGTATCGCCATCGGCTTACCTGCCGCCGCCCGCAGCGCCTCCTCGAACTCGAGAAGAAAAGCACGATGCCAGGTCCAAACATCAGGCCCCTGGTGTCCGTATCCGCCCTGGTTGGATTGGTCGGTCCAACAAATATTTTTCTTCAAGTGCGTGGCCACGAAGTGGTCGTACCAGTTTTCGACTCCGTCCTGTTCCGGTGACGGCATCGTCTTCAACTTCAGGACCGCGGCCACGAACTCGGTTTTCTCCCGGGCCCTCAAGTTTTTCACGTTCTTGCGGTGGACCAGCTTCTTGCGGCGGATGCGAACTTCCTCACCTCGTGTGACCTCCTGGACACTCAGCCCATTGAACTCCGCTTTCTGCACTTGGACGCTTGCCGCCATCAGAAGAATCATGCTCAAAGTAGTCAATACCACAAAAGATATATACCTACGCATAATCCGCTTCCTAGCCCCGGATGGTTCATGAATCTCGCCATGGCCTCAAGACGACCGGTTGATTGGGGAAACGGTGGCCCGACGGAAGCCTTCGCCACCCCCTGAAAGAGTCACCGTGAATGATTTCGGGTCTGCTGCTGTGTTGCGCTGGCAGCTCGGGCAGTGCAGTCCCCCTCCCTTCTGCTCTCGGTTCTGACCTTCTCTATCAAAGGTAGAGCCAAGAGTCAAAGTGACATTTCCCCTGTAAATTGACCTGCTCCGCAATTTAGGACCACTGAATAGTGGAAAAAGTAGGCACAGATCCCTCGGTGGGTAAGTGAGACCGGAACTCGCTTGGGGACAATCCCCCAAGCGAGTGGTGCGGTCGCTGCGTATTATAGTCTTCTCGCCACAGGGCAAGTGTCTGACGAACCTCGGCCAGAGAGAAGAACAAGTGCGCGTTGAGACATTCGTCACGCAGTTTGCCGTTGAAACTTTCGCTGTAGGCATTCTCTACCGGTTTGCCTGGCCGAATAAAGTCCAGTTTGACCCGTCGCAGGTAGGTCCAAGTTTCCATGTCTTTGGACACAAACTCTGAGCCATTATCTACGGTCATCGCTTGCGGCCGCCGTCCTCCTTGGCAGAGCTGCTCAAGGGCTGCCACTACCTTGGGCGCTTTGAGTGAGAAGTCCGCTTCGAACAGCAGGCATTCCCGGGAGTAGAGATCCATGACCGTTAGTACCCGAAAGCGCCTGCCATCAACCGAAGTGTCGGTCACGAAATCCATACTCCAGCGCTCATCGAGCTGGGTTGCCTGTGGCAACGGGACACGGAGCCGCATAACATGCTTCTTCCGTTTCACCGTGCGGACTAGTAAGCCCTCTTCCAAATAGAGCCGGTACACCCTCTTATGGTTGATCCGCCACCCCTCACGTCGTAACAAGATATGCAAACGCCGATACCCATAGCGAGGGCGACATGCCGCTAACTCTTTGAGTCGGCCTCGCAACGCCTGCTGAGGATCGCGCCGACTGCGATACCGATATACGCTCCGACGGATTTGCACGAGCCTGCACGCCCGGCGCTCGCTGACGCTATAGTGCGCCTGTAACTGTTGCACGAGCCCCCGACGGCGCGCAGGCTTTACCACTTTTTTGACAGGACATCCTGGAGCATCATTTTATCGAGTGTGAGATCAGCGACCAGTCGTTTAAGCTTAGCATTCTCTTCTTCGAGTTGACGGAGGCGCCGGATCTTCGGAGCCCCCATCCCGGCATACTTCCGCTTCCAGTTATAGAGCGTCACGTCGCTCACGCCTAGTTTTCGACACAGCTCTGCGACTGGGGCGCCATTGTCGAGCTCTCGGACCACGAGAGCGATCTGGGCTTCACTGAACTTCTTGCGCGGCATACGTCCTCCTCTGCGTTAGAGGGACTGTAGCCCATTTTTTTACTATTGACTGGTCTAGTTTTGGGGGAGCAGGTCAAGCGGCTTTTGTTATTGTACTCAATTTTTGGGTTTCGAGGGAGTTTCGTAATTCACAGTCATGTACATCTCCCTAGCGTACTTGTAGGTAACCGGTCCATTGAGATCAAGAGGACCGGCAGAGGTCAGGATTCAGAACGACGCCTCCGGTATGGGACAGCACTGTGTGAATAAGGTGACGCTGAAAGTATCACAGGTCATGGACGCGAATATGAGTGACGGTCAAGTGTTCAGTCAAGTGTGCCTCCACCACATAGATGAGACGATGAAGAACATAGCCAAACACCCCCAAGCCAGTTGGTGGCCGGGTGAGGTGGTCGCTCTGGGAGTACTTTGTGTGTTCAAAAACACGGATAACTGCGTGTTCTATCGGTAGGTGCGTCGTGACTGGCAAGGGTTCCAGGTCTAAGGTTCACCGTTCAACGTTGAAAATCCCCCGACAGCTGATAAAATCGCCCAAACGAGCGGAAAAGTGACATGAGTACCAACTCCTTCTTCTCCTCTCCTGCTCACTTCTTTCGAGGTCGGTTTTCCATTTTGCTCAGTGTGTTTTTTGCGCTTTTTCTTCTCCATACGTTTTTTTCCGACCATCCGCTGACCGAGTATTTCCTCCCCGTATTTCTCATCGTGGTCCTGCTCTCGACCATCCACGCGTTCCGCCATGAGGGGGGACTTCCGCTGGTGGCCGGCGGGCTGGGCTTGGCAACGGTCCTCTTTAGCTGGGGCACGTTTGTCAGCGGCAGCCGCATGTTGCTGCTGATGAGTTACGGGCTTGGAGCGCTCTTCTTTGCCTTCATCGCCGTCACTATCCTCGCAGCGGTGTTGCGCGATCCGATCGTCACGGGCGATACTATCAGTGGCGCGCTTTGCGTGTATTTTTTGATTGCGATGGTGTGGATGTTCCTCTATCTCTTGCTGGAAGCTGTCCATCCTGGTTCTTTCCGTATTGCTGACGGGGCGTCCCCGGTGGGAGACACGGCTCATCGCGCCCCTGATCCGGTATCGCTCTTCCTGTATTTTAGTCTGGTGACGATTTCCACCGTGGGATTTGGGGATATTGTTCCCATCACTGGTCCGACCCGCGGGTTGGTGGCCCTCGAAGGAATCGTTGGGCAATTCTATCTGGCAGTGCTGGTCGCCCGTTTGGTTGGACTGTATATCACCAGTAAAACTTCTCGGTGACCCCCTCCGGTCGGCGCTCACCGTTTCTTTGGATGCCACCATAGCCTACGAAGGAGGAAGCTGCGATTAGTAGTGAGGAAGGGAGACAAGACCCGCAAACTGCATCCCGAAGTTCGCCGTGCCGCTGCCGAGCGACTGTACCGCCGGCAAGATCTTCCCTGGTTATGGGCCGCCACTGCTGTACAACACGCCCAACGCTCATGGAGCCATCGGCGGGAATCCGGCGGTCAAGTCTTTCCTGTCCGGAGATCCAATGTTGTTAGATCCGGGGGAATCCGGTTGGAAGGATGCCGCGAGGGCCTTCTCTGGGCAGGTGCTAAGGCTCCTAAAGCGGTGGACGCCGACCGGTACCCTGGTGGTCCCGAGCAAATCCTCTGCGGGCCGCACTCGCTTCGTCTTGGATCCGACCGAGGGAGCATATGTCTGGCATTGCAACACCATCGATCTTGAAGATAATGAGATGATGTGGCCGTACAGGGCAGGGAAGTGGGGCAGGCCTGGGCAGAGTCTTCATACGGCGAGACATCCAGGGCGTTCCATTGACCTCGACGCTATGGGATTAACCATCGGTGAGTAAGTGCACGAATCTCGTGTGGCCTGATTTAGATTAATCGCTTCATCAAGGAGGAGCAAGGCGTGGCAAAATTTCAGCGCAATGTCTTCTATCGCGGTCAGGCGGGCTACGAACATGTCCGGCAGGCGACGGCCTGGTGCAAGCGCGTGCCCGATCGCTATCCCGAAATCATCGTGGGGGCTCTCAACGCCGACGATGTGGTGGCCGCCGTGCGCCTGGCCCGCGAGCAAGGTCTGCAGGTGTCCGTACGTTCCGGGGGACACAGCTGGAACGCCAACCACCTGCGCAACGGTGTCCTGCTGATCGACTGTCACGGGCTCAAGGACTACCACGTGGACCCAGACGCCATGACTGGCTGGGCACAGCCCGGGCTGCGGGGATCGGACCTCAACAAGGCCCTGCTGGAGTTGGGGCTCTTCTTTCCCACCGGCCACTGCACTGACGTATGCATCGGCGGTTACCTGCTCCAGGGGGGGATCTCCTGGGACAACCACCGCTTGGGGCCCGCCTGCGGCAGTGTGACCGCCATCGACGTCGTCACCGCCAACGGGGAGCTAGTCCATGCCACCGACGACAACGAGCATGCCGACCTGTTGTGGGCGGCGCGGGGAGCCGGGCCAGGCTTCTGCGGCGTCGTGACCCGCTACTTTGTCAAGCTCTACCCGCGCCGCAAGATCAACATGAACAGCCTGTACATTTACCCGTCCGACAACTTCGCGGACGTGTGCGGCTTCTGCCACGAGATCGGGCCCAAGACGCCTACCGAGATCAACAAGCTCACGAGCTGGCAACCAACGATCACCACCGCTGCTCCCGTCATTACCCTCGGCGCTATGGCGTTCACGGATACGGAGGAAGAAGCACACGAACAGCTTGCGATCTACGAGAACTGCCCCGGCCGCAACCGGGCACTCGCGACGAGACTCTACGAGGTGATCAGCACGCCCGAGATGGGCCGCATCGGCGCCGACCCGCACTATCTGGAGACCAAACGCTACGCTGGCGACTGCATGTGGACCGGCGCGTCGTTCCAGGATTTGGCGCCTGGCTTTCGCGACATCATCAATTCTCTGGAAGGCATGTCCCATATACTCTTCACGAACTTCGGCTGCGAGAATCCCCCGCCCCGGCCGCCGATGGCTTTCTCCCTAGACGACAAATACTACTATGGCGTCTACGCTACCTGGGACGATCCGGCAGACGACAAACGTTACCTGGATTGGCTCGTCAGGCACATGCGCGCCCTGGAGCCTTATATGACCGGGATGCCGCTCGCGGATGAGAATCTCGAGAACCGCCCCTTTCGCTTCATGACGGACGAGAACCTCAAGCGCCTGGACCAGGTGCGGGCGAAGTACGACCCGGACAATCGTTTCGTTGCGTGGGCGAATCGGCCTTGACGGCGAAACACGCCGCTGAGTGGACCCGAACTTCGCACTCCAAAGACTGTTAGGAGGGGACTCATGGCCGTAGATGAACTCAAATCTCCAAACGTTCCTGGTACCTGCCAGATCCAGGACTTGCCGGTGCCTCCTGAGAGCATGCACCATTACTCCACGGAACATCCTTTTGATTTCATTACCTCCCCTCTTCCAGCCGGCATCCTGGTCGAGGAGGTCATGATCCTGATGCGCGATGGCATCCGGCTGGCCGCCAGCGTCTTTCGCCCCAGAGGAGGGCCCCCGGTTCCTGTGATTACGACGGCGACCCCTTACGGGAAAGACTTGTTCAATCGATGGTACGACGTGCGCGTCACGCCCAAGGCATCCTACCCGAGTGGCGGTGGCTTCTACTTCGGGCGCGTGGAGGTTTCTGAGGGTGCGGCGTTCGAGGCGCCGGATCCCGGCTTCTGGGTGCCCCACGGCTACGCCGTTATGATCGTGGACCAGCCGGGGCGCGGCAAATCCGAGTCCAATCCCTCCGGCACGCCGGGCCCTGAGGCGCGCTGGTTCGACGTCATGGCTTGGCTCGCAGCGCAGCCGTGGTGCACCGGCAAGGTGGGCATGAGTGGTGTTTCGGCCCTGTGCGCCACCCAATGGATCGCGGCCAAAGCTCCCGCCCCGCCGCAGCTTAAGGCCATTATCCCCTGGGAGGGCATCAACGAGACGGGACCGGGCGGCGGCTTCGGGGGCATCCCGGACAAGTCTTTTGGCGCATGGATCGAGGCGGTGCAGCTTGAGCCAGCCGTCAACCCAAACGCTCCGGGCCCCGAGCCCTACATCTTTGATTGGGAGTTCGACACGTCCGCGATCAAGATCCCCGCGCTGGTCTGCGCGAGCTTCTCCGACCAGGAGCTACACACTTGGGACACCTTCGACGCTTTCACGCGCTTGCATACGCCGCACAAGTGGCTCTACAACCATCGCCGCCAGAAGTGGGGAGTCTACTACGGAAAGGAAGAGCTGGCCCTACAGAAGCGCTTCCTCGACCGCTTCCTCAAGGGCGATGAACACGCCATGGATGGCGTGCCGCGGGTCCGCCTTGAGATCAGCCGGAGCCGCTTCGAATACAAGGTCGTCCACGTTAACACCTGGCCGGTGGAGGGAACGCAATACCAGTCCCTGTACCTCGACGCTGGCTCTAACCGGCTGCTGCGCACCGCACCCGCGACCCATGCGAGCACCACGTTCGCCCCGACCCCCGTGGCCGACTGGACCAACCGCGCGCGCTTCGATTTTACGTTCCAGGAGGACACTGACCTCGTGGGACACATGGCGCTCAAGCTCTTTATCGAAGGGGAGGGGACGGACGATGTGGACCTGTTCGTCATCGTCAAGAAAATCGATCGCGAGGGCAACGAGGTCTTTTTCTTCAGCGCCTCGGGCGGCAACGCCAACGGTCCGGTGGCGCGTGGCTGGCTGCGGGCGTCCAAGAGGGCCCTCAATCAGGAACGCTCCACCCTGTGGCGGCCCGTGTTGTCCAGGACAAACCACATGCCACTGTCTGCTGGGGAGATCGTCGAGGCCGACATCGCGATCCTGCCGTCCGGCACGACTTTCCTCGCTGGTGAGACATTGCGCCTGGTGGTCCAGTCCTGGTCGGTCCCGGACCAGTGGGACGGGGGTGAGATCCGAGAGTGGGACAGCATCAAGGTCGGCCGTTGCCGTCTCTATACCGGCGGTCAGTATGCCTCCCGGCTCCTGATTCCGGTCGTGGACTTCGGTACTCGCTGAAGCGTTCCGGCGTGTGGGAAACGGACGTTTTCCACACACTCAGGGATAACCCCCTAAAAAATCGGTATTGGGGAGCAACGGAACAGAAAACCCGGTTAAGGACTCAGGCAACGTCATCAAGGGCATCGGTGGGATGGCGGAGCGGTCGCAATTCTCCCCGTTGCACGGCTTCCGGCACAGAGAACGCATAGCGCCCAAGGAGATTGATGTGGTCGAACATCAGTGGAGACAGCCGAGCGACATCCTCGGATCGGACTGGGAAGCCTTCCCGTGTCAGCTGCTGGACGGCGGCCTCGATGTACAACGTATTCCAGAGCACGATGATATTGAGGACCAAGCCCAACGCGCCCAGCTGGTCTTCTTGCCCTTCCCGATAGCGTTGGCGTAACTCTCCACGTTTGCCACAAAGGCCCAACAGGAGGGAAGCTGCGATACGACCCAACAAGCTTCTCGGGATCGTCTCGCAGGCGTAATTTCTTCCCTTTCCGCATTTCCGTTTTTATTTTTTGCCCCGGCACAAGTTCGGTAATTCACGCCCCTTCCTACTTGTCAGACCTCTGTAGACGGCACATTATTGCCGGTTCTTACCCTTTTGGGAAATTTTGTTGGTTTGCGGCGAGGTCTGTATGAAGGGAGACTACCCACGTTTTCGTCTCACGTATACTCATGAAGAACTGGTCGAGCATTTTCTCTTGCCGCCGGACGAGCTGAGGTTCGTGAGTGAATTGCGCGGTGACGCCAACCGGAGCAGCGCTGCAGTGCTCCTCAAATCCCTGCAATACCTCGGCTACTTCCCGCCCCAGCTTGAAGTCGTCCCAGAGGCTGTCCGTCTCTTCATTGCCCGTCAACTCAATTTGTTGTGGGACCCTACGCCACTCTACCCCTGGAACAGTGGGACCCGGGATGCGCACCTGGCGTTGCTCCGCAAACACACAGGGTGGCGGTTTCCCACGGCCCAGGACAAAGCGACCTTGGAGCAGTGGCTGCGCCAGGAAGTCGCAGCCCAGGCCCCAGTGGAAGAAGAGTTGTTGGAGCAAGCCTATGAGCGGCTGCGCCGGTGGCAGATTGAACTTCCAGCCGAAAAAGAACTGCGCCGGCTGGTGGGCGCGGCGCTGCACGGGTTCTTTCAGCACCTCTACACGCAGGTGCATGAGCATTTATCAGTGAGCGTTACCAACAACTTGGATAGGCTCTTAATGGTTGGGCCAGCCGACACCGTTTCGAGCTTTGAGCAGCTGAAAGCGACTCCCTCGAACCCCGGGCTTGACCATCTGAAGCAAGAGATAGGGAAACTGCAAAGCCTCCGTGCGACGGGGGTGAGTGCGGACCATCTGGCCGGTATTTCGGACAAAGCCTTACAGCTCCTCAAGCGCCGCGCCACCAATGAACGGGCTGGGGAAATGCGTGAGCACCCCGCTCCGATCCGCCTCACGCTCATGGCGTGTTTTGTGTTGTGCGCACCCGTGAAGTCATTGACGACATCACACGGATGACTATGCAGATGTTACATCGCATCGAAGCGCAGACTGACCAACAATTGCAACGGGAAGTGCTGCACGACATGAAACGAGTCGCGGGCAAGATGCAGATTCTCTTTCGGGTTGCGGAAGCAGTCACGACGCGGCCGGACGGCATAGTGCGCCAGGTCATCTTCCCCCAGGTGAAGGAAGAGGTCTTTCACGACTTGGTGACCGAGTTCCGTACTTCGGGCTCACAGTATCGCTGGATCTACCACACGATTATGCGGCGGAAGTACGGTCGCCATTATCGGCGCATGGTCCCTCTGGTCCTGGAGCATCTCACGTTCCGGAGCGACAATCGCTTTCAGCCAGTCATCGACGCTCTGACTGTTATCAAACAATACTGGGGCACCAAGCAGGAGTACCTCCCAGAGGAAGTGCCGATGGACGGCGTTGTCCTGCCCAGTTGGCTAGAGCTGGTGATCGAACGGAAGGGGGACGTGCGGCGGATCAATCGGCACGCCTATGAACTCTGCGTGCTCCACCAACTCGAACGGGCCTTGAAGTGCAAGGAAGTCTGGGTGGAAGGCTCCTGGGCCTTTCGCAATCCGAGCCAGGATCTGCCAACGGACTGGACTAACGAAGCGCAGCGTCCAGACTGTTACCAGATCCTGAACCAACCCTTGGCGGCTGCCCCCTTCGTGACTGCACTGCAGACGCGGCTCACCACGGCATTGACCGAGTTCAACCGAACGCTCCTCCAGAATCCCTACGTCAGCATTACTGTCCCTAAAGGTGAAGCGGGACGTGGACTGTTCTCGGTCACCCCGCTGGAAGCACAACCCGAACCCCAGAGCCTGAGCCGGATCAAAGAGATGCTGAGCCGCCGCTACGGGTTGCTGGAGTTGCTCGATGTCTTTGTCGAAGCGGACCGTTTAGCGCACTTCACGCGTTTCTTTACCCATTCCGGGACCAAGGAGATCCGCTCACGAGAGGCCTTGCGACCTCTCTTACTTCTAGCCCTGTTTGCCGAAGGGACCAATATCGGCATCAAACGCGTGGCCAAAGCCAATCACCAGTATTCCTACGACGAGTTGCTCTATGTGCGGAAGATGTATATCTCCCTGGAAGCGCTCCGCAATGCGAATGGGGCGGTCGTCAATGCGATCGTAGCGCGGCGTAACCCGCGGCTCTGGGGCGAAGGCTCTGCCTGCGCGTCCGATGGCAAACGGTTTGAGAGTTGGAGTCAAAACCTCATGACGGAGTGGCGTTCCCGCTACAAGGGGTATGGGGTGCTGGTGTACTGGCACGTGGAAACCAACGCCGTCTGCATTTACTCCCAACTGCGCAGTTTCTCCTCGTCGGAAGTGGCGGCCATGATCGAAGGGCTGATCCGCCATGACACCGAAATGCGCGTGGAGAAAAACTTCGTCGACTCGCATGGCCAATCTGAGGTGGCTTTTGCGTTCTGTCACTTATTGGGTGAGGTCCGGCTGATGCCGCGGCTCAAACGGCTCAAGTACGAACGCTTGTACCTGCCCGACACGGGCATGAGTGGAGACTTTCCTCACCTCACCGGAGTCCTGACTCGGCCCATTCGCTGGCCGCTCATTGCCCAGCAGTACGATGAGATGGTCAAACACACCGTCGCGCTCAAGACCGGTACGGCTACCGCCGAAGCGATCCTGCGCCGCTTCAACTCCTATAACGTCACCCATCCGACGTACAAAGCCCTCGCCGAGGTCGGCAAAGCCGAGAAAACCATCTACCTCACGGATTACTTATCCTCTCTGGCGCTACGGCATGAAGTCCAAGACGGTCTCAACGTCGTGGAGCGGTGGAATGGCGCCAATGACTTTATTCGCTACGGCCGCCATGGGATCTTCTCCACCAATAGCCGCGAGCAACAAGAAATCGCCGTGCTGGCCTTACAGCTCCTGCAAAATTGCTTGATGCTGATTAACACGATTCTCATTGAGCGTACCGTTGACCACCATCAACTCTTGGACAAACTGAGCCTGGAGGACCGCCGGGCCTTAACGCCTCTCCTCTATGAACACATCAATCCCTATGGGCTCTTTGCCCTCGACTTAGAGCGTCCTTCATTCTTGCGCGAGGAGGCAGCGTGATGCGACCGCAACACCCCTCACCGATGGCGATGGCCAAGAAGCTCGTGCGGCTCTTGCGCCCCCGACACCCCGACTATCTGTACCTCAAAAAGGTGTTCCAACACACGCGCACCCTGCTGCGGGTCAAGCCAGGCAAGGGAAAGAAGCGCTTGCCGGAGTTACTGACTGATGAGGAATTAGTCGCGTTTTACGAGGCCGTGTGGCATACTCGCCAACCCACCCATATGGTGATGATTAAGCTCCTCCTTTTTACTGGGGTGCGAAATGCCGAGCTTGCCAGCGTGCGCGTCAAAGATGTAGATCTCAATAATTGCCAACTGCGCATTGAACAGGGCAAAGGCGAGAAGGATCGCTACGTGCTCTTTCCCAAAACCTTCCGGGGGGAACTCGCTCAGTACCTAGGCGTCCAAAAGAAGGCTGGAGCCACCTATCTGTTTGAGTCCAATCGCTGTCAGCCGTACTCAACGCGACGGGTTCGGCAGATCATCAAACAGTACGCGAGTGTGGCGGGCATAGAGAAGCGGGTCTATCCGCACCTCTTTCGTCATCAGGTCATTACGTACCTGACAAAAAAGGGCATTGTCAGTCCTAAGCTTCAGCTTCTCAGCGGCCATGCAAAGGAAAAGAGCTTGGCTATTTACCAAGATCTTGCCTTGTCGGATGTAGCAGGAGCATACGAGGAAGCGATGCGAACCTTCCCTGTACGCTAACAAGAAGCTTGTTGGGTCTTATCGCAGCTTCCCTCCTGTTGGGCATAGAGCCAGCGATTGAGACGAAACTGCAAGGGCACGGCAGAGAAATCGGAGTAGCCATACTGCTGGCGCATCTCGGTGGTGTGTTCCCACCGGGTTTGCCCAGCACGGTATTCGGCCAAACATTGCGGTTGCAGAATCCCCAACTGATGGGCCAACATGGCAATCACCTCGGAGGGCACGGTGCCGAGGTTTTCCAGAAAGGTGCCCAGAAACCGGACAGTGCACAGCTGCACGGCAAATCCCAGGCGATTATGCTCACCGCGATGGCGTGCGATTATGTCACGATCGGTGTCATCCAAGTGAAAATAGCGCGCACGCTGCTCAGACGTTGGCTCACCTGTAAACTGCCCATAACGCTCCCGTTGTTCCTCCGTCAGAAATTCGACCGGCATACCCCTCCCTCCTCGTGTCCCGCCTGCTGCAAAAGTTAGGAGTTTTGCAGCACTTCGCAAATTTTCGACTTTCCTGGGATTTTTCGGTTGCAAAAGTTAGTCGCAAAAGCGTATCGTTTTGCAGGGACTTTTGCGACGCAGCAAGAAGGGAGACCTGTGAAGATTGGTTATGCCCGGGTTTCGTCGCTCGACCAGCACCTTGATCTCCAGTTACAGGCGCTTAAAAAGGCACGCTGTACCAAGATCTTTCGCGAGAAAGTATCCGGGATGAGCCGTTCTCGGCCGGAATTGCAGCGGCTGCTGGAGCATCTGCGGGCGGGCGACACGGTGGTCGTCTGGAAACTGGATCGGATTGCGCGCTCGACCCGCCATCTCCTGGAGGTGATGGATGCCATCCGCGAGTCAGGCGCGCGCTTTCAGTCGCTCTCTGAACCGTGGGCGGATACGACGACCCATGCGGGGAAAATGATCATGACCGTGTTTGCAGGTATCGCGGAGTTTGAACGCGATCTTATCCGAGAACGGACGACCGCTGGACGGATAGCGGCCAAACAGCACGGCGTACACTTTGGGCGACCACGAAAACTCAATGCGACTCAGGAAAACCTGGCGCGACGTCTCTTAACCGAGGGGAAAAGCGCCAAAGAAATCGCGCTGACCTTCAAAGTTCACCCGACGACCATCTATCGCTTGTCCGCGCTGGAGGCTTAACCGGGTTTTCTGTTCCGTTACTCCCCAATACCGAGGATCATGGAGAAAGAGGCAGAGAGGCAACACTCACTGCGCTGAATATCATCCCCCGGACGCAAAACCGTAACTTTTTGCGCACGTGCGCCCGCCGGTCCTATATCTGGGCCAAGTACGGGTCCAGC
>Ga0187894_10004571_pt1 | contig 14736 bp, 16 predicted proteins | sample GBC1701081metaG_FD_136650 | JGI IMG/M metagenome (GOLD analysis project Ga0187894, IMG submission 136650) | White microbial mat communities from a lava cave in the Kipuka Kanohina Cave System on the Island of Hawaii, USA - GBC170108-1 metaG ...
AGGTGGCCGAAGGCCGGAGGGGGATCCGACGTGGTCTCTGTAACTGAGATCACCATGGATCCCCTCCGCCCCTTCGGGGCACCTCCCCACTGCGTGGGGAGGGTCATGAACCCATGACTGACGCCTGGCCCTGGCTCACGCTCGCCGGGCTGGGCGCCTTCCATGGCCTGAACCCGGCCATGGGCTGGCTGTTCGCCGTGGCGCTCGGCCTGCATCGGCGCGACCGCCGCGTCGTCTGGTTGTCCCTGCTGCCCATCGCATTGGGGCACGCCATGTCCGTGGCGATCGTCGCGGCGCTGGTCGTGTGGGCCGGCATCATGATCCCGCCGCGCGCGGTACGGATCGCGGCCGGCGTGGCGCTGATCGGCTGGGCGCTCTACCACTGGCGCTTCGGCTCCCGCCACCGGGTGCGCGTCGGCATGCGCACCGGCATGGCGGGCCTGGCGCTGTGGTCGTTCCTGATGGCCACCGCGCATGGCGCCGGCCTCATGCTGTGGCCGGTGCTGATGCCGCTGTGCTTTCCCGATGGCGCGCCGGCGCCGGGCAGTTCAGGCCCCTTCGTCACGGCCCTCATCGGCGTCGGCGTGCATACGCTGGCGATGCTGTCGGTGACAGCCGCGATCGCGGTCGCCGTCTACGAATGGGTCGGGCTTGCGATCCTGCGCAGCGCCTGGATCAACGTCGACCTGATCTGGACGGCGGCGCTGGTGGTGGCCGGCGTCTGGCTCCTTGCGTTTTGACCGGTCTCTTGACTAAGTAGCCTCCAGAAGCTACTTAACCGATATGCGTGCAGTCGGCCTGAAGACTTTGAAGAACAAGCTCAGCGAATATGTGCGGCTCGCGGCGGGCGGCGAGACCGTGCTGATCACTGATCGCGAGCGTGTTGTGGCGGAGATCGTGCCTCCGCGCGCCGAACGCAGCGCAGTGCTTGCCGATGCGATGCTGGCCGACGCGGTACGGCAAGGATGGGTGACGCCACCAATGCTCGGTTCGGACGGGGTGCCGGCGCGCAAGCCCGTCATGTCGTTCGCTGACGTGATGGCCGGGCTGCGAGAGGACCGAGAAGACAGGTGATCTACCTCGATACGTCGGTCGTGCTCGCTCATCTTCTCGCCGAGGATCGATCGCCACCGGACTCGCTTTGGCGGGAAACGCTCGTGGCGAGCCGTCTTCTTGAATATGAGGTTTGGAACCGAATTCACGTACGTCGACTTGGTCGATCGCATGGCGATGATGTGCGCGCTCTGATCGGGCGGGTGGCGCTGATCGAATTGACGCCGCCGGTCTTGGCACGGGCCCTGGAGCCGTTTCCGATACCAGTGCGCACGCTCGACGCACTCCATTTGGCATCGCTCGACTTCCTGAGAAACCGCGGCCAGGAAGTTGAACTGGCCAGCTATGATGAGCGGCTTCTTGCCGTTGCCGCCGCCATGGGCATACCCCTGCGAGCGCTTTGAGCCTGATTCACTCCTTGATGAACGTCGCGACGGCTTCGGCCAGGTCATCGCCATAGAGGTCGAGGAACTGATGATCGGCGCCGTCGACCGTCACGATCCGCAGGCGGCCGGATGCCGGTGGCAACCGGCGATCGAGACCGCGCACCACCTCGTCGTTGCCGGCGATCACCACCAGAGTCGGCGCGTCGATGCGCGGCAGCAGCGTCGGCGTGTCATGACGGTCGAGGCCAGTGTAGGTGTCGAGGAAGGTCCGCGGCGCCACGGCGGCGTCGCGACAGGTGAGAAAGCCGATCGGCCGCAACAATGTGTTCGGCGCGGCGCTGCGGGCGATCGCGCCCGCCAGCAGCGCCGCCAGCGGGATGCCGTAGGTCTTCTCGTAGCCGGTGGCGACCTCACCGGGTTCGGCTACGGCCGGTGCGATCAGCACCACGCGACGCACGCCAGGCGTCACGCCGACGGCCAGCGCATAGGCGACCTGGGCCCCGCCGCGCGAGTGGCCGGCGAGATCGACCCGCGTGGCGCCGCGGTCCTTCGCCCATTGTGTCCAGGCACCGATCTCGCGCGCCGTGTCCTCGAGCATGGAGCGGTTCGGCGTGGCGCAATCATAGGGACCGCGGCGGTCGTTCAGCCCCAGCGACAGCGTGATGGCGAGGCTGGCGACGCCGCGCTCGGCAAGACCCTTCTGCAGCGCCGCCATGATCTCCATGCGGCCATGCATCAGCGTGCCGTGCACCAGGACGACAAGGCCGTCGCGGATGTTGCCATCAGGCGGCAACGCCAGATCGGCATTGAGCGTGCGGCCATCGTGCTGCAGTTGCATCGGTTCAGCACGCACAGGCAGGGCGGGCGCGGCCAGAATCGCTGCGAGTACAGTCAGTCCTGAAAAGACGCGCATTGTTTCAGCCGGACCGCGCGGAACGACGGAGGCTTGCTTCCGCCGGGCCCGGCGCGCGCTTCGTCTTGATATGAGCCCGCCGGGAGGCGCGCGGTCCGGGGGAGGCGCCATTCGTACGTTTTGACCGCGGCGGGCAGAAGATCGCGGCCAGCGTCTCCAGCAGGCGCGCCGCCGACGGATCGACGACCCGGTAATAGATGGACTGTGCGTCGCGCCGGGCGGCGAGGATGCCGAGCTTGCGCAGGCGTGCCAGGTGCTGCGACAGGGCAGACTGGCCCAGCCCGACTTCGTTCGCGAGTTCGCCTACCGAACGTTCGCCATCGGCGAGCGCGCACAACATCATCAGGCGGCGGTGGTTGGCGAGTGCCTTCAGGAGCTGCGCGGCGTTCGCCGCGCTGCGTTCGAACTCTTTCCTGTCGATGCCGTCCAGCATGCGCCGGTTCCCTGTTGCAAAGTACTTTAGAGGTTTCTAATATTAGCGGCAATTGAAATAAGAACGCGCGAGGGAATGTCGGCATGACCGATCGGGTCGGTCAAGTAGTGCGGAGCACGCTTCTGGCGGCCGTCATCGTGGCCGCCAGTGGTGCCATCGCCCGCGCTGCCGAGCTGGTGATGTTCCACTCCAAGAGCTGTCCGTGGTGCGCCGCCTGGGACCGCGACATCGGCAAGGTCTACGACAAGACCAACGAGGCCCGCGTGCTGACGCTGCGGCGTGTCGATGCCGATCGCGAAACCGACGGTGGCGTGAAGCTGGCCCGGCCGGTGGAGGTGACGCCCACGTTCGTGATCGTTGCCTGCGGCCGCGAGGTCGGCCGCATCCTGGGCTATCCGGGCGAGGATCATTTCTGGGGCCTGCTGGGCATGGAGATCGAGCGCAACCGGACAGCGCTCGCCGCCAAATGCTAGAAGAATGCCCGCCGTGACGGGCAGGGGAAGAGGGGAAGCGACGACGATGGGGATCAAGCGTAGCAGACAGTTCGCGATCGGCGGAGCGATGCTGGCGGCGGTAGCGATGGTGCCGGTCGCCGGTGCCATGGCGCAGCCCAAGGCGCCGGCGCCACTGCATGTCCAAGGCCCGGCAGCGCCCGAGCCCTGGAAGCGCTACGGCGGCTGGAATACGGCACTCTGGGATACTTACAACACGCTCGCCAAGCGCGATCTGACGCCGCCGCCGGGCAAGGAAATCGAGCTCACCGGCGACATCACGGGCGATGCCAAGAAGGGCCAGGAGCTGGCATTCTCCCGCGCCCGCGGTGGCGGCTGCCTCGCCTGTCACGTGATGGGCACATCGAACCAGGAAGCGCCTGGCAATTTCGCGCCGGATCTGTCGGAGATCGGCACCGCCGGCCGTCCCGACCAGTGGCTGTTCAACTATGTCTACGACGCGCGGGTCTACAACCCGCAGACAGCGATGCCGCCCTGGGGCGCGCACGGCTTCTACACGCAGGACGAGATCCGCGACATCGTGGCGTTCCTCAAGACCTTGAAGACGCCGGTCACCTTCAAGAGTGCGCTCGACGATCCGCACAAGCGGCCGACACCGGTCGAGAACCGCGATGCGCTCGATCCCTTCGTCAATCCGGCCGCCGAGCGCATCGAGGTCGGCCAGGCGCTGGCGGCCAGGACGGCAGCCAACGGCAAGAGCTGCGTGTCGTGCCATGCCGATCCCAAGGCGGCGTTCGCGGGCTGGGCGACGTCGATGCCGAAATGGGAGCCGCGGCTGAACAAGGTGCTGGGCGTCGAGGAATTCGTCTACCGCCACGCCAAGGCGACGCTGGCTGTCGACTGGCGCATGCAGGGCACCGAGAACACCGACATGAGCGTGTTCCTGCATTCGCTCTCCAACGGCCGCGAGATCCGTCTCGACGTCTCCAGCCCCGAGGCCAAGGCGGCGCTGGAGCGCGGCAAGACCCTGACCGAGACCAAGATCGGCCAGCTCAACTTCGCCTGCATCGACTGCCACACGCCGGACAAGGGCGCCTTGAAGTGGCTGCGCGGCCAGTGGCTGGGCGAGTTCCGCGGCCAGCTCGACCACTTCCCGGTCTGGCGCACCAGCCGCGGCAGCGGCGAGACCTGGGACGTGCGCAAGCGCTTCCAGTGGTGCGCCGTGCAGGTGCGTGCCAACGAGTTGCCCCCCGATGCGCCGGAATACGGCGATCTCGAACTGTTCCTGAAGAGCCTCAACCAGGGCCTCAAGCTCACCGCGCCGAACATCCGGCACTGAGGCTCGCCATCGATTGCTGGAGGATGTGACGATGAACAGCGACTTTTCCATCAACCGCCGGCGCGTCATGGTGGGCGCGCTCGGCATGACCGCCGCTGCGGCGCTGGTTTCGATTTTCCCGAGACAGGCGTCAGCGACACCCGACACCGCCAAGCAGCTGCTGCAGACGCTGATCAAGGGCGAGCCCAAGGACGGGCGCGTGAGCTTGAAAGCACCGGAGATCGCCGAGAACGGCAACGCCGTGCCGGTCACCGTCTCGGTCGAGAGCCCGATGACCGACCAGGATCACGTGAAGGCCCTGCATGTCGTGGCCGACGGCAATCCCAATCCCGGCGTCGCCTCGTTCTTCTTCTCGCCGGCCTCGGGCAAGTGCGAGGTGCAGTTGCGCGTGCGCATGGCGCAGACCCAGAAGATCGTCTGTGTCGCCGAAATGAGCGACGGCAGCCTGTGGAGCGCCGCGCGCGAAGTGAAGGTCACCATCGGCGGCTGCGGCGGCTGAGCGGTAGGAGAACACCATGGCTGACGACATCAAGCCGCGCATCCGCATCCCGCAGAACCCCAAGAAGGGTGATGTGCTGGAGATCAAGACGCTGATCACCCACCCGATGGAATCGGGCCAGCGCAAGGACGCGCAGGGCAACACGGTGCCGCGCCGCATCGTCAATGCCGTTGCCGTCACCTACAACGGCAAGCCGGTGTTTTCGGGCAAGCTCGAGCCGGCGATTTCCGCCAACCCCTACCTGTCGTTCTTCGTCAAGGTCGAGGAAAGCGGCACGCTCGCCTTCGAATGGAAGGACGACGATGGCTCGGTCTACACCGCCGAGCAGAAGATCGCGCTGACATGATAGTCCTCCCCACGCAGTGGGGAGGTGCCCCGAAGGGGCGGAGGGGAGCCGACGTGGTCTTTGTAACGAAGACCACGTGGGATCCCCCTCCGGCCTTCGGCCACCTCCCCAAACTGCGTGGGGGAGGGAAAGAGCCATGCCTCATCTCTCGCGCCGTGACCTGATCCAGCTGGGGCTGGCCACCGGCGCGCTCGGGCTGGGCGGGTCGCGCGCGTTCGCACGACAGCGCCTGACGCAAGCCGACCTGCTGGCCTTCGAGCCGCTGGGCCAGGTGACGCTGCTGAACTTCACCGACATCCACGCCCAGCTGGTGCCGCTCTATTTCCGCGAACCATCGGTCAATATCGGCGTCGGTGAGGTCGTGGGCCTGCCGCCGCATCTGACCGGCAAGGCGATGCTCGATGCCTACGGCGTGCGCGGCGGATCGCCGGAAGCCTATGCGCTTGCCGCCGTCGATTTCGCGTCGCTGGCCAAGAGCTACGGCCGTGTCGGCGGCCTGGATCGCATCGCCACCCTGGTGAAGGCGATCCGCGCCGAGCGCCCCGGTCGCACCTTGCTGCTCGACGGCGGCGACACCTGGCAGGGCTCCTACACGGCACTGAAGACCGAGGGCGCCGACATGGTCCAGGCCATGAACACACTGGGCGTCGATGCCATGACGGCGCACTGGGAGTTCACCTTCGGTGCCGATCGGGTCAAGGAACTGAAGGACCAGCTCAAGTTCCCATTCCTCGCCGGCAACGTGAAGGACACCGGCTTCGGCGATCCCGTGTTCGACGCCGATCGGATCTTCGAGCGCGGCGGGCTCACCATCGGCGTCATCGGTCAGGCCTTTCCGTACACGCCCGTGGCCAATCCGCGCTGGATGGTGCCGGAATGGTCGTTCGGCATCGAGGAGGAGAAGATCGCCGCCCGCGTCGCGGCTTTGCGCGAAAAGCGCGTCGATCTCGTGGTGCTGTTGAGCCACAACGGCTTCGATGTCGATCGCAAGCTGGCGGCGCGCGTGCCGGGCATCGACGTGATCCTGACCGGCCACACGCACGACGCACTGCCGCAGCCGGTCGTGGTCGGCAACACGCTGCTGGTGGCCTCGGGCAGCCACGGCAAGTTCCTGGCGCGGCTGGATCTCGACGTGAAGGATCGCCGGATCGCCGCCTGGCGCTTCAAGCTGATCCCGGTGCTGTCCGATGCCGTGACGCCGGATGTCGAGATGGCGGCGTTGATCGACAAGATCCGTGCACCGCACGCGGCGTTGCTGGCGCAGGTGCTGGCGCGCACGGAAACGACCCTGTACCGGCGTGGCAATTTCGGCGGCACCATGGACGACCTGATCTGCCGGGCGCTGCTGTCGGAGCGCGATGCCCAGATCGCGCTGTCGCCCGGTTTCCGCTGGGGGGCGTCGCTGCCGCCAGGCTCGGCCATCACCGCCGAGGACGTCTACAACCAGACCGCCATCACCTATCCCGCCGCCTATCGCAACGAGATGAAGGGCAGCTTCCTCAAGGAGATCCTCGAGGACGTCGCCGACAATCTCTTCAATCCCGATCCCTACTACCAGCAGGGCGGCGACATGGTGCGGGTCGGCGGCATGGCCTACGCCATCAACGTGTCGGCGCCGATGGGCAGGCGCATCAGCGACATGACCCTGCTGAAGACCGGCGAGGCGATCGACGCCGACAAGACCTATGTCGTGGCCGGCTGGGCCTCGGTCAACGAAGGCACGCAGGGGCCGGCGATCTACGACGTCGTCACCAGCCACCTGAAGGCCAACCCGACGGTAAAGCTGGACGACAAGCGCCCCGTGCGGGTGATCGTCGCCGATGCGCGCGGCATGACGGAGTGAACGACATGGCGATCGATGATCGCACCGAGGTTGCGCGGCATGTCACGGCAATGCGTGCGACGAGCCGCCTGTCCGGCCGCCGTCGCTTGCTGGTGGGTGCTGGCGCCGTAGCCGCCGCCGGTGCGCTGCTGCATCCCAAGCTGGCGCTGGCCAAGGGCAGCGAGAACCTGCCGCCCAACGTCCCGGATTGGACGCGGTCCCTGGGCACCGGTGTCAGCGAGAAGCCTTACGGCGTGCCCTCGCCATTCGAGAAGAACGTCGTGCGGCGCAACGTCGAATGGCTGACCGCGACCGAGCAGTCGTCGATCAACTTCACGCCGCTGGCGGAGCTCGACGGCATCATCACGCCGAGTGGGCTCTGTTTCGAGCGCCATCACGCCGGCGTGCCGGAGATCGACCCGGCGCAGCATCGCCTGATCATCCACGGCATGGTCGACCGGCCGCTGATCTTCACCATGGACGACCTGGTGCGCTTCCCCTCGGCAAGCCGCATCCTGTTCCTCGAATGCCCGGCCAATGGCGGCATGGAGTGGAAGGGCGCACAGATGGACGGCTGCCAGTTCACCCACGGCATGGTGCATTGCTGCGAGTGGACGGGCGTCACGCTCTCGACCCTGCTGGCCGAGGCGGGGGTGCAGCCGGCCGCCCGGTGGATGCTGGCGGAAGGTGCCGATGGTGCCGCGATGACGCGCTCGATCCCGCTCGCCAAGGCGCTCGACGACTGCATCGTCTGCTACGCCCAGAACGGCGAGCGCATCCGGCCGGAACAGGGTTATCCCGTGCGCCTGATGGTGCCGGGCTGGGAAGGCAACGTGAACGTGAAGTGGCTGCGCCGGCTGAAGCTGGGCGACCGGCCCTGGCATCACCGCGAGGAGACGTCGAAATACACCGACCTGATGCCCGACGGCAAAGCACGCCAGTTCACCTTCACCATGGACGCCAACTCGGTGGTGACGGCGCCCTGTCCGGAGAAGCCGCTGAAGTTCGGCAAGGGCTTCTACGAGATCCGCGGGCTGGCGTGGAGCGGGCATGGCCGCATCAAGCGCGTCGATGTGTCGATGGATGGCGGCAACAACTGGCACACGGCCGCCTTGCAGGAGCCGGTGCTGAGCAAGGCGCTGACGCGCTTCCGGCTGCCGTGGACCTGGGATGGCACACCGACCCTGGTGCAGAGCCGCGCCATCGACGAGACCGGCTACGTGCAGCCCACCATCGAGCAGCTGCGTGCCGCCCGTGGTGTGAACTCGATCTACCACAAGAACGCGCAGCAGACCTGGCGGGTGAACCCCGACGGCACGGTGAACAATGTCCAGATCCTGTAGCTGGTGGGGACACGCGCACCTCACCCTGAGGAGCGGCCCGCAGGGCCGCGTCTCGAAGGGTGGGCGATCGCACCCGGTCTGCAGCCCATCCTTCGAGACGGCCGCTGCGCGACCTCCTCAGGATGAGGTTGGTGCGTGGATGATCCGCCTCATCGGCGCAGTCTTGATCGCGACCTCTGTTGTCATGCAGGCCGCCGCCCAGGCGCAATCACCCGCTCCCTACGGCATTGGCCGGGCGGCGACGGCAGAGCAGATCAAGGGCTGGAACATCGACGTGCGCGGCGATGACGGGCTCGGCCTGCCGCCGGGCAAGGGCACGGTGAAGCAGGGCGAGGAACTCTACCTGGCGCAATGCGCCAGTTGTCATGGCGAGTTCGGCGAGGGTAACGGCCGTTGGCCCGAGCTGATGGGCGGCAAGGGCACGCTGACGTCGGAGGATCCGCGCAAGACCGTGGGCAGCTACTGGCCCTATGCCCCGACCCTGTTCGACTATATCCGCCGCACCATGCCGTTCACGGCGCCGCAGTCGCTGAGCGACGACGAGGTCTACGCCATCACCGCCTATATCCTGAACCTCAACGATCTGTTGCCGGCCGACGCGACCCTGGATGCCGCCGGGCTTGTGGCGGTTCGTCTGCCCAATCGCGATGGTTTCATCGAAGGCGACCCGCGACCGGACACGGCCAGCCCGGCCGAACCGTGCATGACCAACTGCCGTACGAAGCCGCCCAAGGTGACCAGCGATCTCGCCGAACGCCTGGGCGTGACGCCCAGCCGCAAGCCGAAGGATTGACGGCGTCGCACTTAGCGCGCGTTCCGCCGTCGCATGCTGGTGTAGACGGTTCGCAGATAGGGACCCAAGGGCGTGCGCTTGACGACGTCGATCACTTGGCGCCGGAAGGCAAACGTGTAGTCGTGCGTCCCATAGATGTCGACGTCACAGTCCATGAAGCGCGCACTGCGTTCATAGTAGTACGCGTCCTTGTTTCTGAGCGCTGCGCGGTAGAAGGCTAGAGCCTCGTCGAAAGCCAGATAGAGCTTGTTCGGCGAAATGGCGAAAGGCCGCAGCCGCGTCGTGGGGTCGAGCAGGTACCTGGCGGTCCCCGATGAGACGCCCGGCCATGATTGATTGAAGTAGTCGTCGAGAATGACGACACCGCGCGGCGTGAGGCTCGCCTCCATCAACCGCAGGTCGTTCTGGACGCATTCCTCGGTGTGGCCACCGTCGATCGAGGCGAGGCGCACGGGGCCGCATGCGGCCAGGATCTCGGCGGCGGTCACATCGAGCGACGACTTCTGGACGATCTTCACGTTAGCGCTGGGCGCCCATCTGTGGATGTTCTGCTGGAAGACGGCGCGATCACCCCGGCCGGACTGATCCATGTTGAGGTGCTGGTCGCCGAAGACATCGATGGCAAGCGCGGTCTCGCCGGGCTGTGCCGACAGCGCCAGCAAAATGAACAGCTTGCCGTGATGCACGCCGATCTCGGCCAGTGCGCCGGTCTCGCCGGCCTGCACTTGGACTTCGACCACGGATCGGATGAATTGCGCACTGTAGGGAAAAAGCCAGCCGTGGACGCGCCGCAACCCACGCTTGAGATATCGATCACGATGGGTTGTCATACGGTCAGGATAATGTCAGCTGAACCGGGCGTCACCCTCGATATCGCCCGGTCACCAGATCATCATGGCGCCGACATGAACGGACTTGGGCGCATCACGGGTACGCGGTACAGTCAGGCGTTGGGGCAAGGAACGATACGAGGGGGACGTCCATGGACATCCGTGGTCCACTGGCAGTGCTGGTCACGTGCCTGCTGCCGATGGTTGCGTCGGCGCAGACAGCAGGCCCATCCGGCCAGGCGATGGCGCAAACCTGCTACGTCTGCCATGGGCCCGACGGCAAGAGCGCCGGTCCGATCGCGCCTCTGGCCGGTCTGCCCAAGGACCACATCATCCGCCAGATGACCGAGTTCAAGACCGACCGGCGGCCGGGTACGATCATGAACCGCATCGCCAAGGGCTATAGCGACGAGCAGATCGTGGCGATCGCCGATTTCATCGCGACCTTGAAGTAGGAGGGGACCATGACCACGACGCGCCGCTCCCTTCTGAAGACCGCCGGTACCGTCGCCGGCCTGGGTGTCATCGGCATGCCGGCCCTGGCGCAGGGTGCCGCCGGCAAGGTCGTCGTCATCGGCGCCGGCTTCGGCGGCGCCACGACAGCACGCTACCTGAAGCGCCTGAATGCCGCGCTCGACGTGACCCTGGTCGAGCGTGACGATCGCTTCATCACCTGTCCGTTCTCGAACTATGTCGTTGCGGGCTTCCGCAAGATCGAGGACCTCACCCAGGGCTTTGATGGCCTGCGCAAATCCGGCATCAACGTCGTGAAGGGCGATGCCACCGCCGTCGATACGGCGGGACGCTTCGTGACCCTGGGCGACGGCACCAAGCTCTCCTACGACAAGCTGGTGGTGGCGCCGGGCATCGAGCTGAACTTCGCCGGCGTGCCGGGCTACAGCGAGGCGGCGGCGGAGAAGCTGCCGCACGCCTGGAAGGCCGGGCCGCAGACCCTGCTGCTGCGCCGCCAGCTCGAGGCGATGCCCGACGGTGGCACCTTCATCGTGTGCGCGCCGGGCAATCCCTTCCGCTGCCCGCCGGGCCCCTACGAACGCGTCAGCGTCGTCGCCTGGTACCTCAAGAACAACAAGCCGAAATCCAAGATCCTGGTGCTCGACGCCAAGGATGCGTTCTCCAAGCAGGGCCTGTTCCAGGCGGCGTGGGAGAGCGAGTTCCCCGGCATGGTCACCTGGATCTCGGGCAAGGATGGCGGCAAGGTCGAGAGCGTCGATGCCGCGACCATGACCGTGAAGTCCGGCTTCGGCAACGAGACCGGCGCCGTCATCAACGTCATTCCGCCGCAACGCGCCGGTGCCATCGCCCAGGCCGCCGGCCTGGTGGCGGAGAACGGCTGGTGCCCGGTCGATCCGATGACCTTCGCCTCGGCCAGGGCCCAGAACGTCTATGTCGTGGGCGATGCGACGATCGCCGGTGCGATGCCCAAATCAGGCTCGTCGGCCAACGTGCAGGGCAAGGTGGTGGCCGCCGCTATCGTAGCGATCCTGGCCGGCAAGGCTCTCGATGCGCCGGCGCTGCTCAACATCTGCTACAGCCTGGTGACGCCCGACTACGGCATCTCGACCACCGACGTCTATCAGGTGAGCGCCGACAAGGGCATCACGACGACGCCCAATGCGGGCGGCGTCAGCGTCAAGACGCCGACCGCGCTCAACGAGCGCAAGCTCGAGGCCGAGTACACCGTCAACTGGTACAAGAGCATCACGTCCGACATCTGGGCGTGACGGGCCCGGTCTTCCGACCGATGTGAACGACCTGTTGCACGCCGCCGCCGCGGGTGAGCGGCGATAGCCGGGAGATGCAGAGCCTGACGCCGGAAGAGCGTCAGAAAGTGCAGGCCGCGCGTTGAGATCCTGATGGTCTGCGACGGCCCAATCGCTGCAGGAACGGCGACGGCTGATCCGTGAACCTGGCAAGCGTCAGCGAGTCACCGCGGGCGCCAAATACTTAGCGTCAGCACTTTGTCGACAAGGCGAGGTGCACGTGAGTGTGTTGCGGTGCAGCACCAATAGCTGCACCCACGATGGTCACGCCTGACGGCGCTGGTTTCGTGATAGGCGCAGGATCATGGCGCCGGGGAGTCACAGCGAAACAGGCCGCGGGACCCGACCGGGGAGTGAGCCGGTGGCTGCGCGTGTCGCGTCGCTGTTCGTGGGCGACATGCCGGCGTGGCGTCTCGCGGGCGTGGCCGGCGTGCCGGTCCTGTTTGGTGCCTGGTTGCTGCTGTCGCCCGACCGGCTGCTCTCGCGGGAAATGACGGTTGACCTGTTGTTCAACCTCTCGGGCGCTTGGCGCCTTCTTCACGCGCACGTTCCGCATGTCGACTACCACGACCCCGTTGGCGTGCTGGGCTTCCTGCTGACCCGCCTGGGGTTCGGCATCGTCGGCCCGGTTCCCCAGGCCTTCCTGGTTGGTGAGCTGATTTTCCTCGCGTTCATCTTTCTCACCGCGGTGATCGCTGCGGCACGTCGCCTGCCGCCGCTGCCCGCGATCATCTTCGTCCTCTACGGCGCGCTGCTGGTCCTGCTGCCGGCCAACATCGGCGACCAGCCCAACGCTTATTCGTTCGCGATGTCCTACAACCGGTGGGGCTGGAGCGCGATCACGACGCTGAGCCTCATCCTGTTCCTGCCGCCGCGCGACCGGCAGGCCGGGGCGGTGATCGATGCAGCCATCGCCGGCCTGCTGCTGCTGGCGATGTTCTACCTCAAGATCACCTTCGCGGCCGCCGGTCTGGTGGCTCTGGTGGTCGCGCTGGTCGTATCACCGCACGTCCGCAGCCGCTGGCGGTTGTGGTGCTGCATGCTGGTCCTGGTGCTCGCCGATATCGCGGCACCGTATAGCCATGCCTATCTCACCGATATCTGGGAGGCCGCCAACGCCGGCTATGTGCGGGCATCGTGGACGGACCATCTGCGCAGCTTCCTCGCTAACAAGGCCGAGTATGGCCTCTACGCCAGTGGCGTGCTGGTGCTGGTCTGGCTGTGGTGTCGCGACCAGGTGTCATGGCCGGTGGTCATCGCCGCCGGTTTCATTTTCGGTCTCGGCGTCGCGCTGTTGACGCAGAATGCGCAGGTCGCCGGCACGCCGGTCTGCATGGTCATCGTTTTCCTGATCTATGAAGCCGTGCGTCCGTCCCGCGCGGACGTCACGGCCGCCGCCGAGGTCGTGCCGCGGCTGCTCGCAATTCTGGTGTTCCCGGTGCTGTCGATCGCCGCGGCGGCCACGACGCTGGGCGGCTATCATGTCGCGGCCAAGAACGCTGTGGCCGTGCTGACGGTCGACGCCACCAACCTGCGTGGCCTGGCCGTGCCGGCGGATCTCGACGTCGCCCAGGCGGCATTTGCATCCGGCGAGGTTCCCTATCAGATCCGCAGCCGGGCGCGCGATGTCCATCCCGGCCACGACGCGGAGGAGCTGTCCCAGTTCGAATATGTGCAGTCGCTGCTCGAGGCCGCGGCCTTGTTCGCCGATGGCGAACGGGGGCCGGCGCGGATCCTGGTGATCGATCAGGTCAATCCGCTGCCGTTCATGTTGGGCTATCCGCCGCCTCACGGCGGCAACCTCTGGCTCTGGCCGGGTGCCCCGGTACGGCCGGTGGAAGATGTGTTTGCCGACGTCGACTACGTCCTGATCCCCAAGAAGCCCACCTTCGTCGCGGCAACGTTGAAGGCGGTTGCCCACTATCGCCCCTATCTGGCCGAGGCCTTTGCCGTGCGGGCCGAAACGGCGCGCTGGACCATCCTCGATCGGCGTCACAGCACGACGGCGGTCATGCCGTATGAGGATCGCGAATAGAACGCGGGCGCCTGTCGGGCACAGCGGGTGCTGCGCTCGACATGACGCGTTTCTACGGTTCCATCACGCCGGAACGAGGGCGTCGATCTCGTCGTCGGTCGGGAACCGGCCGGTCTGGTAGCGGGAATAGGCCAGCTTGCCGTCGACCGTGATGTCGAACTGTCCGGATTTTCCCGGCGCGATGTCAATATCGCCGATGCCAAGCTGTTCGAGCTTCGCCTTCACACGGAGGGCCTGGGGCTTGTAGCCTCAACCGCCGCAGTAATCGATGCGGACTGTCATAGGTGTCTCCTGTCACTGTCGGGACAGGATTGATATAGGGCGCGGCGGGCCGTTGCACCAGCGCCGGGTCACGTCGCCGAGGCGTCGCGGCGCAGCAGCCCGCCCACCCAGCGTCGGATCACCGCTTGCGCCGCGGGGATCGACCACACGATCGAGAAGATCGTGATGGCGGCCAGCACGGCGCTGATCGGCCGCGTGAAGAACGGCGCGATGCTGCCGTCGGAGATCACCAGCGCGCGTGTCAGGTTGTTCTCGAACAGCTCGCCCAGCACGAGGCCCAGGATCATGGGTGCCATCGGGAATTTCAGTTCACGCAGGACGAAGCCGACCAGGCCGAAGAACAGCATGACGTAGATGTCGAAGATGCGCGACGTGATGGCAAACGCGCCTATCGTGCACAGCACGAACACGATCGGCATCAGCCGCTCG
>Ga0187894_10004572_pt1 | contig 14731 bp, 17 predicted proteins | sample GBC1701081metaG_FD_136650 | JGI IMG/M metagenome (GOLD analysis project Ga0187894, IMG submission 136650) | White microbial mat communities from a lava cave in the Kipuka Kanohina Cave System on the Island of Hawaii, USA - GBC170108-1 metaG ...
CAAATTCGCGGCTGTGGCAGGAAGTCTGCCACGTAAGATTTGAAACGAAAACCGAGTTTGCAAAACAGGGGTAGAGCTTGTGCTTAACGCCGCCTACCGATACTGTTCAACAACGTATTGGGCAGGACGCGCCCATGATGCGTAACGTAGCATGAGCAAACGTGCATCAGAAGCCCCGGCCTTTAGGTCGGGGAGCGTCACCAAGACCAACGGGTAAACGAATATGCAATTGCCCTGGGTTAAAGATTATTGTAAGTTTACAGGCTTCGATCACCAAAACCGAACATGCTTTTATCATGATAATCCCAAACGGGGCTTAACGATAACAGGTTCGTTAAATCTAACCTACGGTCGGCTGACGGGCGTTTGACAAAAGGTTAAAGTTGCCTTAAACTTCTAAATAAGTTGGCAAATCAGGAGTATGTCCGCTCATGAAGCCATTGAAGCCAACAATAAAACACTTGCCCCCAAACACGCGGCTTTGGTTGTTTCCAAGTCGCGTGTTTTCTTTTTAGTCAAGTAGCATTAAGGAGTATGCAGGCTATGGACTACGGTATGATCGGCAAAATCGAGAAAGCCAAACGCTACGCACAAGAACCCCAACGAGTCACCCTCCAATCCCTCCAAGTCGAATTTAAAGGCGATAACAATAACTACCAGATCAGCTTAAATGAGAGTGGCTGGCACTGCACCTGCCCCGGCTTCCAGAAACACGCGATTTGCCCGCATATCATGACGCTAGAGCGGATGTTCCGCCCGATGTTGAAGCGCCAACCGCTGCCGTATGCGCCCGGTCAGAACGTGGTCAGCGATGTCGAAAAGGCCAAACGATACTCCGAAGAAATAGACCGTGTCCAGATTATAGCCCTGAGTGCGTCGTTCGAGGGCAGCAACAGCGCCCACGAGTTCGGCCACGAGCAGGGTGTCTGGCACTGTAACTGCGACTTCTTCAAGAGTCGCGGGGTGTGCTGCCACACGATGGCGATGGAGCGCATCCTGGGCGGGATGCTGGCCGCCCCGGTAGCCGCGCACGCCGTCCAGCAATAAGACACAGCAAAACAACTTTAACCGCCAAGAACGCAAAGGACGCCAAGCAATTTCGTAGGGACGAGAATTATCTCGTCCCTACTGATTTTGGGTTTCGATGTCGGTGTTACGTCCACTGCACCTGCATGGTATAATTTCCCGTCATGGTGATGGAGACGGGACCTTAAACCGATGAACAACACATTCGACTGGCGGACGCAGCGGGTGATCGTGACGGGCGGTGGGGGGTTCCTGGGGTCGCACCTGGTTGAACACCTGCGCGACCTGGGCGCGGGCGCGATCATCGTCCCGCGCAGCCGCGATTACGACCTGCGCCACGAGGCCGCCGTCGTGCGCCTGTATGCCGACCTGACCGTAGACGGACACGGCGCGACGATGGTGATCCACCTGGCGGCGATGGTGGGCGGGATCGGCGCGAACCGCAAACACCCCGGCAGCTACTTTTACGACAGCCTGATGATGGGGACGATGGTGCAGGAATACGCGCGTCAGGCGGGCGTCCCCAAGTTCGTCGGCGTCGGCACGATTTGCAGCTACCCCAAGATTACGCCGGTGCCGTTCAAAGAAGAAGACTTGTGGAACGGCTACCCGGAAGAAACCAACGCCTCGTATGGGCTGGCGAAAAAGATGCTGATGGTGCAGAGCCAGGCGTACCGCGCCGAATATGGCTTCAACGCCATTCACCTGATGCCGACCAACCTGTACGGCACGGGCGACCACTTCCACAATGAGAACGCGCACGTCATCCCCGACCTGATCCGTAAGATGATCGAGGCGCAGGACGCCGGGCGCGACGAGATTGTGCTGTGGGGCGACGGTTCGCCCACGCGCGAATTTCTATACGTCAAAGACGCCGCCGAGGGCATCGCGCTGGCCGCCGCGCATTACAACGAGGCCGAGCCGGTGAACATCGGCAGCGGCAGCGAGATCAGCATCAAGGCATTGGCGGAGACGATTGCCGAGGAAGTCGGTTATACGGGCAGCATCCGCTGGGACACGAACAAACCGAACGGCCAGCCGCGCCGCCAACTGGATGTGAGCCGGGCGGAACGCGCTTTCGGCTTCCGGGCGCACACGCCGTTCCGTGATGGGCTGCGGGCGACGATTGCGTGGTACAAGGGGCAGTTGGCGTATCCGGTTTCCGGTCACGGCAGAACCGCTCTAGGATGACTCATTCAGTGCGAGGGCCAGGGCGAGAACGATCACGCCCCAAAACCGTGATACAATTGCAGCTACAGGGTATGGAGAGGTGCTATGGCGACGCAAAAAGCGGCCAGCCGCCACCATCTGATTTCCGTTAGGCTGACGGATGCAGAATATGATCTGCTGGAAGCCTTCGCTGCTGAACAAGGCATCGAAGACCTGGAACGCGCGATCCCGACCATGATTCATGAACTGGTGCGGCTCAACGATCAGCTATGGGATGTACAATTTGCCCGATCAACCGCACCACTTGACCAGAAGGCGCAGGAAGCACTCGACGAACACCGCGCCGGACTGACTGAGGACATTGACCCGTATACCTCGTGAAATCCAAGCGCACGCGCGAATTCCGCGAACGCTACGACGCCCTCCCTGTGAGCGTACAACGACAAGCCGATAAAGCCTTTGCCCAATTCCAAGAAGACCCTGACTATGCTGGATTGAATTTCAAGCAGGTGAGTAGTGATCCCGTGTGGTACTCCGTGCGTGTAGGGCTGAGCTATCGCGCAGTCTGTGTGCGCTCGGATGACGGTTACATCTGGTTCTGGATAGGCTCACATGCTGACTATGATAAACTGCTCAAGCACAAATGAGGTGAGCGTATTACGGGAATGCGGCTTTGATTTAGGGCGTGAATGGTCACGCCCTTTTGATTGGCGGTGGGGGAGCAGGTGTCGGCTACTTGCGTTCTGGCTCATAGATGAGCGCCGCCACGCCGGAACTGAACGACTGTGTTTCCACAAGTTTGAGCGTCGCGATGGTGCCCTCTTGAAAAAGGCGCTTGCCTTTGCCCAGAACCACGGGGTAGACAAGCAGCCGATAGCGATCCACAAGATCATGCTGAATGAGCGTTTGCACCAGCGTGGCGCTGCCGTGAACCACCATGTCGGGACCGTCCTGCTGCTTGAGCTTGGTGATTTCGGCCACGATGTTGTCTTTGATCAGCGTGGAGTTGTTCCACTCGGCCTTGTCCAGCGTCGTTGACACTACGTATTTGCGGGTGCTGTTAAAGTAGGGTGCCCCTGGATCTTCATCCGTGCGCTTCGGCCAGGCCGCTGCAAACCCTTGATAGGTTACGCGCCCCAGGAGCAGGGGTTCACTGGCGGACGTTTCTTCGCCTTTAAACTGCGCGATCTCGTCATTCCAATAGGGCGCAGTCCAGGCGGGGTTTTCCATGATGCCGTCGAGGGACAAAAATTCTGTGACCACTAGTTTTCTCATGTTGTTCTCCTTTACTTGTTCATCAAACGCCAACGTACCTAGCATACTACGATAAAAGGGCGCAGTCTTGGAAAAAAACGCAATTACTCCGGCTGAAGGGCGTGCGAAATCTGCGCGGGGGTTTGCCCCAGGTAGCGCCTGAGCGAGTTGGTGAGATGGGATTGGTCGAAATAGCCGAGTTGGTAAGCCGTGTCGAGGATGGGGCAACCTTGCTCTAACAGCGCGGCTGCCTGCCGGGCGCGCTGAATTTGCTGCACGGCTTTGTGCGTCAGCCCGGTCGCCCGCTGGAAACGGTACTGCAAGGTGCGGGTGGAGAGGTCGAGTGGGTAATCCTGCATCACGTCATCCACCAGCGGGTCGCGCACGAGCAGCCCACCGCGCACCAGCCGGTTTACAAAGGTGTCTGCATTTTCGTAGGTCGGGAATTCCCAGGTCGAGCCGTAGAGCCAAAAGGATTTACCTGTTGCTTCAGGCAAGTTGACGCCACCATTCAGGAGCTTGCTGGCGGGCAGATGGGGCATAAGCGTGCCGAGTTTAAAGATGATGCCTAGAAACTCAGCGTCCTCCGGGATGGGCGCAGGCCGCGCTTGTGTCTCTGGCCCTTTCACGGTGAAAGTGGTCTTGCCCTGCTGGCGCGTCACGACCATTTCCCAGCGGGTTTCGGCAGCCGAGGTAAATGAGCCGCCGCCCTGGCTTTGCGTGCGCCACACCCCTTCGACAAACGATGAGTCCGATGGCCTTTGGTCAAAGCGAAACTTCATGCTACCTCCCACCTCAACAGCCTTCATTTAAGCAAAATTGTTCTGATTTATCAAGTGATTGGGGCAGCTTGCGAGGCAATTGGCTGAGCCTATTGGGACTGCCCGCCGGTTTCGGGGTGGCGGGCAATCCAAATGGGCAGCGGAAGCCTATTTTACTTGACGACGCGGAACGTGAGATGGGTTACACCCGTGCCTTCGATCACCTGCTTGCGTTCCAGTTCAATTGGCTCAATGCCCAGGTGATCGAACAAGCGAACACCGTCACCCAGCAGGACGTGTGCCAGGTCGATATGTATTTCATCGAGCAGCCCAGCCTTCAGGGCTTGCTGGGTCATGGTGGCGGTGGATAAAGTGACGTCCTTGTCGCCGGCAGCCTTCTTGGCCTGGCGAATGGCACTTTCAACGCCGTCGGTGACGAAGGTGAATGGCGATCCTTCGTAAACCCATTCTTGTGGGGGGTTATGGGTGACGATAAAACACGGGCCTCCCCCTGGGGGATTGCCACCCCAGGCATTGGCAATGTCGAACATCCGCCGTCCTGCCACCGTCGCCCATCCCATTCCCAGGGCCATCGTTCGGCCCGGCGACAAAACCATCCAGCGACATCGAATTTTCAAAAATGACTTTACCCACGTTCGTTCTCCTTTTGTGATCTGATGATGTTCCAGCCTGCATCAAGCCCGGAGCGATTCCACCAACAGGGGCGCGAGCGCCTCTGGGGCGACGCCGTGATCCTGCCCTTCGAGGACGCGGTACTGGGCATCAGATAGGAGACTGACGAGCGATTTGGCACCATCGTGGAAAAATGGTTCGCTGTTCCCACCAACGATCACGAACGTCGGCATGGTGGCGGAAAGCCAGCGTTTGGCTGGCAGCGGCTTGCCCGCCAGGAAGTCTCTGACGAAAGTGCCGTCGTAGGCTATCGTATGGGCGATGGCTTCCATCTCCGGCCAGGTGGGGTCACTGTGCATCGGTTCAAGATATTCCTCCGGGATGAGCAGCGCCGCCGTCATGAAGTAGTCCACGGCAGTGCCTCGACGACCCTGGGCAATCAGGTCGTTGAGGTGTTCTACGTAGTCGGCGGGCAGGGGTGGACGGCTGTCGTCGATGATGAAGGGCGGCTCGTACAGGGCGAGCTTTTTGACCTTCGGCGGCAGCTTGCTGGCCGCCTCAAGCGCCAAGATGGCACCGGACGACAGCCCGTACAGGTAGGCCGCGCCGCCGGCGGCATCAATCAGGGCGTCGATGTCTTCGATTTCGCGCTCGACCGCATAGGGCAGTGTATCGCCGCTGTCGCCGTGCCCCCGGCGGTCGTAGTTGATGACGGTGAAGTGATGCGCCAGGTGGGCGGCCAATTGTTCGTTCATCCAGTGTTTCCGGTAGCCGAGTGCGCCATCCACCAGGATGACCACCGGCCCCGCGCCGTACTGATCGAAGGCGATAGACGTGCCGTCTTTCGAGATGACCTTTTTCATCGGAATTCCCCCTCTGTAATGATAGGACTGTTTTTGTAAGGGCGTGATATATCACGCCCCTACAGCAGCCCGCTTTTTCAAACGTATTACCTCAGGTTACTGCTGTATCGTCAATGACTACTTGTTCTTGACGCGGGTCATATTCGACTCATACCCGCCGCCACCGGGATACACCCACCCCCCGGCAGCAGAATTGCCGTCGGCGCTGAACGTTCCCTTGTAATAGGCCGGAGAACCTTTCTCGCCTCCCCAGATCGTCAGGGTGTCGCCGACTAATTCATATACATAATCGAAGGTATTGCCCTCAGTGTCGTAGATGCGGGATTTGATGTCCGCGCTGGGTTCCGCCCCAAATGGCTGTTCGTGTCCGATGATTTCGATACCCTTGACCTTGCGCCCGTCGTGGTCAAAATCAAAGTGCTGCATCAGGAAGAAGCCGCCTTCCATCCACTCGTAGCGCACCTGGCCTTGCACGCCGCCCGACACTTTCCAGGTGCCGACCAGCCGATCCAGGCTTTTGAGGTCGGGATTGGGCATTGGTGTCGGCTGCATATCGTGGGTAGGGGTACTGTTGTCTGTCATCGTTCTGTCACCTGTATCCTTTCTAATGGGCAAAAAACTCGATCAACACGGGCGCAAGCGCCTCCGGGGCGACCTCATGCGTCTGACCTTCCAGGGTGCGCTGCTGGGCATTGGGGATCGCATTCGCAAGCGCCACTGCCGAGGTGTGCATAAACGGATAACTCTCGCTGCCGTTAATGACGAGTGTTGGTACAGTAACGCGGGCTGCGCGCTCGGTGGGAACCGAGGCGTCTTCACCCAGGGCGGCGGCATCGTAAGCAATAGTGGGTGCTATCGCTTCCCACATCGGCCACATAGGATATTGGCGCATCCCATCAAGCTGGTCGGCAGGCACCCCCAGCAGCGTCATAAACAGCCCTACCGCATCGCCTCGGCGACCTGCCGCAAGCGTCTCTTTAAGCTGCCGTCTAAATTCCTTCCAGGCTTGCCGGGCAGCCTCATCATCGTTGTACGGCGCTTCGTACAGGGCCAGTTTCTTGATCTTGCCACGAAGCGCAATGGCCGCTTCCAAAGCCAGGGCTGCGCCGGAGGAAATACCGAACACGAACGCCGACCCACCCGCTTCGTCAATTAGCGCTTCGATGTCTTCAATTTCTCGCTCAACCGCATACGGTTGCGTATCCGTGCTGTCGCCGCGTCCCCGACGATCATAGTGCAATACGGTGAAGTGCTGCACCAGGAGGGGTAGTGCAGCCAGTTTTGGCGTTTCCGATTCCCAGGCTCGATATTCAAACATGCCACCCACGAGGATGAGCGCCGGCCCCTGACCCGTCTGATCGAACGCGATGGTCGTACCATCTTTTGAAGTGACTGTTCTCATGTGATTTCTCCTTTACTTGACATTGCGAAATCGAAGCTGTGTTACGTCAGGTGACTCGATCACTCCGGCATGGGTGTGTCGAGAAACTCGGTAATCATCGCATTCAGCAATTCGACACGGAACATAACCCCGATGTGCGTCGTAGCGGGCAGCACGGCAAGCTGTGCATTGGGCAGGCCGGTCACATCACCGTTGACACCGCCGCCACGCAGTCGGAACAGGTCTACGGCGTGTTCCAGTGTGATGGAATCGGCATCGCCGAAGATGAGCAGCGTGGGCGACTCAATCGCTTGAATATCCTCGGCGGGCCAGTCCTGCACTTCGAGGTCTAGTTGCACCAACTTCTCGACCAGCTTGGGAAAATTTTCTGGATTCGGCGCGAGACTCATGTAATCCAGTTCGGGTGGCGACCCGGCGACCATCTCCGGCGTGATGGTCTCGATCATCTCCACTAGACCGGGTTGGAATCCGCTACTGTTGTAGGTGGCAGAAGCGACCACCAGTTTACGCACCACTTCTGGATGGCGGATGGCAACTTGCAGGGCGACACCGCCTCCCATTGAATAGCCGAAGACATCGGCATTTTCGACGCTGATCTCGCCCATCAGCGCGGCCACGTCGTCGGCCATCTGCTCGTAAGTCAAGGGGCGATCAATATCGGCGGTGCGCCCATGTCCCTGTAACTCGACAGCGATCACCTGCCGCGTTTCAGCCAGGCGCGGCACAATCTCGCCCATCGTGGGGATGGACATGTAACCGCCATGCAGCACGACCAGCGGCTCTCCCGTGCCGTGAATCTCGTAATACATTTCGAGACCGTTGACCGACGCATAGCCGGATTGGGGGGCATCATCCTGGGCGAAGGCGATGGGCGACACGACCAGGGCTAGGGCGATAGACAAGACGAATACCAGCAATGTTCTTCTGGACATTTCAGTTCTCCTGCTCAGATTTAAAGTTGGCTTGCGCTGTTGATGAAGGGATAGGCGGGGACACCGCGCGGCATCCCCGCAGCCTGCGGATTACAAGGTTTTGAGCAGGTCGGCAAAGCGATCCCAGCCTTCTTCCGAACCTTCTTCCATACCCGATTGGAGCATCCCGTCGCGGTCTGCAACCGACTGGAAGACCAACGAATCGATCAATTTGGTCTTGCCGTCGTGGTCTTCAAAGATGATCGTTTCAAGCAGGACGTGACCAGGCGTCCCTTCAAATTCAAAGGTGCAAACCAGCCGTTCGGGCGCTGTGATCTGGTGATAGACGCCGTAAAACCCGTACTCACTGCCGTCCGGGTCGCGCTGGACATAGCGCCATATCCCGCCCGGTTTAACGTCCATCTGGTCAACTGTGGTCGTAGCGCCTTTCGGCCCCCACCACTGCGACACCAGCTTGGGATCGGTGTAGGCCTTGAACACCAGTGCGCGCGGTGCATCGAAGTCCCGCGTCATGAGGATTTCGTGTTTTCCCGGTTCAGCGACCACCTTGAGTTTTGTCAACTTTCTTCTCCTTCTCTTGTAGTTGGTTCAGCAAATTGTCCAAGCGTTCGAAGCGCTGCTCCCAGATGTGGCGATACTGCTCCACCCAGTCGGATATGTCTTTAAGCGGCGCCGCCTGGAGTTGGCACGGACGCCACTGCGCCTTGCGCCCCTGCGTGATCAGACCGGCGCGCTCCAATACCTTGAGATGTTTGGAAATCGCGGGCAGGGTCATATCAAATGGCTCGGCCAATTCCTTCACGGTAGCTTCACCTGCCGCAAGGCGCGTCAGGATGGCACGGCGGGTCGGGTCGGCGAGGGCGGCGAAGGTGGTACTCAGGGCATCGGGTGTCATCGCTTCTTATTAAACCACTCAGTTAATTAACCTACTGGTATAATACGCCATCTGGCGCGAAATGTCAAGGGTTGTTGGCATAGGGACAGGGCTATTGCGTTCCAAAACACTTTTCTGCTATACTGTTGGTTATGATTTACTTCACCGGATCCAAGACCCTTTCACGAGCCATGCTGTCAGGTATCGTGGGCGCGACCTTTATTAAACGCGCCTATTGACCGAGAACATGTGAGCTAATTTTTTAGACGAATGCACAACGGCCAGGGGCGCACCCTGGTCGTTTTCATTTCCGCAGCCGGGGTGCTGTCCCTACCACAAGGAAATAGAGCATTCGCAGTTACCATCTTTGCTCCCCCTCGCTATGAGGGAGAGGGGGCTGGGGGGTGAGGGCGTAACGCCGAACCTAAAGGAGAACAGGGACATGCACATCATCAACATCGACCGCATCACCGTCAACTACACTGGCAGGGCGATTTTCCGCGACCTGACCTGGGCCATCGGCGACCGCGACCGCATCGGCCTGGTTGGCCCGAACGGCGCGGGCAAGTCCAGCCTGCTCAAGACCCTGGCGGGTGAATACCAGCCGGACGCGGGCAGCATTGGGGTACAGCGCGGCGTCCGCGTCGGCTATCAGGCGCAGGCGATTGACCTGCCGCCCGGCAAGACGCTGCTCGACGAGGCCATGACGCCGCCGCCCGAACTGGCCGAGGTCGAGGCCGAACTCAGCCGCATCGAGGCGTCGTTGGCCGACCCCGCCGTCTATGGCGACATGAACAAGTTGCAACGGATGTTGATGCAGCAGGACAAAGCCCTGCAACGTTACGAACGCCTGGGCGGAAATCGTCACACTGCGAAGGTTAAAGAACTGCTAATGGGGCTGGGCTTCTCGCCCGACGACTACGACCTGCCCACCGCCACCCTGAGCGGCGGCCAGAAAAAGCTGGTCACGCTCGTGCGCCTCGCGGTCGAACAACCGGATGTGCTGCTGCTGGATGAGCCGGATAACCATCTCGACCTGGACGCCAAGCGCCACCTGGAAGCCTTCATCCGCGATTATCCTGGCACGGTCATCATCGTCTCGCACGACCGCTACCTGCTGGATGAGGTTGTGACACAGATCGCCGAGATGGACAACGGCCTGCTGACGCTGTTCCCCGGCAACTACACCGCCTACGCGACCGAACTCGAACTGCGCCGCCTGCGCCAGCAGCAGGTGTATATTGCCCAGCAGAAGCGCATCACCCAGATTGAGACCTTTATCCACGAGTCCGAGGAAAAGGCGAAGGCCGACCTGAACGGACGCCACGCCCGCCAGGCCGCCAGCCGCCGCAAGATGTTGGCGCGCATGGAAGCCAATGGCGAGGTCATCGAGCGAGTGCGCGAACGGCGCGACATGAGCTTAGAGCTTGACGGTTGGCGCGGCAGCACCCAAGCCCTGGAAGTCCAAGACCTGGCGATGGGCTTCGGCGATGACCTGCTGTTCATGGACGTGAATCTAATGGTGCGGCACGGCGAACGAGTCGGGTTGGTCGGGCCGAACGGCGCGGGCAAGTCGGTGCTGTTCAAGATTATCCTGGGCGAACTCGCCCCGCTGGATGGCGTGGTCAAAATCGGGCCGAGCAGCCGCGTCGGCTATTACTCGCAGGAGCATCAAACGCTGGCGGATTGGCTCGACCGCAGCCCGCTCGACCTGGTGCGCGACATCAAGCCGATGGCGGAAGGCAACGCCGTATCGTTCCTGCTGTGTTTCCTGTTTCGCTACGACCAACTGCGCCTGCCCATCGGCACGTTCAGCGGGGGCGAACGCAGCCGCCTGCAACTGGCCTGCCTGGTGCTGCAAAACCCGAATCTGCTCCTGCTCGACGAGCCGACCAATAACCTGGACATCCCGGCCAGCGAGGTCTTGGAAAGCGTGTTGGAAGATTTTGAGGGTGCGATCCTGGCGATTTCGCACGACCGTTACTTCCTGGATCGCGTCGTAGATCGCGTGGTCGAGTTAGAAGAGGGGGCGCTGACCGGCTACGAGGGCGGTTATACCGATTATCTGGCGCAGAAAAATCGCCGCAAATCCAATGGGCATCGAGGTTAAAAACGTAGGGACGCGATATATCGCGTCCCTACACCGGTCATCAGAGTCTTTTGGGGTGAGGTTTCTACCCCGCCCGTTTGAACGGCACCCATTCGGTCAGCGCCATGTGGATCGCGTCAATCAATTCGTAGGCGTCGAACGGCTTGGGTAGGTAATCCGCCGCACCCAGGTCGAGCGCCGTCATCAGGTGGTCGTAATCGTCGTTTCCCGACATCAGCACGCACGGCACAGCGGCGAATTTTTTCTCCGCCCGCATCTGGCGCAGCACATCGTAACCGCTCATTTCAGGCATGTCGATGTCGCTCAACACCAGATCAGGCGTCTGGCGTTTCATCATGGCAATCGCCGTCGTGCCGTCCGAGGCCGACAGCACGTCAAACCCGGCCACCTGGAGGATGAAGCTCAGATCGCGCAGCAGCGGCACATGGTCTTCGACCACCAGGATGAGCGCGCCTTCAGTTAGGGTATTCATGTTCGCCATAATGATTATGCTTTCTCAAATAATCTGCTCTAACTCAACCATACCGCACTTCGCCGATTATGAAACCTTGAAGTTTACGAATTCAGGAATTTTTTACGCAAATCTTGTGAAAGGATAAGTGAGCATGTTACGGAAGCACTTGCACGAGGAAAACCGGCAGTCGTGGAACGTTGCAACGGAAGTTCACAACAGCCACAAGGCCGACCAGGCCAAGTTCCTGCGCGACGGTGGCAGCACGCTGTACCTGGAAGAAATCGAGTTACTGGGCGACATCCGGGACAAAACGCTGGTTCACCTACAATGCAACGCCGGGCAGGATACCCTCAGCCTGGCGCAATTGGGCGCGACCGTGACCGGCGTGGACATCAGCGACACGGCCATCGCCTTTGCCCGCACGCTCTCGGCAGATTCCGGCATCCCTGCCACGTTCGACCGCACCGACATGTACGACTGGCTGGCAGAGACACCCGAACGCTTCGACATCGCCTTTTCATCCTACGGAGCGGACATCTGGTTGTCTGATGTAGAAACTTGGGCGAAGGGCATCGCGGCGATCCTCAAGCCGGGCGGGAAGTTCGTGTTGGTCGAATTTCATCCCTTGCTCAATAGCCTGGACGACGATTGGGCGCTCCAATACGACTACTTCAACGAGGGACGGGCGAGGAGTTTCGACAGCGGCATCGGCGATTATGTTGGCATGTCCGGCGCAGCCCTGGCGCCATCGGGCTACCTGCATGGCGTGCAGGACTTTGTTAACCCACACCCCGGCCACGAATTTAGCTGGACGCTGAGCGAGATCGTGACGGCCATCCTGGGCGCGGGTTTACGGTTGACCGCGCTGCGCGAGTATCCGTTCATGAACGGGGCGAAGCTGCTCAACAACATGCGCGAGATGCCCGCTGGCCGGATGTTCCCGCCGCAAGGGACGCCCAGCCTGCCGCTGATGTACGGCCTGGCGGCGGAGAAGGTGTGACGCCCGACCCACAGGTGAAACGCACGGCGCGCGTAGGGCAATCATACGAGTCGGTTGGCCGCGGGACGGCATACACTAAGAGAAACAACTCAGGGGGTTATCTGATGCCAAAACGACTCGTTTTTTTGCTGCTACTCCTGCTGGTCATCCCAGCAGCCTGGGCCGCCGCCCAAACCGATCCAGCGCCGGTGTTGAAGGCGCTTGAAGACCTGAACCGGCGGCTCGGCCTGCAATTGACACTGGCCGATTTCAACTGGCGCTGGAGTCAGGATGTTTATCCGGATTCCAGCCTGGGCTGCCTGCTGCCGGGGCAGATCGTCACGGCGGGGCAGGTGACGGGTTATCAGGTGACGCTGTTCGTGGATGACATCATTTATGATTACCGCGTGTCCAGCGACCTGAACATGGTCATCCTATGCAGCCCGCAGCCGACACCCATCCCCACCCAGCGCCCGACCAACAGGCCGCCGCCCACCTCGACTGCTGATCCCAGCCGCCCAAGCGCGCCCAGCGTTTGCCCTGGCAGCCTGCCGTTCCGTCTGTATAAGGGCGGGATGGGGCAGGTCGTGCTGAACGGCCTGCCGAACAATGTGCGGGCGCTGCCCGGCTCGACCGGCAGCCTGTTGGGGGAGTTGCAGGCGGGTTCGGTCTTTTATGTGGTGGATGGGCCGGTGTGTTCCGGCGGGCTGACATGGTGGAATGTTGCCGAGACCACCAGCAACTTGATCGGTTGGACGCCGGAAGGCCGGGGCGCGGAATACTGGCTTGAGCCATATTTCCCGTATGGCACGCCCACGCCGACGGCGGCCACCTTAGGACAATTTTCGCTCGTCACGGGGACACCCACTATAGCCGGAAGTGGTGCTTTCCCGACGAACTCACCCGCTTTCGGGGGCGTGGGGGTTATCGAGTTGCAGCCGCCGACCATTACTCCACAGCCACCAACATTCGCGCCATTGATGCCAACCAGGACACCACCCGGTAGACCGACCATGACCGTTACCTCGGTTTCGTCCACAACGGTTTGCGCGACGGGGCTGCCGCCGCGCCTGATGATCGGTCGGAGCGGGCGCGTGACGCCAGGGCTACCCAACAACCTGCGCCAGGGGCCGGGTTCCAGCGCGGCGTATGTCGGCGAAATCCCGCCGGGCGGCGTGTTCACCGTGTTGGACGGCCCGCGCTGCGCCTCCGGCATGGCGTGGTGGCAGGTGAGTTATAACGGCCTGACCGGGTGGACGCCCGAAGGCCAGGGGAGCGAATATTGGGTCGAGCCGACGGGCTAACAGATTATTTGTTCCATCGTAGGGGCGACACATGTGTCGCCCCTACACCCGAAACGCCCACTCGCCGGCGCGCATCACGGGTTCGCTGCCCCCGTCCGCTCCGATCCCGTCCACATCCATCGCGCCGCAGCCGATCATGAAATCGACGTGGATCAGACTGGTATTGCCGCCCGCTGCCGCGTAGGCCTCTGGCGAGAGCGCCGAGCCGCCTTGCATCGTATCGGGGTAAGCCCGCCCCAGCGCGACATGGTTGGCGGCGTTTTCGTCGAACAGGGTGTTGTAGAACAGCAAGCCCGATTGCGAGATCGGCGAACTGTGCGGCACGAGCGCCACCTCGCCCAAGCGCGCCGCGCCCTCATCGGTCTCGATCAGCTTTTGCAGGGTCGCCTGGCCTGTGGCCGCGCTCACCTTGACCGCCCGCCCGTTCTCAAACGTCACGCTGAAATCCTCGATCAGCACGCCGCCATGATTGAGCGGCTTGGTCGCCGTGACCGTGCCGTGCGTCCGGTCTTTGTGCGGCATGGTGAACACCTCTTCGGTCGGGATGTTGGGGATGAACGAGATACCGTTCTGGCTGTGGGTGCTGCCGCCAAACCAGATATGCCCGTCTGCCAATCCGATGGTCAGGTCAGTCCCCGGCGCACTCATTTTCAAGGCGCTGTAGCGTTTGTGATTCAGGTAGTCCGTCACCGTAGCCAGCATTTTGACGTGCGCGTCCCAGGCCGCCACCGGGTCGTCTTGGTCAACCCGCGTGATCTTGAAAATCGCATCCCACAGTTGGTCTTGCTGCTCGTGGGCGGGCAGGTCGGGGAAAATCTTGGCCGCCCAGGCCGGCGTCGGCAGGCTGACCAGCAGCCAGTTGCTCGTCCAGCGCGAGATGAGTACGCCCAACTCCTGGTTCTGCTCCGAGGCCACTTTTTGCAGGATGCCGACCAATTCCGGGTCTTGCCCTTTGAACAGATCGGGATC
>Ga0187894_10004573_pt1 | contig 14729 bp, 13 predicted proteins | sample GBC1701081metaG_FD_136650 | JGI IMG/M metagenome (GOLD analysis project Ga0187894, IMG submission 136650) | White microbial mat communities from a lava cave in the Kipuka Kanohina Cave System on the Island of Hawaii, USA - GBC170108-1 metaG ...
ACTACGAGGCGGTTACGCACGGCCGTTCCCCCTGGGTGAATTCGCCCCGTTCCCGTGAGCGAAGGCCAGATAATAGTGCCGCACGGCGATCGGCGGTTCAGCCCAAGGTTGACGGTCGTCCGGCCACAGCGCCGGCATGTTGGCTCAGGCGCCTGGTCCCGAGCGAACCGCGGCCAGAGGTCGGTGTAGTTCTCTGGATGGCCAAACGGCGGCACCTCCGGCTCGGTTACTCACTCGATGACGGCCAGACCGTGGTTGTGCGCGGCGGTGAGCTTGAAGTCGAGACCCTGCGGTCGGACGCCGTCGGATATCACGCGGTGTACGGCGTCTCGGTGTTCGTCGCCAGCGGCATCACCGTCGACAGCTCGCCCAACAGCCGTCACTCGTTCGCTTCGAGGTGCTAAACCTCGTCCGTGTCGGCGTCCTTCGGGCCGCCGGCTTCCGTCTCGAGCCGACAGGACGCAACCCGCTCCATTTCACCCTCGCCTTCGACGACCTCGATTCCGGTACGCGGCGGCTCACTGTGTGAGCACCAGCGATGGAACAACCCCTACCATGAGGACTCTAGGCCAAGCGCGCCGGGAGCCCGTATGGACAACGACATAGTCGCCGACCTGAATGCCCAGGACGACGAGGGCATAGGCTGGTCGATGCTTGGCGACGCTCGCGAGCCTGACCGGATCCGCCCAGGCGTGATGCTGCTCGCCGGCAACCGGTATGGCCGGGCCGTCGTCCGAGTCGTCGAGGTTGACGATGACGGGCAGGTCCATTTTGCGATCCTCCCTGGTTCGGTCGAGAAGAACCGACATCTCCTCGGCCGAGTCGTGGCATGACGCAGGCGGCACGGCTGTCTTGAACTTCGGAATCCGTGACACGGATTCCGGCCTCGTCGCGGTCGTCCCGGTTGTGGGTCACACGCTCGAAGCTTCCATTCGGGCCATGCACGAACACCGAACGTCTTAGGGTGCGGTATGCGCTTGGACCTGGGGGAACGCTCCTATGACCTGAGCACCCGAGCTCTGGTGATGGGGATCTTGAACCGGACTCCGGATTCATTTTTCGATCAAGGTGACCATTTCAAGTTCGATCAGTTCTTGGCACGGGCCGATCGCCTGGTGGCCGAGGGGGCGGACATTCTCGATGTCGGAGGGGTCAAGGCCGGGCCTGGCCCCGAAGTCATCGAGCCGGAGGAGTTGGACCGGGTGGTGCCGGCTATCGAGGCGCTACGCGAGCGTTTCGACCTGCCATTGTCGGTGGACACCTGGCGCGCCTCGGTGGCAGCGGCTTGCTACGCCGCCGGCGCCGTGATGGGCAATGACATCAGCGGCTTCGCCGATCCCGAGTACCTGGCGGTTAGCGCCGCTGCGAACGCCACCGTCGTGGCAACCCACATAAGACTGGCCCCCCGGGTGGCCGACCCCGACCCCAGCTACCCCGCCGACGACGTGGTGGCCGAGGTGTTCCGTTTCCTGGCCGAGCGGGCCGAGTGGGCCTTGGCCGCCGGCGTCGGCCCCAGCCGGATCGTGGTCGACGCCGGCCTCGACCTGGGCAAGACATCAACTCAGTCCCTGGAGTTGCTACGCCGATCGGCGGCGCTGGGCGATCTCGGATTTCCGGTCCTGCTATCGGCGTCCAACAAGACGTTTCTCGGTCGCCTGCTGGACCTGGAGATCGGCGAGCGAGGCCACGCGTCAGTTGCCGCCGCTGCCATCGGCGTGGTGGCGGGCTGTCGGATCGTGCGGACGCACGACGTGCGGGGCACCCGCCGGGTGTGCGACACCCTGAGCGCGCTGTTGTCGACCCCATGAGCGCTATCACCAAACCGCTGGCTGCATATCTGGTCCGAGGCCAAGATCCAACCCTGGTCGCTGACGCCACTCGGCGCCTCGTCGCCGACCTGGTGGCCGAGGGCGACCCCCGCCTGATGGTGGAGGAACTGGCGGGCGATACCCACGAAGTGCGAGACATCGTCGATGCGGCTCAGACCCCGCCCTTTCTGTCCGAACGTCGGGTTGTCGTCGGCCACGACATCGGTCGGTTCCTCACCGCTCAGGTGGCGCCGTTGGTCACCTACCTGGACAACCCCCTACCCACCACCAGCCTGGTGCTGGTGAGCAGCGGGGGCCAAGTGTCGCGCCCACTGGTGGAAGCGGTTCGCCGTACTGGCCACCTGATCGACGCCTCGGCGCCGACCGGTAAGGCGCGATCGGCCTGGTTCGCGACTCGGCTCAAGGCCGGGCCGGTTCGCTTGGATGCCCAGGCTGCGGCTCGGGTGGCCGACCATCTGGGCGACGATCTCGGGCGCCTCGATTCGCTACTCGAGACGCTGGCGGCCGCCTATGGCCCGGGGGCCCGGGTGGATTCCGCCTCGTTGGAGGACTTTCTCGGGGAGTCGGGCGGCGCGGCTGTCTGGGACCTCACCGACGCCATCGACAAGGGCGACACAGGCGTGGCGCTGAAGGCGCTGGCCCGGATCACCGGCCCAGGCGGGCGCCATGGTTTGGTGGTCTTGGCGTCGCTTCACACCCATGTGGCCCGCGTGCTGCGCCTGGACGGCGCCGGGGTGTTCAACGAGACCGAGGCGGCGGCGGCGCTGGGCATGACCGGATCGACCTTCAGGGCGGCCAAGGCACTGCGTCAATCCCAGCGGTGGGGCCACGAAGGTGTGCGTCAGGCGGTGATCCTGCTGGCCGACGCAGACGTGGCGCTCAAGGGGAACTCCGAACTTTCCAGCGAGGTGATCCTGGAAGTCCTGGTAGCCCGCCTGTGCCGGCTGGCCGGACGGCGATGAGGCGCTTACTTCGCGCTGCTGAGCGCCGCTATGCGGCGAGCCAGGCGGGACTTGCGGTTCGATGCCTGGTTTTTGTGAATGACCCCGGCGGCGGCCGCCTTGTCGATCTTCTTCATGGCGATGCGCAAGGTCTCAGCCGACGTCTCCGCCCCGGAACCGGCCTCGCTGACCGCGTTCTTGACTCTTGTCTTTAGTTCCGACCGGACCGCCTTGTTGCGGATACGGGCTTTTTCGTTCTGAAGGTTGCGCTTGATTTGGCTTTTGATGTTGGCCATGAGGCGACGAGCGTACCAGCGGCCGGAGACGGGCGGCGCTGGCGGGTTATTCGACGGTGAGGGTGAGGTTCATCCCCAGGTCTTTGTGGCTTTGGCCGCCACCGGTGGTGAGGATGCACTGAAGGGTGTAGGTGCCCGGTGGCATCTGGGCCGCGAACGCAGCCGCCTCGGTACCTGGGGCGAAGGCCTCGATCTCGCCCAGCGCCTCGCCTTGGGCGTCTAGGACCTCGAGTTCATGATCCTCCGAACCTTCATTCTCGGCGGTGAAGAAGACCTTCGGACCCTTCACGGTGGCGGGCCCCTCGAACTTGTAGTCCCGCAGGGTGTACGCGGCCTTGGTCGTGGCTTCGCTCTCGGTGAATGCCGGCGCCTCCGCCTCAGAGAACTCCTCGGCGGACTCCTCAGCCGGGCCCGAGTCGCCGGCGCAGCCGGCCAGCGCCACCAGGGCGACAACGACGGGGGCGAAGGCACGCGCTGGCTTCATGAATCTCTCCGATTGTCTGGGCCTCAGGGGTAATCCTTACTTGACGGCGAACCGTCAAACTAAGGAAAGGCTAACTAATCACATTGGCCCAGCGGGTGCAACTCTAAAAGGCAGAGATGGTCGTAGTCGTTTCCTCGTCGGGGGTTGTGACCTTGGTAGTTACCGGCGGGTCGGTGGTGGAGGTCGTTGACGTCGACGTAGTGGTGGAAGTGGTGGAACTGGACGTGGACGTCGAAGTGGAGGTCGAAGTGCTCGAGGTGGTCGTGGTGGGTCGGCTCGTGGTGGTGGTGGGCCGGACCGTTGTTGTGGTCGTGGGCCGGCTCGTGGTCGTCGTGCCCAGTGGGGGAAGAAAAGTTGTTTCCACCGGGGGATCGGGCTGGTCGGGGGGACGGGGCTCGTCGGGCGGATCGGTTCGCGGGGGTTCCGGTCTGGTAGTGGGGATTCGGCGGCGGGTCACCGAGCTCGGGGGCGGGGTGGGTTGGGTTACGACCTGTCCCACGTCGACGCGGACGTCGCGGCGAATGTCACCCAACTGGGCTGTGATCACAGCGGTCCCGGGGCCCACGGCAGTCAGAGTCCCCGCCTCGACGGTGGCCACGTTGACGTTGTCCGATCGCCACGCCACCCCGGCCAACAGTTCGGGTCCGGCAGGACTGCCATCGGCCATCGTGCCGGAGATCTCGAGTCGCGATACCTGGCCAGTGGTCAGCGACAGAACCTCAGGTGTTACCACCAGCGAGGTGACGGAGGGAGCGGCCGCCCCCTTGTATTCCGCCTCTTCTCGGACCTGATCGGCGGCGAGGCGTTCAAGACGTTCGTTGGTGTTGCCCTCGGGGGCTATCGCCACCGTGTAAGTGATCTCGAAGGACTCTTCGGGAGCCAGGTCGGGCACCGTAAATCGCACGATGGGATCGGGTCGGATGACCTCGAACTCCGAGGGTCGAAAAGCAATCTGATCCACGTCAGTGGCTACCGACTTGGGGACAACTTCGTCGTAGCTGGTGGTGGCGACGGCACCGGACTTGTTGACCAGGGTGACGATGCCCCGCAGCCTGGCTCCCTTCGATCCCTCCAGGAACCAGGTCCGGCTGGCGAGAATTTTTTCGGGCCCCATGGCGGGGCTGAAGGCAAAGCTGGCCGGGCTCGGTTTGGCCGGATCAGGCCGCGACGACAGCCAAACCGCACCGATGACCGCGGCCAACATGGTCAGTGCGACAGCGACGACCACGATCGGGCGCTGCGATCGAGATGGTCCTGGGGGACCTTGATAGGGAGCAGCGGCCGGGCTTGTGAGGGCCACGGTCGGGAGGGGCGGGATCTCGTTCCAGAGGATGGGATCCTCCACATCTGTGCCCACCGGAGGGACATCTGAGTCCACGGGGGGAACCCTCGTGGCCACGGCGGTCCGGGCCTCTTGGCCCCCGGCAGTGGTGGCCGCGAACGCCAGCGCGTCCCAGTCGTCGGTGCCTGAGAACACCGCCGGGGCGAGGAAATTGTCGTCGCCAGAAGTGGGCTCGAAATCGACGTCGACCGGAAAGTCGAGAGCAACTCCGGCTTCTTCCTCGGGTCGATCGGTTTGGCCCAAGATCGGCAACTCCTGGGAGTCCTGGAGCGGCAGCGAGAAGTCGAGGTCGGCGAAGGGGTCGGTACTGGACGATTCGTTCGTCCAGGGTCGATCTTCGAACCCGACATCGCCAAACGCGGCTTCGAAGCCGACCGCCGTCGGCGACTCGGCCACTTCGAGACTGGCCGGGGACTCGGGGGGCGGTGGGGGTTCTGAGAGGGACGGCGCTGTGGCTTCGGTCGCCACGAACCCGGTCTCGGCAGCCACCGGCGACGCAACCGCTTCCGCACCCGCCACCGGTGATCCGGTCTCGGGGGCCACGGGCGCAGCAAACTCCATAGCGGGGGCGGGTACTTCGGCGTGCTGGATCGCCTGCGACGCCGCCCCCCGGGCGATTGCCTCGGCCGGCCCGATAGCCACCTGAACCGGCCGGCCCAAATGATGCTCCAACAGTCTTGGCACGAGTGCCAGACGAGCAGAGCCCCCGGCAACGATTACCGCCGACAGGTCGCTCACAGCCACCCCAGCCGATGCCGCCGCCGCCCGAACGTGGTCCACGGTCGCCAGCAGGGTCGGCTCGATCATCGCCTCGAACTGCTCCCGGGTAATGGTGACAGTCTCGGCGGTCCCAGGAAGTTCCACATTGACAACGGCTTCGGTGGCCGTGGAAAGAGTTTCCTTGGCCTTGATGCACTCGGCTCGCAGGCGGGCTAGGGCGGTGGCCGCATCCGGCTGGTTGGGATCAAGTGCATCAATGGCGTCGGCGAACATGGCCCGTAGGTGGGCGAACAAAGCTTGATCGAAGTCGGCGCCGCCCAGGTTTTCGAGCCCCTGAGGCTTGCCCATCAAGGTAAAGCCCGCCTCGGTTCGCCGGCAGATTCCAGTTTCGAACGTGGCTCCCCCCAAGAGGTACACGGCCACCAGATCGCCCGGCCGGGCCGACTCGTCGGGGTTCTGACTGATGGCCGCCGCCTCCAGGGCATTAAGGCTGCGGGAATCCATGACGCCGATGGCTTTGGCCGCGCCGACCAGGGAGGCGACCTGGGCGGGCGACCAGTGGGCCGGGTGCGCCAGCACCAAAGAGTCGAGGTCGCCCTTTCGGCGGGCCGCCACTTGGGCCAGGACATGGCGGAGAAAGACCGCCGTCAGCTCTTCAGCCCCGTAGGAGGAACCGCCTACCACCAGGGGGACCGGATCGCCCAAGCGTCGAGCGAAGTGGCGGACTCCGTGGCCTGGGCTGATACGCCTGGCCGCAACGGCGGCGTCACCAACCAAAAAGGTTCCGTCACGGCGCCGAAACAGCTGGGCGGCTATTCCCGGCCGGTCGTCCCCCAGTGGCACGGTAGCGAGTTGACCGTCGGTGATGGCAGCCACCACGACCTGTGTGGCGCCCACGTCGATCCCCAACCCGTACGTCACCACGTCACCTCAGCTTCGCTCTTAGTTGCGGCCCCCCTCCAAGGGCCCGGTCAAGGCCCGCCTCTCTGGTGGAGGGAGGGTATCGGTCGCGCCCGCCCGTGCGCATTCAACCGCCCGGATTGGCTGATTGCTCGCCTTTTCGGCCAAGGAGGTGGCTACCTTGAGTCCGAAATCACGAAGTACCTGAATTACAGCGGCCGCACAACAGCGCGGGCGTTGGTGCGATCGGTCAGGTCGAAAGGTCAACCCCGTCGAGGGCCAATTCAAAGGCCCGGGACCAGTCCGCGTAGCCCAGGGTGCCGGGGTGAAAGCCGTCCGGGGCCAACTTGCCGGTCCAGGGTGGGGCTGTGGTGGCCCACACGTCGGCAACAACGAGGCCCTGAGCCGACGCCTCGGCCTTGATCAGATCGTTGAGTGAAGAAGCCACAACCGGGCGCAGACCCTGGGGCAGGGTGGCGAAAACGGAACCGGTGGGAAGCCGATCCATTAGGCGACGCAGCTGATCGGTGAGCAGTGGAACTTCGGTACGGCGGACCAGGTCGTTGGCCCCGACGGCGCAAGTCACCAGCCGAGGCGGCGCCACCAGAGCTTCCAATCGGGGAATCTGGACCTCGAGCACGTCGACCACCCGGGCCCCCGAGCGCGACAAGTTCAGAACGCTCCATCTCTTACCGCTCCGGCGGGCCAACCAAGATCCCAGTTGGCCGACGTAGCCCCGGCTGGGATCGGGGGCGCCGACGCCCTGGGCGGTGGAATCGCCAAGGGCTACCCACAGGGGCGCCCTTTCGAGCGCTTCGGTGGGTGGGTGCCGGGTGGGGTCGGGCGGGGACTTTCTATCCACCTCGGTAAGAACGAGTTGATTCGATTCCTCCCAGTGCGCGGCGTAGGTCTCGACCTGGTCGTGCACCGCTCGCAGACCGGGGAGAGCGGTTCGAGCAAGCCACCCCAGGGGGCGAGGCGGCTTCCAGTTGCGCATGGACACAGGTTCGCGCGCCTACAGGGTCTCGGTTGCGGGCCGGATGGCTCGGGCTGAATCTGAGCGGTAGCTTGAGGTCGTAAGTATCGGACACCTTCGTTGCGGGCGTCGTGGCCCACCCCGTCGGTTTAGGGGTGATGCGTTGCGCTCGACGAAGTACGTATCGCACCTGGGGGGGCAGCGAGAGTCGTGACGATGCCTGGCATGCCAACCTGGTTGCGGCCATGGATCGCGACGGCTCTGTTGACCGCGTCGCTGGCTTTCGGTGCGCCGGCGAACGCGGCGCCACTGGACCAGATGAAGGCCGAAGCAGCCGCTTTGGCCACCAAATTGGGCGAACAGGCGCGGACCATCGTCGGCCTCGACCGTCGCTACCGTGAAGCCACCGATCGTGTGGCGGGGGCCCAAGCCGCAGTCTCGAATGCTGAAAACGGATTGGCGGCCGTTCAGCGCCGCCATGCGGAAGCCCGATCGCGCCTGATTGGCGACGCTCGCCTGGCCTACGTGTCGGGCGGGGTGAACATCGGGTTCAAGTTTTCCGCCCCCGGGGGATCGCCCGAGGCGGTTTCGCGCACCACCTATCTCCGCTTGGTCAGTGGCCAGGAGCGTCGAAGCCTGGAGTCGTTGAGGGCGGCGCGCGAAGACCTATCGGCTCAGAAGGAGCGGCTGGATCAGGCCCGCCAAAGCGCGCGGGCTCAGGCGGCCCGGGCCGGCCACGACCGAGTGGCGGCGCAGTCCGCTATGGCGGAGCAACGAGCATTGCTGAGCCGGGTGAACGGGCAGGTGGCGACTTTGTTGAAGCAGGAACAGGCTCGTCGCGATGGAGCGACGGCCGCGGCTCGAAACCAGATCCGAGCTCCTGGATCGACTCCGGCCTCGGGAAGCCCCGGCGTCGGACCCCGACCCCGACCCCGCTTCACCCCCAGTGGTCCCGACACTGCCCCTGGGGTGGTGGATGAGGTTTTCGCCTGCATCCGCCAGTTGGAATCAGGCAACCGCTACGGATCGATCGGGGGTGGCGCCTACCAGTTCCAAGATCCCACCTGGCAGTCCCTGGGCTACAAAGGAACAGCGCGCGATGCGTCGCCCGAGGTTCAAGACGAAGCTGCGCGCCGGTTGCAGGCCCGCGACGGGTGGCGACCGTGGACCACCGCTCCCCTCTGCGGGCGTCCCTGAACTTCAGGTCGTAACTGAGTTCGTATCCAGTGGGAGGCCTCGGTTGCTCAGGTCCGTTCGCCGAGGGTGACCACCAACGAGGTTTCCGCCCCGTTGCGGAAGATGCGGACCGTCACTTTGTCGCCCGGGACACGGGAACGGATGATGCCGCCCAATTCGGCCGAGCCGGTCACCGGCTTGTTGTCGAGGGCCAAGATGCGATCTCCCGGTCGGATTCCGGCATCGCCCGCTGCCGACCCCGGCTCTACCGACATCACTTCGGCTCCGGGACTGCCGTCTTGGGGATTTCGCGACGTGAGCCCGAGGAAGCCACCCACGGGTGCAGGGTCACCGGTGCGGGCTCGAGCGACGAAGGTCATGGCGGTGTCGATGGGGATGGCAAAGCCGATGTTCTGAGCGCCCCCTCGAACAGCGGTGTTGATACCCACCACTTCACCGGCACTGTTGACGAGAGGTCCTCCCGAGTTGCCGGGGTTGATGGCGGCATCGGTCTGGATGAGACCGGTGAGGGTGTCGATGGAGCGGCCCAGACCGGACACGATGCCTCGGGTGACGCTGGGGTCACCCCGAATGCCGAGAGCGTTTCCGATGGCCACGACATCTTCGCCGGCCCGGAGATCCGACGATGTTCCAAGATCGGCGGGCATCAGTCCGCTGGCGTCGCGAATTCTGAGCAGCGCCAGATCACCGTCAGTATCGGCGTCGATGACGTCGACCCGCCGGGACTGGCTCTCACCGGGCACGGTGACCGTAAGCAGGCGGGCTCCCTCAACCACGTGGGCGTTCGTGAGGATCTCGCCGTCGGGGGTCAGGATCACCCCGGTGCCTTGGCCCGTTCCGGTCTGCACGCTCACCACGGACTGTTCCACCCGGGCAACCAGGTCCCCGATATCGCCGGTTCGGGGGATGGTGCCCAGGGGTGCGGGGCGAGGCGATCCCAGCAGAGGCGCCGTTGGACCGAGCTTAGGCTCGACGACGGTCGCACCCACCACACCCCCCACCACTCCGGCGGCCAGGGCCAAGACGCTGGTCAGGGCAACCCACCGACCGGGGCGCGTGGTGGCCGACGCCGTCGTAGGCGACGGCGGCCCTGTGGCCGCGCCGGAGAACTGATACGGCCGGGTGGGGTCGCCGGGCGATCCCGCCGGAGGCGGGTATGTCGGGGCGGCCCAGCCCGTCGCAGGAGGCGGCGCGGCCGCGGGGGTGGCGGGTGGCGAAGGGGTGGCGGGTGAAGTGGTGGGGCCCACGTAGGAGGGAGGGGCGAACCCAGGTGGTTGGGCGGTGGTAGGTGACGGCTGAATCTGGCCCTGGGGCGACGAGGCGTCGGTCCGGGAGTCCGATGGGAGAATGGGTTCCATAGTGTTAGTCAGCTACTCCTGATCTAGGGGTCGGGGTGAAGGGGCGACGGAGCTGGCAGCACCGGGAAGCTCCAGAATGGCCACCAGTCCTCCTCCGCTGCGGTCCGAGTGCGAGGCGGCGCCTCCGTGTTGGCCGGCGATTTGGGCAACGATCGCCAAACCCAGACCCGAGCCGGGCAGAGATCGGGCCGCGGGACTGCGGTAAAAGCGATCGAAAACCCGATGACGCTCATCGGGCGCCAGACCCGGGCCACGGTCGCCCACCTCGATACGGCTCCCTTTGACCAGGATTTCAACCGGCGCCGCCTCGGGACTGAACTTGAGCGCGTTGTCGACAAGATTGGATAAGGCTCGGTCCAGGAGTATCGGGTGGCCGGCGATGGTGGCAGGATCGGTCAGTTCCACGGTCAGCGCTCGCCCGCTCCGGCGGCGGTAGCGCAGCGCCACCTCCTCGGCCAACTCTCCCAGATCCACCAACTCGACGGATTCGTCGCGAGGTGCATCGGTGGCCAGTTGTACCAGTTCTTCGACCAGATTGGAGATCTCATCGACTTCTAGGCGAGTTTCGGCCAGTACCTGCTCTCGTTCGGGCTGGGCCAACTCAGGTGCCCTACCCAGAAAGTCGATGTTGGTGCGGATTGCGGTCAGGGGGGTTCGAAGCTCGTGACCTGCATCGGCCACCAGGTCTCGTTGCTGGCGGCGCGAGGCGCTCAGCGCCACCAGCATGGTGTTGAAGCTGGTGGCCAGCCTCCCGAGTTCCTCGGGGCCGGATCCCGAGGCAGGCACCGGGAACGGAGTGGCCAGGTCCGAATTCGAGGCCACCCGTTCACAGGCCGCAGTGAGGGCAGCCACGGGGGCAAACGCGCTCCGGGCCACCAGCCACGCTGCGATGCCGGCAAGGGCGGTGCCCATTGCTGCGATGAGTCCCAGGCGGATGCGGAGGCCAGCCAGGACCCCGTTGAGTTCCTCCAGGCTGCGCGCTATCTGGACCCGATGACCGCTGGCGAGGGTGGCTGTCAACATTCGGTACTCCACCTCCCCTATATCCAGGTCCTGCCGCTGGATAGCCACCGCGCGCCGGGAGCGCCGGCCTCTTTCGGGCACAGGAATGGAGTCCGGAATTGGTAGAGCCGGCTGTTCGGCGTGGGCGACCACCAACCGGCCCTGGGCGTCGACCACCTGGGCGATCACGTCGAAGTCGATGAGCCTTCCGGCTCCGGCCTCCAGCGGGTCGATCGGAGGGCCCGACCCGACCCCGGAAACCGGGGGGTGTAGTCGTCCCGGCCGGTCTCGAATCACGGTGATGAGGTCGTGATCCACCATCCGGAGCCGGTTTAGCAGGAACTGATCCACTCCGGCGCGCAACTCCCGGCGGGTGCTGGCGTATGCGGCATACGCGCCTCCGAGCACGGCGGCGGCGACCACCACGGCCACGGTCATGGTGAGGCGCACTCGCAGTGTCACCGAGGCCTTCCCTTCCCCAGGGCCCAAGCGGCCCTCAGAGCGGGAAGCAGGGCCCGAGCGGCCCTCAGAGCGGGAAGCAGGGCCCGAGCGGCCCCTCCGAGTGGGGGGCGAAGAGTGGCGTGGGGACGACGGCTCATGAGCTACGCAGCGTGTAGCCCACGCCTCGCACCGTGTGAATCAATCGAGATTCGCCCGGCGCTTCCAGCTTACGGCGGAGGTAGCTGATGTACACGTCCAGGGACTTCGACGACGTTTCGAAGTCGAAGCCCCAGATCCGTTCGTATATCTGGTCCCGGGTCAAGACGATGTCGCGGTTGCGAATAAGCAGTTCCAGCAGATCGAACTCTGTCTTGGTGAGCTCTACCGGGCGCGGCCCCCGCCGAACCTGGCGCCGACGGGAGTCAACCGAAAGGTCCCCAACTCGCACGGCCCCCTCCTCGCCGGAATCCCGGCGCCTCAAGAGGGCCCGCAGCCGGGCCAGCAACTCGTCCAGAGCGAAGGGCTTCACCAGGTAGTCATCCGCTCCGGCATCAAGGCCCGCCACCCGATCCGACACTGCAGAACGAGCGGTCAGCATGAGCACCGGAGTGTGATCGCCGGCAGCACGCAGGCGGCGGCAGGTCTCCAAGCCGTCGAGCACGGGCATCGTCACGTCGAGGACCACCACATCGGGGGGCGTTGCCGCCATTAGCGCCAAGGCGGCGCCGCCGTCAGCCACTGCGTCGACCTGGTAGCCCTCAAAGGCCAGCACCCGGGCGATGGACTGACGAACGGGACCGTCGTCCTCGGCCACCAGCACCCGGGCCGGGGAGCGATCAGTTCCGAGCGAAATCTCAGGGGAATCAATCACCGGCACCCATTGAAGTTCTTCCGACGAGTGAGGGCGGACCAGGGGCTCAATTCAACGGCAGTCGCTATTGAACGGCTCCCCCTTCGAGGTCGAACGACGAGGTGCCGGGCCCCCGTCGAGAGCCCAGTTGAGGTCTGTCACCGGGGCTTCGTGGCGGGCGCTCGCCGTTCACGTGGGCGGTGATACGGGCCTCCATGTCCTGCGCCAGCCGGTCGGCTTGGCTCTGGGTGAGGCGCCCCGAACTCACGGCGGTGGCCAGGTGCTCGCGCGCGCCGGCCACCAAGGCGTCGATAACCGTGTCGACGTCCACGCCCTTCTCGTTGGCCACGTCGGCCAACGACTTACCGTCGTGGCGGGCCGCGGCCAGGTCCGCTTCGCTGACACCGAGAGCCTTTGCCGCAGTGGCAAGGGCCAGGTGGGGCCCTCCTGGGCCGCCGCGATGTTCGGGACGGGCGTCGCGCAGGGCGATCTTGACCGCATCGGCTTGGCTCTGGTTGATGGTGCCGGCGGCTACCAACTTGTCCAGGGCCTCGGTCACCCAGGGGGTACCGACGGAGCCCTTCCGCCCTCCATGGGCAGCCGGTTGGGTCGAATCCTCCGCGGGGTTGTTCTCCAAGGATATGGCCCCGACCGGACCGAAGGCCATGGCCCCGGCCCCGATCCCGGTAAGCATGGTGCCCGTAATTGCGGCGGCGGCGATGCCTCGCTTCATTCGAAGTCTCCTCAGGTGAGCTCTGGCCCTCGTTCGGATGGGCCGAGGTTGAATGCGTAGGCCTTCATCATCGGGAACCCAGGTAAGTAGCCGGTTGGATGTCGTCAAGAATTGTCTAAGAACCAAGCCCTCTTGTCCGAAGGGGGGGAGGGCATGGAAGTGGTCGAGGCGGGCAGACGCGGGAGCCGCTCGGCGCGAGAATCAGGAGGTGCGCCTCGCGGGCAAGGAGGGAAATCAACTGGAGATGGCCATTCTTGGCTACCAGTTTCCCAATGAGCTCACCGATCCGTGGGATTCGAATTGGCTGTTGGTGAGCGTGAAGGTCGTCACCCCCGCCGGGAGCTGGGAAGTCGTGGACCCCTGTCTGACCACCTGGGAGGCCAAGCGACTGGTCTCCTGGCTGGTGGGCGCCGTCGGTCGGACCGACGCCCCCGCTGCAACATTCGTAGAGCCCAACCTGACGGTTTCGGCCGCGCCTGTGGCGGGAAGCCCGGAGGGAGTGTTGCTGACGTTCGGGCTGGCGCTTGAGCTTCGTCCTCCCTGGGGCCAGGGTACGGGGTCGGCCGGGGACTTTCGGGTGATTTTGGACATCGACCGACCAAGCGTGGCCCGGGCCGCCGCCTCGTTGCTGGGCGATCTGGTCCGGTTCCCCCAGCGCGGATCCGAACCCGTTTGATGGCGGCGGGATTTTGATGTCCCAGAACTCTCGGTCACAGCTCGCGCTGCGGGCGGCCACTGTGCTCGCTTTCGCTGTCGCTGCGGTGAGCATGGCACTGAGCCTGCGGCCCGATTCCCGGCCACGTATCCGAGCCGTCGGCGGCTCCGTCAGCGCGGCGGCGCCGTCGCTCGACTACCTGAAGACGATCGAGGGGTCGCAGCGGGCCGGCGCCCCGCCGACGGTCGCATTCGTCCCACCGCCACCGCTGCAGGGCGATGCCCGACCGGCGCCCGATGCCCGACCGTCGCGCAACGCCTCTCGCCTTGCCACGCCACCCGCCTCGACTCCGGATCGCTCGGGCGAGGCCGCTCGCCGCTCGCCTCCCGTCACATCTGCTGCAGATAGCGCTTCTTCGGGCCCCGCCGCCGCCAACCCGTCGGACCCGGCGGCCCGCCGCATCGCGTTCGTGACTGGTAGGGACTTCGGGGCCAGCCCCGGAGCCCGCAACGAGATCTATCTCATGAGGCCCGACGGCTCCGATCAGGTTCGCCTTACTCATCTGCCCGAGGTCACGAAGGACGACCTGAGCTGGTCTCCCGACGGGACGCGCCTTGTTTTCCGCGGTTCGGACGGAGTTACCGGGGGAATCTGGATGGTGCCGGTTGGCAGTGGGGAGGCCGTCCGCCTCACCACTGGCGACGACCGCAACCCGAGCTGGTTTCCCGACGGCCAGCGCATCTTGTTTCGCAGGGTGAGTGGTCTGGTTTCTGAACTTTGGACTGTGGGAGTCGCGGCCGGCCCCCCTCGCCCGCTGAGCGCTGATCAGGACGGCCCGATTCCCGGCGCCGAATACAAGACTCCGGCCATCTCTCCCGACGGAGCTCGGGTGGCTTACGGGGCTCCGTCGGGCGGAGGCAACGCCATCCACGTTCAGGCTTTAACCGGCGGCGAACCGCAGCGTGTGTCGCAGGTCCGGGCCTTCGCCGACATGGCGTCCTGGTC
>Ga0187894_10004574_pt1 | contig 14729 bp, 12 predicted proteins | sample GBC1701081metaG_FD_136650 | JGI IMG/M metagenome (GOLD analysis project Ga0187894, IMG submission 136650) | White microbial mat communities from a lava cave in the Kipuka Kanohina Cave System on the Island of Hawaii, USA - GBC170108-1 metaG ...
CTGATTCCCACATCCCACACCCCACATCCACCCAAGCCCCTCTGCGTCCTTTGCGGGCGGAGTTCACCCGCGGTGGCGGGCGGTGAAACCCCCCGCACCATTCCCCACTTTCCCTCGTATACAACTCTCGCGGCGGCATCGCTCTCGTGGGGCCGGGTGCGACTGGTCGCCCGCCGCCCGCGGCGGAGACCAGTGCCTGCGGCTGGGAGGTATCGCGTGCGATCGGTTCGCTCTCCCTCGGGGTGCCACTGGTCGCCCGCCGTCCGCGGCGGAGACCAGTGCTCGGTGTCAGCGTCCTGTCTCCGCCGCTTCGCACTTTGTGCTTTGAACTTCGCACTCTGCCTCTCGGTCCTCCTCCTCTCCGCCCCTCCCTGCCTCGCGCAAGACCCCGACGACGACCCCGCCGCCGAAGCCGATGCTCCATTCGGCTGGGAAGACTCGGCGCGCCGCCGCTACCCGCTCGACATCCAGCGCGCGGAGATCCTCGCCTTCGCGCGCGCTGTCCCCCTTTCACCCGACCAGCGCGAAGCCGCCCTGCGCCTCTACGACGCCTACCGCGCCCGCCACCGCGCCGCCGCCGAGAAGATGTTCGAGTACGAAACCGCGATCACATCCGGCGATCGTGACCGCGCGTGGAGCGATGAAACACTCAGAGAGAAACTGGAACCCGTCCAGATCGAATTCCACACCTATCAGCAGAAGATCAAGGACGAACTCGTCGGCAACATCCGCGACCTTCTGACGCCCGAGCAGGCTCACTCCTGGTCCTGGCTCGAGCGCCGCCTGCGACTCCGCGAGGCCGAAATGGTGCTGAGCCACGGCCGCGTCCGATCGGCGGACCTTTCGATTCTCATCGAGGATGTGCTTCCGTCGACGCAATCGCCCCAAGGCACTCTGGACCTTCTTGAGCGCTACGCGGCGGACCTTGACGCGCTCCTGCGGGAGGCCCGGACAGCGCGCGACGAATTCATGCGCAACGCCGCCGATGCGCGCCAGCAAAAGCAAGAGGGTGAGGACGCTCAGGACTCCTGGATGCAGATGCAGTTATCGCTTCGCCCCTTCCGGCAGAAGGCTCTCGAACTCGAGGACGCGTTCCTCGCACGACTCCGCACGACGCTTTCGCCCGCGCAAGCCGATGACCTCGAGCGACGCGTACTCGAAGAGCGGGTCGGCGGCGCGTGGGGATTGTCCGATTTCAACCGACTCTTCAACAGCGTGGATCGCCTGCGCGATCTCAGCGCCGAGCAGAGGGAGGCTCTCGCCGCCGAGCGCAAGTCCGCGCAAGAGAAGCGCCTTGAATTCCTGCGCGAATTCTCGAAGAAACTCCGTGAATTCAACGAGGCAGACCCCGGTGACTTCGACTATTCGATCTACCAGAAGTTACATCAGGAGGCATCGGAGCGCCGGGCCGAAACTGTTTCCCGCCTCCGCGCCATCCTCACCGAACCCCAGCGCGAGGCCGTCGGCCCGCCCCTCGCCAAGTCGCGCCTCGTCGCCATCGACTTCGACGATGAGGATGCCCCCATCCCGCCGCCGCCCGATCTGCCGCGCCAGATGCCCTCGTTCCTCTCCCGCGGCCAGTCACCCGTCATCAGCGAAACCGACATCCCGGTGCTGACCCGTACGGCCGCGCTCACGCCCGATCAGGCCGCCGCCGCGCGCGACCTCGTCGAGGTCTACGTGCTCCGCCTGCGCACCGCCGTTCGGCGCGTGCAGGTCTTCGAGCACGTGATGATGGCGGAAATGATGCGCTCCCGCGGCGACCCCGACGAGAGCGCCTTCAAGCCGGTGCTCCAGTCCATCTCGCGATTCCTGACCTACAAGCAGCGCATCTCGCGCGAGGTCCAGTCCGAGCTGCGCGACCTGCTCACGCCCGAGCAGCAGCCCGGCCTCGAGCGCGTCTTCCGCGCAGCGCGCCGCCGCCAGGCGATGCAGACGCTCTGGGGCATGGACTGGCTCAACCCGAGCGCCGGCGTCGAGACCGACCGGCTCCTCACCGCCGCGCTCGAAGGCGCGCCGCCGCCGCCCGAGATCGACGCCATCTTCGACCGCTACGAGATCGACGCCGCCCCGATGGTGGATGTCATCGTGCGCATCAACGACGCGATGATCGAGCACATCAACGCCGCCGCCGAAGCCGACGACGTCATGGAAAAGATGCAGGAAGCAGAAACCCAGGACGATCAGCGAGAAAGGAAGATGCACGAGGCGTCGGCGCGCCTCGCGGATCTGAATGCCCGCACCGTCGATCAGATCGCGCGCACCCTGCCGGCCGAGCCGCGCGAGGCGTTCGAGGACGCGTACTTCGCGGCCGTGACGGATGCCGCGTTCGACTCGGAGAACTTTTTCGACCAGGGCCCGCCGCGCACGCCCGAGGGCCTGGCCGACAACGCCCTGCACCTCAAGGACATCACGGATGATCAGCGCGCAGCGCTCGGCGCCGCGCTGCGGGACCACCGCAGGTCTGTCCGCGAGATCAACAAGCGCCTCGCGGCCGTCATGAGTGAGAACGCGAAGAAAGAGACCGATCCATCGAGGCGTCACGAAGTGATGATGAGCGAGGAGGTCGGCCAACTTCAGAACAAGCGGCGCGAGGCCTCGCAGGAATCCCTCAAACGCCTCTCCGCCATCCTCACCGAACACCAGCGCGCCCAACTCCCGCCCCCGTACCGTCCCCCCGGCGCCATCCCGCGCCCGGTGTTCGATGATTGATCAATCGGCGTGGTCGTGAGCGTCCTTTGCGCGCCCGGAATCGCCGGTTCCTCTTCGGCCCCGGCCCATCCCATCCGAAAGAACTCCGGTATTCCTCTGTGACCTCTGCGTCTCTGTGGTGAACCCCGCCTTTTCCGCCCCGCCCGCCGGGTTCCCGCCCCCCGCGCATCTCTTACTACGCCCAAAGATTCGCTCCGGTCGATGCAACAATCCGGTGCCGGCGGCGTTCCACTTCTACGCTGTTTTCCGCGCCGGTTGGAGGAACCCAATGACCATGCCAAGGCCCACCATGCTCGTCGCCGCGACCGCCGCGGCGTTCCTTTCTCTAGGCACCCTCGTCGTCCCCTCGCTCGCCCAGGCGCAGCGGGTCATGATCGGCGGGCCCGGCGGCGGCGGCGGGTTCGACCCCGGCGTCGATTCGCGCCAACTCGACCGCTACTCGGCGTTCCTCGATCTCTCCGCCGACCAGAAAGACGCGGCCAAGGCGCTGCTCGAGGCCTACCAGATCGAGTTCGACCAGGCCGCCTCCGAGGCGCGCAAGGTCCTCGAGACCACACGCCAGGAATTCCAGGAAACCCGCGACCCCTCCGTCTTCGAGGAGATCGGCCCGAAGATGGAGGCCTTCGGCAAGCGCCGGCGCGAACTCGACCGCAACTTCATGTCCAACCTGCACGACCTGCTCAGCGAGGAGCAGCAGCAGAAGTGGCCCGCGCTCGAGCGCCTGCGCCGGCGCGACACCTCCATGCGAGCCGGCTTCCTCTCCGGCGAGGGCGTGGACATCGTCCGTCTCGTGGACGATCTCAAGTTCGAGCCCGATGTCAAGGCCCAGGTCGCGCCCATCCTCGAGCAGTACGAGATGGATGTGGACCGCGCCCTCCAGGATCGCAACGCGCTCCTCGAGCAGCAGAACTTCATGCGCAACTTCAATTTCCGCCAGGGCATCACCGACGAGATGCGCGAGCGATTCGAGAAGATCCGCGAGCAGAGCATCCGTGTGCAGGAGGCCAACCGGCGCGCCGCCCGTCAGATCGAATCCGTTCTCCCCGATGGCGACCGCGCCCGCTTCCAGAGCGAGTTCAAGGAGCGCTCCTTCCCGCGCGTCTACCGCTCGCCGTACACGATGCGCGCCATCGAGTCCGCCGCGCGCTTTGACGACCTCAGCTCCGACCAGAAGAAGCAGATCGAGGAGCTGCGCGCCAACTATTCGCGCGATGCCGCTCCCCTCAACGAGCGCTGGGCCTCCGCCCTCGAGCAGCAGGAGAAGGCCGCCGATCCCGTGGACGCCGTCTTCGGCCCCGGCCCCGGCGGCGGCGGCAACTCCGAAGTCCGTCAGGCGCGCGATGCCCGCCGCGCCCTCGACAACAAGTCACTCGATTCCCTCAAGTCCATCCTGAGCACGGAGCAGGTCGAGCGCCTGCCCGATCGGCGCGAAGAAGCCGAAGCCGCCGGCGATCAGGTCTTTATCCAGCGAGGCCGCTGATGTCGTTCCCCCTTTGTCCATTCATCCCTTCGTCCCTCTGTCCCTTTGTCTCAACTGCATTCCCCTTCGTGCCTTCGTGCCTCCGTGCCTTCGTGCCTTCCCATTGACACCCACCGATGCCCGACCCCTCCTCCACAACCCTCGCCCAGACGAACGGCCTGACGCTCGACGCATCCGCCGCGCGCCTCATCGAGCCCGAGCAGGCCATGCGCCTCCGCGCGGTCCCGCTGCGCATCGACGATGGTCAGTTGATCGTTGCGATGCTCGACCCCGATGACTTCGCCGCCGCCGATGAGATCTCCGTCGTCGCGGCCATGCCCGTCACGCCGCACGCCGCGCCCGCCGAATCGCTCAAGCAACTGCTTCGCCAGGCCTACGGCGTGACCGCCGCACAGATGGCCGCGCGCCTCGCCGGCGCGGGAATTCCCGGTGTCGATGGCGACGACACCTCGCTCGCCAACCTCGAAGCGGTGGAGGCCGACGAGCTCCACCGCATGGCCGAGCAGCCCACGCTCATCAACCTCGTCAACCTGCTCATCCTCGAAGCCGTGCGCGGCCGCGCCTCCGACATCCACATCGAGCCCTTCGAGCGCCGCCTTACCGTCAAGTACCGCATCGACGGCGTGCTCGCCGAGCAGACGCCGCCGCCCAAGCACCTTCAGGCCGCCATCACCTCGCGCGTCAAGATCATGGCGGGCATGAACATCGCCGAGCGCTACGTGCCGCAGGACGGGCACATCACGCTCCGCTTCGAGGGGCGAAAGGTCGATATCCGTGTCTCGACCGTGCCGACCATCTACGGCGAATCGCTCGTGATGCGAATCCTCGACAAGGAAGCGATCACGCTCGATCTCGAGACGCTCGGCATGCGCGAGCCCGATCGTCGCACGATGGATGACCTCATCGCGCTGCCGCACGGCATGGTGCTCGTCACCGGCCCGACCGGCTCGGGCAAGACCACCACGCTCTACGCCGCGCTCTCCAAGCTCTACGACCCGCGCAAGAAGATCATCACGATCGAAGACCCCGTCGAGTACGAACTCGGCGGCGTGAACCAGATCCCTGTCAACCCCAAGCGCGGCCTCTCCTTCGCCTCCGGCCTGCGCTCCATCCTGCGCCAGGACCCCGACATCATCATGGTCGGCGAGATCCGCGACAAGGAAACCGCCGAGATCGCCGTGCGCTCCGCCCTCACCGGCCACCTCATCTTCAGCACGCTGCACACCAACGATGCGGCGAGCGCCGTCGGCCGGTTACTGGACATGGGTGTCGAGGCGTTCTTGCTCGCCAGCGTGCTCGAGGGCGTGCTCGCGCAGCGCCTCGGCCGGCGCATCTGCGTGCATTGTCGCCAGAAGGCCCCGCTCTCCGAGGCCGTGCGCCACCGCCTCGCGGCGCCGGAACTGGCGCTCTTCGCCGGCGGCCTGTCATGGCGCGGCGTCGGCTGCGCCCAGTGCGACAACACCGGCTTCCGCGGCCGTCTCGGTTTCTACGAGATCATGCGCATCAGCGCCGAGACCCGCGCCGCCATAGGCCGCCGCGTCGCCGCGCACGAACTCCTCGCCTTCGCCAACGGGCACCACGTCTCGATGCGCCGCGACGGCCTGTTGAAAGCCTCCGAGGGCCTGACCACCGTTGAAGAAGTCCTCCGCGCCACCCAGGACACCGGCGATGCCGGATGAGAAAAGACACTCACCACAGAGGCACAGAGACACTGAGAGAAACGAATTGCTTCAAAATCCAGACTCGCAATCCCGACTGACAATTCGATTTGCCCGAGTTTCATCCGACCGGCTGCTTTCCTGAACACTGATCCGCCGCATCCCTCTGTGCCTCTGTGTCTCTGTGGTTAATCCTGATCCGCATGCCTACTTTCCGCTTCACATCCCTCCCCGGCCCCTCCGGCCCCGACGCCGGCGTGATCGATGCGCCCGATCGCGCGGCCGCCCTGCGCATCCTTATTCAACGCGGCCAGACCCCCAGCCGCCTCGAAGAAACCACGACCAATGGCACTCACATTCCGGGTGCCACTGGTCGCGCGCCGTCTTCGGCCGAGACCAGTGTCCCTGTCTCTTCCACTCCCTCCAATCTTCTCCGCGCCCTCCGCGCGCTCCGCGGTGAGTCCCGTGCGGGAATAGTCCACCTCATGCGCGAACTCGCCACCGCCGTCGGCGCAGGCCTGCCGCTCGTGCCCGCGCTGCGCACCATCGCGCGTCAGAGCCACGGCGAGCGCCGCATCATGCTCGACCGTCTCATCGACCAGGTCGAGCACGGCCGCGCGCTCAGCGAAGCGATGGAATCGATCGGCCGCCCCTTCAACGACCTCATCATCAGCCTCGTGCGCGCGGGCGAGGCTGGCGGCCGCCTCCCCGAAGTGCTCGCGCAGGCTGCGCGGCTCCTGGAGCGGGACAGAAAAGTCCGCAGTGCCGTCCTCGGCTCGCTCCTCTATCCCGCGATCATCTTCGGCGCGGTCACGATTGCCGTGATCGTCGTCGTCACCGTCATCGTGCCGCGCGTCTTGGCTGCGGTCTCAGGCCAGATCAGGGTGCTGCCGCTGCCGACTCGCATCGTGCAGGGCCTGGCCCACGCGATTGGCGAGTGGTGGTGGCTGATCATCCTGCTCGCCTTCGGGCTGCTCTGGGGCGGCGCGCGGCTGTACGCCAAGTCGCACATTCACCTCGTCGTGGACGGCTGGCTGCTGCGCATCCCGGTGCTGGGCATGGTCCTGCGCGACATCGCCGTGGCGCGCTTCACGCGCACCTTTGGAACGCTCATCACGGCGGGCCTGCCCGTCCTGAACTCGCTGCGCATCACGCGCGACACTCTGGGCAACCGCGCCCTCGAATCCGCCATGGACCGTGTGTGCGACGCCGTCGCCGCGGGGCGCACCATCGCCGAGCCGCTCGAGCGCACCGGCCTTTTTCCGCCGCTCATCGTGCAGATCGTCTCGCTCGGCGAGCAGACCGGCCGCCTCGACGAAGTGCTCAATCAGGCCGCCGATGCGTTCGAGGAGCGCGTCGAGCAATCGCTCAAGGTCTTCACTACCGTCCTGCCGCCGATCCTCATCGTCCTTATGGCCGGTGTCGTGGCGATGGTCGTCCTTTCAATCCTTCTTCCGCTCATCGAACTCCAGGAGAGCATCGGATGATTGGCTCACCAGATCTCCAATCTGAAATCTCAAGTCTGAAATCTGAAATTCCTGTTCCGGCTTTTGGCCCAACGATTCCCTCCGCGCCCTCCGCGCTCTCCGCGGTGAAGTCTTCTCGAGGATTCACGCTGATCGAAGTCATCGTCATCGTCCTCATCCTCGGCATCCTCGCCGCGGTGATCGCCCCGCGCTTCATCCAGCGCGTCGGCCAGTCGAAGCGAGCCGTCGCCGAGAGCAACGCCGCCTCGCTCGCCACCGCGATGCGTCTCTTCATCGCCGACCACGGCACGCCCGAATCCGGCGCGACGATCGACATCCTCTGGGAGCGCCCGGGCAGCATCGAAGAATCGAAGTGGCAGCCCTATGTCGAGAACCCCGACAAGCTCCTCGACCCGTGGGGCAACAAGTTCGCCCTCAAGATCCCCGGTGACAAGAACCCGTACGACTTCGACATCATCTCCTACGGCGCCGACGGCAAACCCGGCGGCGAATCCGAATCCGCCGACATCATCAAGCCATGAGAGAGATGCGCACCAACCCGCGAGCGCCGCGGCTTCTCGAAGGGGTGCCACGGCTGATAGTCGCGAAAGCGACTCTTCGATTCCTCGACTTTGTCGAGGCAGCCGTGTGTGCTAGGCGGGCGATCTTGCCGAGCAGCCCTCGCTATCCCGATCTCAAGTCTGAAATCTCAAGTCCTGATTCTGATTCAACCCCATGGCATTCCTCGGTGATCTCTGTGTTCTCTGTGGTGAAATCCCCTCGCGCCTTCACCCTCCTCGAACTCATCGTCGTCGTCCTCGTCCTCGGCGTCATCGTCGGTGCGCTCGCGCCGCGGCTGGGCGATTCATCGCTCCGCCGCGCGCAGCAGCAGGCCCGCGACGTCGTCGGATTGCTTTCCACCGCCGCGCGGCGCGACGCCGCCGGCGGCGCGCGTCTGGCCCTCGAGTATCAGCCCGATGAGAAGCGGCTGGCGCTCCTCGTGCTGCGCGCTCCCGAGCCGGGCTCGCGCGCCCTGCCCTCGTGGAGCATCGATCCGCTCGCGCCGCCCGTCACGCTCGAGAACATCCGGCTTCGGGATGCGCTGGCCGATGGCGCGCCGCTCGATCGCCGCGGCTGGCGCCTCGAGTTCCCGCAGAACCAGCCGCGCCCGGAGATCGAACTGCGACTTGAGACCGGCGATCCGCCGCGCGCCCTCACGGCATGGTCCGTCTTGCTGCTCCCCGGCGCATCCGCGGCGGCCCTCGACGGCCTCGGCTCCAACTCCCCGCGCCCGGTCCTGCGCTCCATCGACCTCGACGCCATGGGCAAAGGAGCGCAGTCATGGTGACTCAGCTCTTCAATGCTTTCCCTTCGTCGCTTCGTCGCTCCGTCGCTCCGTCGCTTCTTCACCGGCCCGCCTTCGCGCTTCTGGAAGTAATAATCGGCGCCATCGTCCTCGGCGTTGCTATGGCCTCCGTACTCAGCCTCGTCGGCCAGTCGGTCTTGATGCAATCGCAGGGCCAGCAGATGGAGACCGCTGCGCGGCTCGCCGATGAGCGCCTCAACCTCGTCCTCGCCGTCGGCCCAGACGCCTACGCATCGGTGTTCCCGCTGCGCGGCCCGTGCGATGAGCCGTTCGAGAAGTACGCGTACGAGGTGCTGATTTCGCCGCAGGGCGCCGGTCAGGCCTACCGCGTGCGCACGACGGTCTCCTGGATCGACGGCGCGCGTCGCCCCGAACTCACGCTCGAGACCCTTATCGCGCCGCGCCTCGGCGACGACCCCGACCCCGACCGCAAGCCCCCGGAAACCGTCAACCGTGCTGCCCAGTAACCGCGCGTTCACTCTGATCGAATTGATCGTCGCGATCCTTGTCGCGGCCGGCGTCGCGGGCGCGGCCGCCGTCGCCGTCAACCGCACCTTCGGCGCGGGGCAGAGTTCGGGCGCGCGCCACGAGGCGCACTCGCGCGCCGGCGCTGTCGTCGATCGCATCGCACTGGACGCGCGGAACGCTGTGCGCTCGGGCGATCTGTTCGATGCGCGCGTGCTCCTGCTCGATTCGCAGGCCACCGCGGCCCCGCGCGATGAACTGCTTCTCTTCTCCCGCTCGCTCCGCCAGGCGCGCCTCGCCTCCGAGCAGAACGAGGGCGCGGTGTACGAGGTGCAGTACAAATTGATCGATGCGCCCGCCGGCCTCGGCCCCGCCGGGTCCGCCGTGCTTTGGCGCCGCGTCGATCCCGTGCCCGATGACGTGCCCGAGGGCGGCGGCGTCGCCTCGCCCATCGTCGACGGCGTCGCCTCGCTCTCGATCGAGGCCTTCAACGGCTCCTCCTGGTTCAAGGAATGGGATTCGGATCGGGACGGGTACCCGCACGCCCTGCGCATCACGGCCGTCGCCCAGTCCGATGACCGGCGCTCCACCGCCGCAGCCCGGCGCACCATCGCCCTCGATCGCACTCCTATTCCATACGCCGCCGTGCTGACACCCGCGAACCAGGCCGCGCCATCCCAATCCGGCGGCGCGGGCCAGCCCCAGCAGCAGGGCGGAGCCGGTGGCGGCGGCACCGGCACCGGCGGTGGCGGAGGTGGCGGCAGTCGGCCCGGCGGCGCGGGTGGCGGAGATCGACCCGGCGCAGGTGGCGGAGATCGACCCGGTGCGGGCGGCGGAGACCGACCCGGCGGCGGGCAACAGCCGGGCTCTCCGGGACAGGTCCCCGGCGGCAATCGCCCTCCGCAGCAAGGGCCGATCAGCCCCCGACCGATGTCATCAGGGGGACGGCCATGATGACTCGCTCCTTCACGCTCCTCGTGGTACTCGCCGCGATGTCGCTCTGCGTCATCGCATTGGTGGGCGTGCAGGCGTCGTCGTTCCGACAGGCGGCGGCCGCGCGTGAAACGGTCGCCGCGATCCGCGCCTCGTGGGCCGCCCGCGCCGGACTTGAAGCGGCGCTGGCGGCGCTCGAGTCGGCCAGCGAAAGCGGCTCGTCGGTGTCGCCACTAGCGCTCTTTGACGATCTTGCCCGCGACTCCGAGGGCTGGGTCGAGGGCGCTTCGTGGTTGATTCTGCACGAGACTCCCGCGGGGTTGGTGCCCGGGCCCGCCGATGCGCACGCCAAGATCAACGTCAACCTGATGTCGCGCAACGACCTGCTCATGCTCGACGGCATGACCGAGGACATGGCCGATTCGATCCTCGACTGGATCGACGCCGACGACTCGCCGCGCTCCCTCGGCGCGGAGTCGGGCTACTACTCCCAACTGCCCTCGCCCATCGAGCCGCGCAACGGGCCGGTGCAGTCCCTCTTTGAACTCGAACTCGTCGCGGGCGTGCTGCCCGATCTCGTGCGCGGCGAAGACTGGAACCTCAACGCCATCCTCGATCCCAACGAGGACGACGGCGACGCCTCGTGGCCGCCGGACAACGCCGACGGCATCCTCGATGCCGGCTGGTCGGAGTTCGCCACCGCCGCCAGCCGCGAGCCCGCGCTCGCCTCGACGGGCGAACCCAAACTCGACCTGAAGCGCGCCACCGCCGAGCAACTGCTGGGGCGCGTGCCCACGCTGTCGCGCAATCAGACCATCGTGATCCTCGACTATGCCGCCCGCGGCAACAACCGAATCGACGACCTGCTGGGCGTGGCGCTCTCCACGATCGCGCAGCAGGGGGCAGGCCTTCCGACCAACGTGGGCGAACTCCGGCGGGATCAACTGGCCGACCTCCTTGATCAATGCACGTTCCACGATGTCGGCTCGGCTCCAGTTCCGGGGCGCGTGAACATCAACACGGTGACGCGCGAGACGCTCGACCGAATGTCGTCGATCTCCGCGGGGCTGGCCGACTCGCTCATCCTCGCTCGCGACTCGCAGCCCGCCGGCTTCGCCAGCATCACCGAGCTCTCGCGGATCCCCGCGCTGACGCCCAACCGCCTGCGCCAGCTGGCGCGCCTCATCAACGTCGAGACCGGGGCCCTGGTCCTTTGCTCGCGCGGGCGCGATGCGGCCACCGGCATCGAGGTGCAGATCACCGCAACGATCGATCGCACCGGCATTCCCGTCGCGATTTCGGAGGCGATCGTGCAATGACCCGCGCGCCTTCCGCCGCCGCTCCCGGCCCGCGCATCGCGGCCCTGCACGCCCAGGGCGACCGCTTGCGCCTCGTGGTCGTCGAGAGCGCCGGCGCCGGCGCAATCCGAATCGTTCAGGCCGAGTCGTTCGCAAAGTCCGATGCTTCGGCGCTCGCCGTTACGCTCGCGGCTTCGGGCGCAGCGCGCCTCGTCCGCATTTCCGCCTCGGCAGCCTGCGTCTGCCGCGTGATCGAACTGCCGGATGCCGGCGGTCCCGATGTCGCGGGCGCGCTGGCCCTCCTCGCCGAGGCCGAGTTGCCGGAATCGGCCCCCGAGCATCGGCGCGGCGCCGGCCTGCTGGCCTTCGATGCGCCCGGCGGTGGCCGGCGCGCCCTGCTCGCGGCCTGGACCGGCGACGCGAACGCCGGAATCGAGCGCCCCGCTCCGGAGATTCCCGAATCGTGGACCGCCGAGCCGGCGGCGCTGCTGGCGCTGCTGGAACTGGCGGCCCGGGCGGGCGCCACTTCCGGCGCCGCGCTCGCGGCGGACCACGAGACCGGCTCGATCGGCGTCGCGGCATCGGGCCCGGGCAAGGTGGTCGTCCGCGCGCTGCGGGAATCGCCGCGCGCTGCGGGCTGGTCGAAGCGGCTGGAATCGCGATGGAACCAGACAGCGGCGGCCGCCGGCATCTCCGAAAAGTTTGCGCCGCCGGCGCCGGTCGAGGGCTTCACGTTCTTCATCGCGGAGGGCACGCGCGCTGCACTCGCCGATTCGATCGTCGGCGCGCTGCCCGATGAGCGGTGGCTCTCGGACTACGGCGTCGCTCTGGGCGCCGCGTGTCTCGCGCTGCGTTCGGGAACCGGCGCGGGCGGCCTGTGCGGCATGACGCCCGCGCCGATCGTGCCGCGGCGAACTCCCGTTCAGCGGCTGGCATTGACGCTGGCCCGGCCCGCGACGGCGGTGCGGGTCATCGCGGCGGGCCTGATCCTGGCGCTTCTCATCCCGCTCGGCGCTCAGGCGCTGCGTCACACGCTGCTCGTCTCGCGCTCCGGCGGGCTCAACGAGCAGCAGTCGGCCGAGCGCGAGCAGATGCTCCTCGCGGCGTTCTACCAGCAACTGGAGCGACGGCGCTGGCCCATGACCAAGCTCATGGCCGACCTCTCCGGCGCGCTGCCCGTCGGTGTGACGGTCGAGTCGCTGCGCCTGGAGCCGGGTCAGCGCATCTCCGTTCGCGGACGTTCGGATTCGCTTGACCTGGTCAATCAACTTCAGTCCCGCCTGAACGACTCCGGCGTCTTCGCCGAGGTGACCATCGATCGCACCCAGTTCGGCGACAACGACGTTCTGGAATTCGATCTCTCCGGGCGCGTCGGCCAGCCCTTCGCACAGGCGAAGGGCATCGAGGATTTCTCGACCAACACGTTGGCGCGCCGGCTCTACGGCGAACGGGCGGACCTGATCCCGGCATCCGATGCGGGCTCCGCGCCCGCACCCTCTGGCCGCGCAGCGGGGCGCGACTCCGCAGCGCCGGCCCGCTCGCGCGCCGAGCCCGCGGCGCCCAGCGGCGCCTCGCGAGCGGCCGAGCCGCCTCCCGCCGCGCTGTCCGATGATCAGATCGCGGCGATGGACGCGAGCACGGCGATGAAGGAATGGACGAGCCGCCTGCGCGCCAGCAAGCAGCCGGGGCTCGACGAAACGACCAAGCAGCGCCTGGCCGAGGAGGCCGAGAAGTGCCGAGCGCGGATGCAGGCGGCGCGCCGCGAAGGGGGGAGCTCGTGAGCCGCCTCCGCGCCAGCTGGGATTCGATGCCGCGCGCCGGCCGCTGGCTTGTGTTCGCGGCGATCGCCTTCGGCGCGTACTTCGCCGTCGTCGAGCCGGTGCTCAATTGGACCGCCGACCTCGGCGCCCGAGCCGATGCGCTCCAGGCCGGGCTGGACCGGCAGGCGGCGCGCAGCCGCTCCGGCGCCGCGGGCGTGGTGGCCGTGGGCCTCTCGCGATTCGGCGCGGCGGCGACGCCCGGGCGCGGCGAGCGATCGGGCGAACTCAACGCCCGTCTCGAGCAGATCCTCCGAGAGCGGCGCGTCGCCTCGCTCTCGATCCGCGCCCGCGCGCCGGTGCCGCTGGGGCGCAGCGCCATGGACGATGTGATCGGCGAGGGCGAGCAGGTGCAGCGTCTCATCCTCGACATCGACTTTGAGTCCTCGCCGGAAGTCGCCGCGGCGGTGCTCGCCGATCTCGAGCAGGCGCGCGAGGTGGCCTCGGTCGGGCGGATCTCGATGAGAAGGCTCGATCGCGGCGGGCAGCGGAGCGTCCAGGTGAGCCTTTCTCCTGAAGCGTGGGTGGTCGCGCCCCGGGGAGGCGGGCGATGAGCCAATCCGGTCGGCGCATGCTGGAAGAGTGGCGCGAGGCGAGCGCGCAGCTCGGACGCTGGGGCATCGCCGCCGTGGCCGCTGCGGCGCTCGCGCTGGTCGTGCTCATCGCGCAAGCGCCTGCGCTCGCCCGAGCGGTGTTCACCGGTGCGCCCGTGCGCGCTGAAGAGGAGCGGCGCGAGCAGGAACGCGTCGAGCGCTTCCGAGCGTCATTCGAGCAGCCGCTCAAGCAGATCGCCGGACGATCGATGTTCTTCGTGCCGCAGGAGCCGGCCGCGCCGGCGCAAACTGCCGAAGCGCCCGCGCCGGAGAAATCGAGCAAGCCCTCGCGGTACGCGGGGCCGGGGATCATCGCGATGATCAACGGCACCGTCTGGTTCGACGACGGCAAGCGCCTGACCATCGGCGCGGACCCCGTCGGCTCGCTGAAGGTGATCGACATCAACGCGCCGTGGTCGGCGCGTCTCGAGTGGGAAGGGGTGGAGTTCGAGGTGCCGCTGTTCGAGCGCACCACGCCGCGATTCCTCGTGCATGACGACACGGGGCAGAGCGCCGGGGGCTCGGGAGCGCCCGAGCAGAAGGAGCAGCCATGAACCACGCCCCTCGAGTGCGGGCAGTCTGGGTGATCGCGGCCGCGGCGGGTCTGGCCGTCAGCCACTTGGCGCTGAGCCGGGCGGCGGTCGCGCGCCCCGTCGCGCAGGATCAGCAGGCCGCCGAAGACATGCCGACCGACTCGCTCGGACGGCGCATGCCCAAGGGCAAGACGACGACGCTGGCGTTCAAGAACGTGACCGTCGATCAGATCGTGCCGTTCATCGTGGAATCGACGGGCAAAGTCGTGATGCCGCAGAACGAGGTGCTCACGCGCCGCGTCACGATCATCAACGACAAGCCGATCCCGCAGGCGCAGGCCCTTGACCTTGTGTTCCTGGCGCTTCAGCAGGCGGGGATCGCGGTGGTCGAGACGCCGGACCTGATCA
>Ga0187894_10004575_pt1 | contig 14727 bp, 10 predicted proteins | sample GBC1701081metaG_FD_136650 | JGI IMG/M metagenome (GOLD analysis project Ga0187894, IMG submission 136650) | White microbial mat communities from a lava cave in the Kipuka Kanohina Cave System on the Island of Hawaii, USA - GBC170108-1 metaG ...
ATCGTCGAGGAGCGCGAGATCCTGAACCAGCGCGACGAGGTCCTTCAAGCCGGCAAGCTCACGCTGCTCGTGGCGCGGCGTCCGACCCCGTGAACGCCCGCCGCCCCCGCATCCTCGTCCTGACGGCGTCCTATGGCTCCGGCCACAACCGGGTCGCGGCCACGCTCGCCGGAGAGTTCCGCCACGCGGGCGCGTCCCCGCGGGTGATCGACCACTTCTACGACCTCGTCCATCCCCAGTTCGACCGGCTGAGCCGGAAGCTCTACTACGCGGTGCTTCGCCGCGCGCCGGTGCTCTGGGGGGCCGCCTACTGGATGGGCGATCAGCTGAGCGTGTCGTCGCCGCTCCTCATGGGGCTCAACCGGCTGGGCACGAACAAGCTCCTGTCGGTGCTGCTCGACGACCCGCCCGACCACATCGTTTCCGTGCACCCGACGCCCGTCGCGGCGCTCACCGAGCTGGGCCGGCGCGGCTTCGCCATCCCGCCCCACACCACCGTCTTCACCGACTTCGTGGTGCACACGCAGTGGATCTATCCGCACGTGGAGCGCTACTGCGTGCCGGCGGAGGAGATCGGGCGCGACCTGATCGCGCGCGGCGTGGCGCGCGACCGCGTCACGGTGACGGGCATCCCGGTGTCGGAGGCGTTCAGCCAGCCGTCGGAGCGCGCGCAGGCGCGTCTGGCGCTCGGTCTGTCGCCGCGGCTGCCCGTGCTGCTGTTCATGGATGGCTCGGGCGGCGGCTTCGGACGCCTCGAGGAGGCCATGCGCACCGTGCTGGCGATGGAGGAGCCCCTCCAGGCCGTGGTCGTGACCGGGCGCGAAGCGGCCCTCGAGTCGCGGCTGCGTGAGCTCGCGGCCGGACGCGAGTCGCGGATCAAGATCTTCGGCTACGTCGAGAACGTGCGCCAGCTGATGGCCGCGGCCGATTTCCTCGTCACCAAGGCGGGCGGTCTGACGCTGGGTGAAGCAATGGCCGCGGAGCTGCCCGTCATCTGCTTCGGATCCCTGCCCGGGCAGGAATCCCGCAACGAGCGGTTCGCGGCGATGGCCGGCGTGGCCCTCGTGGCCAGCTCGGGCGCGCAGCTCCAGCGAGTCGTCGCCGCCGCGCTGCGCGACCCCGTGCTGCTCAAGAACATCCGCGAGCGCATCCGGCGCTACCGGCGCCCGCGGGCGGCCGAGGAGATCGTGCAGATGGTGCTGACCGGCCTCGGGCTCGCGAGGGAACGCGCGTCGTGAGGGCCGGCGCGTGGGCCCTGGCGGCCCCCGCGCTGTGGGGCGCGTACACGTGGGGCTCGCAGGTCGTCGCCTTCGCCAGCAGACCGCGGGGGCGCCGCGCGGGCCGCCTGGCGGCGCTCACGTTCGATGACGGGCCCGACCCGGCGCACACGCCCGCGATCCTCGACATCCTCGCGCGCGAGAACGTGGCCGCGTCGTTCTTCCTGATCGGCCGGCGCGCCGCGGCCGCTCCCGACGTCGCGCGCCGGATCGCGGCCGATGGGCACGACCTGGGCAACCACACATGGAGCCACCGGAGCCTCTGGCTGAGCGGCCCCGCCGAGACGCGCCGTGAGATCGCCCGCGGGCACGAGGCGATCGCCGCGGCGGCCGGTTGCGCGCCCCGCTTCTTCCGACCGCCGTGGGGCATGACGAATCTCGCGATGTTCGGCGCGTTGCGCCGGCTCGGGACGCCGTGCGTGTTCTGGACGGGCCAGCCGGAGGGGCGGCGACCCGCGTCGCCCGACACGCAGATCCGGCGCGCCATGGCGCGCGTGGCGCCGGGCGCGATCCTCGACCTGCACGACGCCGACGGCGTGCCCGGGGCGGGCGCGCGACTCGTGCAAGCGCTGCCTCGGCTCATCGACGCACTCCGCGCCCGCGGCTACACGCTGGCCCCGCTTCGCGACGTGCTGTAGAATCGCCGCGTTCAGGGCCGCCCCGACACCCAGCTGTCCGCGAAGGAGCCAACGATGGCTGTCGATAGCCGCTCGAAGAGCCGCGTGTTGCTCGAAGGCCCCGACCGCGCGCCGGCGCGCGCGATGATGAAGGCCGTCGGCTTCTCCGACCAGGATCTGTCGCGCCCGCAGATCGGCGTCGCGCACTCGTGGATCGGCACGATGCCGTGCAACTGGAACCATCGGAAGCTCGCCGAGAAGGTGATGCAGGGCGTGCGGGCGGCGGGTGGTACGCCGATCGAAGTCAATACGGTCTCGATCACCGACGGCATCACGATGGGCACCGAGGGAATGAAGGGCTCGCTGATCAGCCGCGAGGTGATCGCCGACTCGGTGGAGCTGGTCGCGAGGAGCCACATGTTCGACGGCCTCGTCACGATCTCCGGGTGCGACAAGACGATCCCGGCCATGGCGATGGTGCTCGGGCGCGTGAACGTGCCGGGCCTCATGCTCTACTGCGGGTCGATCATGTTCGGGCGCTGCGCGGGAACCGCGGGCCCGTTCGCGAACCGGAACCTCACGATCCAGGACGTCTTCGAGGCGCTGGGCGCGTACAACGCGGGAAAGATCTCGCTCGAAGAGTTCAAGGACGTGGAGGATCACGCGTGTCCCGGGGAGGGCGCGTGCGGCGGTCAGTTCACCGCCAACACCATGGCGACCGCGTACGAGATGCTCGGCATCTCCCCGATGGGATGGAGCGGGATCCCCGCCGTCGACCCGCGCAAGGAGGAGGTCGCCTTCGAGTGCGGCAAGCTCGTGATGGAGCTGGTGAACAAGGGGGTCACACCGCGCTCGATCGTCACGCGGAAGAGCTTCGAGAACGCGATCGCGGGCGTGATGGCCACGGGCGGCTCCACCAACGCCGTGCTGCACCTGCCGGCGACCGCCCGGGAATACGGCGTCAAGCTCTCGATCGACGACTTCGACCGCATCTCGAAGAGGACCCCGGTGCTCGCCGACTTGAAGCCGTGGGGCAACTACACGGCGCCCGAGATGTACGAGGCCGGCGGCATGGCGGTCGTGGGCAAGCGGCTCGTCGAGGCGAAGCTGATCCACGTGGACGAGAAGACCGTGACCGGACGCACGATCGGCGATGAGATCAAGGCCGGCGCGGAGCCCGCGGGCCAGCAGGTGATCAAGCCGCTCGCCCAGGCGCTCAAGCCGATGGGGGGCCTCGCGATCCTGCGCGGCAACATCGCGCCCGGCGGCTGCGTGATCAAGGTCTCCGGCCAGCACCGCGACGCCCATCGCGGGCCCGCGCGCGTGTTCGAGCGCGAGGAGGACGCCTTCCTCGCCGTGAAGCAGGGGAAGATCAAGCCGAACGACGTGATCGTGATCCGCTACGAGGGCCCGAAGGGCGGGCCGGGCATGCGGGAGATGCTGCATGTCACCGGCGCGCTGCAAGGTGCGGGGCTGGGGGAGACGGTGGCGCTCATGACCGACGGGCGCTTCTCCGGCGCCACGCACGGGTTCATGATCGCGCACATCGTGCCCGAGGCCGCCGAGCGCGGGCCGATCGCGGCGCTCAAGACCGGCGACATCATCAACATCGACGTGAAGAAGCGGAAGCTGGAGGTCGAGATCGCGGCGGCAGAGATCAAGAAGCGCCTTGCGAAGTGGAAGGCGCCGAAGCCGCGCTACACGAGCGGCGTGTTCGCGAAGTACGCGCGGCTGGTGTCCACCGCGTCCGAGGGCGCGATCACGTAGAGCGGGATTTCAGGACGCGAGACCCAGGCGCTCCTCGCGTTCTTGTCGCGGCCTCCCGGCGCGGCTGCGTCGAGCGTGCGCGTTCAGAGTCCTACGGCGATGTCCAGCCAGCCCTGGTTCGTGACTCTGGCCACGTCGCCGGGTCGGATCAGGATCGTCGTCGTCGGTGATTCCACGATGGCCGGACCCTTCAGTTCCTGCGCTGGGGAGAGCGTCGCCAGGTCGTGGACCGGGCACTCCATCCAGTGGCTGAGGTAGATCCGGCGGCCACGCGACGCGCCCGACGCGGCGGCCTCGATCGCTCGCTCCTCGGGCAGTGACGGCAGGCGGCCCACCACCGCGAGGCGCGCGTTGACCAGCACCACCTCCTGGCTCGGCGCGCTGTACGTGTACAGTTCCTCGTGGCGGCGGTGAAAGCGCTCGATCACCTGGTCCATCAGGTCCGCCGCGTCCACGTCGACGCCGTCGAGCGGCACCTGGATCTCGAACGTCTGCTCGCCGTAGCGCATGTCGGCGCTCCGACGCACCTCCACGCGACGCGCGCCGCCTGGGACCGAGTCATCGCTCTCGTGTCCCGCGCGGCGTTCGACCGCGCCGGCGAAGTTGGCACCGAGGCGCGCTCGGCCGTCCGCCTCCATCTCGCCGAAGAGCTGGCGCAGCCGCGCGGCGCCGACCTCGCGCGCCTCGCCCACGTGCGTCCGCACGAACTCGTAGCGCAGATCGGTAGCGAGCATGCCCCAGGCGGAGAGCACGGAGGCCACCCGGGGGACGATCACGCGGCCGATCTCGAGCATGCGCGCCACGTCGGTGATGTGCAGCCCCGCTGCGCCGCCGAACGACAGCAATGCGAACCGGCGCGGGTCGGCCCCACGCCGCACCGACACGAGGCGGATGCCCTCCGCCATGTTGGTGTTGACGACGCGATGGATGCCCTCGGCCGCTGTCACGACGTCGGTGCCGAGATCCCCCGCCACGCGCTCGACAGCTTGGCGGGCCGCGTTCGCGTCGAGGCGCGCGCGGCCGCCGAGGAAGTTTCCGGGATCGAGAACGCCGAGGACGACGTTGGCGTCAGTGACCGTGGCGGCCTGTCCGCCGCGCCCATAGCAGGCCGGGCCGGGATCGGCGCCGGCGCTCTCCGGTCCCACGTGGAGGATCCCGCCCGCGTCGACGCGCGCGATGGAGCCGCCGCCCGCGCCCAGCGTGTGGATGTCGATGCTCGGCAGCGCCACCTTGCTCCCGGCCACGGCCTTGTCGCCGGTCAGGATCGGCTCGCCGTCCTGAAGCAAGGCGATGTCGGTGCTTGTGCCGCCCATGTCGAAGCTGATCAGGTTGCCCTGGCCCACGAGGCGCGCAGAGTAGCGACTGCCCGCGATGCCGCCCGCCGGTCCCGACAGCACGGCCCCGGCGGCGAGGCGCACGGAATCGGGGATCGTCGCGACGCCGCCGTGCGACTGCATGATCAGCACCTGGCCTGAGTAACCAGCCGTGGACAGTCGCTCGCCGAGGCGCTCGAGGTAGCGCGCGAGCGCCGGCCCGACGTATGCGTTGACGACGGTCGTGCCGAAGCGCTCGTACTCCTTGATCTGCGGCAGCACCTCGGACGAGAGCGAGACGTAAGCGCCGGGCAGCGCTTGCCTGACGGCGTCGCGCGTCGCCTGCTCGTGGCGGGCATCGCGATAGGAGTGGAGGTAGCAGACGGCCACGGCGTCCACGCGCTCCTTGGCGAGCGTCGCGAGCGCCGACGCCAGCGATCGGCGGTCGATCGGCGTCGCGATCTTGCCGTCGAAGCGGACTCGCTCGCGCACTCCTAGCCGGCGGGCGCGCGGAACGAGCGGCACGGGCGGCGGCATGCGCAGGTTGTAGCGATCGTCCTTCAGCCCCTCGCGCATCTCGATGATGTCGCGATGGCCGGCGGTCGTCAGCATGCCGACCGTCGCGCCCTTGCGCTCGAGCAGGGCGTTGGTCGCGACCGTCGTCCCGTGCACGACCAGCGACGTATCGGCAAGCAGGGTGGGCAGATCGCGGCCCAGCTCGCGCGCGAGCAGCTCGAGACCGTCTATGACCCCGACCGACGGGTCCGCGGGCGTGGACGCCGCCTTGGCAAGGGCGCCGCGCCCGGCCTCATCGACGGCGACGAGGTCGGTGAATGTTCCGCCGACGTCGATGCCGATGCGGATCATCGGCGCGAGCGACTCTGCGAGCGCCGCGCAGTACTGCGGCGGCGAGTGCGGGCGCCGCGCCCTGGCCGCGTGGACCGCGTCGCCGAGCGGCGCGGGCCGGACCCTGCGCTCACGGCGCTGCCCGCCGAGGTAGGCGCCTTGGCGACCAACGTGTCCCGTCCGTTGCGCCCGCTCTTCGAGCGCGGCGGTCCGCCGTTTCTGCTCGTCACGAAGCCGTTCACGAGATCCGAACGCCGCGCCTCCGGATCGCGCTCTCGCGGATCCCCGTAGCCCCCGCCGCCCGCGGAGTCGATGTAGAACACCGCGCCAGGCGGTATCGGGATGCCGACCTCCTTGGTCTTCAGCACGCGCGTGCGCCCGCCGGCCACCATCCGGTATCGATGTGGCAATCCGTCACGGCCGCCCAGGATTCCGTACGACGGATGGCGCACGCCGTCACCCGCCGTGTTGCCCTTCGCTGGCTCGGTCGTCTCCATGTGCAACTCGAGGACCGATCCCACGCCGCCGCGGAAGCGGCCGTCGCCGGGCGAATCGGGACGGAACTCGTGCCGCTCGAAGAACAGCGGGAAGCGCGTCTCGGCCACCTCGACGCTGCCGAACTTGATCCCGCCCGCGGCCTGGCCTTCGCCGGCGGTTTCCCAGCCGTCACCGACCGGCGAGGCGCCACCACCGCCGCGCGCGTGGAACAGGTGCCAGATGAACGGCCGCCGGGTTCGCGGGTTCGTACCCTGGATGGCGATGCGGAATCGCCGCGACCACCCGGCGATCACGCGATCGGGACAGCTCGGCGCGAGCGCCTTGATGATCGCCTCGGCGATCTCCTGCGCGCAGTGGTTGGTCGACAGCGTCACCGGCGCCGGCTCGTGCGGCCACACGATCGTGCCCTGCTTCAGCTCCACCGTGACCGGCCGGAACGTGCCCTCGTTCTTCGGCGTCCGCGGATCGATCAGGTAGGCCAGGGCCATGTGCACGGCCGACATCGTGTTCGGATACGACGAGTTGACGAACCCGATGACCTGCGGATCGCACTCGGTGAGATCGACGATGAGCCCGTCGCCGCGCTTGGTCACGGTCGCGCGGATGTGGATGTCGGTGATACCGTGGCCGTCGTCGTCGAGGATGGACTCGGCGCGATACACGCCGTCCTTCCACTGGGCGATGCACTGCCGCGCCTGGCGCTCGGAGCCGTCCAGGATCTCGCCGACGGTGGGCAGCACGGTGTCGAGCCCATACTCGTCGACGAGCTTGAGCAGGCGCCGTTCGCCCACGCGCGCGGAACCGATCATCGCGCGCAGATCGCCGAGGAAGTCTCGCGGATGGCGGACGTTGGTCGCCACCATCTGCATCACGTCGTCGCGCAGCTCGCCGCCGTCGTAGAGCTTGAGCGGCGTGATGCGGATGCCCTCCTGCCAGATCTCGGTCGCGCCCGGATTGTAGGTCCCGTGGGTGGCGCCGCCGATGTCGTGCTGATGGGCGCGATTGAGCGACCAGAACACGAGCGAATCGCCCACGAACACCGGCAGCAGCACGGTGAGATCGGGCAGGTGGTTGTTCCCGTGATACGGGTCGTTCAAGAGGAACATGTCGCCGGGCCGGATCCGGCCCTTGAAGAAGTCGGCGATCGACGCGACCGCCCACGGCAGCGCCCCCACGTGAATGGGCACGTGCTCGGCCTGGGCGGCGAGCCTGCCCTGTCCGTCGAAGACCGCCGTGGAAAAATCGCGGCTCGAATTCAGGATCTGCGAGTACGCGGTGCGCAGCATCGCCTCGCCCATCTCCTGAACGATCGACTCGAGGCGGTGCTGGATGACAGAGACCGTGATGCGATCGAGTTTCGCGTCGTTCATGTGTTGGTCGCTCCGAGGTTCCTACTATAGCCCGATGCTAGAATGACCGCATGACGGTGGCCGAACGTACGGCGCTTCTCCGCGAGGTGTTCGAGCGACGCATCGTCGTCCTCGACGGCGCGATGGGAACGATGATCCAGTCGCGCGGGCTCACGGCGGAGGACTTCGGCGGCGCCGAGTACGAGGGCTGCAACGAGCACCTGACCCTCACGCGGCCCGACGTCATCCGCTCGATCCACGACGGGTATCTCGACGCCGGCGCCGACCTGATCTCGACCAATTCCTTCGGCTGCGCGCCATATGTGCTCGCCGAATATGGGCTGGAGGCGAGAGTCCACGAGATCGTCCTGGCCGCCGCAACGCTCGCCCGTGCCGCGGCGGATGGGCGCTCGACATCCGAACGCCCTCGCTTCGCCATCGGCGCGATGGGGCCCGGGACCCGGACGATCAGCGTCACGCGCAACGTCGGCTTCGATCAGGTGCGCGACGGCTACTACGTGCAGGCGCGCGCGCTGATCGCCGGCGGCGTCGACGCGCTGCTGCTCGAGACGTGCCAGGACACGCTCAACGTGAAGGCCGCCGCGATCGGGGTCCGGCAAGCCATGGACGAGGCTGGCATCGCGCTGCCCCTGATGGTGAGCGGCACCATCGAGCCGATGGGCACGATGCTGGCCGGTCAGGCCGTCGACGCGCTCTACGCGTCGCTCGAGCATCTGGGGATCTTCTCGATCGGCCTCAACTGCGCGACGGGCCCTGAGTTCATGACCGATCACCTGCGGACGCTGTCGGACATCGCGACGTGCTTCGTCACGGTGTACCCGAACGCGGGGCTGCCCGACGAGCACGGCCAGTACGAGGAGACGCCCGAGAGCCTCGCGCTCAAGATGCGGCGCTTCGTCGACGAGGGCTGGGTGAATCTCGTGGGCGGCTGCTGCGGAACCACGGACGCGCACACGCGAGCCCTCGCGCGGCTCGTGAACGGCAAACCGCCGCGCCGGCCGGCCGCCTCGCGAGCGCCGGCGGTGAGCGGCATCGAGGCGCTGTACCCGACCGACGACAACCGGCCGGTGATCGTCGGCGAGCGCACGAACGTGATCGGCTCCCGGCGGTTCAAGGAGCTGATCGTCGAGGGCCGCTTCGAGGACGCCTCCGAGATCGGGCGCGCCCAGGTTCGCGGCGGCGCGCAGGTCGTCGACATCTGCCTGGCCAATCCCGATCGCGACGAGCTCGGCGACATGGACCGCTTCATGGACTTCATCGCGCGGAAGGTCAAGGTCCCGCTCATGATCGACTCGACCGACGCCGCCGTGATCGAGCGGGCCCTGCGCGCGTGCCAGGGCAAGGCGATCGTCAACTCGATCAACCTCGAGGACGGTCTCGAGCGCTTCGACCACGTCGTGCCGCTGCTCAAGACGTACGGCGGCGCCGTCGTGGTGGGCTGCATCGACGAGGACAAGCAGCAGGGGATGGCCGTCACGCGCGCCCGAAAGCTCGCGATCGCGGAGCGCTCGTACGCCCTGCTCACGGAGCGCTACGGGCTCGCCCCGCGCGATCTCGTCTTCGACGCGCTCGTGTTCCCCGTGGGCACCGGCGATCAGAGCTACGTCGGCTCGGCCGTCGAGACGATCGAGGGCATCCGGGCCATCAAGGCGCGCTTCCCGGAGTGCCGCACCATCCTCGGCATCTCGAACGTGTCGTTCGGTCTCCCGCCCGCGGGGCGCGAGGTGCTGAACGCCGTCTTCCTCTACCACTGCACGAAGGCGGGCCTCGACTACGCCATCGTCAACAGCGAGCGGCTCGAGCGCTACGCGTCGATCCCCGAGGAGGAGCGCCGTCTGGCCGAGGACCTGATCTACGCGCGCGGCGCGGATCCCGTCGGCGCCTTCGCCAGCCACTTCCGTGGGAAGAAGAACGCCTCGGCGCCGGCCGTGACCCTGCCGCTCGACGAGCGGCTCGCGCGCTACGTCGTCGAGGGCTCGAAGGACGGCCTCATCGAGGACCTCGACAGAAAGCTCGCCGAGTCTGGAGCGCTCGACATCGTCAACGGCCCCCTGATGAAGGGGATGGAGGAGGTCGGCCGGCTGTTCAACGACAACCAGCTCATCGTCGCCGAGGTGCTGCAGTCGGCGGAGGCGATGAAGGCGGCGGTCGGCTACCTCGAAGGCTTCATGGCCAAGGACGAGAGCGCGGCGCGCGGCACGGTCGTCCTCGCCACCGTGAAGGGCGACGTCCACGACATCGGCAAGAACCTCGTCGAGATCATCCTGAAGAACAACGGCTACCGGATCATCAACCTGGGGATCAAGGTCCCGCCCGAGGACCTGATCGCGGCGTACCACGCGCACAAGCCCGACGCGTTCGGGCTGTCGGGGCTGCTGGTGAAATCGGCCCAGCAGATGGTGGTGACGGCGCAGGATCTTCGCGCGGCCGGGATCGAGATCCCGCTCTTCGTCGGCGGCGCGGCGCTCACCCGAAAGTTCACGGCGACGCGCATTGCCGCCGAGTACCCCGGGCCCACGCTGTACGCGAAGGACGCGATGGACGGGCTCGACCTCGCCAACCGGCTCTTCGGCGCCACGACGCGCGATGCGCTGCTCGACCAGCTCCGCGTCGAGCAGGAGGCGCTCCGCGCTGGCGGCGACGGCGGCGAGGCGCCTCGGGCGGTGACCGTGGCGCTGCCGGCGCGCTCGGCCGTGTCGCGGCGCGTGCCGGTGCCGACGCCTCCCGATCTCGATCTGCACGTGCTCAGGAACGTGCCGCTCAGCCACATCTATCCGTATGTGAACCTGCAGATGCTGCTCGGCAAGCACCTCGGCGTGAAGGGATCGATCTCGCGGTTGCTCGACGCCGGGGACGACAAGGCCCGCGAGGTGCTGGCGGCCGTGGAGGCCCTCGAGCGCGAGGCCGTGGAGCATCGGCTGATCCGGGCAGATGGCCTCTATCGCTTCTACGAGGCGCAGTCCTCCGGCGAGGATCTCGCGCTCCTCGCGGAGGGCCGCGAGGTGGCTCGCTTCCGGTTCCCGCGCCAGCCCGGCGGCGAGCGGCTCTGTCTCGCCGACTACGTGCGCGACGCCGCCGACGGCGGACCCGACTACGTGGCCCTCTTCGCCGTCACGTGCGGAGCGGGGGTGCGCGACCGGGCCGAACGGTGGAAAGAGGAAGGTCAGTACCTCAGGTCGCACATGCTGCAGGCGCTCGCCATCGAGTGCGCCGAAGCCTTCGCCGAGATGCTCCACGCGCGCCTCCGGACGCAGTGGGGCTTCCCGGATCCGCCGGCCACGACCATCGCGGACAAGCTCCGAGCCCACTACCGCGGCGTGCGCGTGTCCTTCGGCTATCCGGCCTGTCCGAACCTCGCCGACCAGCGCATCCTGTTCGATCTCCTCGAGCCTTCGCAGATCGGTCTCGCGCTCACCGACGGCTTCATGATGGACCCGGAGGCCTCGGTGTCGGCGCTGGTGTTCCACCATCCCGAGGCCAAGTACTTCAAGGCCGACTGAGCGCTGTGCCCTCGCGGGCCGGGATCGCATCATGACCGCTCCCGTGCAGGCGTCCGGCGTCAGCCCCCGGTTCCTCGCGCTGCTGGCCGCGGAGGATCTCGCGGGCAAGCGCGTGCTCGACCTGGGCTGCGGATGGGGACGCCTGTCATTGATCCTCGCCCGCGAGGCGGCCGTCGTGATCGGGCTCGACCGCGACCCCGCGCTGGTTCAGGAGGCGCGGGCGCGAGCCGCCGCGGCCGGGCTCGGCCACGTCGAGTTCCACCAGGCCGACGTCGAGCGGGAGGAGTACACGCAATGGAGGCCGGACCTCGTCACGGCCCATCTGTGCGCCTCCGACGCCATCGCCGAGCGCGCCGCGAGAGCGCTGCCTCGCGGCGCGGCGCTCGGCGTGGTGTCGTTTCACGTGGATCAGTGGCAGGAGACGGGGCGCGTCTCCCGCTTCGCCTACGACGAGGCGCGGATGGAAGCCGGGCTGCGCCGGGCGGGGCTCGTGCCCGAGGTCATCGAGGTGGAGCGCGAGGTGACGCGCTTCCGCTCGGTGGAGGAAGGTCTCGCGGCGGCCGTCGGCCTCGAGGACCGGTGGCGATCGGACGGACGCTGGCATCGGTTCATCGCGTTCCTCGAATCGGGGGGGCGAACGCTCACCCGGAGCCATCTCATCGTGAAGGCGAGGAAGCCGTGACTCGTCTCGAGACGGCCGTGAACGCAGACACCCCGTGAACCTTCTGGAGACCGCGCTCACCGCGTCGGTGAAGGAGCTGGCGCTGGCCCTCGGCTTCGACCACGTGGCGATCGGGCCGGCCGACCCGCCAACGCACGGGGCAGCGCTCACGACGTGGCTGGAGGCCGGCTACGCGGGCGGCATGGCCTACATCGGCCGCCGCCGCGAGGAGCGCCTCGATCCGCGTCGCGTGCTCCCGGACGCGGCCTCCGTGATCGCCGTCGCGCTGAACTACTACCAGGGCGCCCCGAGCGATCCGTCGTGGGCGCCGGTGGCGCGCTACGCGTGGGGACGTGACTACCACGACGTGATGACGCCGAGGCTCGAGCGGCTGGCCGCCCATCTCGACGAGGCGGGTGGCGCGCGAAGCCGCGCGTACGTGGACACGGGGCCCGTGCTCGAGCGCGACCTGGCGGCGCGGGCCGGCCTCGGGTGGATCGGCAAGAACACGATGCTGCTCCACCCGGCGCTCGGCTCATGGTTCTTCATCGGCGTGCTGCTCACCACGGCGCGGCTCGCGCCCGACGATCCCCTTCCGGATCGCTGCGGATCCTGTCGGGCGTGCCTCGACGCCTGCCCGACCGCGGCCTTCGTGGCCCCGTACGTTCTCGACGCCCGCCGCTGCATCTCCTATCTCACCATCGAGCACCGCGGAGACATCGACCCGGGCCTTCACGAGCCGATCGGCGAATGGCAGTTCGGCTGCGACCTGTGCCAGACCGCATGTCCGTGGAACCGGAAGGCGCCGGTAAGCCGCGAGCCGGCCTTCGCGCCCGTCGGGCCGTACCCTGGGGCGGACGCGCTCGCGGCCATGAACGACGACGCGATCCGGACGCGCTTCGCGGGCACCGCGCTGCTGCGGCCAAGGGCCGCCGGCCTCAGGCGGAACGCCGCGATCGCCCTCGCGAACGCGCGCGTCCGCGATCAGGTGCCGAGGCCCGCATGATCGGTGCCGTGACGGTCTTCTGCGGCTCGAGCAACGTCGTGGCCGACAAGTACTACGCCGCGGCGGACGAGCTCGGGGGGAAGCTCGCCCGCCGGCGATGGCGGCTCGTGTACGGGGGCGGCAGCGTGGGGCTCATGGGCGTGCTCGCCCGCGCCGTCCTCGGCGGCGGCGGCCACGTCACTGGCGTGATCCCGAAGGCGTTGCTCGATCTCGGCGTCGGCGAGCGCGGCGTGAGCGAGCTGATCGTCACCGACGGGTTGCGAGACCGGAAGGCCATCATGGACGAGCGCGGGGACGCCTTCGTGGCGCTGCCCGGCGGGCTTGGCACGCTCGAGGAGGTGCTCGAGGTCATGACGTTGAAGCAGCTCGGCTATCACGTGAAGCCGATCGCCGTGCTCGACCTCGACGGCTACTTCGACCCCTTGTGGGCACAGGTGCAACGCGGCATCGACGAGGGCTTCGTGAAGCCCGAGTATCTCGATCTCTGGTATCCGGCGCCCGACGTCGACGCGCTGCTCCGCTATCTCGAGGCCTACGTGCCACATCGATATGGCCCGAAATGGACGTCGGCCGCCGAGCGCGACAGGTCCGGTCCCTCCGCATCGCCGCGATGAGCGCGCGCCCGCGCGGGCGCACATGACGTGCGTGCTACAATTCGAGCCTGGAGGACGAGTCGACATGGCCATCCTGAAGGTTGCACGTCTCGGTCATCCGGTCTTGCGCAAGCAGGCCGCGCCGGTGCCCGTGAAGGAGATTCGGTCCGCTGAAGTGCAGCGCCTCATCGATGACATGATCGAGACGATGCGCGAGTACAACGGGGCCGGCCTCGCCGCTCCCCAGGTGCACACGTTGAGGCAGATCTGCGTGATCGAGGTCAACGAGAACCCGCGCTATCCGGACGCGGCCGCCATCCCGCTCACGGTGCTGCTGAACCCCGTGGTGACCCCGCTCACCGACGAGATGGACGACGGGTGGGAGGGCTGCCTCTCCGTGCCGGACATGCGGGGCGTGGTGCCGCGTCACACCGCCGTGCGCCTCGAGGCCTACGATCGCGACGGCGGGCGCATCAATCTGATCGCCAAGGAGTTCTTCGCGCGCGTCATCCAGCACGAGACGGACCACCTGCAGGGCATCGTCTATCTGGATCGCATGCGCGACCTGTCGACGCTCAGCCATCTCTCCGAGTGGAACAGGTACTGGCTCGGCAACACGGAGCAGGACGACTAACCTCCCGAGCCTGTCCCGAGGAGGATCCGCGATGACGGCGGAAGAGTTCGTCAAGGAGCTGGACGCGACAAACCAGGCGGTGCTCGATCGCCTGGCGCCGGACGCCACGCTCGAGCCCGAGGTCTCGGGCGATCTCACGGTCCCGAACCTGCTCAAGGTCGCCCTCAAGAACGAGATCGAGGCCACGGAGATCGCCGCGCGCTGGCTCACCACCACGGACGACGTCGACGTCAAGATGGCGTTCGCGCGCCAGGCCGGTGACGAGGCCAAGCACTACCGGATGATCGCCGAGCGGCTCGAGGAGCTGGGCGTGAATGCGCGCGCCCTGAATCCGATCGCGGGCGGGTACGGCCCACTGTTCAAGTACCTCGACGGCCTCGGCAGCACCGTGGAGCGCGTGGCCGCCGGGCAGTTCACCCGCGAGGCGATCGCCGTAGTGAAGAACCGGCAGTTCATCGAGTTCTGCGAGCGGGCCGGCGATCGCGTCACCGCCACGCTCTACCGCGACGTGATCGAGCCCGACGAGCGCTTTCACCACCAGCTCGGGCGATCGATCCTCTCGAAGCTCGCGACGACGGCCGAAGCGCAGGACCTGGCGCGACGAGCCGCCGCTCGGACCCTCGCGCTCGCCGAGGAACTCCAGGC
>Ga0187894_10004576_pt1 | contig 14726 bp, 11 predicted proteins | sample GBC1701081metaG_FD_136650 | JGI IMG/M metagenome (GOLD analysis project Ga0187894, IMG submission 136650) | White microbial mat communities from a lava cave in the Kipuka Kanohina Cave System on the Island of Hawaii, USA - GBC170108-1 metaG ...
AGATCCTTCGCTACCTCTGGGACAACGCACAGCGCGCACATCCTGAACGCGATCGCGCCAAAGGGAGAATGCGGTTCGGACTCGATTATGTTGGAATGCAAGCTTAAACACTAACGTATGAACGATCGCTACCTGCTGGTAAAGGTCCTCGGCCAGGGCGGGATGGGCACGGTGCACCTGGCCTCCGATCTGGGCCGGGACAACCTCCCTGTCGCCCTCAAACGGATCAACCCCGCGCTCGTCACCCCCGGCATCATTGAGTCCTTCAAGGCCGAGTTTGACGCCATGACGCGCCTGAACCACCCCAACGTGGTTCAGGTCCTCGACTTCGGAACTGATCGATCGACAGGGACCCATTTCCTGACGATGGAGTACGTGGACGGTGGCGATCTGGGGTCGGCGGCGGCAGCGTGGCAGGCCGGCACGAGCCCGCAGCCCGATCTGGGTGCACTGCTGGATCTGATCGTCCAGGCCTGCCGCGGTCTTGACTACATCCACGCGCGCGGGCTGGTGCACAACGACCTCAAGCTGCAGAACCTTCTGCTCACCTCCAATCAGCCCCAGGTCGTCAAGCTGAGCGATTTCGGACTCGCGTCGGGAAAGCTCGAGCAGGGGCCGGGCATGCGGGGCACCATGCACTACCTGGCCCCCGAGCTGGTCCACGGCGCGCCTCCCGACCGCCGCACCGATCTGTATGCGTTCGGCGTGGCGATCTATCGCATGCTGACCGGACGCATGCCGCTGGACGGCACTCAATCCGAGCTGCTGCTGCTCATCGCCACCCGCACGCCCGATCCTCCCAGCCGCTTCAATGCCGACATCCCTGCCGCGCTCGACAAGCTGATCCTCGAGATGCTGGCCAAAGATCCTGCGCGCCGGCCGGCCAGCGCGGCCCAGGTGATTGCGTCGCTCAACGATGCCACCGGCCGGCGCGACAGCGTGGACACGCGCGACACGCTGGCGTCGTATCTGGCCAGCGCGCGCTTCGTGGGCCGGCAGGCCGAGCTGGAGAAACTGACGCGGCTTCTCGAGGGGGCGCGCAGCAGCACCTCGGAGGACTCCGGAGTCCTGGTGATGCTCTCCGGAGAGAGCGGCGTGGGCAAGAGCCGCCTGCTGCGGCGCCTGCAGCAGGAGGCCCAGCTGCGTGGCTGCAGCGTGGTGATGGGCCAGTGCTATCCCGACGCGGGCTCGGCGTTTCACCCGTTCATCCAGATACTGCACGAGCTGTGCAGCGGCCCGCCCGAGGATCCCGACCTCAGCGCGCTGCTCTCCCCCGTCGATCCAGGCGACTCGCACGAGGCGCCCGACGGCGGGCGGGACGCGCTGAGGGCACAGCGCCGCGTGGTGGACGCCGCGGTGCGCGTGCTGCGGCGCGCCTCCGCGGACCAGCCACTGCTCGTCGTGATCGAGGACCTGCAATGGGCCGATTCGGCATCGATCAGCCTGCTGGAGCACCTGGCCCGCAACATCGCCGGGGCCGGCCGCCTGATGGTGGTAACGACGTGGAGATCCGAAGAGGAGGACACCCCGTCGCTGGCGGCGCCGCTGGAGCGGCTGGAGCGCGCCGGCAAGTGGCACAAGGTGGAGCTGGCGCGGCTGCGGCGCGAGGATGTCGCCCAGATGCTCGCCGGGATGTTCGGGATGGAGGAGGCCCCGCCCGGCGTCATCGATCTGCTCCAGAGCGAGACGGAGGGAAACCCCCTTTACGTGAAGCTGGCGGCCGAGTCGCTCGTGGAGACCGGCGCCGTGCGGCGCGAGGGGGCGGGCTGGATCACCGACGAGACCCACCTGGAGCAGATCGTCTTTCCGCGCTCGGTGGCCGATGCGATCGGGCTGCGCCTGTCGCAGCTCGAGCCCGAAGAGTTGCGTCTCCTCGAGACGCTGGCGGTGTGCGAGAAGCCTGCGGGCGACGAGCTGCTGGCTTCTGTCCTGCGCGCCTGCGGCGACGAAGGGGCCGCCGCGCGCATGGCCGCGTCGATCGAGACCCTCACCAGCCGGCGCCTGGGCGCGCGGATCCTCCATGACGACGGCGTGCTGCGGCTGCGGATCGATCACATACGGATCCGCGACCATGTTTACGACTCGATGGACTGGGAGCGGCGCCGCCGGCTTCACCACGAGATCGGTCTGGCGCTCGAATCGGGAGGCGTGGCCGACTCGGAGGTGCTGGCCCACCACTTCCTGAACTCCCCCGACTCCGGGCGCGCGCTCAGCTACGCCCAGACGGCGGGCCGCCATGCGATGCGCCTCTATGCGGGCGAGCGGGCCGCGTCGTTTCTCGAGCGGGCGCTGGATCTGGTGCCGCCTGCGCAGGTGGACCAGCGTCTCCGGCTCCAGCTCCAGCTCGCCGACGCCTGGCGCCAGGCGCGCGAATCGGCCCGCGCGATCGAAACCTACGAGCGGGTTGTGCGCGGAGCGAAGGCGGCCGGCCGCAAGCAGATCGCCTACAAGGCCACCGCCGATCTGGTCGACGCGCTCTGGCGGGCGGGGCGCCACGAGGAAGCGCAGCGCGCCGCCGAGCGCCACCTCATGGTGCTGCGCGCCGAGGGGGACAAAGCCAGCCAGGCGATGTGCCTGACCATCCTGGGCAACATCGCCGGCGGCCACGGGCGGATGGCGGAGTGCCGCCGCTGCAACGAGGAAGCGCTCGAACTGCACCAGGAAGTCGGCGACAGCAAGGGAGCGGCTTCCAATCTCAACAATCTGGGCCTGATCGACCTGGTGGAAGGGCCCACCGAGCAGGGACGCGCCCGGCTCGAGGCGGCCCTTTCCATCCACAAGGAGCTGGGCGACCTGCAGCGCGCCACCGAAGTGATCGGCAACCTCGGCTCCTGGCACAGGATGCGCGGCGACTACGACCAGGCCGCGCGCCGGCTGGAGGAAGCCGCCGAGATGGCGCGCAGTCACCGGGACCGCTGGCTGCTGGCTCACTTCGAGCCCAACCTGGCAGGAACCTACCTCGCCCGCGCCCTGATGGACCGGGCGATGGAGGCGGCGCGGCGGGCCGTGGCCAACGCCATCGCCATCGGTGATGACACGCGGCAATGCGAAGGGCTCGACTACCAGGGCATGATCGAGCGCGACATGGGCCACGCCGGCGAGGCAGCCGCCTGCCATGAAAAAGCGGCAGCTCTGGCGCGGCGCATCTCCGATGCGAGCCAGGAAGGATACGCCGTGACGTCGCTGGCCCTGGATCGTCTCTGGAGCACCGGCACCGAGCCGATGGCGGAGGCCGACCTGAAGGCGGCGCGCGACCTGATGCGCAGAGCCGGCAAGCTGATCCCGGCCACCGGGAGCGCGCGCCTCCGCGCGCGCCTGCACGAGGCGTCGGCGCGGCTCGCGCTGACGGCCGCCGAGATCGAGCCCGCGGAGCTGGAGGCAGGCCGCCTGCTGGAGGTCTCGACCGAAGGCTCGCTTCCCGATTGCAGCGCGCGCGGCCACCTGCTGCTGGCCCAGGCGCGCGCCGCCCGGGGAGACGACGCGGAAGCGGCCGCGGAGGCAACCAAAGCCGCCGAGGCCGCAGCGTCGTGCGGCCTGGTCGAGACGCAGTGGCAGGCCCACGCGATGCTGGCCGCCTGCGAGCTGAAAGCCGGCAGGCGATCCGCCGAGCGCGAGCAGCTTTCCCGCGCCGCCGCGACGATCCAGTCCGCCGCGGCCCGCATCCAGGACGAGCAGGTCCGGCTGGCCTGGCTGGCCGAGCCACGCCGCGCCGACCTGCTGCGCCGCGCCGCCGCCGCGGGGGCCACCAACCCCCCGGGCGCGTCACAGACTCCCGGAGAGGGCGGCGAAGCCGCCGCGTCCCAGTCCGCCTCGGGCGCGCTGTCGGCCGTCTATGAGATCACCGAGGTGATCAACTCGATGCAGGATCTCGACGGGATGCTCTCGCGCCTGCTGGATCTCGGCCTGGGGATCGTCGGCGCCGAGCGCGGCCTGATCATTTTGAGAGACGAGGAGACCGGGGAACAGAAGGTCCGGGCGGCGCGGCAGGTGGAGCACGAGACGATCACCGACGCGCTGGCCTACAGCCACAGCGTCGTGCAGGAGGCCTCCGAGGGAAGGGTGATCGTGGCGCTGGACGCCCGCCACGACGAGCGGTTCCGCAACTTCCGCAGCGTCTCGCTCTACGCCATCAAGTCGCTGCTATGCGTGCCGATGCGGTTCCGCGGGAAGGTGATTGGCACCGTCTACGTGGACAGCCGGCGCGCGGGAGTCCCCTTCACCGAGCAGGATCTGCGGTTCATGGAGGCCTTCGCCAACCTCGCCGCCTCGGCGCTCGAGCAGGCCCGGCTGGGAGAGCGGCTGGCCAGCGAGAATGTCTATCTGAAGCGGGAAGCCCACGACCGGCACAGCTACCAGAACCTGATCGGCCGCAACGTCAAGATGCAGGCGGTCTACGACCTGATGGAGCGCGTGGCGGCCTCGCACCTGCCGGTGCTCATCCAGGGCGAAAGCGGCACGGGCAAGGAGCTGGTCGCCCGCGCCCTGCATTACGCCAGCCCCCGGCGCCAGCGCAAGTTCCTTTCGGAAAACGTCGCGGCCATCCCCGACACACTGCTGGAAAGCGAAATGTTCGGCCACGTGCGCGGCGCCTTCACGGGCGCGGACCGCGACCGGCAGGGACTGTTCGAGCTGGCCGACGGCGGGACGCTCTTTCTCGATGAGATCGGCGACATGTCGCTGCCGATGCAGGCGAAGGTGCTGCGGGCGCTGCAGGAGGGCGAGGTCCGTCCGGTGGGAGGCAAGGAGTCCCGCAAGGTGAACGTGCGGATCATCTCGGCGTCGAACAAGGACCTGGACAAGATGCTCAAGGAGGGACGGTTCCGCGAGGACCTCTACTTCCGTCTCAACGTGGTACGGATCCCGCTGCCGCCCCTGCGCGATCGCAAGGAAGACATCCCGCTGCTGGTGGATCATTTCCTTGCCAGAGTCTCGCGCGAGAGCGGCGCGCCACCGCGGCGCATCGAAGTGGGCGCTCTGCAGCTCCTGCTGCGCTACTCATGGCCGGGCAACGTGCGCGAGCTGGAAAACGAGATTCAGCGTCTTGCCGTTTTGTCGCAGGGTGAGATCATCACGCAGCGCGACATAATTGGTAGCGGCGATCTGTACGACAAGATCACGAGCCTGGATCAGAAAGACACGTTCGCGCCTCTCGAGCAGATGGAGCGCCAGCAGATCGAAAAAGCGCTGGTCGAAGCCGCGGGCAACCGGGCGAAAGCGGCCGAGTTGCTGGGGATCAGCAGGGCTACGATCTTCAGGAAACTGCGCCACTACAACATCTCACACTGAGAACGGCGCGATTCAAATCCAAGTTGTTTAATTTCATTTAATTACATCGCTTCAAGCCCGGGGAGGGTCTCAACTCGAGACTGGGCTGCGACGCGGGCCTGCGACTCCACGGCACATTCCGCTCCGGTAAGGTCTTCTCCCTACAGCCACTTAGGTTAAATCCCTGTCACCGTCACCACTTTGGCACGTCCCCTGCTCAATGGAGGTTCGGAATCTGAGGTAGCAAGTCTCAACAAGGGGCAGGACGATGGAAATCAACAGCAGGACGTACCTGAGGGGGTGGACGATGAAAATCCGTAGATTTGCAGCAGTAATGGTCGTGGCGGCGCTGGCGATGCTGGCCGCGCAGCCGGTGATGGCTGGCGTGGGCGGTTGCAAGAAGGCCTGCATCTCGGCAAATCCGACCGTTTCCGTGCAGCGCAGCATGAACGTGCTGGAGATCCTGGGTGACGTGGTTTCGCCCCGGCTGGTCGGCTTCCTGAAGGCGGTCTTCAATCCGACCCCGAAGGAAGCTCCGATCACTCCGCTCGATCCGTTCACCGGCCTGCCCTGCCGCAAGGGCGTGGGCGGCTGCTAGCAGCCACTCGATTCAACTAGATCAAGGGCGCTCCCCGGAGCGCCCTTTTTCTTTCCGGAGGCGGCGAGCTTCCGTGCCGCTGCTATGCATCACGCCGACAGACGCTGAGCTTCCTGCAGGAAGGGCACTTCACCCAGCCGTCCGGCAATTAGCGCAGGCTCGCCTGCAGTTGTCGGGATTCTCGGCGTTCCTCCCCGGGTTGGGATAGACGGCCTGCTTGCCCGCCGGCCGGGCCTGCCTAGATTCCCCGCATGTCCTGCAGGCTCCTGCCGCTCCTTTCGCTGATCCTGGTCTCACCATCCCTGGCCCGTGCCGCCGCGGTGGGCACCACCCAGCCGACAGCATGGCCGGGCGGCGCCGCCGCCGCCGTGAGCATCACGATGGACGACGGCTACGCCAGCCAGTGGCGGCTGATGGCGCCCATGCTGGAGAAGCGCGGATTCCGCGGGACCTTCTTTCTTGTGACCGACTGGCTCGACGCGGAGGACCACTGGCCGCGATGGCAGGTCGTGGCCGGCCAGGGGCATGAGATCGGCTCGCACGGCGTCACCCACAAGCCCCTCTCGGTGCTCGGCACGGACGCGATCATGGAAGAGCTGAAGCGATCGCGCGAGCTCATCCAGAATGCACTGGGCCCCGAGCATGGCCAGTCGTTCGCGTTTCCGCTTTCGGCAGCCGACGAGAGCCTGGCGCGGCTGGCGGCCAACGCCGGCTACGGCGCGGCCCGCGTTGCAGGAGACACCATCAACCCGGAGGCGCCGCCCGAGATGCATCTGGTGCAGGCGTTCCATCCCAGCTCGGAAACCAGCGTCGCCGAGATGACAGGATGGGTGGACCAGGTGCTCGAATCGGGCGGCTGGCTCGTGATCGGCGTGCACGGAGTCATGGACCCCAGGCATCGCTACTCGGAAACCCAGGAAGGGTGGGAGCCGGTGCCGATGAAGCACTACGCCGCGCTGCTGAAGCGGATCTCCAGGGCCCGCAAGCACCTCTGGGTTGCGCCGTTTGGCGAGGTGAGCCGCTTCATCCGCCAGCGCGAGTCGGCATCCGCCAGCGTGGAAGAGGTCAGCAGCTCCAGAATCCGCGTGCGCCTGCGCGGAGACGACCGCGGTGGACCGGTCGCCCTGCACACCTCGGTTCCGCAGGCTTGGTCGAAGGTTCGTGTGGCGGTCGACGGCCAGGAGCCGTTCACCATCGCTGCGCGCCGGGACGCCGGATCCGCCGCGCCCCGCATCGTCCGCTACCAGGCCGTTCCCCCCGCACGCGTGGTTCTCTCCCCCGCCAGGCCACCGGCCCGATAGCCCCCGCTGCCCCCGCGGGGCTATAGTGCCCCACCGCATTCAACCTGGATCCTTCCCTCGCCGAGGTCATTCATGCCGTTCACAGGTCTGTCGATTCACAAGGATCTCCTCAAGGGGATCAAGGAGCTGGGCTTCACCAGGCCCACGCCGATCCAGGAGCAGGCGGTCCCGCCGGGTGTCGCGGGACGCGACATCATCGCAAGCGCGATGACCGGAAGCGGCAAGACGGCGGCGTTCCTGCTGCCCATCCTGCACCGGGTGATGGACAAGCCGCGCGGGGTCACGCGCGCTCTCATCCTGACGCCCACGCGCGAGCTGGCGACACAGATCCACGCCCACATGGAAGAGCTGGCGATCCACACGCCGGTAACCGGCGCCAGTGTGTTCGGCGGCGTGGGGATGGGACCCCAGGAGCACGCCTTCCGCAGTGGCGCCGATGTGATCGTGGCCACGCCGGGGCGCCTGCTGGATCACATGCGCCGCCCGTACGCCAAGCTGGCGGGCCTCGAGATCCTGGTGCTGGACGAGGCCGACCGGATGCTCGACATGGGCTTCCTGCCCGACATCAGGAGGATCCTGCGCAGCCTGCCACGCAAGCGCCAGACGCTGCTGTTTTCCGCCACGATGCCGCGTGAGATCCAGGGCCTGGCGCAGGAGATGCTCCACGAGCCGGTGACGATCGCCGTGGAGCGCAAGCTCGCCCCGGCGGCGGGGATCACCCACGCCCTGTATCCCGTCGCGCGCGCGGCCAAGCCGGCGCTGCTGCTGGAGCTTCTGCGGCAGAATGTCATCGCCGACGTGATCGTCTTCACCCGCACGAAGCACCGCGCCGACCGGCTGGCCGATTATCTGGAGCGGCACAAGATCGCCGCGGCGCGCATCCACGGCAATCGCAGCCAGTCCCAGCGCACGGCCGCCCTGGCGGGCTTCAAGGCAGGACGCCAGCGGGTGCTGGTGGCCACCGACATCGTCTCGCGGGGAATCGACGTCGAGTCGCTCGGGCATGTCGTGAACTTCGATGTCCCGGTGGATCCGCATGCCTACGTCCATCGCGTCGGCAGGACGGCCCGCGCCGAGGCGACCGGGACGGCCTTCACGCTGGTCAGCCCCGAGGAGGAGCCCGACGTGCGGGCCATCGAGGCTGCGCTTGGCCAGCGCATCGCGCGTGTCACGCTGCCGGGGTTCGACTACACCGCAAAGAGCGAGGGCCCGCTGTCGGCGCCCGATCGCGGCCGCAGGCAAAAGCAGCCCGGAAGCCGCCGGACATCCCAACGCGGCCCTGGCGGGGGGCCGCCATCACGACGCCATGGGGGCGGCGGGCGGGGCGGGGGCGGGCCTCACAGCAGATCGCGCGAGGAACGGATCCAGGCGATCCTCGACAAGCATGCCCCGGTGCGCGAGGCGGCCGGCAGGAGGCCGGCGTCGCGCTGGCGGCGCTGAGCCTGCATGCCGATCTACGTCGACGCGGATGCCTGTCCGGTGAAAGAGGAGATCTACCGGCTGGCGCGCCGCCGCGGCGTGAAGGTGCTCGTCGTCTCGCACGGGCCGCTGCACGTGCCGCCCCGCGTGGCGGGGGATGGCCGGGTGGAGGCGGTGCGCGTGGCGCGCGGCTTCGGCGCCGCCGACGACTGGATCGCGGAGCGCGCCGGCCGGGATGACATCGTGGTAACCGCCGACATCCCATTGGCCGCGCGCTGTCTTGCAAACGGCGCGCGGGTGCTCTCACCTACGGGCCAGCCCTTTGCCGAGGATTCGATCGGCGATGCGCTGGCCACGCGCGAGCTGATGGATCAGCTCCGCCAGTCCGGGCTTCCGGCGGGCGGGCCCGCCCCTTTCAGCGCCGCGGACCGATCCCGCTTTACCTCGCGGCTCGGTGAGATGATCGACTCGGTCATGCGGAAGGCTCCGTCCGGCCCGCCGCCGGACGGCCAAAGTCCACCGAGATGCTGAACCGGCGCATGCGCCGGTAGAGCTTCGGGCGATTCCAGCCGATGGTGCGCGCTGCCTTTGATTTGTCGCCGCGGCAGCGGATCAGGACCGACTCGATCATCGCCATCTCCTCGGGCTTGGTGGATCCCGCCGGCCAGGCCTCGCAGCGCTCAGACAGCGCAAAGTCGATCACCACGTCGGGCAGCGCCTCCACGCCGATCACCTCACCCTCCGCCATCACCATGGCGCGCTCGACCACGTTCTGCAGCTCGCGCACATTGCCCGGCCAGGGGTAGCGCGCAAGCATCTCCATGGCTTCGCGCGACATGCCGGTGCAGCGCGCGCCGCGCACCTTGCGCATGAAGTGGTCCACCAGCACCGGGATGTCCTCCCGGCGCTCGCGCAGCGGGGGCAGCCTGAGGCCCACCACGTTGAGCCGGTAGAACAGGTCGGCGCGGAACTCTCCCCGCTGTGCCATCCCCTGCACATCACGGTTGGTCGCCGCGATCACGCGCAGGTCGGTGCGGATCAGATCCCGGCCACCCAGGGGACGGAACTCCCCTTCCTGCAGCACGCGCAGCAGCTTGGCCTGGATGCGCAGGCTCATCTCGCCGATCTCATCGAGAAACAGAGTCCCGCCATCGGCCAGCAGCAGCAGCCCGCGCCGATCCCGGTCGGCTCCCGTGAAGGCCCCGCGCACGTGGCCGAACAACTCGCTTTCGATGAGCGACTCCGACAGCGCCGCGCAGTTTTCCCCCAGGAAGACCCGGCCCGCGCGCGGGGAGATCTGATGGATGGCGCGGGCCACCAGCTCCTTGCCGGTGCCGCTTTCCCCTTCGATGAGCACGTTGCTGTGGCTGGCCGCGAGCTTCTTGATCAGCTTGATGACAACGCCGATGGCCCGGCTCTGGCCCACGATGCCCGGGCTGTCCGGTTCCGCCTCATAGGTCATGACACCTCCCGCAGGTGTGACAGCAGGGGTGTGCTGCCGCAAGGTACATGCCCGGAATCGGGCGACTGGCGGGCGATTCACAGCAGCAGCTCAGCCTGCCAACCTGCGGCGGTCAACAGGGTTCTGCAGGCAGCCAGAATCCCGCGACAGTCAGAACAGCGTTACACGGGCTGTAACGGCGTCCTGTCAGGACCAGTAGCCGCCGACGACTCGCCGGCAGCGGGCTCGCTGCCAACCAACCAGAGCACACCTGTTCCTCAGCAAGTGATAGCGCTGTTCACCTTCAAGCCGCCAGAGGATCCGGCTGGCGGTTCGACGGAGCGTGCCGAGCTGCGCCCGCCACCTGAACCGATGGACAGCAGCAGGCGGAGGTGCACGCTTCTGGTATGATGCCGCGATTCCTCATCATCGATCAGGTCATTCCCGGAGGGAGAAGGCATGCAGTGCATCATGAGGCGCGCCGCGGTGGTAGCGGCCATCCTGTTCGCGATCCAGACGCCGGCAGCGGCGGGGTGGAAGGTGACAAACCTGGGCAAGAGCATCCAATACAGCAGCCTTGCCGTAGACGCGGATGGCCATCCGCACATCAGCTATCTTGCCGGCTCGAGCCCCAGTACCTTCATGCTGCGCTACGTTCACTTCAACGGCAAGACGTGGCGCCGGCAGACGGTCGACACTGGCGGCGTCGGCATCTACAGCGCCATCGCCGTGGACTCACAGGGGCATCCTCACATCGCCTACTCGGGCCTCGACTCGTCGTCGATGCTGAAGTATGCGGCGTTTGATGGCACGAGCTGGACGATAACCACGGTGGACACGGGCGGCTACTCGCCCGATATCGTCATGGACCCCAACGGCCATCCGCACATCAGCTACGCTCTCAGCACCATCGGCGGCAACGTCCCGCTGCGCTACGCGCATCATGACGGCAGCAACTGGGTCATCGAAGCAGTTTCCAGCACCATGCTTTCTTTCGGGGGCAGCTCCATCGCGCTGACAGGCGCCGGGGCGGCCTGGATCAGTTTTTGCGACCAGAGCTCCAACCTGTACGTGGCCAGCAATGCGTCCGGATCCTGGGTCGTCGGCTTCCTGGACACCGGGCTTCATCCGTCGCTGGCGCTCGACAACGCGGACAGACCACGCATCTTCTATGCTTCCGTCGCCGCGACGAAGTACGCGGCCTGGAGCGGAACGATGTGGTCCTTCACGACACTGCCGGACGGCGCTGCCACCAGCCTCGCCCTCGATGGCAGTGGCCGGCCGCACGTCTCCTTCGGGGCCATCGTGGGCAACGACCTCGAGTGGACGTACAGCATGGACCCTGGCTCAGGGTTTGTGGGGGTTGCCCTCCCGGGGCCCGGAATCTTCCACCGGAACACCTCGATCGCGCTGGACGCGCTGGGTCTTCCCCACATCACGGCCAACACCACCAACGGCACCCTGCGCTACGCTCAGCTGCGGCTTGCGGACATCGGCGGCGCCTTCCAGAATGTCAGCCGGACGCCCCTCGTGAGCGGTGACAGACTGACAGCCAGGCTGGAGGTGTTCAATCTCGGCAACCTCAACACGCGCCCCGTGTCCGTGCAGTTCTACCTGTCGGATAACGGCGTGTTCGATGCCGGCGACCTGCCCCTCGGCCCGCCCCGGAATGTCGGCGCCATAGCTCCGGGAAAGGACAAGCTCGTCAACTTCAGCCACACCTTCGCAGGGACAGTGCCCGGCACGCACCTGTTCGCGGTGCTGGACTCGGCTGAGAAGAACGTGGAGACCAGCGAGGTGAACAACACCGTCTCCGGGATTATTCCCTGAGACGGGATGGCCCGGGCTGGCGATTCAGCGCAATCCCGGCGGCGCGTCGAGGCGCTCCTTGAGGGCCTCTGTCATCAAAGGTCGATGGCGATCATGGGAGCGAGGTAGCACCAGGGGGGCCTGAAACAGCGATAGAGGCATTCATGCAGGCCATCGGTCCCCCTCACCCAGCGGATCATGGCGCCGCAAGCATGGAGGAGGCGCCGGCATCATGCCGACCGGGAAACAGCCCGAACCCGGAGAACCCGAGCGCTCCGGCACTGCAGACGCTGATACTGTCGCGCCGCGCAACAAGACAGGCCTGGCGCTTGGGATCCTCGCGGCCGCCGCGATTGTCCTCCTGCTCGTGCACATGGCGATGGGCGGGCTCGTCGCGCTCGCTTCGAGCCTGGCGTTCCATTGGCTTGGTCTGGAGCGCGCGGTCTTCTGGGGCATCCTCGCGGGCCTGCTCAACTCGATTCCGTACTTTGGTCCCATGATCGTCATGGGAGGAGTGGCTGCGCTCGGCTATCTACAGTTCGGCACCCTCGACAAGGCCCTCAAGGCCGCCGCCATCTCGCTGGCGATCACGAGCCTCGAGGGTTTCCTCCTGACACCCTATCTCCTCGGAAAATCACTGAGAATGAACGCCATGGCAGTCTTCGTGGGACTGCTGTTCTGGGGATGGCTCTGGGGGATCTGGGGCGTTCTTCTCGCGGTCCCGATGATGGTGGTCCTCAAGTCGATCTGCGACCACATCGAGGGACTCCGGGGGATAGGCGAGCTGCTCGGCGAGTGAGCCCGCCGATCCGTGGCCCCCTGGCCGAGCTTATCTGGTCGCTTCCAGGAATGCCTCGATTTTTTCCTCGAGACGATCGGCCCGCTGGCGGGATGCGTCCGAGGCGAGACGCGGCTTGACCTCCCGGAGCTGGCTTTCCACGCGGCGGACTTTGGCGATCGCCGCTTCGATGTCCGCCGTGGTGTCGAGGCCCGACGCCCCGGTTGAACGGGTCGCCTGCATCATGGACTGGTTCGCGTAGGCAAACTGGGCCTCCAGATTTGCCAGATCCCGTTCGTCCGCCCCTGCGACGGGCGCATTCAGGAAGTAGGTGTATCCGAAGATTCCGCCGGCAAGCACCACGGCAAGCATGAGCACTTTCTTCATATTGGGTCCTCCTGGGGGATCAACTGGGGGACCAAGATGATGCGCTGTCCCACGCCGGGCAAGTCCTGGGAGGCTCAGGGAAATGGCCTGAGTTTCCTGAGCTTGTCGCGCGCGGGCGAATAGGCGGTGTCTGCCTGCAGCGCCGCTTCGTAGGCCCTGACGGCGGCCTGGGTCTCGTTGACGGCGGCAAAGTAGTCACCAAGGCCCTCATGAGCCCGGGGGCTGTCCGGCCGGCAGCGCACGGCGTAGTCGAAGTAGCGTCTGGCGCGCTCGGGCTGTCGCCCCTTCAATGCCAGGCGGCCCGCTGCGAGAAACGAATTCAACTTGAAGATGCCAGCGCGCATCGACTCGTCATAGTCGGCAAATGCGGCTTCAACTTCATCGAGCGCGCTGCGCACATCGGCTCGCACCACGTAGAATTCCTGCTGGCCCATGTCGATCCCTTGCTGGGCCAGCCGGAGCGCTTCGCGCTTGTCGCCACCCGCGATCCATGGTTCCTGAAGCCTCGTGTAGGCAAGGTAGTAGCGATAGGGCACGGGCTTCGGATCCAGCTCGAATGCTCTCCTGTAGGCATCACGCGTCTTTCCGTGCAATTCCCATCGATCGAGGCCGCCCGAGGCGTTCCGCAGGCGTGCGTAGAAGATCATCGCCTGCTGGAAGTGATGCAGATGTTGATTCGGGTTCATGGAAAGCGCCTTGCCGATCAAGACCTCTGCCTCGTCAAGTCTTCCGTCCCTTCTTTCGAGCTGGGAAAGCAGGTTCAGTGCGCCGTCAGATGGCGCCGCCACCTCGACCGCGCGTTGGAGGTCAGCCCTGGCGCCCGCGTTGTCCTGGGCGCTGAGGCGCGCGACATATGGCCTGAGGTCCGGCCAGGTCTCGACGTAGACAGACGGTGCGATCTGCTCGGGCTGCTCCACGTATGTGATGCCCGGTACGGCCGCCTCACGGGCGTGCAGTGCTGCGATCCGCGCGCAGGCCAGCAGCAGCGCCGCCGTGAGAGCAACGCGGCCAACCGTGCGAAGCGGTCTTGAACGATCGAGCAGCATTGTGGTGCACTACGGCCCAGCGCTGAATTGGTTCCGGCCCTCCTGCGAATCCAGGCCGCACTTCTTCAGCGGACTGCTTCCGAACAGCGGCCGTGTGCATAATCCTGACGTGAAGCCCTGGCTGGTCTACATCCTGGAATGCGGCGACGGGACCCTCTACACGGGCATAACGACTGATCTGCAGCGCCGCCTCCGAGCCCATGCGCGGGGCAAGGCCTCGAAGTATGTACGAGCGCGCCTCCCGATCAGGGTGGTCTACCAGGAGAAGCATGAAACGCGGTCGTGCGCGTTGCGGCGTGAATCTCAGATCAAGGGCCTGACACGCCGGGAGAAGCTCGGGTTGGCAGGGTGCTGAAGCTGGTGCAGCGCGGGCCATCGGCACGGACGTGGGTTGATCAAGGTGCTGGTCATGATGCGCTGAGCCCGAACCCTGATCAACCCGGTTGGAGTTGAGGCCGTGGCCTCGCGGCTGCGATTGCCCCGCATGACAGGCATCTGCGCGGTCTCGCTACGGGACCTGGTGAGAAAAGCGGGCTAGTGCACTGTAACGTAAGTCATATTAATATCGCGGCCATGTACTCTTCCCTCAGAGGAGTTCCATGGCCAACCACTCGCGACCTTTTGTCCTGTCTGGGGCCGATCGCCAGCAGATCGAACGACTGCAACGATCGCCCACGACTGC
>Ga0187894_10004578_pt1 | contig 14722 bp, 12 predicted proteins | sample GBC1701081metaG_FD_136650 | JGI IMG/M metagenome (GOLD analysis project Ga0187894, IMG submission 136650) | White microbial mat communities from a lava cave in the Kipuka Kanohina Cave System on the Island of Hawaii, USA - GBC170108-1 metaG ...
AGCTCAAGCTCGAAATTGTGTGAGCAGAGCCTCCAGCTGCCCGCTGCTGCTGAAAGTCCCCCTGTTAACCTCTCCGGTGGTGTGAAAATTCAGGTTAGCGCTACAGAGTGCATCTCCCTTGCCGACCAGGCAAGGCTGCTCTTTCACATCGAGGAGACGCGCATGCACACCATGACCAGGACGATTCGGTTGAAGGCTCTTGCGAAGGCTGCTCCGCTCCTGGGAGCGTTGTGGCTTGCAGCGGCTGGCTGCTCGGTGCCCTCGGAGGACCTGGCGACGCGACGAGCCAGCCTGCTTCAGTATCCCGGTTGCACGGAGCTCGGGGCGACGTTGACGGACCACGCGTGCTTCCACGCGAACTTCGGTCCGTTCGTGACCGTGGCGGCCAGCGCGGTGCGCGACTTCGGAGCGGCCACGCCGAACGTCAACTCGGTCCACACGCACTACACGGTGACCCTTCCCGGAGCGCCCGGGGTGAACGAGGGCACGGTCAAGTACCGGCCCGCACGGACGGGGAACTGAGCGATCCTTCTGAGCCAGAACGTCCCAATCCAGGTGCTGACGGGCAGCACCGGATCCACGCAGGTGCCGATCGAGCTGCAGCACGCCGTCGTGGGATGTCCGCAGTTGCCCAAGGTCGTGGTGGTCGATCTGGTCGCGAACGCGACGTATCGGCTGGTGCTGGGTCCGAATCCGAGTGAGACGTCTGTGGCGGTCGTGATGGAGAAGCTTTCGGACTTCGAGACGGCGTACTACCTCGACAGCGACGGGGACTCGTTTGGCGATCCCTCGGACTCGCTGCTGACCGCGTGCACGGCGCCTGCCGGGCGTGTAGCGAACGACACCGACTGTGACGACGCGGTCGCTGCGGTCAACCCCGGGGCGAGCGAGATCTGCGACAGCCTGGACAACAACTGTGATGGGAGCACGGACGAGGACTACGTGCCTGCGGCGACGAGCTGCGGCGTGGGCGCATGCGCGGGTACCGGTACGACGACGTGCGTGGCCGGTGCGGTGGTGGACAGCTGCGTGGCGGGGACGCCTGCGGCGAGCGACGCGACCTGCAACGGGATTGATGAGGACTGCAGCGGGACTGCGGATGAGGACTACGTGTCCACGGCGACGAGCTGCGGCGTGGGCGCATGCGCGGGTACCGGCACGACGACGTGCGTGGCCGGTGCGGTGGTCGACAGCTGCGTCGCAGGGACGCCTGCGGCGAGCGACGCGACCTGCAACGGGATCGACGAGGACTGCAGCGGGGCAGCGGACGAGGACTACGCGTCCGCGGCGACGAGCTGCGGGATGGGCGCGTGCGCGGCGACCGGCGCGCTGACCTGCGTGGCCGGCGCGGTGGTGGACAGCTGCGTGGCGGGTACGCCCGTGGCGGAGGTGTGCGACGGGGCGGACAACGACTGCGACGGGCAGGTCGACGAGGCTGGAGCGGGCGGAGAGCAGACGTACTACGCAGATGCAGACGGCGACGGGTACGGCAATGCGGCGGTGGCGGTGGTGGCGTGCACGGAGCCTGCCGGGTACATCGCCGACGGGACGGATTGTGACGACGCGCAGGCGGCGGTGAACCCCGGGACGGAGGAGATCTGCGACGGGCTGGACAACAACTGCGACGGGACGGCGGACAACCTGCCGGATCCGGTGGACGAGGTGGTGGAGCACGCCTGCCTGCACGCGCAGTACGGACCGTTTGTCGGCGTCACGGCGGTGGCGGTCGGAGCGGGGCCCGGGCCGGACGTGAGCGAGGAGCACCGGGCGTTCACGGTGGCGTTGCCGGGAACGGGCGGGTCGCACGAGGGCGAGGCGACGTTCGAGGCGGACGAGGAAAACGACTTCGCGTTCATGGTGTCGCCGGACATGCCGGTGCGGGTGCTGGACGGGACGGGGGCTGAGATGGCGGTGGAGGTGGACCAGGCGACGCAGGGCTGCTCCGCGCTGGCGCGGGTGCGGGTGCTGGAGCTGGGGGTGGGGAGCTACCGTGTGGTGTTCGGGCCGACGGAGTCGGCGACTGCGCTGCTGGTGATCGAGGAGATGAGCCACCGCCACGAGGGCGAGGAAGGGGAGGAAGGCGAGCACGGACAGGACTTCCACCGGGACGCGGACGGGGACGGCTACGGGAACCCGGAGGAGCACGTGCTGGCGTGCACGGCGCCAGCCGGCTACGTGGAGGACGAGAGCGACTGCGATGACGGCAACGCAGCGGTGCACCCGGGTCTGAGCGATGGCTGCGACGCTGTCGACAACGACTGCGACGGCACCGTCGATGAGGACGCGACGCTCTCGCAGTTCTATCCGGACGCCGATAACGACGGCTTCGGGGCGGCGCCGACCCCGGTGCCGGCGTGTGTCGCGCCTCCAGGTCACGTGGCCAACGCGGCGGACTGCAATGACGCCGACGCGACGGTGAGCCCGGCCGCCACGGAGATCTGCGACACGCAGGACAACGACTGCGACGGCCAGACCGACGAGCCGGGCGCGAGCGGCGAGCAGACATCCCATCCCGATGTCGATGGTGACGGGCACGGCGCTCCGGGGGGCGGGGTGGTGGCATGCACGGCGCCGGCCGGGCGCGTGCTGACCTCGGACGACTGCAACGACGCGAGCGCGGCGGTGCATCCGGGTGCCCAGGAGATCTGTGACGGAATCGACAACGACTGCAACGGGGTCACGGACTCGGTCAACGGTGCGTCGGTGTGTCACTGCACCCCGGTGGTCTTGGACGCGAGCAAGTCGTACCAGCCATCGGTCTGGACGGACGGTCAGCAGACCTTCACAGCGCCGCGGCAGATCCGGATGCCATCGGCCATCGAAGTGGTGTCGGGGAACGCCGGGAACCACAAGGCGTTCCTGTGGATCCGCGATGTGCTGACCGGGGTTACGGCGAAGTGCACCTACCAGGGCGGATCCAGCCAGGCCCACCCGAACAGTGAGGCCCAGCGCGCGCTGGGACTGCGGTACCTGTTCAAGAGCTGCGACAGCGGCGCTCGGGCTGGCGACGTGATGGAGATCGACTACGCGCGGCTGCGAGTTGACAACGGCTCGTCGCAGTACGGGACGACCCGGATCCGGGCGACGCTGGCCGGGACCTTCTACCGGGACGCGGACGGCGACGGCTACGGCTACGGGAACCCGAGCGACTCGGTGCAGTCGTGCGTGCAGCCTGCGGGGTACGTATCGGACAGCCGGGACTGCAACGACACGACGGCGGAGGTGCGGCCCGGGGCGGCGGAGATCTGCGACGGGCTCGACAACGACTGCGACGGACAGGTGGACGCCATCTGCGGGGGCTCGGTTTGCGACTGCTCGCTGGTGACGGTGGAGGCGACGCGGTCCTACAACCCAACTGTGCAGACCGACGGACTGCAGTCGCTTTCGCCGCCGCGCCACGTGGCGGTGCCGGGTGAGCTGACGGTGGTCCAGGGGAACGCAGGGAACAAGCTGAGCTACCTGTGGCTGCGCGACGCAAACACCGGTACCAATCGGAAGTGCACGTACCAGGGCGGCTCTAGCCAGGCGAACCCGAGCACCGAGGCTGAGCGGATCAAGGGGCTCAAGTACCTGTTCAAGAGATGCACGGGCGGACTGACGGTCGGAGCGGCGACAGTGATCAACCAGCTGCAGCTCCAGGTGGCCGGTGGGGCTTCGTCTTACGGCACCACGCGAGTCCGGGCCGAGCTGCCCAACCCGAGCTGCAACTAGCAACCCCGAAGGCAGAGTCCGACGCCCGCGAGTCACTGGCTCGCGGGCGTCTCTTTGCAGATGCAGAACCACATGCGGCTCATCCTGGCGACTCTGACGTTGGCGCCCGCGCTGGCGCCGGCATCGGCGCTTGCCCAGTTGCCGCCCGGGTGCTCGGAGCTCGGGCTGGCGCTCACCGAGCACACCTGCTTCCACGTCCGGTTCGGACCGTTCGAGACCGTCACCGCCACACCGGGCCGATCAGCAATCGCCGCGACCGCGAACATCGATCGCGTACACACCCACTACCGCGTGACCATTCCAGGCGGCGAAGGGGTCGTGACCTACGCCCCGGCCCGGACGGGGAGCTGGGCGGTCTTCAACGATCCTGATGTGCAGCTCGAGCTGCGGGACGCGGCGGGAACCCTTGTGCCCGCCGGACTCAGCCACGCGATCACCTCATGCCCGTTCCTGCCTCGGCTGCGGGTATTCGAGCTCAATGCGGGCGTCCGCTATCGCGTGGTCCTAGGACCTACACCGTCCACCGAAGTCGTCATCCTGTTCGAGAAGGTGGACGACTTCGACACCGTGACCGCCAGGGACGCCGACGGCGACGGCTTCGGCGATCCTGCCACCTTCGTGGTGACCCCCTGCACTCCGCCGGCGGGGTGGGTGAGCAACGACGGCGACTGCGATGACTCGGACCCGAAGATTCACCCGGGAGCGCTCGAGACCTGCGACGGTGACGACGACAACTGCGATGGCGTAGTCGACGACGTGGGCAAGCTGTGCTCGGTTGGGCACGGCGTATGTGAGGAGCGCGGGACCTCAACGTGTCCGGCTCCCGGTGCTTCCGCGCTCTGCTCGGGTGTTGCGAGACCTGCGAGTGGACCCGAAGCTTGCAACGGCCTCGACGACGACTGCGACGGCACGGTTGACGAGGGTGGTGACGCCCTGTGCGCCGGCATGAAGGATCATCCCCGCTGCGTGTCCAGCGGAACCGCGCGCTTCTGCGGCTGCGAGAAGGACTCTGACTGTGGCGCACCCGAGAGCTCGCGGCTGTGCCAGCTCGACGGCACCACGCAACGCTGTATCGACGGATGCGTCAACGGGTTCGGCCGCAACTCTTGTCCCATGGGCCTGTTCTGCTCGTCTCGGAATCCGGCCAGGCCGGGGACCTGCTCGGACAGCTGCGGGTCCAACGCCGACTGTGAAGAGCTGGATGCCCGTCGGCCCCTGTGCGTTGGGGTCGCCAGCGGGCGCCGAGTGTGTCGCGAATGCTCGCCGGCCGACACCTCGCGATGCAGCCGCGCCGGCGCCGGCGCCGGGTGCATGCTCGACGGGAGCTGCGGGTGCCTCGACGACAGTCACTGCGAGGGTCGTTGTGACCTCAGCCGACAGCGCTGCGTGGCCGGGTCGGACGGGGGCGTCGATGGCGGCGCCGACGATGCGGCCGAGCGGCCAGGTCTCGTGGAGCCGTCGCACGACCTCGACACCCCTGCGCTCGGTGAACGAGGGTGCGCCTGCGCTCTTGCAAGCCGATCGAGCCCGCCGGTTGGCGGCGCCGGGTTGTCGCTGCTCATGCTGGCCGGCTTGACCATCGTTCGGCGGGGTCGTAGGGCCAACCTCCGCTGGCCGTTGCTGGCCGGCGCCGCGTTGGCGGCGACGCTGGTGCCGGCCTGCGGGAGGGAGGCGCTGGACGACTTGACGGGTTCGTCGGGGCCCGTCCCTGGGATCGACGCGGGTCAGGCCGCGGATCGAGACGGCGACGCCGTCTGCGCCGCGATCCTGGGCACCCGCCTCGTCAGGCATTCCTGTCAGCACACCGAGCGCGGTCCCTACCAAGAGGTCGTGGCGAGCGCGGGCGGCACCGAGGTGCCCCCCGAGGTCAGCGCCAGCCACCGTCCGTACTTGGTCCGGTTCCGCACCGCCAACCCGGGCTCGGTGCGCTACCGCCCTTCGCGCAGCGGCACTCACGTAATCTTTCTGGGGCCCGCGGCGCGCCTTGAAATGCAGGAGGAGGCGACTGGCGCCACGGTGCGCCAGGTACACCAGGAGCGGGTCGATCTGTGCGGCACACTCTCACAGGGAACCGTGGTGAACCTGGAAACCGGCCGTCGCTACCGCATGACCCTGGATCCCGGCGCGGAGACATCATTGCGGATGTTCCTGGAACACGCGGACACCTTCGGGGCGGATGCCTGGGTGCCTGGTTGCGGCCCGGGCTGAAGTGGACCGCCTCGACCCTGTGATCGGGCGTGCCACCACGCCGACACCCTGACGTCAGGATCAGGGTCGGGTCAACCCGTCGTGTTTGCAATCTGATTACATTAGTTAGCTCATGGTGTTATGAAGGCGCTCTGATGTCGGTGAAGCTCCAACACCAACGGTCGGTCACACACAGGGTATTTCGACCATGACCGAACTGTCGATGCTCGCCCTCGGACTAGGACTGGGATTGCGCCACGCCGTCGATCCCGATCACCTGGCGGTCATCACCAGCCTCTTGCAACGCGAGCGGGAACCCGGGCAGGCGCTGCGCATTGCTGCACTGTGGGGTGCTGGTCACACGGCGGCCTTCCTGGCGGTCGGTCTCACCGTCGTGCTCGTCGGGGCGCGGGTCCCGGCGGCGTTCGAGACGGCAACGGACCTGCTGGTTGGGGGCATGCTGATCGGCTTCGGGGCGCTCAACCTTCGCAGCAGCCTGGGATCGGATGCCAGAACGGGACACGCTCATCCGCGCCGGTCGGGCGCGGGTGGGCCGCTCGCGATCGGCACCGTCCATGGCCTGGCGGGCTCCGCGGGTGTGGCGTTGCTGGCGACCACGACGATAGGAGCGCGATCGACTGCGGTCGCCTATCTCGCGCTCTTCGGCATGGGAACCGTCTTCGGAATGATGGCGCTCACCGCGTTGCTGTCCCGCCCGCTGGGATGGACGGTGCGCCGCGGCCGTTCCTGGGGGCGGCGGGTGGGCGTCACGGCGGCGACGCTCAGCGTGGGACTGGGCATCCGCTTCGTCGTCAAGGCGGTATTTCGATGATGCGTCCCCGGATGCGCCCGCGCGAAGCGATCCTACGTGACGACACGATCCGGCTATTCGGCCCCGAGCCCCGGCCCGGCGACCGCCTCTCGTTGCGGGCGTTCTCGATCCCGGCCGCTCGCAACACCACGCTGCCTCTGACTCCCGGGTCGCTCGCGACCGGCCTGGTGCTGCTGTCGACCTTGCCCAACATCGAACGTCACTCGTGCGCCACGCAGATCGCAGGCGTCGATCGGGCGCTGAGGACGCGCCTGCACGGCGCCCGGTCTGCCACGTCTCGTCGGACGAGCAGCGTCACTGGCGTGTTCCTCGCAGCGGAGATCCCCTACGACCAGATGGCCGTGCCCGACATCAGCGCGTTCATCGCGCGGGTCGAGCGCCGGCGCACGCGGCGCATGCGGTGATTGCAACTCAGTTGCGTCCGCGCTACGCTCGTCCCCGCATGTCACCCGCCCGAGGTTCCAAGCCCCCGTCGCCGTCCGACTTCAGGGACCGGATCCGGAAGGTCGGCCTCCGGAGCACCGGATCGCGCGTCGCCGTTCTTCGCGTGATGGAGAACGCGGCTGCTCCCATGACTCACCAGGAGGTCTCCGCGAAGCTCGAAGGCGAGATCTTCGATCACGCCACGATCTACCGGAACCTGACCGACCTGACCGAGGCGGGAATCCTGGAGCGCACGGACCTTGGGGACCACGCGTGGCGTTTCGAGCTGCGCCGGGGCGACGTGGACCACAAGGGGCAGCACCCCCACTTCGTCTGCATCGACTGCGGGGACGTCTCCTGCCTCCCCGACAACGCGGTGAGCGTGAAGGCGATGCCAAAGGCTCCCCGCGCCCTCAAGCGCCGCGGCGTGGTCATCCAGGTCCAAGGTCGCTGTGATCGCTGCGACCGCGTCGCGGCGGCCGCTGGGTAGGTTCGCGAGCAGACCGCGGCCAATTCGAGAGTCACGCAGGCCCCCAGCACTGCGTGGGGTCCAGGTCGACGCAGCCGTCGAGGTCCGTCGCGAAGGCGTCCCAGTCCATGTCGCGTCCGATGATCACGAGGTGGGAACGGACGCCTTGGGGCTTCCTGCGCGGCTCTACCTCGATCTCTCTCGAGCGGGGCACCCACTGCAGCTTCTGAAAGCCCCAGGCGCCGGCAAGCCGAACGAACCCTTTGACCCGCGCGAGCTTGTGCTCGTGCCTGGCGAAGAGGCGCGTGAGGCGGTCGATGTGAACTGGTCCCAGCAGCTTCGCACTGACGGTCTCGTAGTCCGCAACGGAGGGAGGGGCCACATTCTCGTCTGCGTCGCTTGCGGTCGCCTCGAAGGGTGCGCGGTTGGCCGAGAGGATCTCGAGCGGATCGACGTCCGCGAACGTCGCGTGAAAGATGCGCGCCGCCGGGTTGCGGGCGCGTATCCGCGCCTCCCCCGCGCCGACAGCCTGGTCGGGCACGCCGTCCACCTTGTTGAGAATCACGGTGTCCGCCCCCGAGATCTCCACGGTGGGATCGTGATCGTCGCCACGGGGCAACGCGAAGCGCCTCGCGTCGACCACTGCGATCACGGACGCGAGCTGACCGCGCCGAGCGCCCGCGCGGAGCGCGCGGGAAATGACCTCCGCGACCTGCCCCACCGGCACAAGCTCCGTCGTCTCCACGAAGACGGGTCCCTCACTGGAGTGGAGGAGTGACTTGATCTCCTCCTCGAGCTCCTGCGATTGGTCGCAGCACACGCAGCGGTGGAGAATGGCCCTCACCTCGAAGGCGCGGTCGGCCGCGTGATCGTGGAGGAGCGCGCCGTCGACGCTGATCTCGCTTAGCTCGTTCATCAGCACGGCGGGCTTGCCCCCCGACTGAACGACGTGCCGGAGGAGGCGTCCCAGCAGTGTGGTCTTGCCGCTGCCAAGGAAGCCCCCGATGACGTAGATGGGGATTGCAGTCTCGGAAGCGTTGGGAATCCGTACCCGCCCGGGCGCCGTGAGGGTCAGGAGGGGAATCGTCTTCTTGTTCGTGGTCTTCAAGACTGTACCTTTCGTCCGTGGATCCAGGCGCGTCAAAGGCCTCGACCCGCGCCTCCGGGCGGACATCGCGAGACACGAAGTTGTCGCGACCCGCCCGAACGTGCGGAATGAGTGCAACGGCCGGTCGGGCCGCCTACTGGACGGTGACCGGGAACGAGACCTGCACGTCGGTGTTGCCGCCGATGGCCGGGAAGCCGCCATCGCGGACCATCATCGCCAGGCCTGCGACCTTCACGGCCTTGTCGTTGAGGGGCGGCAGGTGACGCAGGGTCACCGTCAGCGTGCCGGTGCCCTTGGCCGCGGTCACGCTGTTCGTGAGGCCGAGCGGAAGACCCTTTGCGTCCATGTCACCGTAGGCCTGCGTCAGGGGCGCGCCGGTCTGGTTGCTGGCCGGTCCGTTCACGGCCGTGCCGGTGAAGAAGAGCTGGTGCTGATCGGACTCGTTCATGACCTCCACCGTGATGTCCTCGGCGGGTGTCTCGAGCCGGTCCTCGAACTTCACGGTCAGGTTGAAGGTCCCGGCCGACAGGGTGATGGGATCGATGGTGGGCGCACCGCCGCCGTCGCCGTCGGGATCGTTCACCATGGCGACGAAGGGCGTGCCACCGCCCGACGGCGTGAACGTCAGGATCACGGTCGTGAACACCTCGTTTTCGTTTTCGCTCTCTCCGGAGTCGTCGCACGCGGCGGCGGCGATCGCCAGGCTCAGGCAGGTGCACAGCAGGGTTGTCAGGGATGGGCGCATGTTGGTCTTCCTTTCAGTTCAGTTGGGTTTCGGTCGGGACGTTCCGTACTGGAGAGTGAGCCGCGCCATCAGCTGGCGGCCGGGCTGGTCGACGAAGTAGCGGAGCAGGCTGGTGTACTCGCGGTAGCGGACGTCGAAGACGTTCGTCATCTGCACCCCGAGCCCGAGCCGTTCGCCGCCCACCGTCATCTGCGCCCCGAGCTCGGCGTCAGCCAGCAGGTAGGCGCCGGGCGGCGGGGCGAGATCGGCGGCGAGGTCGAACCGGGTCTGGCGGGCGACGTAGGTCCCCGACACCGACGCGAGGAGCTTCTCGAAGCCGAGCAGCCCGCTGCGCGTGACCGTCGCCGAGCCGCGCAGCCGATCCGGTGGGACGAACACGATGTACGACCCGTCGCCGGCGTTCCGGGCGCGCACGACAGAGGCCTGTCCCCCGAGCTCGAGCCAGGGCGCCGGACTGACCGAGATCTGGCCATCGGTGCCGTAGAAGACCGCGTCGATCGGTCGCGTGACGAAGCGGGGGAAGGCGCCGCGGATGAGCACGTCGAAGATCGGCCGTCCGTCCGCGCCGATTGCCGGCGCGAAGGAGATGTAGTCGTCGATGTGGCTGGCGTGGGCGGACACCTCGCCCGAGACGCGGGCCCCGGAATAGGAGGTGGTGGCGGACGCCGAGTAGCTCGTCTCGGCGCCGAGATCGGGCTTGCCGAGACCCAGCACGGGGAACGTCGGGGACGTGCCGTTCAGATACTGCTCGTCGGGGTTGGGCGGTCGTGAGGCGGTCGACAGGTCCACCTTGGCCGACCAGCCGGTGCCGAAGCGGCGCAGCGCCCCCAGCGAGGCCGAGACCGTCTGATGCAGCGAACCGCACCGGAAGTGCGAGGCCTGCGAGTCGGAGCCACCGCACGCGTTCGCAGGAAGCTGTCCGCTGCGGACCAGCCGCTGGAACTCCTGGCGCGCGATCGACGCCGTGCGCGCCAGGACGTCGTACCGCAGCCCGGCCTCGAGCTCGTAGCTGTCGCCGATCAGGCGCTCGCTGACGAAGCTCCCGCCGGCGCCGGCCTGGTAGCTCGGGACCAGTGGCAGGCCCGAGTAGATCTGCGTCTGCGCCATGCCCACGACGCCGGCCGAGCCGACCAGGTGGACGTGCTCGCTGAAGTGGACGGGACGGTGCTCGAACACCGCGTCGAGATCGTGGGTCAGCAGGCGGAACGCGAACTGCGGCCCCTGGGTGGCCTGCCGGACGACGTCGAACTCCCGCCGGTGGTCGAACTGGAACGCGTAGGTGGCCCGGACGGTGCCGGCGCTCCCAGCCGTCCACCGTCCCCGCGCGAGGGCGAGATCGTGGGTCGTGGCCTGGTAAGGCCGCCCGATCTCGAGTCTGGACCTGAAGAGCTCCGCGCCGAGCGGCCTGCCGCGCTGGACCTGCGCGAGGAAGTCGTCGGCCGACTCCACGTGGTAGCAGCTGCACACGCCGAGCTGTGCCTGATGGTGGCGCAGCGACAGCTGGTACGTGTGGCGCCCCGCGCGGTAGGCGGCACCCGCGCCCGCGCTCCACTCCCCGGTGCCCGTGTTGTCCAGCGGATAGTCCGGCGTCGACGGCGACGCCCCCCGCTGGAAGCTGCCGTCCAGGTGCCAGGAGAGCTGCGGCGTGGCCGGGCTGACCCACTGCGCGCGACTCGCCAGGCTGCCCCCGAGGCCGTTCGCAAACCCGACCAGGTGCGTCTGACCTGCGAACCCCGGATTCGAGAGCGGCTCCGGAGACTCGACGAGGACCACGCCGCCGATCGCGTCGGAGCCGTGGCGCACGCCCGAGGCGCCGCGCACGACGGTGAGTCGATCCGCCATGAAGGGATCGATCTCGGGCGCGTGGTCGAGCCCCCAGTCCTGCGACCGGTGGCGGACCCCGTCGACCAGCATCGGCAGGCGTCGCCCGAACTGCCCGCGCACGATGGGCTTGGCCGCGCCGCTGCCCGAGCGGAGCTGGCTCACCCCCGGCAGGGCGGCCAGCGTCTCGGCCAGCGGCTGCCCGCGCCTCCGCTCGAGCGCTTCGCCCGAGATGGTCGCCGTCGATCGCATGTCCGCCGCGGGCTTCGGCTTCGAGACGACCACGATCGTCTCCTCGCTGACGGCCAGATCCAGTTCGATCTCCACCGAGTCCACCTGAGCCAGCGACACCGTCCGGCGCGCCGGCTGGTAGGCCGGGTGTGACGCCGCGAGGGCGACGGTGCCGGGACACAGCCCGGTCAGCAGCACGCGCCCCTGTCCGCCGGTCTGTCCGACGCTCGCGCGCCCCACGGAGACGGTGACATCGGGGATCGGCTCGTGCGCGAGCGAGTCGACGACGTGAACCTCGAGGGACTGTGAACATCTGGGCTCCGCGTCGGCGGGTGGCAGCGCGAAGCGGAAGGAGATGCGGAGCTGGCCGGTCACGACCTGGCCGTCGCGCTGCGCCGGTCGGAACCGCCACCCGCGCGCCGCGGTGATCGCCGCCTGGTCGAACTCCGCGCCACCCGACTCGGCCACGGCGACGTCCGTGACGCCCCCGTTGGGATCGACGCTGACCAGGACTGACACGCTGGACTCCTGGCGCGCCGCCCTGGCCTGCGGCGGGTACACGGCGTCGACGCGCGTTAACGGCTCCGGCGCCGAGACCTCTACCGCCGGGGCATCCGCGACGTGCGGCGACGGCGGCGGCGGCTCAGCCCGGGTGGTCGCTGCGGAGCAGACGCACACGGCGCAGCAGGCCACGCTCGCCACGATGGAGAGACGTCCACGGAAGCGCACGCGCGCCGCACGGCGGCAGCAGCCGGGAACGCGGCGGGGCGACGAAGTCTGCATCGGCATGGCTCCGGCTCAGTCCGCCGGGCAGCACCCATCGCCGGGGGCGTGCACGGCGTGCCTACGCCTCCGCAACAGCAGCAGGACCTGCGTCGCGAGCAGGACCAGCAGGCTGGCCTGCACCCAGCGATCCTCGTCGCGCCAGAAACCGCCCGCTCCTGCCACCAGCGCCAGCCCGATCAGCGCCGCCGCGACGCGGCTGACCGGCGGCCGCCTGACCACGACGAGGCCGGCCACCGCCGACAGGAACCAGAAGCCCAGCTCGAGCTCCCGCGAGTCCTCGCCGGCGGCACCGACCGCGAGCGCCGACGCAGCGGGGACGAGCACCGCGGCGCCCAGGCAATGGAGCAGGCAGAGGCCCGTGAGGATCGTCCCGAGGAGCGGGGCGCGCCTCATGGCCGCACCGCCTGGGGGGCTCTCGCGCCCAGCACCCACAGGTACGCGCCGAGCAGCAGGACCGCGGCCAACACTTCGAGCGCCGCGATCTCGGGTCCGACGTGGGTGACCACCGTCGCGACGAGCAACGACAGCAACGTAAAGCCGACGTGCAGGCCCCGGCTGACGACCAGCCCCAGGCCGGCGGCGCCCAGCACCGCCGAGAAGGCGGTCAAGCAGAGCGGGCAGGTCGCGCAGCCCAGGATTGGCGAGCACCAGGGCCAGCGCGCCGGGCCGCGCTGGGTGAGCGTGCGTGTGGGAGTGAGGGTGGTCGAGATGATCGTGGCCGCAGTCGTGCTGCGCGGTCGAAACGGGCTGATCGATCGAGCTCAGGGGTACAGGCATGGGGGCATGGCTCCTCGTGGTGCGAGCGGTCGTGCCGAGCGAGGGCGCCGGGCTGGCGTCGGGCGGCCAGGCGCGTTGCCAGGTCGCGAGCCAGTCGGCGGTGCGTTCCCCGCCGGTTGGGAGACCGGGAAGGGCGGGAAGTCGAGCGGTGGACGCAGTGCTGCCTGCGGCGGCAGCTGTCAGGCCAGGCGCCAGCGGCGCCGGGCGGACATCCCGCTAGACGGGCGGCGAGTTCTTCGGTGCCAGCCGATAGACGGCGCACGCGGCGCGCGGCAGCTCGTCGGCGCCCGGCGAGGTTGCGTCGTGCTCCGCCGTCACCGGGCCGACCGAGTGCTGGAAGGCGGTCAGCCCGAACTGCTCGCGCCGCTGCGCCAGCGCCAGGCAGTGGCCGTGGGCGTGATCCTCGTCCGCCTCGTTCGCCGGTCGCGCCGATGTCCGTTCGGGCAGGCCCGCAGGAAGGGCCTCGTCTACCTCGCCGACGTCGACCACCTCGCCGTGCTCCACGCAGGTCGCGTGGCGCACCAGAACCTGGTGCGCGAAGGCAGCGGCCTGAGAGGCGACGAACGCGGCCAGCACCAGCGGCGTTCCTGCGCGCAGCACGCGCACACGCTTCGACTGCCGGTTGGAAATGCCTCGCCGCCTCATGGACCGGTGATCGCAGGTGTATGCGCCACGCGCCGGCAGGTTGTCAAGCAACAGATCTCAACAGAGCCCTACGAGCAATTCTCTCAGGCCCGCCGGCCGGGGTGGGCGGCATCAATCCGCGTCTACGTCTACGCCGCATGGCCCTCACCACGCAGCCTGCACCGCCACGCCGCCGGCCAGCACCAGCCAGGCGGCGTTGACCCGAAACCGCAACAGTGCTGCCGAGCGCCAGCACCACGGTCGGCAGATCAACCACGGCGGCGCGTCCAAGGCGCCACGAGACGACGCCCATCAGCGCGAGCGATGCCACGTTGACGCCGTCCAGGAAGGCCCCTGCCACTGGCGAGCGGCGAAGGCGAGGCACGAGTGGACCGCTTGCCCCGACGAACATGAATGCCGGTAGGAAGATGCCGAGGGTCGCGACCGCGGCGCCCGGAATGCCGCCGAGCAGGTAGCCGATGAAGGTCGCGGCGGTGAACAGCGGGCCGGGCGTCACCTGGCCGATCGCGACCGCGTCGAGCAACTGGGCCCTCGGTCCTCAAGGACGGCCGGATCGTCATCGAGCCCCAGCCGGACGGCACCTACCTGGCGCGCACCCACATCCTCCCGATGCCGATCCTGGCCGACCAAGACAACCGCCGCTCCGGCCTGTTTTCCGGAGCGGCGATGTCCAGCGCGAGTAGCGGGGGCGTGATTTGAACACGCGACCTTCGGGTTATGAGCCCGACGAGCTACCAGGCTGCTCCACCCCGCATCAATTTTTCGCGCACTTGCGTGCGGCTTCTCTCCTTCGGGTTGGCCGCTGGCAGAAGCGGGGAGACCTTGCCTGATCGTTCGGCCATCGTCAAGAAGGTAGGTTCGGCCCCCAGGGGCGCCCGGAAGTCGCCGGCGGTGGACCGCTGGCGACTTCCGGCGCTGAAGGAGGAGGCGGCGCGGGGGCTCGGGCAAAAGGAGAGCAGCGACCTCGCCGAGATGCGTGCGGAGGAG
>Ga0187894_10004579_pt1 | contig 14721 bp, 9 predicted proteins | sample GBC1701081metaG_FD_136650 | JGI IMG/M metagenome (GOLD analysis project Ga0187894, IMG submission 136650) | White microbial mat communities from a lava cave in the Kipuka Kanohina Cave System on the Island of Hawaii, USA - GBC170108-1 metaG ...
CAGGCGCGAGCTGCTGGTGTGGACGTGGTACCCGATTTCGGCATCGCCAGGCGCGACCGATGCGTACGTGCCGGCCGAGGTTCGGCTTCCACCTGGTCAGGTCGGAGGGTCATCGATATTCGGATTCCTGACCCGCGATTTGGCCAAGGTTCGCGGCCACACCGTCCGCAACGCCGCGCTCTCCACCCAACGCCAAGCGTACCCGGTGCTGATCATGAGAGGTGGGGCGTCGGCCGGCGTCTCGTCGTATTCCTCGCTCGCCGAAGATCTCGCCAGCCAGGGGTACCTGGTGGTGGGTTTCGACGCGCCGTATCGAACCGGCCTCGTCGTCTTTCCCGATGGCCGGGTTATCACTCGCACCGACGCGAACAACCCCGAGCTGCTCGCCGGCTCCGAAGGTGTCGATCGGCTGAATCAGCTGCTCGCCGCGCGGACCGCGGACATTGCCATCGTGGTGTACACCAGGCTCGCCGGCTCCCGATCGACACCGGTTTGGATACCCTTGAGCCACCGGTCGTACCAGCGGAGCTGCTCGACCAGGACCGGTCCGCCGAACAGGAGCGCATCGGCGCTATCGAGCCCGATCGCTTTCGCGTGCGCGGCCGAGATCCTCTGATGGTAGGTCGCCCTCGCGATCATTCGACTCGGCAGCTTCCCACGCATCGTGGCGTGCATCTCGAACCCGATCCGAACGAAGGGATCGAACCATCCCGCGAGGTGGAGCACCGCCACGCCCGACTCGAGGACGTCCGGGAACCAGGCCCAGTCGAAATCGGGTGCCGTAGGCGGTCTCCCGCACGCGGGGTGTCACGGAACTCGAGCGGCTTGAAGACCGAGTAGCCGTCGAAGGTACCCGGCGCGCCGCTCGGAAGCCGCGCGTGCTGCATGATGGCGCTCAAGTAGTAATGGTGGGTGCGTTTGGCGCCGTTGGCGTACTTCGGGGCCGGTCCGCTCGAGAGCGGCCAGCGATAGTCATCGTCGAGCCAGCCATTGCCGTTGAGATCGACCGGAATCTCGTCGAGGAAGTCGCCGTCTCCGTCCTCGTCGATCACCGGCGGCGTCGGCGGGATCGGGAACGACTTGAGAACGGCCTCCCGGTTGAACGCGTAGGTGAGCGCGGACCACATCTGCATGAATGCTTCGGAGTACACGCCACCCTGCCAGAAGACCTCCATTCCCGCAAACAGGGGCGCGATCGCCTTGAGCGCCTTGGGCTTCATCGACGCGACAGCGTACTGCGACCATCCTATATAGGAGCCACCGGTCATCCCGACGTTGCCGTCGGACCAGCGTTGCGCTGCGATCCAGTCGACGATCTCTTTGCCATCGCGGCGGATCGCCGGGTCGAATATGTTGACCCATCCCTCCGACCCGCCGGTCCCGCGCATGTCGGCCGAGACGTAGGCGTAGCCGTGGCGCAAGAAGAACTCGATGTACGGAGGGACCCCAACCGCGCCGGTCTTGAGATCAGTGCGGGATCGGCCGTACGGCGTGTACTGGAGGATGACGGGGAAGCGAGTGGTCGAGTCGCCCTGGCCGGTGTACCCGGTCGGGAGAACGACGTCCACCGCGATCTTCACGCTGTCCGGCATCGTGATGAACTCCGCCCATCAGCGATGCCCGCTCCACTCCTCCCTCGAATAACCCGCGTATTCGACCGGCCGGCTCACTCGCTGATCGCGCGATGAGCAGCCGGCCAGGGCGACGAGCACCAGCAATCCGGTTGTGGTGGCGGACACGGAAGGGCGGCTCATGTTCTGACCCGGATCGGGGTGGAGTACGAACGCTCGATCCTACCCGCCGGACGATCCCCTGGTAAGACCGGAGACCCGAGTCTCACCGAATGGGCACGTGTTTGACCACCCATCCGACGACGCCCTCGAGGTAGCCTTCGCGGTAGCCCCGCACCTCCCGATAACCGCGGTTGCCTTTGGTGGTCGCGAACCAGATGTCGTGGTCGGCATCGGGGAACAGCCTGACTTCAAAGTCCTTGTTCCCTGCCCCCTCAAGCGCTTTTTCCAAAATCTTCGCGTTCTCGGCGCCGTTCACACTCAAATCATTCTCGCCGTACACCGCGAGCGTGGGCACCGTCAGCTTGGCGAGCACTGGACCCGGGTCGTAGTCTTTCTTCTTCACTTCGCCCTCACGTACCTCGGCCTCGGTCTTCCGTTGCCACACGAAGCGGCCCCATGGACGTTGCGCGACGCGACGGGTCGACTCTTCGAGGGCCGACCATGGCGCCTGATTCCTAACCACCTGCCAATAGAGCTTGTGGTGGGCGAGGGCCTCGCGCACGTCGGCATCCGAGAATCCGGCGGCGCGCATGTTGTTCGCGACCTCGTCGTTGGTCTGTAGCTCGAACGACTTCGCCGGACCCGACACCATGATCACAAAGGCAACCGCTCCCGCGCTCCGCACAGCGGCCAGCGGCGCTTGCCAGCCGCCTTGACTGTGACCGTACACCCCGATCTGTCTCGGATCGATGTCCGGACGGGAGGCGAGGAGTCGGACCCCCGCGAGCGCATCGTCCGCGAGATTTTCCATCGTTGCCGCGCGGCGATCCCCAGTGGACCCGCCTGACCCGCGCTTGTCGTAGATCAGGCCGGCGACGCCGGCATTCGCGAGGAGATATGGCAGGCTCGAGAAATAGGCGCGGGTCGCTCCACCAGACCCGTGAATGAACACGACCGCGGGATGTCGACCCGGACCCTTGGGCATGACGAGGGTGCCCACGAGGTTCACGGTATCGTTTCGGAACGCGACGGCTTCGGTGCGGTACGCGTCCATGCGGACGGCACGAATGACCCGGCCGGTGTCCTGCTGCCAGATGACATCGCCACCCGAGCTGGAATCGGCAAAGGGAAAGCTCGCAGAGATGTCAGATGGAAACGGCACGAATGCAGTGGTCCCCGAGACGAAACTGTTCACCGATGTCGGGTAGAGCACGCCGGTGCGGCCGGTATGTGGATCAATGAATCCGAAACGACGGCTCATCTCGCTCACCGGTCCCATCCACACGAGGTGACCCGGCTCGACCTGATACAACCCGTAAAACCGTTCAGCGGCCGCGCCGGCAAGAGTCACCCCGCGTCTCAGGAACACGCTCCCACTGTCACTCCCACCTCCTGGCCCCCGCCGAAACGCGCCCTCGATCGTGTTTCCCTGGCGGCGACCATCGACAACCGTGAGACTGTCTCCTTCGTTCCACTCGAAGTGGACCTGTGGTCCAGTCGACTTGATGTTTCGGAGCTGCCGACTGCCAGCGGTGCTGTTATTCGGGAAGTCGAGCGTGCCTTCGAGACCGTTCACGGCGGACCGCACACTGATACGAACCGAGACGAAGTCCGACCCACCAATGATGCCGAGCCATGTGCCTGGCAACATGAACTCTGCTTTTGTTTGCGCCACCAGCGTCGCCGGATCCACCAGCTGGGTGAGCGATCGGCTCACCCCGGCGAGCAGTACGACCCGACCTAGCATTCTCGTTACGATGACCATGACGTCTCCAATCGGCCGGCTCGGACGATACGAGACGACCAGTTGCCTACAGCGAGGAATATGGTTAGGCAGCTCTTCTGGAATCACGGACGCAGATTGCGGTTCCCCTGCTCCTCCGCATTCGGAAGCGGGAGGCACGTGGTCGCCCCGTACGTCACGCCGGTTTGCGAGACACCATTGGGATGGATCGACCCGGCCTCACCGCGGAATGGGATGCCGAGAGGCGTGCCTCTGAACCGAAGCATGTCGTTCAATCGCCAGCCCCCTTCGCTGAACAGCTCCCGAGCCCGCTCGTCGAGGGCGTGACGGACGACGTCGGTCTGAGTCGCTGTCGCCCCAACATCCCAGAGTGGGAGGCCGGCAGCCGTGTGTCGAGCGTTGATGACGGTGCGTGCCGTCGTCAGGTCGCCGGAGCGAGCGGCTGCCTCCGCGATGACGAGCTGAGCCTCCTTGTAGGTCGCGAGCGAAAGCGGTGTCGATCGAGAGATGTACTTCGGGTGGAAGTAGTGCACGGTGGCATCGTCGAATCCGACCCGGCCAGTCGTCTGCGCCACCAGCCTCGAGTCGGCAGTCCCCGATCCTTGAGTGTGGACGCCGACCGAGTTCACCGTGAGGTTTCTGAAATTGTTCGCGATCGAGCCGTTGGCATGGAAACCGGGCTCATCCGAGTTGAGAAACTCGAAGGTGGAATTCCAGCGACGCTGCTCCTCGGCGCCCCGCGATACGACCTTCTGATATCCGGCCGGGACTGCCTGCGCGTCGGCAATCGCGCCGGCAAAGTTCTGAAGATCGAGCCTCGCTCGGGCCCGGCCGGCGCGCGCCAGTGTCTGGACGTCGGTGCTCTGGGCTTGTTGGGCCAGAGTGAGCGCCTCCGCGAAGGTTCCCTCGGCGAGCGTCCACACATGGACCGGCGTCAGTCGGGGGCCGCCGTCGATCGCCATCGAGCAGAAGGCTTCTCCCAGTGCAAGGAGCGCAAAGCCTTGATAGGCTCGGACCGTGGCCAACAGCAGAGCCTTGTTCGCGACCGCGTTGTCCGAAAACGCCTCGATGCGCCCGAAGATGTCCGCCGCTTGAAATCGGGCGGTTTGCAGCGGAAGGAAGATTCCAAAATTCTGGGTGCCGTCACAGGTTCCGAGAACCGACCCGTCGATGCGCCGGACCCCCCAGGCCAGCAAGCTGCTATTGCTGGTACTCGAAAGCCACTCGTCCGATATATAGGACGTCCCCATCGTGTAGGCGTTCCAGGCACATTCGAAGTCGCCCACGACGCTGGTGGCCAGAACGGGCGCCTTCGTGGGATCGTCGAGATTCTGCTCGGTCACCTGACCGGGGATCGTCACCTGCAGAATGTCGTCGAGACTGCACGCGGTCGACGAGGAGAGGACCATGAGGCAGCCGAGGATGCCGATTCCATGGATCGTCTTAACCCGCCCAACTCGCTCACGATCGGTACGAATACCCATGCGCGTCACCTTAGGATGCCAGGAAGCCAGTGCTGGTCGTTGGTCGGGGCTCAGAACGTGACTCGAACGGTCCCGATGAATCGCCTGAGTTGCGGCCAGCCCTCTTGGTGGATGATGGTAAAGGAATTCGAGGCGCTGCCGATCTGGGCGCCCCGCTCGGGTTCGATATCTCTGGTTCCGAACGTTCCCTCTTGCGCCCTCCACAAGGTTGCCATGTTCTCGGCCGCCACCGTCACCACGGCGGTCGAGCCACCGACCGCGCGAGCCCACCGTCGCGGCAGCGTGTAGGAAGCCGACAAGGTCCGCAGCTTGGCGAACCCGGCGTTGAAGATCCCCATTTGGCGGATGCCGCCGATCGCCTCGTAGCCCAAGTAGATAGGGTCGGTCCGCTCGACGGCCGCTTTGGAGTTGAGAAAGATCCCATGGGCGGCGAAGAGATCACCGCTCACCTCGATCATCCCGCCTACATAGTCCGCAAGCGCGAACAGCTGGAGGTTCTGAAAGAGCGTCAAGGTGGCATGCACGCTGCCGTCCCACTGCGGCAACGGCTGACCCCAGTAGACCGCGGGGGCGCTCGCACAGGGCATTGGCGCGCCTCCACCAGGCGACAGGCTCGGCGTCCCGGGAATGACCTCTCCACCTTCGCACATGACGTTCGCCGCCACGTTGCGACCGTTGGACTGCACGATGTCGGCCGACACGACGCGCTTTCGAAAGAGGCTGGCGAGCGGATAACCCGGCAGATGGAATTGCTGGTTCCCTCCGCTCTCGACAATCGGGGCCGGTCGGCCGATGTCGATCACTTCGTTCTGGTTGCGCGAGTAGTTGACCTGGAGCTCGAGGCCAACGTTCTTCTCGCGCACCAGGTTGCCCTTGATGGAGAGCTCGAGGCCGTAGTTTTTCAGAGCGCCGAGATTAGTGAACTGCGATCCAGGCAAGCCGGTGGAGGGCAAGGCCGGTACCGCGACGATGGCTTGGGTGATCTTCTGGTGGTAGTACGTTGCTTCGATCGAGACCAGATCGTCGAGAAAACTCGCGTCGATACCCGCTTCCAGCTCCCGACTCACCTCCGGCTCGAGATCGGGATTCCCGGCGTTCTGCAGCGTGATCTGCGATTGGCCGTTCGGCCCTACTCGAGGTACGTAGGTCCGCAGGGCAGCGAATACGTCGGGCTGACGTCCTGCTTGCCCGTAGGCGGCTCGGAGCTTGAGGGTCGTGAGCCAACGAGTCTTGGCCAGGAACGGCTCCTCGCTCACGACCCACGCCATGCTCACCTTCGGATAGACCACGAAATCGAAGTTTTTCCCGAAGGCGCTGTTGTCGTCGCCGCGGATCGCTCCCGTCGCGAACAGCCGGTTCTTCCAGCCAATCTGCTCTTGCACGTAAACGCCGAACGTCCGGTTTTCCTGGAAGGTTTCCTCGCCACGGCGCACCGCGCCAGCCGAGATGGTCTCGAGCGTACTGAACGGGAAGTTCTCACCGTGGGCAGCTGCCAGCGCCGATCGGCGCACATTGAACTGGGTGCCGCCGGAGGTGGCCAAACTCAGACCCGACCACGGCTTGACCGTCGCCGTCGCCGAATAATCGGCGGTGATGAACGTGCTTCTCAGACTGACGACGTCCTTGCTTCCGTTGGGCGTGTCGTTCCCATAACTCGCAACCGCCCGGGCCAGATCCGTCGCTTGGTTTGCCCCGAAATCGCCGCCGACGGTGAGCCGCTGATTGAGCCAAGAACGCGGGTTGTGCTTGAGCGAAATGCCCATGGTAATACGGTTCACGTCCTCGAAGCCCTGAATGTCGTTGACGAGGGTTTCGGGCAGGGTACCGCCATAGCCGCGGGTTGGGCCATCAACGGAGTTCGGCATTCCGGGTCCGCACCCGGGCGCCGGGCAGGACCAGATGATGGCCGTCGTGATGGGCTGATGCGCTGACGCGGATTGCGCCCGACTCCGGATCACACCCAGGTTGAGGTCGGCGCTGAAGGAAGCCCGCGGCGTGTACGAGAGGTTGGCCCGGCCGGTCAGCTGGTTCTTCCAGTTGTAGGTGACCGGCCCTTCGTCCCGATTGAAATCGCCGGCGAAGAAGAACTTGAATTGATCCGCCCCGCCGCTCAACGTCGCTCCGTAGGACTGGGCATAACCCGTGCGAAACCACGACGGATAGCCGCGATCCAGATCACTCTGCAAGACGTTGAACTCGATGATCTGACCCGCCGCATTTCGGTAGTACGTGGGCTCGAAGAGCTTCACCGGGTTCGGAAGCCAGGCACCGCCCTGGCGGATCCGAGCCGTCACCGTCGGGCGCGCCGCGGCCCGGCCCCGTTTGGTAATGATTTGGATGACTCCATTGGACGCCTCGGTGCCGTAGAGGGTTGCCGCCGCTGGCCCCTTGACCACCTCGATGCTCTCGATCTCTTCCGGATTGAAGTCGTTCAGTCGCGACGGCCGCCACCGCTGGTCGAACCCGGTGTTGTCCAGTCCACCCGGCACTCCGCGCATGTCCGTGTCGACGCCGTTCACCCGGACGCCGTCGACGTAGACGATCGGGTCGGGCGGGAGCGAGAGACTATGACTGCCGCGAATCCGCGTCATACCGCCCGCGCCCACCTCACCGGTGTTGAGACTGACCCGAACACCGGGAACGTTCACGCTCAGCATGCGCTGGATGTCGAGCGGCGGCGTCTTGAGGACGACGTCAGCCATCCTCACGGTTCCCACCACATTGCCGAGCGCCCGAGCTTGCTGCTCTCCCGCGGTGCCAGTGACGACGACCTCGTCGAGGTTGATGGCGGTCTCGGTGAGCACCACGCGGACAGACGCGTCCTGCGGTTTCACCTGCTGCACGACCGGACGGTAGCCGATGGCTGCGATCCGAAGGCTCAGATCGCCGCCCCCCGATCGCGTCTCCAGTCGAAACCGTCCCGCTGCGTCGGTAGCCGTATGAATTTCCGACCCGACCACCAGCACGACCGCTCCCACGAGTGGCCGGCCTCGCCCATCGGCGACCAGGCCGTTGATGATCCGCTGCTGGGCGGTCTCGGCTCTCCCCCGCTGGGAACCAGGGCGCTTGACCAGCGTCGCGCTGCCCGTCGGCGTGAGCACCACATCGACGCCCGCGTCCAGCAACACCACGCTGAGCGCGCCCGCCACGGAGATCTCAGTCGCGCGGAGATGCACTTTGGCATCGAGCTCCAGCACGTCCTCGGCAAACGCGAGGCGAAGGCCCGACTGACGGATGATCTCGGCCAATGCCTCTCGGACGGTGACGTCGTCCAGATCGAGGGCGACGCGACGGCTCAGGATCGGCGACCGGCCAATGTCGGCTTCTACCACCGTCGTCGCTGACGCCACCAGAAACCGTGGGGCGCGCGATTGATCCGAGAACCCCTGTGCGGAAGCCGGTCCGCCGAGCAGTAACACCACGAGCGGAAACGCAGTCGATGCGACTCGGAGACCCATGTTACGCTCCGGGATTGATGGTATGCGCATCACGAGCGGCGCAGGTCATTGACTGGCTGGAGACCGCGGCCGAAGCGTGATCCCGCGCCCAACCTGCTCGACCGTGAGACCAAGGCCTCTCACCAGGACATCGAGCACCTGCGAGAAGGACTCCTGACCGAAGTCTGCCGTGAATTGGCGGGTCAGCGTGGCTGGATCGGTCACCACGATCTCGACATCGAACGACCGCTCGAGCTCGGCGATGACTTCGGCCACGGGCGTGCGCCGGAACACGTGACGCCCCTCGGTCCAGGCGAGATACTGCTTCACATCGACCCGGTCGTTGAGACGGACCAGCCCGTCGGTGTCGATCAAGGCGAGGTAACCCGCACGCAGCGTGGCCAAAGGCGGGGGCTCGGGAGATGCCGTGGCCGATGCCGCTCTGACCGCCACGACGCCTTCGGACACGACGACCTCGGTGTGCGGTTGCTCGGGAAACGCCGTGACGACGAATGCCGTGCCGATATCGTCGATGATGCCAGTCGCGGTCCGGACCCGGAACGGCTTCGTGCTGTCATGCGTCACTTGAAAGAACGCGCGGCCGATCAGGAAGACTTCACGCGATCCGCGATGGCCCTGCGGTGGGGTCGAATACCCGGCAGGGACCCGCAATCGACTGTCGGCATCCAACATGATCCGGGTACCATCGGGAAGCGCGAACGCGGCGCGCTGGCCGCGTGGGGCGGTGATTTCCCGCGTCGCAAGAGCCGGCGACGTCGACTTCGCACGACCCAGCACCCGACCCTGCATGAATTCGAGCGTGACGATCGAGACACCGACTGCGAGGAGAACGATCGCGGCCATTGCGAGCGCGCGCCAACGATTGGATCGGTGACTGAACTGTCGGGGCGGACCGGCCCACCGCATCCGGCGGTGGACGCGATCCAAGGCGGATCGGGTGTCCCAGGTGCTTCGACCGGCCGACTCGGGACGTCCGACGCTCCGCATCGCCGCAACGATGGCCATGAGCTCGGGATCGGATTCGATCCAGCGTTCTAGGGCCGCCCGTTCTTCGGGCGTGCCCTCGCCGGTCACATAGGAGTTGAGGCGGTCCCAGTCGAGATCGTGTAGTCGCATCCAGCTACACAACGACCGAACTGGAAAAAGGACTACACCCGTTGGAGTCGAATCAGGATTGCCAGGAGGTGAAATGCTTCCGGAGTGCCGCGATGGCCCGAGCGAACTGCGTCTTTACCCCCTTCACCGAGATCTCGAGGACGTCGGCGATTTCCTGATAGCTGAGCTGGTGCTGCCAGCGAAGGACGACGACCAATCGACGCCGCTCGGGAAGCTGCTCGACCGCATGGCGTAGCGCGCGGGACAGCTCGGCTGCTTGGATAGCTTCATCGGGTCGCATCGGTGGCGACCCAAGACCGTGGATAAGCTGTTCTTGGCTGGCGCGATCGGCCAAGCGGGCCACGATTCGGTCGTGCTTCAGGTGATCGAGGGCCTGATGGCGGCACGCCGCGAACAGGTACGCCCGAGCTCCGCCAACGGGATCCCATCGCGCTCGATGCTCCCAGATCCGAAGAAACACGTTCTGCACCAGCTCCTCGGCGATGTCCGGGGCGTGGACATACCCGACCACGAAGTCACACAATGCCGGGTAGTTGGCGGTGAACAGCTGGTCGAACGCCGCTTCGTCTCCGGCTCGAACTCGGGCGGCGAGTTGCCGTTCGAGTGCGGCCGGATCGAGGTCCGGTCCGTCGGGAGACGAGATCTGTCGAGCGTCAGGCGCCATCGAGTCGCGAAGTAGCGTGATACTCATATACTGTCGCGCGGGGCGACAGCAGCGCAAGTGTCTCGCGGAGGCCACGACGGATGGCGCGACAAGGATCTGTTCGGTAACCCGCTCCGGCTCACCAAGCTAGCGGAGAACCGCCGGGTGATCGGAGTCGCCCTGCATGGCCACGGCCGCAGTGCGCTCGGGAACCGGAAGATCGATCTCGTCGACATCGGCAACGATCCGGCGACCGCCCGACGATCCCCCGGTAAGACCCGAGACCCGAGTCTCACCGAATGGGCACAATGTCGATCGACGGAGGTCCGATCGTCACCCGCGCAGTCGTCACCATGGGGAACGGAAGACCGGGTGACAGCTGGGGAGGATCGTTGGCGGGTAACGCACGTTCGATCTCCGAATTCGCAAGAAGCATCCGGGAAAACGCACGACGCTCGGCGCCGACGCAGATAAAATCGGCGCTGTCACAAACAGCATCGGCGTTCTCGCAAGTTGCTCGGGCCGCACGCAACAATCATCGGCGACCACGGAAGAGGCCCCGGCGGTCACGCACGTCCGTGGGGTGCTCTCGGAGCCGTTGCGCTTCCGCTGCTTCTTACCGTCATCGACATCGTCCGCACCCCAATCGGGCTCCGCGGCTACGGCCGGCGATTTCCGCTGCTCATTCTTGGCGTGAGCGCTACACTGGGAGCCATTTGTGCAACGGTAACGCTGACAGTTGGGCGGCGCGCGCCCCCGTGAAGCACTGCAAACCCAGCGGCCTCAACCGACGCGCAACCCGAGGTTCACTGGGCGCTGATCCACCTTGCCAGGGCCTCGATCACATCTTCGGCGAGGGTCCGTCCGGACGCGTTGTACTCTCGTTGGACCAGTTGGGGATTGACTCGGATCTCTGCGAGCGCCTGCGGCTCCGTCTTGAGGACGTGATTGGCCACTGGGCTCAAGTGATAGTCGACGGCTTTGCCCGCGGATCGGCGCGCGGCGACCAACCGCTCCGCGTCGACGGGGTCGACCTGAAGGTCCTTCCCTCCCTGCACGACCAACACCGGCATGGCGATGCCGGCCGCCGCCTTGGCTGGCTCGAACGACGCCAGCGCACGCCCGATCCGGGCGACCGGTGGCGCCATCAAGGAGCTCAATATCCCGACGATCTCCGGGCGTGTCGACGCCGACTTCGGATCGACGTCCTGCCCCGCGACAAAGGCGCGCAGCGCGGTCCGGATCGGCGCCATCTCGGCCTCCACCTGCTCGCGGGTCAGCTGGAGGGCGCCCAGCACGTTCTGCTCGAGCTGCACCTCGAGCAGCTCGCGCAACGAGCGGCCCGGCGCCGAGATCAGGATCGCGCCACGAATCCGATCGCCGCGCGACTCGGCTAGGCGGATGGCGTGAATGCCGCCTTCGCTGTGTCCCGCGACGAAGACGCGCGCGGGATCGACCCCGGCTCTCGAGCGCAGGAAATCCAGCGCGGCGCTCGCCTCGTCGCGATAGGTATCCAGGGTGAGATCGGCGATCGGGAGGCCGGGGTTCCGGCCGCTGAACGCCTTGTCGAAGCGGAGCACCGTCATCCCGCGCGCGGCCAGCGCTTCGGCCAGGAGGCGCGCGCTGCCGTTCTTGCCCGGCAGCAGCGGACTGTTCCAATCGCGATCGGTCGGTCCGCTCCCGGCAAGGAGCAAGAGCCCGGGGCCGGTGCCCGACTCAGGACGGACCAGGGTGCCGGGAATCGTCCGGCCGCCGGCGACGAAGCTCACGTCCTCGGAGACGATTTGAGCAGGAGCCGTATCGGCGGTCATGGATCGACTCGCGAGGATGGCGGCGAGCAGGGCGATGAGCATTGGGGTCCGTGGGCTCCGAATGGCGCGGGTGGAGTCGCTCCGAAATCTAGCCCGATCGCGGTCGTCGAGGCGGCCGCGCTGCTCCAGCTTCACCCCGCGCGGTGTTTGGGGGCAGTGGTCCTACATTCCTATCGATAGATAGATAGCATATTGATGGCGATCGTCGGTGAGGGCAACCAGGCACGCAGGCGGCGAATGAGGGATCGTGAGCCCAGGTATTTCACGCTGACCCTGGAGTCACTCAGGGCGATTGGAGGCTGGGCCGCGGATTGTGCCGAGAGAGCGCTGTCGGTATTCGAGACGCGCGCTGGCTCGGATTCGCGGCCGCGTGCGGCGATCGAAGGCACCCGGGAATTCGCTCGAGGCGGCAAGCGCGCGGCTCGGTTGCGTTCCCTTGCCGTGGCGGCGAATGCCGCTGGCCGTGACGTCGGCGATCCCGCGGTGGCGGCGGCCGCCCGCGCGGCGGGCCTCGCGTCGGCGAGCGCGTACACGCATCCGCTGGCGGATGTCCATCAGACAAAGCACATCGTCGGGCCAGCGGCCTATGCCGCGCTGGCTCTCGAGCTCGACCACGCCGGCGATCCGAGTGTCGGTGACGCACAGGTCTCCTGGGCGATCGATCACGCTCCCGCGGAGGTGCGCGAGGTCCTGCTGCAGATGCCGGCTCGTCGAGCGGGCAAGACCAGGTTGGAGACCCTCCTCTACGAGCTGGATGCTGGGATCCGCGCTCGGACTTTGCCGCGAGACGCCTCACCGGTGCTACAACCTGACATATGACCGGTAGAGATGTCGAGACGGTATTGCGCGACTTCTAGGTCTGAAGGTGGATATGACGCTCAAAGAAACACTCGCGCAGCTGAAATCGCTCGGTAACGAAAAGGTGCGCGCGCACAACAAGAAAAATGGCGCCGGTGATCATCAGTTCGGCGCTCGGCATGGTGATATCCGGAAGCTGGCCGCGAGGATCAAGACGAACCACGAGTTAGCGATCGCTCTCTGGGAAACCGGGAATATCGACGCACAGCTCTTGGCCATTCTCCTGATGAAGCCCAAGCACTTGTCCGCCGGCGAGATGGATCGGATGGTTCGATCGGTGACGTTTGCACCCGTCGCGGATTGGCTCAACTCCTATGTCGTGAAGAACCACCCGGACAAGGAAGCTCTTCGCCAAGCATGGCTGACCACTGATAGCCCGTGGGCCGCTCGCGCCGGATGGAGCCTGACCTCCGAGCGGATTGGCAAGAATTCCGAAGGGCTCGACTTGCCGGCAATTCTCGATCGGATCGAGTCCGAGATGGCGGGCGCCGCCCCGGAAGCTCAATGGACCATGAACTCCTGTCTGGCAGGAATCGGCATCCACTCTTCCAAGCATCGCAAACGCGCTGTCGCCATCGGGGAGAAGTTGGGGATCTATCGCGACTATCCTGTATCCAAGGGGTGTACGTCACCCTTTGCCCCGATCTGGATCAACGAAATGGTGCGTCGGAAATCTTGAGCCAAACAGCGATCGCGTGTCGTTCCCGGTCCTCGTTCTTGCGACGTTCGTATTCGCTCCGGCGCCAGGATCAGCAGATGAGCGTCAGCCCCGGCAGCCTGGTGATCCTCGAGGCGCTGGCCGGCGCGCTGTTGGTGACGGGCTGCGACGGCCCGGGTCGAGCGCCGGCGTCCGTTACTCGGGACAGCGCCGGTGTCGTCATCGTCGAGAGCTCGGCCCCGGCCGACGGGCCCCGGCCGCGTTATGCAGTGGACTCGGTTCCGGCCGTCGAGATTCGCTCCGCCGGGAGCGCTGGCCGGGAGCTCGGTGCGGACGCGATCCCCACCGAGCTGTCCGACGGCCGGATCGTGGTCGCTGAGCCGAGCAGCTGGGCGATCCATCTGTTCAGCCCTCGGGGGCAGATGCTCAAGTCGTTCGGGCGCAAGGGACAGGGTCCCGGCGAGTTCGAGTCGATCGCCTCGATCGCCCGGTTCGTGGGCGACAGCCTCGTCACCTACGACATCCTGCTCCGTCGCTACTCGGTCTTTGACGACACCGGTGGGTTCGTTCGGAGCGGGCCGTTGGCGGCCGGCAGCGCGATGCCCATTCCGGCCGGCGCCTTCCGGGACGGCACCCTGTTGATTCGGGACGGCTTCCCACTTCGCCCGAGCGGGATCGCCGGCCCCGCCGTGTACGGCGGTGGTCAGACCGGGGAGCAGCAGGCCGCGACGCCGTTGTTCCGGGCCCCGTTGGACGGCTCCCCGGTCGACTCGATCGGGGCGGTTTCCGGGTCCGAGGTCCTGGTGCGGGCCAGCTCGCAGGCGGTGTCGATCATGCCGATTCATTTCGGACGGACGGCTGTCGTCGCCGCGCGGGACTTGGTGATCGTGAGTGGCGACGGTGACGGGTTCGCGTTCGCAATCCGGCGCCAGAACGGCCAGCTCGTTGGGCGGTTCCGCCGTCCTGCCACTACGCGTGCGGTTACGCCGGCCGAGCTCGATGCCCAAATCGCGGCTCAGCTCGCGACCCTGCCGATCGGGTCACGCGAGGAAATGGAGCGCCGTCTACGGGAAACGCCTCACCGGCAGACGACCCCTCAGTACGACCGGGTGGTGCTCAGCGACGGCGGCGAGATCTGGGTTCGTCACTACGTGACGCCGGCCACCGGCGATCGGCTTTCGACGTGGTCGGTGTTTCTCGGCCCGAGGGGAATGGC
>Ga0187894_10004580_pt1 | contig 14719 bp, 27 predicted proteins | sample GBC1701081metaG_FD_136650 | JGI IMG/M metagenome (GOLD analysis project Ga0187894, IMG submission 136650) | White microbial mat communities from a lava cave in the Kipuka Kanohina Cave System on the Island of Hawaii, USA - GBC170108-1 metaG ...
CTTTTTGCGTCAAGCTTCAATGGAGCCACGTTTTTTCAAACGTGGAAATCTATCAACCACTGTCTTACTAGGTTTAAGTTTGAACTTGCTTCAATGGAGCCACGTTTTTTCAAACGTGGAAATCTTGCAAGTATGTCGAAATTATACAACTCGCTTACTTGCTTCAATGGAGCCACGTTTTTTCAAACGTGGAAATTACTCGCTAGACAATCCTTTCAACGTAAGCACGGTCGTGCTTCAATGGAGCCACGTTTTTTCAAACGTGGAAATGGCGACATTGATGCCTTTTGCCGGATAACCCGTTGAGCTTCAATGGAGCCACGTTTTTTCAAACGTGGAAATTAGTCGAAATCTTGGAATTTTGCGGCGCTCTGCAAAGCTTCAATGGAGCCACGTTTTTTCAAACGTGGAAATCCGCGAGTTTGCCGACGTGCTGCAAAGCCTCCGGGCATTGCTTCAATGGAGCCACGTTTTTTCAAACGTGGAAATTCCTATTGCTGCAACTATCGCAATTAAAATAGTTGGGCTTCAATGGAGCCACGTTTTTTCAAACGTGGAAATGAACTGATTTCGCAACTTGAGATTATAGATCGTCTTAATGCTTCAATGGAGCCACGTTTTTTCAAACGTGGAAATAGCGTCACGATTATCGGCATTTTACTGCCAGTCTTGTTGCTTCAATGGAGCCACGTTTTTTCAAACGTGGAAATGTTGGATAATATGTGTCCAATACCGCATGTTAAAATGGCTTCAATGGAGCCACGTTTTTTCAAACGTGGAAATGGTGGCGCGAGCCGTCGAGTGTTTTATCCCGACCAGAGCTTCAATGGAGCCACGTTTTTTCAAACGTGGAAATCAACCTGTGCTTCAGGGCTTTGGCGATTGCTGACAATGCTTCAATGGAGCCACGTTTTTTCAAACGTGGAAATCTCAACCTGTCGAGCAGGGAGTTTTGCTAGGAACCTGCTTCAATGGAGCCACGTTTTTTCAAACGTGGAAATACGAACTCAGGGGTCAAGCGCCCCTTATCTGTCGGATGCTTCAATGGAGCCACGTTTTTTCAAACGTGGAAATGGTTTGTACGCTGTTTATTGCAAGTATAGAAGCAAGCTTCAATGGAGCCACGTTTTTTCAAACGTGGAAATACTGCCGCTGCCTTGATTAAAGACAAGCATATATTGCTTCAATGGAGCCACGTTTTTTCAAACGTGGAAATCATTACCAAAGAGGTGAAGTCAACTACCGCGTCATGCTTCAATGGAGCCACGTTTTTTCAAACGTGGAAATAAAGCTATGGCTTTTCCGAGGCATCAGAGCGCATAAGCTTCAATGGAGCCACGTTTTTTCAAACGTGGAAATGATGCGCGAGTCAGTCAATCAGCATGGCTTTGAGTTTGCTTCAATGGAGCCACGTTTTTTCAAACGTGGAAATTGGTGTGCCATGCTTTAATCTGGCTCTCGGTGAAAACAGCTTCAATGGAGCCACGTTTTTTCAAACGTGGAAATAATGGCGCAAATCCCACCTCAACTCATTTGAACAGGCTTCAATGGAGCCACGTTTTTTCAAACGTGGAAATCGAGCCGCTATAGTTGCAGAAGCTATAGCAGATTACCAGCTTCAATGGAGCCACGTTTTTTCAAACGTGGAAATCAATTATCTGCGCTCTCAGGTCGCCGAAAAGCAGCAGGCTTCAATGGAGCCACGTTTTTTCAAACGTGGAAATACTGTTACTCGCCGGAGCCACGCGGGGCATAATACTGCTTCAATGGAGCCACGTTTTTTCAAACGTGGAAATTGCCGGGGTGCGTCGTTGTCCTTGAACTGAACCGCGCTTCAATGGAGCCACGTTTTTTCAAACGTGGAAATCGCCGAAAGTTGTGCTGTTTCTGAAATCCGGCACATGCTTCAATGGAGCCACGTTTTTTCAAACGTGGAAATGCGCTGCCGGTTGCGGGGCGCGGTTTACCGACTGGGTGCTTCAATGGAGCCACGTTTTTTCAAACGTGGAAATCTGTTAATGATGACTTCGGACATCGGCAGCAGTGTACTCGCTTCAATGGAGCCACGTTTTTTCAAACGTGGAAATTCGTACAGTTTGCGCGGTTGAAACCAAATCCAGCGTGCTTCAATGGAGCCACGTTTTTTCAAACGTGGAAATGCGAAGGATGAGCTTCAATTTGCAAGCAAAATTACCAGCTTCAATGGAGCCACGTTTTTTCAAACGTGGAAATCTCACAAGGTTTTGTAGGTGTTGGATTTTCCTTGTGGCTTCAATGGAGCCACGTTTTTTCAAACGTGGAAATGCGATTGGGCGTCAATGATCTCCTCAAGTACCGCAAGCTTCAATGGAGCCACGTTTTTTCAAACGTGGAAATCCGGTGAGGCGACAGGGGCAACACCCGCCCCAATGTTAGCTTCAATGGAGCCACGTTTTTTCAAACGTGGAAATGAGAAAGCCGCGCAGTTAGAGCGGGAAAACGAACAATTGGCTTCAATGGAGCCACGTTTTTTCAAACGTGGAAATGGATTCGAGGTTTTTCTTATGAGTAAAAAGCATAAAAGCTTCAATGGAGCCACGTTTTTTCAAACGTGGAAATCTACCGCAAATCGTCCTGACCTATCACCTCTCCGGCGAGCTTCAATGGAGCCACGTTTTTTCAAACGTGGAAATTTGCAATTCGTCGCACAAGTGCCGATTGTCAAATTGAGGCTTCAATGGAGCCACGTTTTTTCAAACGTGGAAATGAGATCACGGCGGCAATTCGGAGTCTGACAATACTTGCTTCAATGGAGCCACGTTTTTTCAAACGTGGAAATAATCGAATTACGCATCGCAATGTCCTATAACACCTCGCTTCAATGGAGCCACGTTTTTTCAAACGTGGAAATGTTTACGCTCCCGCCGACATCACGACGGCTTACGACGGCTTCAATGGAGCCACGTTTTTTCAAACGTGGAAATACCATCAATCTGTTGTTCCTATCCCAGCGCTGATTGCTGCTTCAATGGAGCCACGTTTTTTCAAACGTGGAAATGAGCTACTGCGACTTTTCAGTGAGAACCTTAAATGGGTGCTTCAATGGAGCCACGTTTTTTCAAACGTGGAAATATTTTTAACGTCGCCATATCCTCGGTGCGATATCGCGCTTCAATGGAGCCACGTTTTTTCAAACGTGGAAATAGGGTGGAACTTTTCCCCTTCGGGCTACAACTGCCTCGCTTCAATGGAGCCACGTTTTTTCAAACGTGGAAATCCGTTGTGATTGCCGTTGCTTGAAAGAGCGCAAAACTTGCTTCAATGGAGCCACGTTTTTTCAAACGTGGAAATCATCGCTTTCGACCACGCCCTTCCCGGAGCGAGTGTCGCTTCAATGGAGCCACGTTTTTTCAAACGTGGAAATCACTTCGCGCCGTCTCTGAGACGATAGCGCAGCACATAGCTTCAATGGAGCCACGTTTTTTCAAACGTGGAAATTTAGCTATTACGACGATAAAGGCGCATTGCATTATGGCTTCAATGGAGCCACGTTTTTTCAAACGTGGAAATAAGAAATTGGCACTGAGGGAATAAAGAACAATGAGTGCAAGCTTCAATGGAGCCACGTTTTTTCAAACGTGGAAATTACGACGATAGAATCTTGACTTGGAAAACGGACAAACGCTTCAATGGAGCCACGTTTTTTCAAACGTGGAAATTGCCAGATATAAGTATTATTGAAGCTAAACTTTCACTTGCTTCAATGGAGCCACGTTTTTTCAAACGTGGAAATCAGTTGTTGTTCATGTAAAACCCGAATCAGCTTATCGCTTCAATGGAGCCACGTTTTTTCAAACGTGGAAATCTTGATAATCTCAATGAGGACAATCGCCGTCAGGCTGGCTTCAATGGAGCCACGTTTTTTCAAACGTGGAAATCATCTCAAAAAGAAAAAGACTCGCAATTGATGAAGGAAGCTTCAATGGAGCCACGTTTTTTCAAACGTGGAAATCGGCAACGCTGGCGATTGACGGCAGCGCCTTGATTATGCTTCAATGGAGCCACGTTTTTTCAAACGTGGAAATAAGATTGAAAGAAAAGCCAGTAGGTCGTTAGTCAGGAGCTTCAATGGAGCCACGTTTTTTCAAACGTGGAAATCCACGCCGCAGCAACAGTTACAAAAGCTCCGCAATCAGGCTTCAATGGAGCCACGTTTTTTCAAACGTGGAAATATTGCAGCATTGGCAATCTGTTTTGAAGCCATGCTGTTGCTTCAATGGAGCCACGTTTTTTCAAACGTGGAAATACAGGCTCGCCCGGAGCATTACCGGCGCGGCAGGAAAGCTTCAATGGAGCCACGTTTTTTCAAACGTGGAAATGGGACGCGGCACCGTCGGTTTCGTCGGCATGCTCAGTAGCTTCAATGGAGCCACGTTTTTTCAAACGTGGAAATGAGTTTGTCCAAAGCGTCGGCAAACTTGTGCGAAGAGCTTCAATGGAGCCACGTTTTTTCAAACGTGGAAATAACCATTTTTCTAATCCTCCATGATTCGGGAAGCTATGCTTCAATGGAGCCACGTTTTTTCAAACGTGGAAATTGCGCGTCTCTGTTGACGATTTGAAATCTGCCTACTCCGCTTCAATGGAGCCACGTTTTTTCAAACGTGGAAATTTGTTGTGAGCCGACAACCTTCTTGCCGTTGCCGTCGCTTCAATGGAGCCACGTTTTTTCAAACGTGGAAATGCCATCTGCGCCATCGGGCGCGGCGCGAATCTATGCGCTTCAATGGAGCCACGTTTTTTCAAACGTGGAAATGCGCCACAATCTATCAATCTGAATGTGAATGACGACGCTTCAATGGAGCCACGTTTTTTCAAACGTGGAAATTTGGCTGGCGCACGACTGGCAAGAGTTCGGAATGCCGCTTCAATGGAGCCACGTTTTTTCAAACGTGGAAATAAGCATCTGCCATCAAATTTGCGAGCTTGACAATAGGCTTCAATGGAGCCACGTTTTTTCAAACGTGGAAATAAAAGAGTCTCCGGCGACATCCGGCGAAGGCGAGTAGCTTCAATGGAGCCACGTTTTTTCAAACGTGGAAATTATCCGGCTTGATGTTTGAGTTTACGATACTCTTCTGCGCTTCAATGGAGCCACGTTTTTTCAAACGTGGAAATATGAAAACATTTCGCCGCGCCGGTCGCGGTGTCGAGCTTCAATGGAGCCACGTTTTTTCAAACGTGGAAATTCTGTGGGCTGCTATCAAAATTCGATACCTTTGTAAAGCTTCAATGGAGCCACGTTTTTTCAAACGTGGAAATATTAACTGCGATGCTTCCCGTTGTGGGCGAATACGCACGCTTCAATGGAGCCACGTTTTTTCAAACGTGGAAATGGCGGTTGAAGATCGGCAAATGCAGCGCCTAATAGCGGCTTCAATGGAGCCACGTTTTTTCAAACGTGGAAATATCGTCCTGGCGAACGCCCCCCATACCGGGCATCTTGCTTCAATGGAGCCACGTTTTTTCAAACGTGGAAATGCGTTGCCAATATGCTCGACGCTTACGCCAAGCGGGTCGCTTCAATGGAGCCACGTTTTTTCAAACGTGGAAATTAGATAATCGCGCCAGCGACCTCAGTGAATTCGATTTTGCTTCAATGGAGCCACGTTTTTTCAAACGTGGAAATCCGTTAAAGACCGCGCCAACGCCTTCGGCTGCCGAAGCTTCAATGGAGCCACGTTTTTTCAAACGTGGAAATGTTACGGCGGCGGCTCGCTGATCGTGAACGTCACGGCTTCAATGGAGCCACGTTTTTTCAAACGTGGAAATTCGGCAGAATTTAGTCACGAACTCGTTACCCACGCCGCTTCAATGGAGCCACGTTTTTTCAAACGTGGAAATGCAGGAGCGCGATATTAACCTTATTGGGAATCTGATTGCTTCAATGGAGCCACGTTTTTTCAAACGTGGAAATTCGATTCTCGATGCGTCCGGGATGGCGTTTTGGGAATCGCTTCAATGGAGCCACGTTTTTTCAAACGTGGAAATTAGTATAGTGGCAGCGTGACGGTCGGCGAATTGATTGCTTCAATGGAGCCACGTTTTTTCAAACGTGGAAATGTGCGGCGGCGTGGCGCTGAGTACGCCATTTTAAGGAGGCTTCAATGGAGCCACGTTTTTTCAAACGTGGAAATCATTTGCCTATTGACATACGAACGGCGTTAGTATAGAAGCTTCAATGGAGCCACGTTTTTTCAAACGTGGAAATGAACCGGCAATAGCCAGGCAGTCAATGGCTACGTCCTGGCTTCAATGGAGCCACGTTTTTTCAAACGTGGAAATACGTGATAAAGACGAAAAATTCGCTGCCGCGACGAGTGCTTCAATGGAGCCACGTTTTTTCAAACGTGGAAATCGGAAGCCGCCAAAAAAGCCGGCAGCGCCAAAAGCCCTGCTTCAATGGAGCCACGTTTTTTCAAACGTGGAAATGCTAATGTCGGTCAAAGCGTCGTTTTCATGTAACTCGGCTTCAATGGAGCCACGTTTTTTCAAACGTGGAAATTCTCAATCACATGGTCGGCTCTGCGGGCGGCGGTAGAGCTTCAATGGAGCCACGTTTTTTCAAACGTGGAAATGCCGTTTCGCAGCACACCCGCCTGCTCGTCCGGGATGGCTTCAATGGAGCCACGTTTTTTCAAACGTGGAAATAAGGCGGCGGCAGTTATTCCGGCGCGGCTGGCTCGAGCTTCAATGGAGCCACGTTTTTTCAAACGTGGAAATGTCGCCGCGCAGCACATCAGCATCACTGCGATTAGCCAGCTTCAATGGAGCCACGTTTTTTCAAACGTGGAAATGTTGATGAATCGCTGTTTTACGCCCATTAGATTAGGCTTCAATGGAGCCACGTTTTTTCAAACGTGGAAATCTGCCGTTTCTGCACAATCTCGGCAAGGCGTTCCCGGGCTTCAATGGAGCCACGTTTTTTCAAACGTGGAAATCTGATCCACCGGCGCGGTCGAATCGTCAAAACTCAGCTTCAATGGAGCCACGTTTTTTCAAACGTGGAAATTCGCCGATGTTGAACTTGGTAGTGATGGTCATTGGTGCTTCAATGGAGCCACGTTTTTTCAAACGTGGAAATCGGGTCGCGCAGATGTTCTATCGCGTCAACGGCGCGAATGCTTCAATGGAGCCACGTTTTTTCAAACGTGGAAATGTCGGCAATGACAGCGACCTGCGGGCGCTGCGCCAGGCTTCAATGGAGCCACGTTTTTTCAAACGTGGAAATCCCAACTGGCACAGGCGGAAGCCCGCAAGAAAGCCGAAGCTTCAATGGAGCCACGTTTTTTCAAACGTGGAAATTCGCCTTTGTGCCGCCTGATTTGCTTGGCTTTCGCTTGCTTCAATGGAGCCACGTTTTTTCAAACGTGGAAATGCGGCAAGGTGCAGAACCAGCCGAAAAATGAAATCTGGGCTTCAATGGAGCCACGTTTTTTCAAACGTGGAAATATATGGGCTATTCACGCCTGAAATCCCTCTTCAAAGGGCTTCAATGGAGCCACGTTTTTTCAAACGTGGAAATCCGGTGCGTCGCTCGGCTTCACCGGCATCGAGGGCGCTGCTTCAATGGAGCCACGTTTTTTCAAACGTGGAAATTTTCCAACGGGTCGAGCCAGCGCCCGTGCGTGTCACCGCTTCAATGGAGCCACGTTTTTTCAAACGTGGAAATCCACAAGACTGCCGAAGAAAGAGGTTCTGGTTTTGCCTGCTTCAATGGAGCCACGTTTTTTCAAACGTGGAAATAAACAGCGATAATAGACTTTTCATCCTTGATATATAAGCTTCAATGGAGCCACGTTTTTTCAAACGTGGAAATGACCGGCTGTGTCATCTGCCGGTCTCTGTCGCCGCGCTTCAATGGAGCCACGTTTTTTCAAACGTGGAAATCAGATCCTCACACACCCAACAGGCGGGAATCTCCCAGCTTCAATGGAGCCACGTTTTTTCAAACGTGGAAATAAGATTGAAAGAAAGAGGAATAATTATGGTCGGAAAGCTTCAATGGAGCCACGTTTTTTCAAACGTGGAAATCCCGCCGGCAATCGGCACTCAGGAACGGATTGTCCGTGCTTCAATGGAGCCACGTTTTTTCAAACGTGGAAATCCACCAGTTGCGGCTTTGATTGTCCGGCGAAGTTGAGCTTCAATGGAGCCACGTTTTTTCAAACGTGGAAATCACGATAACAACCTTGCGGTCGCTCACCGGCATTCGTGCTTCAATGGAGCCACGTTTTTTCAAACGTGGAAATACGCCGGGCAGTTCAACGCCAACGATTTTGTCATCTGCGCTTCAATGGAGCCACGTTTTTTCAAACGTGGAAATGACACCGCAAATTATCTGGTACTTGTCCAACGCTCGCGCTTCAATGGAGCCACGTTTTTTCAAACGTGGAAATCCCGTGCATGTCCTACCGCCCGAAAAAGCGCCACTCGCTTCAATGGAGCCACGTTTTTTCAAACGTGGAAATCGTCAGGTGGTATGCGGTCGGCGGCAAGGCGGAGATCGCTTCAATGGAGCCACGTTTTTTCAAACGTGGAAATACAGGGTTCTGTCGGCACAACCGGCGCACAAGGCGCAGCTTCAATGGAGCCACGTTTTTTCAAACGTGGAAATCAACCGGCGCACAAGGCAGCCAAGGTGTGCAAGGGGGCTTCAATGGAGCCACGTTTTTTCAAACGTGGAAATGCTTTTTACTTTCTGTTTTCCGGCGGCGCCTTGGGCGCTTCAATGGAGCCACGTTTTTTCAAACGTGGAAATAAGCGCGAAGTTAAACCCCATCACCTGAAACTTGCCGGCTTCAATGGAGCCACGTTTTTTCAAACGTGGAAATCCGGACGCCGCAAAAGCTCTTTCGCCTGGAGTCGGACGCCGCTTCAATGGAGCCACGTTTTTTCAAACGTGGAAATGCGTGACCGCGCCAGCCAGAAGGAATACCGCCATCACGCTTCAATGGAGCCACGTTTTTTCAAACGTGGAAATACTTGCAAGTCAAGAGCTTGAGTACGACACGCAAGCTTCAATGGAGCCACGTTTTTTCAAACGTGGAAATGAGTACAATCAGGCGGCAGACCTGATGGCGCGAGCCGCGCTTCAATGGAGCCACGTTTTTTCAAACGTGGAAATTTGAATCGAAGGCGATTGATTCACCTTCAGCGAATGGCTTCAATGGAGCCACGTTTTTTCAAACGTGGAAATAATACGCCCTCCGCCCATAAGCGGTGACAGATGCCATGCTTCAATGGAGCCACGTTTTTTCAAACGTGGAAATGAACCTTCACCGCTCATATTAAGGCGCGTAACCGTTGCTTCAATGGAGCCACGTTTTTTCAAACGTGGAAATACTGGCGGCTTTCCCGGCGCTGATGGCGCAAACAACAGGCTTCAATGGAGCCACGTTTTTTCAAACGTGGAAATATTGAACCGCCGGGTCTTTTCGCCAGTCCCCAGGGTGCTTCAATGGAGCCACGTTTTTTCAAACGTGGAAATATCGCGTTTGACTTGGTGCGCGATCAATCAAGGCACGCTTCAATGGAGCCACGTTTTTTCAAACGTGGAAATGCCGCCGCTTGCCGTTATGCCGCCGCTCTCGCCTCTGGCTTCAATGGAGCCACGTTTTTTCAAACGTGGAAATCGTCAAGCTGCCGGTAGACCTCGGCGCGGATGAGAATGCTTCAATGGAGCCACGTTTTTTCAAACGTGGAAATACGGCGGACTGCTCGGCATCATTGATGACCCGTTTGAGCTTCAATGGAGCCACGTTTTTTCAAACGTGGAAATCTGGGTATGCAAGCCAAAGGCGGTTGGAATTGAATCGCTTCAATGGAGCCACGTTTTTTCAAACGTGGAAATACCGGCACTTACGGGCGCATTACTGGCGTGCGGGATAGCTTCAATGGAGCCACGTTTTTTCAAACGTGGAAATCCGTATCGGGTTATCTCTGTCGTTGCCCTGCAAGCCGCTTCAATGGAGCCACGTTTTTTCAAACGTGGAAATATGCCGTAGCCGTGCCGCTTTAATTGAATAGCGATAGCTTCAATGGAGCCACGTTTTTTCAAACGTGGAAATTAGCGCCGCGACGCCGACGGCGCGAAGGGTGTCCGGCTTCAATGGAGCCACGTTTTTTCAAACGTGGAAATCGGTCGTCGTCCTCGGCCTCGTCGAAATAGCCTGACGCTTCAATGGAGCCACGTTTTTTCAAACGTGGAAATTCAGATTGACGTTGCGGCAAACGTCAAATCGGCTCGCTTCAATGGAGCCACGTTTTTTCAAACGTGGAAATTAGTTATGAACATCAAAACCGTCACGACAAGAACCCAGCTTCAATGGAGCCACGTTTTTTCAAACGTGGAAATCACCAATTCGGCAAGCGGGCAGACATTGACCTATGGGCTTCAATGGAGCCACGTTTTTTCAAACGTGGAAATCTGCATCTTTCAACTATTCCAACTGCACCAGATCGGGCTTCAATGGAGCCACGTTTTTTCAAACGTGGAAATCGCTTCTCTGACGCGAGCAGTTGCAACGGGCTTACGCCGCTTCAATGGAGCCACGTTTTTTCAAACGTGGAAATAAGCCTGCGGACGCGCCGAAGTCGCATCTGCGGGTTGTGCTTCAATGGAGCCACGTTTTTTCAAACGTGGAAATCAGACTCCGGGCGGGCGGTCATATTACTATCATCTGCTTCAATGGAGCCACGTTTTTTCAAACGTGGAAATAAGAATGCGCCACGCGGCATAGAGGCAATCCTGAATGCTTCAATGGAGCCACGTTTTTTCAAACGTGGAAATCTCTTGACCCGGCGCTTGTTGATGAACTCAGAACCTACGCTTCAATGGAGCCACGTTTTTTCAAACGTGGAAATACCATATTCACATTGAATATCAGCCGAAAGGCGCGGAGCTTCAATGGAGCCACGTTTTTTCAAACGTGGAAATGACTGGCATTCAGACTATGGCGCGGTTGACCGAACGGCTTCAATGGAGCCACGTTTTTTCAAACGTGGAAATCTGCCGATTTGACAGTTGATATGTCGAGCGTCCAGCAGCTTCAATGGAGCCACGTTTTTTCAAACGTGGAAATTCTGATCGAATTTGATGTTGCCGTTGTTTTTGCGAAGCTTCAATGGAGCCACGTTTTTTCAAACGTGGAAATACTTACGCCGCAAGTAAGCGTTCCTACTTCTACAGTGCTTCAATGGAGCCACGTTTTTTCAAACGTGGAAATCGGTCTGTTGAAACTCAAGGGGCAGGTTCTCAAGAAGCTTCAATGGAGCCACGTTTTTTCAAACGTGGAAATGCGCTTCATTCGCATTTCGTCTGTCGTATCTGTCAGGTAGCTTCAATGGAGCCACGTTTTTTCAAACGTGGAAATCAGGAGTCAGCGAAGACAAGCTTAGAGGCTCGATGCAGGGCTTCAATGGAGCCACGTTTTTTCAAACGTGGAAATCAGGCGGTGTTGGCGTGCTGGCGCATCCGGTCTGGGCTTCAATGGAGCCACGTTTTTTCAAACGTGGAAATCTATTGCGCTTGTGATGATATTGCCTAACGCAGTGCCGCTTCAATGGAGCCACGTTTTTTCAAACGTGGAAATCGTAGCGCGTCCGTGCTGCTCGCTTTAGACCAGACGAGCTTCAATGGAGCCACGTTTTTTCAAACGTGGAAATAGTGGTTGTGGGCGATTGTCGTAGGCGCGGCAATCGTCGCTTCAATGGAGCCACGTTTTTTCAAACGTGGAAATGTCCACAACCGGGAGAGAACTACCACCGCCGCCGCCTGGCTTCAATGGAGCCACGTTTTTTCAAACGTGGAAATCGGCTCAAGGATGATTGGCGGCTCGCGGCGCGTCAACCATGCTTCAATGGAGCCACGTTTTTTCAAACGTGGAAATTTGTTACGATTGAGCCGGATGATAATTACGTGCACGCTTCAATGGAGCCACGTTTTTTCAAACGTGGAAATGGTGAGCTTGCCAATTCAATTGAGGATGGCAAGCCACGCTTCAATGGAGCCACGTTTTTTCAAACGTGGAAATCGAGTTTGCTTTCCCTGAGAGCCAAGCAAATACCAAAGCTTCAATGGAGCCACGTTTTTTCAAACGTGGAAATGATTGCTGTATGGGCGTTGGGACTACTGGAGTGGCGAGCAGCTTCAATGGAGCCACGTTTTTTCAAACGTGGAAATTGTTACTATATTCACAAGGGCGGTTATTAAAGTGGAGCTTCAATGGAGCCACGTTTTTTCAAACGTGGAAATGAGATTTATAAGTTGCTGGCAAGTCCGGAATGGTTGCGCTTCAATGGAGCCACGTTTTTTCAAACGTGGAAATGGGTCATCAATAATGCCAAGCAGTCCGCCGTGACCGGGCTTCAATGGAGCCACGTTTTTTCAAACGTGGAAATTGACGACTGGCAGGTAGATATGCGGCAAGTGGCTTATGCTTCAATGGAGCCACGTTTTTTCAAACGTGGAAATGAATGCGCGTTTTGCCAAGCCCGAAGCGCATAGCAAGCGCTTCAATGGAGCCACGTTTTTTCAAACGTGGAAATATGGCGTTCTCGAAAGTCATTTCTCTTTGATTCATGCTTCAATGGAGCCACGTTTTTTCAAACGTGGAAATCTGATGAAACCGACAACTTTTTAGACACGCTGGAAGAAGCTTCAATGGAGCCACGTTTTTTCAAACGTGGAAATGGTTAAGGGACTGGAAACGCCGGTTCAAAAACGAGTATTGCTTCAATGGAGCCACGTTTTTTCAAACGTGGAAATAACGGCGTTCGTATGTCAATGGAAAAATGCAAAAAACGCTTCAATGGAGCCACGTTTTTTCAAACGTGGAAATATCCATCTTTTTGGCAATCGCCATTGCGTTTGGCTTGCTTCAATGGAGCCACGTTTTTTCAAACGTGGAAATCAGGGCAGACCGCAGAAGTGGACGCCGCTATCACCGCGCTTCAATGGAGCCACGTTTTTTCAAACGTGGAAATGTAGATTGTCGAAGTTCCGTTTGGAGACATTACCAGCCGCTTCAATGGAGCCACGTTTTTTCAAACGTGGAAATGCAGCCCCGCCGCATCTAAAGGAAAAATATGAGCAAAGCTTCAATGGAGCCACGTTTTTTCAAACGTGGAAATATGTCGGTTGCCCTTCCGCCGCGCTGCTCGATTGAATTGCTTCAATGGAGCCACGTTTTTTCAAACGTGGAAATTATCCTTGTAATCGTTGCGCATCATCAAGTCGCCATTGCTTCAATGGAGCCACGTTTTTTCAAACGTGGAAATAACTCGCTCCCGGCATCGCTCGCGTTGTCGGTAACGGGCTTCAATGGAGCCACGTTTTTTCAAACGTGGAAATGTTATCGTGGTAGCGCCTCCCATGACCGAGTAGAAGGCTTCAATGGAGCCACGTTTTTTCAAACGTGGAAATAAGCGGTTGCTGCCGTCGGGCATTACCCGCTCACAGCTGCTTCAATGGAGCCACGTTTTTTCAAACGTGGAAATGAGAAGAAAAAGAGTGTGAGTTACCCGAAGGTGAAGATGCTTCAATGGAGCCACGTTTTTTCAAACGTGGAAATTTCGCTTATCGCTCTCTGGCTGTTGAGCAAGCCGATGGCTTCAATGGAGCCACGTTTTTTCAAACGTGGAAATACGACGGGCAGGGGCGGTCGTATCTGGCTTTTGCAAGCTTCAATGGAGCCACGTTTTTTCAAACGTGGAAATGCTCAAGTCCGGCTTTCTCGTTGACGCGCCCGACAACGCTTCAATGGAGCCACGTTTTTTCAAACGTGGAAATGCTGCATAAAAAGGGCGAAAGCTGGAAATTCGGCAACCTGCTTCAATGGAGCCACGTTTTTTCAAACGTGGAAATGACTGGTGAACTGCGGATTGTTCTGCAAAACGTCATGGCTTCAATGGAGCCACGTTTTTTCAAACGTGGAAATGAATCTTGTCGTGCTGGATGAAACGGAAGCCGAGCGGCTTCAATGGAGCCACGTTTTTTCAAACGTGGAAATAACAGAGTTCTCTGACAATGATTCTTGCAATCAAGCAGCTTCAATGGAGCCACGTTTTTTCAAACGTGGAAATAGTTTCCGCTTTCTTAAAACCGGGGAGATTCTTTACTGCTTCAATGGAGCCACGTTTTTTCAAACGTGGAAATGTCTGATAACGCTGCCCATGCATAGAGTCTGATAACGAAGCTTCAATGGAGCCACGTTTTTTCAAACGTGGAAATTTTTTCAACCATAGGTTCATTTTCCTCTTGACATACCGCTTCAATGGAGCCACGTTTTTTCAAACGTGGAAATAAGATGTCGAGTTTACCTACACACAAGCTGGCTATGCTTCAATGGAGCCACGTTTTTTCAAACGTGGAAATTTTGCGCCGCGAGCCAGATTATCCAGCGCCGATGCGCTTCAATGGAGCCACGTTTTTTCAAACGTGGAAATCCCACATTTAGGGCAACGCCCCTCTCCCCCGTCGATTTGCTTCAATGGAGCCACGTTTTTTCAAACGTGGAAATCGCATGACAGAGGCGATGCCGCTTTGCCCGTAACGGCTTCAATGGAGCCACGTTTTTTCAAACGTGGAAATGTTCGGCAAGCGGGTAGTGCATCGCCACCCGGCTCGGCTTCAATGGAGCCACGTTTTTTCAAACGTGGAAATCAAAGTCATTGCCAA
>Ga0187894_10004581_pt1 | contig 14717 bp, 11 predicted proteins | sample GBC1701081metaG_FD_136650 | JGI IMG/M metagenome (GOLD analysis project Ga0187894, IMG submission 136650) | White microbial mat communities from a lava cave in the Kipuka Kanohina Cave System on the Island of Hawaii, USA - GBC170108-1 metaG ...
CAGCGTCGTGCCGCCCTGTGTTACGGAAGCGATGCGGTTGCTTGGAATGCCGGATGATTGTACCAAATTGACACTCTGAATCGGCGGCGGCGGCGATCCCGGCGGGATGAGGTAATCATAGACGGTCGTGCGATTGCCCCAACGGTCATAGCTGAATTTACGTTGCGCCGATGCGCCATTAGTGGTTTGATTCGAGGTTGCCAATCGGCTCTGCAAATCATAGGTATAAGCCGCGCTTTCGGTTGTTCCATTGATGAGATTACTTAGCGACATTGGCACAATTGGCATTTTTCGCTTTTGTTTAGCTTGCTTCAGTTTTTCAAACTCAAATGCAAGCTTTATTTATTCTCATTAGAATTAAGCATTATTCTTGACTTATCACTCGTATCTCAAAGCTTTAGCCGGTTCCATTTTGCTACCAATAAAAGCAGGCCAAATGCAGGCGAACAACGCTCCTATTAGCAACATGAATACTGATAAAATAAACGTAAAAATGTCTACCGCTTGAACCCCATAAAGCAAACTGGAAATGAAGCGACTTAAGCCGAAGGAAGCCAGGATTCCAACAACAATGCCAATCGCAGACAGCCAAATCCCTTCCCGCAAAATCATCTGTAGTATTTGTTTCGGCATAGCTCCCAATGCCATACGGATGCCGATTTCCTGTGTTCGTAAAGCAACCGAGTACGCGACAACGCTATAAACTCCAAAGACCGCCAAAACTAAGGCAATGACAGCAAAGACACCTGAGAGAAAACCGCGAAACCGGTATGCGGTTGTTGAATCGGAAATCACTCTTTCCAGAGTCTTGATACGGAAAACCGGCAAATTCCTATCCACGGAGACAATTTGATTTCGCAACGAACCGACCATTTTATCAGGGTCAATACTGGTCTTTGCAACAAACACAATTTCCAATGGCGGCTGTTTGTCATTGAGCGGTTGAAGATAGGGCAGGTAAAATTGCGGCTCCATTTCCTTGATTAATCCGCTCTGTTTTACGTCTCCAACGATGCCGACAATTTCTCGCGCCTGACTTTCACCGGCAATGGTGATTTGCTGCCCGATGGCATTCTCGCCGTTCCAAAACAGATTTGCCAGACTTCGATTGATGATGACAACTTTCGGACTTCCCTGTTTATCCGCTTCGGTAAATGAGCGTCCCTGAATCAGCGGAATGCCCATTGCCTGAAAATAATTGCCCACAATTGTATAAAGCAATGCCAGGCCACCATCTTTTCCTGAAATTGTCAGCGAAAGTTTCATGCCTCTGCTGTGGCTGAGTGGCAGTTGCGAAACGCCGCCAACCGCAACAATTCCCGGCAATTGTTCGGTCTTTTCCAAAAGATTATGATAAAAATTTTCGACAAGATATGGCGTAGGAGTCTTCACCTCAGAAGGTGAAGTCACTGTCTTGTTGACAGCAGATAGTGGTGGATTTCCTGCTTCATCTTTTATTGTTTGTCCAATTGTTTTTGGCGTAGGCAATTCTCCATATTTCGCTTTTGGTAAAGAGATTTGCATAGTCAATACATTGTTGGCATCAAATCCGGGAGCTACATTCGTCAAATGAAAAAAACTTTGTATCATCAATCCGGCTCCTACGAGTAGGATGAAGGATACGGCGATTTCAACAACGACAATTGCATTGCGGACGTGGCGATGTAAGCCGATTGACGTTTTACTGCCACTCTCTTTCAGCGTTTCGGCAAAATTGATTGACCTTAGCTGCAATATCGGCGCGAGGCTGACAATGATACTAACGAGAAGCGATAGACCTAGAGAAAAGTTAAGCACCACGCCATTGAGGTGGACTGTAGATAAACGAGGGATATTCTCAGATATTTGTGTGCGGATAATCTCCAAACCAAAATAGGCAAACAAAATGCCTGCCGAGCCGCTGACGACAGCTAACAAAATCGCTTCGGTCAATAATTGCTGAATGACGCGCAGGGAACTTGCGCCAAGGCAAAGACGAATGGCTATCTCTTTCTGCCTTGCGGCTGCCCGTATGAGAATTAGATTAGTAGCATTGGCACAAGCAAGGATTAGCAGCAACCCGACAGCACCAAACAGCGCCCATAATGCGGCACGAGAATCTTTGACATATAGCTCTTGTAAAGGAATGAGGTTTATTGCATCACCGACTTGGATACGGGACTTCGCGGAAAGCTCTTTCAGTCTCTCAAACAAGGTTTGAATCTGTGATTTTGCATCCGCTACGCTAATACCCTTCGCCAGCCGCCCGATGATACTGCTCTTTAGTGATAGCGGCATATCTGTTTGCTCGTCATCGCCGAGAATCACCGAAGTCCTGTCTGTAGCTCGCGGCAACCACATCTCTGTACGCCCCGGATAGCTGAAGTCTATCGGCATTACTCCGACAACCGTATAGGTAAGGTTATTCAAGACAATGCCTTTGCCAATGATATTTGGGTCACTCGCAAATTTAGTTCTCCATAAGGCGGCGCTGAGAATCACAATGTTATTCTGTCCCGGTGATTCATCATCAGGAATAAAGGGACGGCCCAAGACAGGCAGCACTTCAAAAACGGAAAAGAAACCGGATGAAACCATTGCGGCAGAGATACGTTGGGGAAAATCACCCTCGGCTAAGTTAATGCCGCCAGCTTGATATTCACAAAGGCTGGTAAAGGTTTGTCCTTGATTCCACCAATCCAATGACTCACCTCGCGGCGGTTTGGGAACACTGATGAAGACCAGGCGTTCCGGGTCTGTTAAAGGAAGAGGTCGTAAGACGACTCCGTAAAGCACGGTAAATATTGTCGTCGTGCCGCCAATTCCTATGGCAAGAATTAACGTCAAAGTGAGACTAAAACCCGGAGTCTTAAAAAAAACTCGCAGAGCATATTTCAGGTCGTGCAAGAGATTTCTCATTCTTTTGATTTCTCGCAATCCATACAGTTTTGTGGCGTATTTGCTCCACTATCAATTCTTCCAAGCTGAGAAGCTACTCCGGGAAGTTGAAGATTAAAATATCCCTCTACCTCTGCCTTTAAGGCATCGTTATAGGCTCCTAGCCAATTTTTTAATACTTTCCCTTGAGGGGATATGATTATGGTTTGCGGTGTACTTCCAAGCCCCAAACCAGAAATTGCATCTGATGATGGGTTTGTGTAGATAGGAATGGCAAGATTGTGTTTGTCCATGTACTCTTTTAAATGAAGGTCAGTCAGAGAAAGTCCTATGAAACAATAGGTATCCGCTCTGTTACTGATGAGCATTTTAATATTTTCTTCATTTCGGTCACACCATTTACAGTTAGGAGAAAATATATATAATACAGTAGGAAGGTTTTTGTCATTATAAGTGATGACTTTTAGATTTTGATTGAGGTCTTTGACACTTATTGATGAAACCTGCATACCTTCAAGAACTTTCACTTCATTCGCATTGCGAGCAATTATATTTTGCAGGCGCTTAACCTTCCAGCCTAGAAATACGTTGAAAGATAAAGATCCCGCTAATAGTAAAATGACAAACGCATCTATCTTTTTTGAAGGAGCAGTCATCTCAATTATGTAAGACCGGCGCGTAGTTTATTCTAATCCAGGTAGGCTATCAGCTAGTTGAAGCAACAGGAGTAAAACTCCCTGCCGCAAAATACTGTTGATGCGAATCAAGGGTTGAAAAATGCCGATGTTGAAAATAAAGGACTTACAAACCCAGCTTTTGGATTTTTGCCCGGTTTTCACCTGTAAGTCGTTGATTCTTCATCTCTGATTCCAACTCTTGATTCGCATTGTTGATAGCCTACACGAACAGTACAGTTTGCCTATAGGCTGTTACAAAGCTGTTATTTTTTGAACGCAATCTATACGTTGCCAAGCCAATGGCTATAGTATCTTGGGATCGGGCTAAGAACAGCTATTTTGCTGAAACTAGCTGCTATAGATGACGCACTACAGCGGTGGTTGGCACGTATCATCATCCCACCAATATCCTCCAGCAGGACCACAAGAACATCGTTGTTTACTGCGACAGGCTCCAGAAGAATACTCATACCCGTTATAAAAGCAGGTACAATCCTCGGCGAAAGTCGCAGGTGGTGAGAAAGCAAGATATACAGCTAGGGAAATCACACACATAGTCGAAGCAATTAGCTTCGACCACTGTATTTTGGGAACGCTGAATTTGTTCATTCGACACCCCTTTCTTAAAAGAAATTTTGCGAGGGTTTTGCACAACTACGTTTCAAAATACGAGTTTCCCAGTATGAATTCAATAGCAAAGGTAACGCTACGAGAATCTATTTTCTCTAATTCATTCTTTCTCCATCTCAGATAGATAAGGCTTGATTAAGCATCCTCTACAGACACGATAAGTACCACCGACAGTAGTGACTGAATAGATAACTCCCGATTCAATGTAACCATAGATTGTTTTATTGCTAACTTGCAAAAACTTTGCAGCCTCTCTTACTTTGAGAAGAGACAGCATATTTTTGCATAAGGGACATATATCAAAATTTTTTATGGCATTTCTCATAGCTTTCTCCTCTTTTCTACCTCATCATTAACCTCGCAAAGCAATCATAATAGCTGAACGTGAGCAATGAATCGCTTCCTGCTCGAATGGCGGCAAGGGCGTATCAAAAGCCAGCGCGGTCAGCGACGACAGCCCCGTAAAGGCTTGTGATGGAGTTGGCAATGTTAGCAGAGTCAAGATCAAGATAATGGCAATCAGCTTTACACGCCAGCGAGGGCGAGAGGGATTATTGGTTAAATGGCGTAAGAATTGCAGGTTGGGAAATGCTAACCGTGTAACGCCCGCGTTACACGAGGGATTATTGGTTAAATGGCGTAAGAATTGCAGGGGGGGGTAAAATATGTATGACGGGGTTTACGCAATTTCATAGCAATCCTCCTGAGTCTGCTTTGTGGTGACGACAAAGAACAATAACTGTTGCCATCAAGAAAAGTGAGGATGTGATAAAAAGATGATTAACTGATTATCGCTTTATCTATTCTTGCCATTCGGCGAATTTTAAGCGAATCGGAAAAACCAAACCCAACTAACAGACAGCATATTACTCTCCATATCTTCAAAAAGCAAGTTAATTACTTGTTACGCTGGCAATCCCGATGGAGTTTATTTGCAACTTGCACAAACGAAATAAGATATGCAGTTAGTTCTCACAGTTTGCAGTAAGCGAAGAACAAAGAATTAACGGACAGGCAGGATAATGGCGCTTTCAAAGGCGCTTATTGTTGGTGTTAGAGAAGATTGTTTACAAAAGAATAAGGGCGGCGCTATTTTAACAACTGCCGCCCTCTCAAGGTTGTTGACGCTTACGGCAAGGTAATTTTGCGGATGCGGAAGTTTTCGTAATCGGCAACATAAATTACATTGCCGTCAATGGCGATGCCACGCGGGGCATTGAAGTTGGCGTTGAGTCCAGCTCCGTCTCTGAGCTTTCTGCCATTACCGCCGGCAATCGTCGAGGTGTTGCCTTGCGGGTCAACGCGACGCACTAAACCATTGCCCAGTTCGCTGACGTAGACGATGCCGCTGGCGCTGACGGCAATGCCAATCGGCTGTCCGAAGTTGGCGACGATGCCCGGTCCGTCATCGGCGCCGAAATCGCCTGTGCCAGCAAGGGTTGTCACCTTGCCGGTCTGTAGGTTAATTCTGCGGACGCGGTTATTGCCGGTGTCGGCTACATAGAGCAAGGAACCGTCCGGCGAAATGCCCAGTCCGGTCGGCGTGTTGAAGCGGGCGACGCTCGAAATGCCGTCAATGAAGCCCGGCACACCATTACCAGCGACGGTTTCGGCAATGAACTGCGTTCCGTTTGGTCTGAGGCGGCGCACTGCATGGTTATTCGGGTCGGTGAAGTAGAGCGAGCCATCAGGGGCGACGACAATCTCATCGGGATTGCGGAACGCGCCTTGGCCCGCTGCGCCATCGCGGAAGCCTTCCAAGCCGATTTTCGTGGCGTTCAACTTCTCTTGTCGCGCCCGTGCGGTCACTTCTTCGATGGTTCCGGCGATGGTGTCGGCGACGATGCTACTGCCATTTCGCACCAGGCGACGGACGACATCATTGCCGTTTTCGGTGACGTAAATCGTGCCGTTTGAAGCGACAGCGACGCCATTGGGAAAGGAGAAGGTGATGGGGGAACCGGCGCTGTTACTGGAATCGTGATAGCCCGATTCGCCGCTCCCGGCAATGGTGCAGACTTCGCCGGTGTTCGGGTTAATCCGACGGATGGCGTGATTCTGCTGGTCGGTAACATAGAGAAAACGGTCAGGTCCGACGGCGATACGGCGCGGACGGCGGAAATGCGACGCTTCGGCGGAGACACAACCCGTAGCAAAGCCTTCGCGGTTGTCCCCTGCCAGCGTCGCCACCTGCGAATCCGGCACGACAACGAAAGTGAAGGTCTGCGTCACTTTGCCATCTTCGGATTTCACTTGTACTGTATGCGTACCGGGCGCATCGGTCAGCCCCAGCGGAATGACGGCGCTCAGGCGGGTTTTCGTCGAGGTACGGATATTGACTTCCTGACCGTCAACGAGAACGGTGGCTTTATCGCCGAGATTTGCGCCGGTAATATCAATGGTCGGTTTCTTTTCGCCGACGCGCACCGTTAAAGGCGCAATGGTAAAGATAATCGGATCAGATTCCGGCGTTACGGTAAAGACTTCATCGCGGGATTGTACGCCTTCCTGTTCGACACGAATAAAAATTTGTTGCGGCGTGGTCAACAGCGCCGCCGGTAGAGTGATGACGAGTCTGCCATCTTTCTTTACCACACTGTCAACCGGCGTACCGTTGACCAAGACCTGAGCGCCAGGTTTGAAGTTGCCCCTGACAACGACTTCGGTATCTTCGCTGCCAACATCGGTGGAATCGGGTTCAAGGAAAGAGAGGGTTGCCGGACGAGCGACAACGAAGAAGTTTTCGGCATTCGAGAATCTGCCGTTGCCGGTGCGAACAAAGATGGGAATCCGCGCCGGAACATCAAGAATGTCGAGAGAAATCTGCACCACCAACCGCGTATCGCTGATGAAGGTGGTATTGGGCGATTCAACGCCCCACGTAAAGGCTTTGGTGTTTTCGTTGAAGCCTTCGCCGGAGACTTCAAAGAGCAGATCGGTGCCGGGGTCTTCCTGAGTAGCGTTGCCTTCAAGGCGCAGCCGCACACTGGAATTACTGGGAACGACCTCCAATGTAAAGGTCTGGCTCAGTGTGCCGTCGCCGTTGCGTGCCTGAACCGTATGATTGCCGACGGTAGCGACTGCCGCCGCGTCCACTTCAGCAATCAGCACTCTGCCTTTGGTGGCGATTCTCGAAGAGGCTAGAGGCTGTCCGTCAAAAAGAATTTTCGCATCGCTGGAAAAGAATTTGCCTTGCAGTCGCAGAGTAAAGGTGGCGCTGCCGGCGGGAATGGCATCCGGCAAAATGCGTCTTAGTGAAGGCGCTTGTGCAAAAGCGGTATTGTGGTGCGATTGAACAACAAAAAAGAGTGCGAAAAAAGTTGCAAAAATGAAGTAAGATACTGCTCGTCTCATTCAGAAAATTCTCCTGTAAACTGCTATACCGTCACCGGCTGTCGAGAGAGATTGCCTGTGACCCGTGAATCTATACATTGTGCCTGTTGTGATTGCTTCATGTGGTAGAATCGTAATACTTGGAAAACTTGCACAGAAATCCCGAATCTTAGCGAAAAAGGCAAACAAATTAGCAGATGTAGTGACACGCCTCTTCGCCTTCTCATTCGAGATTTGCAAGCGACCCTAAATTATAACCATCGCTTGCGGGCTTACACAAACCGTTTTCCTCGAATTGTTGCACGGCAAAATGATAGGCGGCGGCAACCGCTTTTTTGCCATCAGCGAGTTTGGCGGGGCTCAGAGGCGGCACAAGCGACTCAATCCACAGTACCCGCTCGCAGTATTCATGGAGCGCCCGAAGGCGATGCGTTTCAATCTCTTGTCGGGCGGCGGACAATGCCTTTTCCAGCATGGCAAACGCCGTCCAGTTGCGCTCGTGCAGATGGCGGTCATCGGTGCGGGTCGGCAGATAATGAATCAGCAGGCGGTCGGGCTGCTCGCGTTCCGTCATAACTTCAAGCGGCACTTTTGCCAGAAAACCGCCATCCCAATAATCGTCGTCACCGATGCGGCGCGGCGTCATCAGGAAGGGGTAGCTACAGGAAGCGCGGACTTTATCGGCAATGGTTCCGGCATGGAAAGTTTCATCTTTGCCTGTTGTAAGGTTGAAAGCGGTAATGTAGAGCGAGCGCGGGCAATCTTCAAATCGCTGGCAGCGCAAACCATCGGCAATCAGTTGCTCGAAGCGCTCGCCTTTGAGCAGTCCCGTCCAACCGCGCCCGCTGCGGAGCAAGGCTTTGAGGGCGGCGGCAATTCCGGCATTGTCCCAGAAGTCGCGTTTTTGAATGCGGGTGAGCGAATCAATAATTTCGGCGGCAGGCACGCCGGAAGCGTGCAAAGCGGCGACGATGGCTCCGGCGCTCGACCCGGCAATGGCGCTGTACTCAATGCCGCAATCTTCGACGGCTTGCATGAATCCGGCATGGGCGAAGAAGCCGAAATATCCGGCGGAGAGAACGATTGCCGTGCGCGGTTGCTGCGTCGTCATAATCGAAAGCGGGCATAGTACCCTGAGTGGCAAGCATCAGCAAGCGGCGGTAGTTTTTCAGGGATGCAAATTCGGATTCTCTGCATTTAATCCTTCGGCAAGCGCCGCACGATTCAGCGCCGTATCTGCGGAGACGAAAATCAAAGGCGTTGCGCCAATGGCGAGGCGGGCGTCGTTGGCGGTCAGAGCCGCCGCAAGCTGTACCGCGTCATAGCCTCGTAAAGCGTGCTTGTCGGCTAAATCAGTCGCTTTTTCCACAACCAGCGCCTCAATCTCAATCTTGAAAAACAAGCGCCGAAAATCACGCCGAAAACGCGCTTTGGCTTTATCGGCTTGTCTGACGGTCAAACTTCTGCCACGCAATCGGCGAGCAAAAGCAGACACGACTTCGACAGAAATAATTCGTGCCACATAAAAAGCGTTCGGCGTCGGCTGACGAAAAAGGCTGATAATCCAGGAGGTACCGGGTTCAATGATATACCGTTTAACCGCCGCGCTGCTGTCGAGAAAATAAGCCGCCATCTATTCTCTGTCCTCAAGAATCGTCTCAGAAAGCGGTTTGCCTTTAATGACAAGCGGTTCAAAATCTGCTGCCGAGGCGTTCCAATCGGCGGGAATTTCACGAATAACGCCTTGAGCAAAAAGCTGCTCGGCAATTTCAGCTTCAGATAATTGGTTATTGGTTGCTGCATCCAGAGACTCAGCGAGCGCCTGTAAAACTTCGCGCTGCTGACGAACCGACAATTTTTGCACTTGCTTTACGATTTCCTGTGGCGTCATAGGTTATATACTCCTTTCTCGATAACCAATTATCTCACCAGTTTGTTGAATCAAGAATTAAAAATTAAGAAATACGAGCGGTACCGTGAATCGCCGTGTACTCAATGCCGCAATCTTCGACGGCTTGCATGAATCCGGCATGGGCGAAGAAGCCGAAATATCCGGCGGAGAGAACGATTGCCGTGCGCGGTTGCTGCGTCGTCATAAGCTTATGAAAACCGCTGATTCAGTAAATCGAAGAGATATTTGTATAAGCTCGATAGGTTGGTTTTGTTGCTCGTTCGGCTGAAATGAACTCTGCGGCAAAGCAGTCTGCGGCAGCGATACGCAAAGCATCCAACGCGCCTAACCCAAATTGGCAAGCAATGGCGTGAGCCGGTGCGAGTAATAAAGTCGGGTCTGCCCATTGAGTAACCGCAGCAAAAAACTTTTCGTAAAAAGACATCTCGCGTTGCTTGTTGAAGTAGGTGGCAATTGGCATCACTTCAAGGCGTAAGAATTGACTGGTAACAAATTCGCGGTCGGGATCGCTCAAGACTTGCAAAGCACGAAGACGACGCGCAAAAGTTGCGGCTGTCGGTTTGGTGGCAGCATAAATTAAAACCGAGGCGTCAACAAATGTCAGAATTTTACTCGCCATCTTCTTGCAGATAACCGCCTTTGCGTTTTAGCAACTCTTGTTCAATAGCTGCTTCGCTCAGAGCGGGGTCGTCCGATGCTTCAATCTGCCGCGCAATCTTCATCAACTCCCGACCAAGCGGCGACATGGTTTCATCGGTCAGCCAGGTCTTAATCTCGGTTTGTCGAATCGGCAAAACCGGCAGTTGATTTGGGTTTCTATTGGGTTGTGCCATGTGCTTTATTCTCCTGTTATATGGCGCTTATGACTGCCGCGCGCAAAGCGAGAAACATTATTGCCATTACCGCCGTTCCTTGAAGCGGCAACTTACTGGCTTCGACGACGATTTGTTGCCTATCCATAAGTTCTTCACCTCGCGCTAGATTTTATCACGCTTTGCTCTAGGCTTCCCAAAATTTATCACCCAAACGATGGAGCAAACGATGGAGCGCGGGCATCCCTGCCCGCATGATTTGTCATCCTTACCTTCCTCCGCTTGAGGTATCATTCGGAAACATTGCGGGCAAGGATGCCCGCGCTCCATTATTCCATAAATTGATTTAACGAAACATTGTCTTTAATGTATTCGGTGATTTGATTTCGCAAGTCAAGCGGCAAGTTAAAGAACACCTTGCCGTTTGGATGGTAATTGAATCTGCCAAAATGCTTGGATTCGAGAATTTCACGAAAACTGGCATCCGTCAGATAGCTCTTAAAGAAATGTTTTGCGGCGGTGAAATACTGTTCATCAGGCGTATAACGGCTGTCGAACTTATCAAACTCTTCTTCGAGCAATTCGTTCTTGTTTTTGAAGTACGGAATAAAGCCGAAAATCTTTTCGATAATCTCGCGCAGCGACAGGCGGCGGTCAATCTTTAAGGTCTTTCGTAACTTTTCCAGATTGTAATACTCTTCGGGTCTGTCGAAGACGTTGCCGACGATGTATTCTTCGACCGCTGCAAAATCTCTCTGTTCAACCATTCGTTTGATTTCTGCAGCGGTCTTTACGCGGTCTTCAAATCGCTCAAATAGTTTGCGGTCAACCTTCATGCCTTCCGCGCCGATGGCAGTCTCTTCAAGAGTTTTGAGCGGGTCAGGGTTGAAGTTCTCGAAGCCCTCAAGCGTAAAAGTTTCGCCGCCGTTGCCGGATTCGCGCTCGGTGCCGGCGCTCGGTTCAACGGGGAGTTGCAAAACTTCGTCATAGTCGAATTTCTCCTCGAAGTATTCGCAGTTGGCAAAGAATTCGAAGAGTTTGAAACGCTCTTTTTTGAGAGCGCCGATCTCCGCTTTGCGGTCTTTGTCCTTGCGGTCTTTAACGAAATCATAAAGGCGTGTGCCTCTGCCCTTGATTTGCACAAAATCGGTTGGCGAGAAAATCGGACGCAGCAGACAGACGGTTAAGAGGTCTTCGCAATCGTAGCCCGTGGTCATCCTGCCAACGGTCACGCAAACGCGGCTTTTGCCGGTTTGATAAAACGGGTCAAAATTGCCTTTGCCATTCAGATTATTGTTGGCGAAATTGATGGTCATTTGCTGCGCGTCGTGAATCAAAGACGTGACCTGCACGGCAAAATCCGATTGGTATTTGCCCGGATATATCTGTTCGGCATATTGGTTGAGGATTTGCGTGATCTCCGCCGCATGGTTTTGACTGACGCAAAAGATAATCGTCTTGCCGATTTCGCCGCTTATCGGGTCACGCAAAGCATTTTTCAGAAATGTCTCGCAGAAGATTCGATTGGTAGGCTCAGAAAAGAATTTGCGCTCGAAATCACGCGAAAAGAATGTCTCTTTAACTTCTGGGGTTTCGCTTTCTTCGTTTGCTTCCGCTTCGGTTTCTGCCTGAGCAACAATGCTGTACCCTTTATCGGAAAGCAATTGTGTGGTGATTTCGGTTCGCGCACCCAGCAAATCCGGCTTTGCAAATCGCCAGCCGTTTCGTAAGATGAGTGCCACCGCAGAGTAAGCCCATAAGCAAAAAGAGATGAGGTCAGAGAAGCATTCAAACAACTCTTGATGATAAACTTGCGTCTGAAGATTCACCATTTGCTATGTCGACGAATAAGCGATTGATCGTAACTGCGGCAATCATTTTGCTGCCGAGTCTGGTGGCGGCGCTGGTCTTTTGGCGTTTGAACGCGGTTGCAAAACCCGAAGCGACTGCGGCGGGGCGACTCAAAGCCCTGCCCAAAATTATCCTCTGGGCGTGGGAACGTCCCGAAGATTTGACCTTCGTTGACCCTAAAGAAATCGGCATTGCTATCTTGACCGGAACCGTGCAATTAAAAGGCAATGACTGCGTGATTCGCCCGCGTCTGCAACCGGCTCGCACCCCGAAAGATGCTTTTATCATCGCCGTAACGCGCATCGAATCAAGCCGCCAAGAAAAACCCATGTTTTCCGATGCTCAACGACAACAGATTCTCGACCGCATCCTCGAAACCAGCCGTAACTCCCGCGTCGCCGCCGTGCAGATTGATTTCGATGCGAAAGAGAGTGAACGCCCGTTTTATCGGCAACTGCTCATAGACCTGCGCCAACAGTTGCCTGAAGCCATGCCGCTTTCGATAACGGCGCTAGCGTCGTGGTGTCTCTACGATAATTGGATTGCTGATTTACCGATAGATGAAGCCGTGCCGATGCTCTTTCGCATGGGGTTGGATACTGACCGTGTGCGCCGCGACATCGAACAAGGCGGCGATTTTCGTATAGATGTAGCGCGGTATAGCCTCGGCATTTCTACCGATGAACCCTTATCGCGCTTGCCTTCCGCGAGGCGAGTGTATATCTTCTGCCAACGCGCCTGGACGATGGAGACAGCGCAGAACATTATTCAAGAGGTCAAACAATGGCAATAGAAAAGTCTGTCACAAACAGGTTGAGAGCGCCGCATTTCGAGAGCGCCGGAAAGTTCCGTTTGAAGGCGCTATTCTTACCTTCAATTCTCCTTTTTATGTTTGCTCTGCTGCTCTATATGCCGCAACCACAGCAAGCCTGCGGACCGTCTTCAAACGAGGCAATTTTTTCTTACACGGTGCATCCCGACTTGCCGCTTGAGCGTTTCGCGGCAGGCGATCTCGGCGTTCTGCAACCGACCTATGCGCGGTCTTATCTCTTCGTCGCTTATCGCTATCTTGCCGGGGTCGGCTTGGAGGCCGAAGAACAGAAACAGATGGCATCGCTCTGGCAACATCGCCTGCGTACCGAGCCGCAAGAACCGGGTAATAATACGCCGCTATTGATGTGGGTTGCGGCTCGCAAAAAGATTACCAATGCTGAACCGCCACAGAATATCGAAATTTACAAAGACCTGCAAAACGGCGATTTCTACAGCTATGCCAACTGCACCAAAGACACTTTTCAAACTGCTATCAAAACTCTGGAAGAGCGCGTCAGCAAATATGGCGCGACCAGTCCGCAAGTGAAAGAATGGCTTGACGCACAGGATAAAGTCTTTATCAATTGCTCCGGCGATACGCCGATAATCCCGCCTGCCGCTTCTGCAAACGCGCCCGCGTGGTTACGTGCTGACCGTGACTATCAAATTGCCGCCGCCAATTTTTATGCCGCGAAATTCGACGATGCCGAAAAACTCTTCACCGCGATAGCTGCCGATAAAGCATCGCCTTGGCGCACTCTCGCGCCGTTTCTCTCAGCGCGTTCCTTAGTTCGCAAGGCGACGCTGACCGTCGAAGAAGGCAAGACTGACACCGCCACCTTGCGACAGGCTGAAACCCGCTTGAAAGCCGTTTTGAACGACAACACACAAAGCGGTATTCACCCGTCAGCAAAGCGCATCTTGAATTTCGTCAATCTGAAATTGCAACCGGAGGCGCAACTGCACGAACTGGCGCTGGCAGTGATGCAGAAAAATTCAGGCAAAACCATCTGGCAGGACACCTACGATTACACGACACTGATGAGCCGCTATGTCACCGATGACTTAGATGATTTCAGCGACGAGAAGAAGAAATTCGAGAAATTGCCAACCATCGGACGCAATGACGATGTGACTGATTGGCTGCTGGTCTATCAGGTGATGGACAAAGCGGCGTTCAATTATTCATTGCAGAAATGGGCAAAAACCGCTTCTCTGCCGTGGCTATTGGCAGCCATCTCGAAAGCCGACGCACAATCGCCGCGTCTTGCCGATTTAGTTACTGCCGCCGCCAAAGTTCCTGCCACATCACCCGCCTATGCAACGGCAATATACCACACGCTACGCTTGACGATTGCTACAGGCAAGAAAGACGAGGCTCGCCGGCTGCTCGATTCGCTCCTATCAACCAACAAGCTGCCCGCTTCAACCGTCAATCAATTTCTCGCCCTGCGAATGAAAGTGGCGCAGAACCTTGACGAATTTTTGAAATACGCGCAACGCAAACCCGCCGCTCTCAGCTACAACGATGATGGTTTTGAGTTGCCCTCCGACTTGCAAAGCGAAGAGAATGCGACCCTGAAAGAGTTTGCCAAAGGGCGCGTCGCCTTCGATATAGACGCCGCCGCCGCCATCAATCTGCGAATGCCCTTGAGCGTCTTGAAAGATGCGGCAGCGACTCGCACGTTACCTGCCTATCTGCGCCGCAATCTGGCGCAAGCCGCTTTCGTCCGTGCGGTTGTGTTGGATGACGAAGCCATCGGCAAAGAGGCAGCAACGATTTTGCAGAGCCTCGCGCCGGAATTGAAAGAC
>Ga0187894_10004582_pt1 | contig 14716 bp, 6 predicted proteins | sample GBC1701081metaG_FD_136650 | JGI IMG/M metagenome (GOLD analysis project Ga0187894, IMG submission 136650) | White microbial mat communities from a lava cave in the Kipuka Kanohina Cave System on the Island of Hawaii, USA - GBC170108-1 metaG ...
AGATGGCGCAGCTTTGCCCCCTCACGAGTTGAAAATCAGCAGGCCAGAGTAAGAATGTCACTGTTAACGCAACCGAATAGCAAAACCTTTCCCGCAAGACAATCTGAAACGCGCATCGCAGCGCCGCCACGTCAGCGGTTACTGGTATGGCCGTTGAGCGAGCACGCGATCAAAATCATCACCGCGGGGCTGGTGATTTTTGATGGGGCGCTTGCGGCCCTGTTGTTCATCTTCGCTTATTGGCTCAGGCATCCTGAAAAAGTCGTCTTCATTGCGGCTCCGGCAAATTCCGGCCCTTTGTCGTCCCTTCTGCCTTATGCCTTTCACCAGAGCTTCGACCCGTACCTGAGCGTGATCTATTTCGCGCCGCTGATCCATGTGGCCACATTCTGGTATCGCGGTCTGTATCGCGTTCGCGGCGAGTTCTCGTTCAGCGAGGATTTCATCAACATCTTCAAGGCGGTTTCGATTGGCGCGCTGCTGATGACGATGATCGCGTTCTTCTACCGCGGCGGATTCGCTTACGCGGCTTTCTCCTATTCGCGCCTGGTCTTCATTTTTTATTACCTGCTGGGGTTGATTGTCTTCACCGGTCACCGGATGGCTTTCCGCAGCCTGCAGACGTTCTATCGCCGCCGTCACATCAACGTGATTCCGATCTTGATTGTCGGATCGAATGGGGTCGCCGAAATGTGCGTCAACGAGATCGCGCACGACCCGAAACTCGGCCGGTCGGTCATCGGCTTTGTGACGGCTGACGGCAAACGGCCGAAGAGCCCCGCGCTGAAAGCCTGGCCGACGCTGGGCCGGTACGACGAGATGCACCGCTTCATCCGCCAGCACGGCATCCGCGAAGTCCTGATCACCGATCCCGAAATCCGTCCGCAACTGCTTTTCGACACGATGGTCAAATGCGGGCGAGGGCGCCGCGTGACGTTTCGGGTCGTACCCAATCTGTTCAATTGCATCCCGCGCAAAACTTACGTCGAACAACTGGGCGCGGTGCCTATGGTGCGCCTGTTCGAGGAGCCGCTGTCGGGTTCGGCGCGGATGTTCAAACGCAGCGTCGATCTGATCGTCAGCGCTTTGATCCTCTTTTTCACCGCGCCTCTGTGGCTGATCATCGCGATCGCGATCAAGCTGGAATCGCGCGGCCCCGCGCTTTACCGGCAGGAGCGTGTGGGAATGGACGGCCACATCTTTCAAATTTATAAATTCCGCTCGATGATCAACGATGTCGAAATAGACAACGAGCATCGCGATTACATGGCGCGGGTGATCAAAAGTCAGGACGGCGTGAACCTCGGCACCGAGGAAGAACCCAACTACAAATTCATCAACGGCAGCAGGCTCACGCGCGTGGGCGCCTGGCTTCGCCGCTTGAGCCTCGACGAACTGCCGCAAATCTTCAACGTCTTTAAAGGCGAGATGTCGCTTGTCGGCCCGCGCCCGCCCATTCCCTATGAAGTTGAATGTTACGAAACCTGGCACCGCAAACGGCTGGACGTAAAACCGGGGTTGACCGGCCTGTGGCAGGTCAGCGGGCGTTACCGCCTCTCGTTCCAGCAGATGGTGCAACTGGATATTTACTACATCGAAAACTGGTCGCCGTGGCTCGATCTGAAGATCATTCTCAAAACCATACCCGCGTTGTTTATGAATGAGCGCGCCTGATGGCGGCGCTTTTCTCGCTACGGCTTGAGAGCGTCCCGGTTTTCGCCGATAAAATAATTTACCTTACCGACCGGTTGGTTTATAATGCCCCGCGTCACATCGTTGCATCTTCTTCTTGTTGGTTTTATCTTTTCATCGTTTTTCATCGAAACGATAATGGACAAACAGACCAAGAACTGATCGCAGGCGGGAGAAAAGTTTCCATCGGAAAATCTCAGTTCAGGTCCCTCCATTCTGGCTTTGCTGTTGGCAATCAAACGGCGCCGCGCGCGTAAGCAAGCGGATGCCTCCACAATAAGCCGCTCCCTTACGGTTGCAACACTGTATCAAAAGCCGAACTACGTGTTGCTGGAGCAAAATCAGTAATTTCCATACCTGCCGAAGTAAGTCTATCAATTAACGGTTGCGGACGTCGCCGTCAATCGAAAGGCCCGTCCCATGCCGCCAGTAAAGGAGATACCTCTATGAGATCCATGATCAGATTGACAGCAATAACGGCGCTTGCGTCTTTTGTGATGATGATTGCGACCGCGACTGCGGCGTTCGGTCAGGCCTCCAGTTCCACGGCGGAGTTGCGCGGCCAGGTGACCGACGCCAACGGCGCGGCGATCCCGAACGCGAAGCTCACGCTCACCGACGCCGTGAAAGGCACATCGCGCACGGCCACCAGCGATGGCGAAGGTAATTATGTCTTCCTCGGTTTGTTGCCCAGTTCTTACGACCTGAAGGTCGAGGCGGCGGGATTTGGGGCGAGCACCACCAGGCTCGAACTGACCGTCGGCCAGCAATCCAACATTCCCATCAAGCTCGCGGCAGGCAAGGTCGAGGTTCAGGTTGATGTGGTCGGAGGCGCCGAGGTGGTTGAAATCAACCGGACCGAACAGGCTTCGACGGTGAGCGCGAGACAGATCACCAATCTGCCGATTAACCGCCGCAGCTTTCTGGATTACGCGTTGCTGACGCCCGGCGTGACCAGTTCCGAAAATATCACCGACGCGCAGGATTACCGCGTCGCGCAGACGCCGCAATCGGGCCTCTCGTTCGGCGGCAACAACGGGCGCGGCAATCAGGTCGCGGTGGACGGCGCGGAAACCATCGGCGCTTCGGGCGGCGTGCAGGCGACGATCAGCCAGGAGGCGGTGCAGGAGTTCCAGGTTGTGCGCAACAGCTACAACGCCGAATTCGGCGGCGCTTCGGGCGGCATGGTCAACATCATCTCGAAATCGGGCGGCAACGGTTTTCATGGCAGCGCGTTCGGGCTGTTCCGCAGCCAGAAGTTCGACGCGCGCAACGCCTTCGATTACAACCCGAATGGCAAATCGTCGTTCAACCGCCAGCAATACGGCGGCTCGATCGGCGGCCCACTGAAATCTGACAAGACCTTCTTCTTCACTTCGGTCGAGCGGTTCAGCCAGGTGAAGAACTCGTTCATCAACCTGCTGACCGATCCGACGCTCTTTCAAGTGACGACCGCTTCGCAGAACGCGACGGTCCGCGGGCAGGCGGCGCTCTTCGATTTCATCGCCGGGAGCGGCGCGCCTGTCGCCTTGAAAGCGGGAGCGGCGCAACTGCGCGGCGCGTTGACAACGACCAATCACCCGCGAACCGTCCAGCTCTTTACCAACGCGACGGGGCAATTCCCCTTTGACGAGGGCCAGACGCAGTTCTCGGCGCGGCTCGATCACAACTTCAGCGACCGCTCCAGCGGTTACCTGCGCTTCAACGTCACCGATGGTGTCTTCGAGAATCAGGCCGCCGGCTCGCTCATTGCCGTCTCGCGCGGACGCACGTTCGACGGGTTCAACGGCGGTATGGTGGCGTCGCACAACTACCAGTTCAGCTCGACGGCGTTCAACGAGCTGAAGCTGCAATTTTCACACACGCGCTCGGCCTTTCTGGTCAACGATCCGAACGGGCCGGAGCTGAACATCGCGGGCTTCGGCGAATTCGGGCGGCAGATCTTTCTGCCTTCGCGCAGCATCGAGCGGCACTACGACATCTACGACAACGTCTCGAAGATCGCCGGCAATCACACGCTCAAATTTGGCGGCTCAATGTTCTTCCACCGGCTGACGACCACCAATGAAACTTTCTTCGGCGGGCGCTTCAATTTCGGACAGGCGCTTGCGATCTCCAATCTGCTGGGAGCGACTGATGACGTGCGGGCGGCCAATCCAATCAATCAATTTTTATTGGCGGCGCCGAACGCTCCTGGTAAGACTCAAGCCTGCCCGACCGGAGATTGCATTGGGACTCGTAGAGACCCGATTACCGGCCAGATAATTCCGGGGAACCTGGTTGCGGATATTATGGAAACCACGCTGATGACCTCTCTGCAATCCTTCAACCTCAACTTGCCGATCGTCTATCAGCAGGGCTTCGTCGCGCCGGGCACGGGATCGCGCATTCAGCAGCCGACTAATCGCTATGCGATCTACGCGCAGGACGCATGGAAGGCGCGGCAGAATCTTACGTTGAATTACGGACTGCGCTATTCGATTTATGATGAGGCGCTGGCGGTTCCGACTTACAAAAAAGATTTTCAGCCGCGCGCCGGTTTCTCGTGGGATCCGTGGGGTGACGGCAAGACCGCCATCCGCGGCGGCGCGGGCATCTTCGTCGGCTTCCTCAATTCGGCGATCCCCAACGTGACGACGCAACTGGCCGCGACGACCGATCCTCGAACGATTTACATCGTGCTGGCGACGGCCACATCAAACGCGCTGGGATTACCAACGTCGATTGCCGTGTATCAAACATTGTTGGCGCGCGGAGTGATCGGCACACGCCCCATCACGCTGGCGGACGTGGCGGCGGCGCCGCTCAACATCAAGGCCGCTCCGGACCAGCCGCTCGAAGTGCGGTTCCGCCTGGGGCCGAATTACCGCAACCCGACGACTTATCAAGCGAGTTTCGGCGTTCAACGCGATCTGGGCGCGGGCATTTCGCTGGAACTGACCTATCTCTACGCCCGCGGGCTGCATTTGTCGCGCAACCGGGACATAAACCAGATCAAGGCCACCGGGCCGGTCAATCCGCTCAACCCGCTCGGCGGCCCGACCTTCATACGGTTCCCCACGCCGGCGCAAACTCAAGCCGGGCTGACCAGCGATTTCCGCAATCCGCTCAGATTTCAGGACAACGTCTACGAGAACACGGCCGATTCGTTCTATCATGGCTTCACCGTGCAGGCGCAACGGCGGTTCTCGAACAACTTCAGCCTCAATGCGCATTACACGCTGGCCAAGTCAATTGACGAGGTGGTCGATTTCAACAGCGACTGGTCGGCGCAGAATCCGCTCAACCTCCGGCTGGATCGTTCGCTCTCGTCCTTCGATCAGCGGCATCGGATGGTGCTGAGCGGCGTCTTCCAAAGCTCGGCGGGCAATGTGCTGTTGAAGAATTGGGTGCTGGCGCCGATCTTCGTTGCGCAGAGCGGGCGTCCGTTCAACCTGTTGCTGAACATTGACGCCAATGCCGACGGGCGTTCGCAGAGCGACCGTCCCGGTCAGGCCGGACGTTACACCGGCCGGGGCGAGCCGTTCTACAGCTTCGACCTGCGCGTCGGGCGGCGTTTGTTCGCCAATGACAGGCGGTTCCTCGAACTCACCTTCGAGGCGTTCAATCTTTTCAACCGCACCAATTTCCTGGGCGTCAACAACGTGCTCGGCGCGGCCTGCACGACCTCGGATGGCGCAAGCTTCACCCCCTGCACGGTCGCCGGCTCCGTGCCACTGACCAACTACAATTTACGCGGCAGACGCGGACTGCGCACGACCGACCCGCTCGGTTTCACCTCCGCGTTCGATCCGCGCCAGTTGCAGTTCGGCTTGCGGTTCAATTTCTGAAATTGAATTTGAGCGGATTGGTTGACACAACAGAGCGCCGGGAATCCTGACGGGTTTCCGGCGCTCTTTGCTTTTCGTAACTGCCCAGCCCCAACGGGGCGGCCTGTGATAGCCCGGCGCAACGCGCTGGGAAAACTGTTCGTAGTAGCCCTGAAAGGGCAATGGCATTGAATTAAGCCATTGGGGCGAACCCTGGGAGCGCACGCGGCCCGCGTGCTGGGCCTAAGCAGACGGCCCTAACGCTTTTCAACGGCCCCTTCGGAAGCCCCGCACGCGAGCCGCGTGCGCTCCCAGGGGGGCTGACCTCTTAATTCAATGCCATTGCCCTTTCAACGAATAGAGTCTTTTCCTTCACTTGTTCTTCTGCCGGGCAATCTCCTCATCCGTCGCTCCGCGCCACAACCAGACTGTCCTGTCATTACTCCCACTGGCGAGCGTCCGGCCGTCGGGCGAGAAGGCTACCGACAAGACAGCAGCCTCGTGCCCTTTGAGCGTCGCTAATTCCGCCCCGCTCTTCGCGTCCCATAGCTTGACCGTCTTGTCAGAACTTCCGCTGGCTATCGTCCGTCCGTCGGGCGAGAAGGCCACTGACAAGACATAAGCCTCGTGTCCTTTGAGCGTCGCCATCTGTACCCGGCCCTTCGCGTCCCACAGCTTGACCGTCTTATCATCACTTCCGCTGGCAAGCGTCCGTCCGTCTGGCGAGAAGGCCACCGACCAGACAGAATCCTCGTGTCCTTCGAGCGTCGCCATCTGTGCCCGGCTCTTTGTGTCCCACAGTTTGACCGTCTTGTCAGAACTTCCGCTGGCTATCGTCCGTCCGTCGGGCGAGAAGGCCACCGACAAGACATAAGCTCCGTGTCCTTTGAGCGTCGCCAACTCCGCCCCGCTTTTCGCGTCCCACAGCTTGACCGTGCTGTCATTACTTCCACTGGCGATTATCCTGCCGTCTGGTGAGAAGGCCACCGACCTGACGGCATCCCCGTGCCCTTTGAGCGTCGCCAACTCCGCTCCGCTTCTCGCGTCCCACAGCTTGACCGTCCTGTCAGAGCTTCCGCTGGCTATCGTCCTGCCGTCGGGCGCGAAGGCTACCGACAAGACAGAGTCTCCGTGTTTGTCTAGCGTCGCCATCTGTGCTCGGCTTTTCGCGTCCCACAGCTTGACAGTCCTGACATCACTTCCGCTAGCTATCGTCCGGCCGTCAGGCGAGAAGGCTACTGCCCAGACGGAAGCGCCGTGTTCTTTAAGCGGCGCCAGATCCGCCCCGCTCTTCGCATCCCACAGCTTGATCGTACTGTCGGAACTTCCGCTGGCTATCGTCCTGCCGTCAGGCGAGAAGGTCACTGACAAGACAGAATCCCAGTGCCCTTTGAGCGTCGCCATCTCTGTCCCATTCTTCACATCCCACAGCTTGACCGTCTTGTCGGAACTTCCACTGGCTATCGTCCTGCCGTCAGGCGAGAAGGCCACCGACAAGACAGAATCTCCGTGTTTGTCTAGCGTCGCCAGCTCTGCCAGGTTCTTCATGTTCCACAGCCTGACCTTCTTGTCAGAACTTCCGCCGGCGAGCGTCTGACCGTCAGGCGAGAAGGCTACCGACAAGACAGAGGCCCCATGCCCTTTGAGCGTCGCCAATTCCGCCCCGCTCTTCGCGTCCCACAGTTTGACTGTGCTGTCAGAGCTTCCGCTGGCTATTGTCCGGCCGTCAGGCGAGAAGGCCACCGACAAGACAGAAGCCTCGTGTCCTTTGAGCGTCGCCAGCTCTGCCCCGCTCCTCGCGTCCCATAACTTGACCGTCTCGTCGAAACTTCCGCTGGCGAGCGTTCGACCGTCAGGCGAGAAGGCTACCGACAAGACATAAGCTTCGTGTCCTTTGAGCGTCGCGAGATCTGCCCGGTTATTCGCATCCCACAACTTGATCGTATTGTCAGAATCTCGGCTGGCGATCGTCCTGCCGTCTGGCGAGAAGGCTACCGACCTGACAGAAGCCCTGTGCACTTTGGGTGTCACCCACTCCGCTCCGCTCTTCGCGTCCCACACCCTGACCGTGCTGTCATCACTCCCGCTGGCGATTGCCCTGCCATCTGGCGAGAAGGCCACCGACCAGACAGAATTCTTGTGCCCTTTGAACGTCGCCAGTTCGTTGTGGTTTTTATGCCATAGGTAATACCAGTAGAAGCTGCGTGTATTGTCACGCGGCAGATAGGCATCAATCAGATCGAAACCTCGCGGCGCGTTGCCGCTGTCAAACTCTGACCGCGCCAGATTCATGTGGGCGCCATAAGCGAGACTATCAGCGATCTCCTTTTGCTTCCTTGCTTCATCTCTCGCCAGGTTCGCCGCCTGAGTTTGTTGTCGCGCAATCAACGCCTGCCTCTCCGCTTCGCGTTGGTTCTCTTCCGCCCTCCGCTTAGCTGTTTCAGCTATGACCCTCTGATCAAGCGCGACTTGTTTGGCCTCATCGGCCAACTGTTTTTGCCGCTCGGCTTCCGTCTTCTGTTCCTCGGCGATCTCCTTTTGTCTATTTGCATTGGCCTTTTCCGCATCGGCGCGCCGATAAGCCGAGAAAATGAAGACTGCGGCCAGCAGCGCCAATAAAACCGCCACGATCAAGACCCAGACGACGCGCTGACGCCTGGCCGATCGAGACTGCTCCCGTTCCCGTTCGGCGATCTCTTCCTGCTGCCTAAGCTGACTGGCCCGCAAGAAATTCATCGCCAGATCAAACTTGGGATGGTAGCGGCGCGCCCAATGGTGGTTGGGGCGGTTCTTCTCCCGCCAATCGAGCGCGAATTTCAGATCGGGGTCGCCCCACAATCCGGCTTCCCCGATTCGGTTCAACTCTGCGGTTTCAGCCAGGCGGACGTAGATGCGGGCGGATCGCGCTTCCTCTTCAACCCACTGCTTCAACCGCTCCCAGCCGCGAATCAGGCTTTCGTGCGAGATGTCCACCAGGCTATCGGCATCGGGCTTCGCGTCGCCAGACAAGACCAGGAACGAACGGCCCGGCTGGCGGAAGGTTTCGATCACGGCGACGACTTCGTCCTGTGTCGCGTTGGCGACGTCGCAGATTACACCGACCTCGCCGGGGCGGCGGACTTCGCGGTTGTCCGATCCTTTCTCGGTCAGGCATTTGAAAAGTTTCTCGGCTACCTCGCGGCTGCGCTCGTCGGGCAGTTCGGCGAAGGCTTCGTCCGCGTGTTTGGAAAGCGCCTTCTCCATCCCGCCAATGGCCTCGTAATGCCGCACGTCCATCGCGTCTGAGTGGGTAGTGGGTAGTGGGGAGTGGGGAGTGGGGAGTGGGGATTCTCTTTGCCCCCCTGTCTCCCCATCTCCCCGTCCCCCTGTCTCCCCGTCTCCCCGTCTCCCGCTCTCCCGCTCCTTCCGCCATTCGTCCCACGTTCGCATCAGCGCGTGTTGCAGGATGGGCAACTGGTCGGGATTGTCGCCCACGTCGTTGAGCAGGCGGTTGACCAGTGGCGGAGTGATCTCGCCTCCGGCGACGGCTACGGGGCCGGTGATAGCGGCGCGGCGTTGTTCGCGAGTCAGGCGCGGGATCAGGTACTGGCCTTCGTTAATGGCTTCGGGCAGGTCCCAGAACCGCGCGCAATCGCCCAGGTAATCCGAACGCATTGTCAGCACGACGTAGATCGGCGTTTCCGTCTGATTCTTCGCGCCCAGTAGCAATTTGATGAAGGCCGCCTTGTCGTTCTCGTATTCTTCGTCCCGGCGGTCATGTTCGGCGCGCGCCAATCCGGCGGGTCCCTGTTCGATACGCCCCAATCCAACACGCCCTTGTTCGATACGGAAGATTTCTTCGAATTGATCGACCACGACCAGCAGGTTTTCGGTCGCGGGCATGTTGGCCTGGCGCGCGGCTTCGACCAACCCCAGGCTGCCGCGTCGCAGCGTGGCTTCGGTGATGGCGACTTGCAAGGTGTTGTTTTCCGTGTCGTCGGAGCCGAAGACTTCGGTGTGGTTCAAGGCGCGCGCCAGGTTTCCGACGGGGTCGGCGCCGGGACGCATAATCGCCACGCGCCAGGCCGAACCCGCGCCTGCCATAAAGCCGCCGTAAAGCGCCGGCAGCAGCCCCGCCCGCACCAGCGAAGATTTGCCGCTGCCTGAAGTCCCGACCACGGCTAGGAAGCGTGTGGCGCTGAGTCTGGCGATCATCTTTTCGCTCTGGTCGCTGCGCCCGAAGAAGAGGAACCTTTCGCGGTATTCAAACGGGCGCAGTCCGGGGAAGGGGTTCGCCGGAACTTCAATCTCTTTCAGGATGTCGAAATCTTCCTTGATCATTGCGCTGCTCCTTTCGCCCGGTTGATTTCATTGATGAATTCCGCGAGCGCGGACGGATCGAATCCATTGGAACTTCTGAGCACCAAAGCGTCATTCGATCTGAACCGATTTTTGATCTCTGTTTCGGGAGGCGCGCTGAGATAGAAGGCTTTGGCGTGAAACTTCTTTCCCTCGCGCAAACCGCAGGCGTAGAGAAGGTCGACGCGCCGGTCGTTGAGCCATCCGTCATTGCCTTTGCAGTGATAAATCAACAGCGAATCGCAAAGCTTGAGAAATCTTTCGTGCGACTGTTTCGACCAGTCCTGCGATAAGAACACTTCGTATCCGCGCTTGAAAAGATATTCTTCGGCCATCCGCGCCTCGTCCCGGTCGTCCGCGTCGTAAACCAGGTAGACAGTCTCCGGGCCGCCGTGGCCATTGCCGGTCTTCATTGCGTCAATGTTCCTCTGTTCTCGCGGGATGGGAGCTAGTTTTTTGAGAAGAAACGTTTTCAGGTCAGCCAGTTTCTCAACGCGCAGGTCGGCCAGCCTTTGCGTCTCGGAGTCTGCCTTCAATTCCCGAATGAAACTTTGCTGCCGCGCGTCGGTCGCCCGCAAATCGGGCGGCATCCAGATCAACCGGGCAAAAGCAGGATCGTCATGGCGTTGTACAGCCAGCTCGATCTGGATTTGCGAAATGTTACTGCCATCTCCTTCGGAAAGAGCGGCGTAATGGGCGCCAATCAGGTGCACGGAGAGCCTGGCCCGCTTGAGATAGTCTTTCACCGCTTGTTCGTATGTGGGAGAGGGCAACGGCAGGACTTTGTCAGGCAGGACTTCGTAATCGTGTTGCTCCAACTCGCTTTTGATCTCTTCGCGTTGTTCGTGCAGATCGGAGGTCGTTTCAGCCAAATAGACAGCGCCCTTGCTGACGCGGACTTTGGCTTGCGCAAAGGCGTTGGCCGGCGTCGGTCGTGGCGTTTGTGTCTGATCGTTCATTGCGACAATGACGTTCCTGATCGCCCAGGCGAGACTCGACAGCCGCTTCCAGTACCGTTGGTCTTTGTTGGCTCCAAGCTCATGCCCGAACTCTTCGGGCTCTTGAGTCGCATGGTTGATCACGTGGAAAGGGAAGCCAACCTGATCTTTGACTTCGGATGGTTCCGGGCCGGGGACGGGAATCTTCACCACCTTGAAGACGCGCTGCCTGCCGTCAATCTCCAGACCGCCGCTTGCCCGCGCCAGGCGGCAAAACTCCTGCAACTCGCCCATACACCAGGCCGAGTTCACATACCCAGGAGAGAGTATCGAGACCATGACTCTGGTGCTCTGAAGTTTGTGATGCAGATGACCGGCGATGTAAACATTCCCCGGCATGCGGGTATCGCGCCAGACCTTGGGCTGATAGCCCAGGATTTCGGTCAGTTGAAATTCCAGCCGCTCGTGAAAGTGATCAACCCACCCTTTGCCATTGTGGTCTTTGAGCTCGTTATTATGGTGGCGATAGCTGATAAAGACATCGTCCTCGAAACTCATCTCGTCCCTCTGCCGAAGTTTTGTTGGGCCGCATCCATTTTGTGTGAACCGGCTTGTGTAAACCGGAGGCCACGCATGCCTAAGAAGGCGCCTGGTTGAATCAGACTGCATTGAATTCTCGATTGGCGCCGAATCGCTGAAGGCGGCGGGAATAATATCGCGAACCAACGAAAATGGCATCATCGCGGCGCCCGAGCGGAATCACGGAACGAGCCGTGTGACTTTGCTTAATCGAACCAAGCAAAGTTGGGACAGATGCCACGACCTCACGTCATTGGCGTCTACACAAATTCCCCCGCTCCGTTAGGAGCGCAATGTTTATAGCTGTGCGATGAATTATGCCTCCTGGCTCCGTCAGGAGCGGCATCTCGGGCATGGCCAGATGCCGCTCCTGACGGAGCTAGGGAATAAAGCAACTCCAATTCTATAAACATTGCGCTCCTCCGGAGCGGGGGAACGACAACGTGTAGATGCCAATGAGACAAGCTCGTAGCATCTGAAAGAGAATGTCCCAGCGCTAGTTGTTCCGATTTAGAAAAGTTTGTGGATCAGAAAGCCAGAGGCTGGCAAATCGCGCCTTTGGCGCCGAGTCCGGCACAATCAGCCTTACATCCAATTCACCGCTCCGATTCCGCAACATGGCCAACCATCGCCAGCGGCTCGCCTTTCGTCACCGGCGGCGTGCCGAGGATGTAAAGCACTTCACCCGCGAACGGCGCTCGTAGTTCATAAATCCGTTCGCCGAAGAAATCGGTCACGTAGCCCATCAGCGCGCCCTTCGCCACGGTGTGACCTTTTTCGACCAGCGGATAGAATATCCCGGTCTCATCGCTTCGCAGTACGGCGCTGCGGTCAATGAACATCGGGCGCTCAACCATCTGCGGTTGGCCTTCGATCATCTTCAGATGGCGCATAACGCTCATCACGCCGCGTTCGATGCGCGCGATGGATTCGTCGTCGGTCGCGCCCAAGCCGCCCGATTCAACCGTGATCGCGGGTTTGCCGCGCGTCGTCGCCGTGGTCGAACAGTAAGTTGAATTGGCCGGATCGGTCGGTCGTTCGCTGTCCATTACGATGCGTTCCAGCCCAAACGCCAACGCCAGTTGCTTCGACTTTTCGACCACGTCTTTCCCGCCGGCTTTGATATCCCAATAGCTGTAGGGCCGCAGCGATTCGTTGCCATCGCCGCAATGCAAATCCAGCGCGTAATCGGCGCGTTCGATGACCTCTTTAGTGATCTGATAGGCGATGCGTTCGGAGACCGTGCCGTCGGCCTTGCCCGGATAGACGCGGTTGAGGTTCTTGGCGTCCACCGGGGAGTAGTAGATCGTCCGCTTCAGAAACGAAGGCATATTGGCGACGTGAACCAGGATCAGCGTTCCCGACATCTGTTTTGGATCGAGGCGCGGCGGCAATCGTTGCAACGCGATGATCGGCGTGTATTCGTACCCGTGATTGCCCGCGACCAACGCGAGCGTGGGGCCGGGTCGAGCGCCGTGAATGACGGAAATCGGAATGGTCGTGGCTTCGTCTTTGCCCGAAGGAACCTGGATCATCCCTGAAGCTTTCGCTCCGGGTTGAACCGTGAGCGGGCCGACCGTGACGCTGGCGCGCGTTTGAGCGATGACGGCGAACGCCAACGAGCAAACCAGTCCGGTTGCGCAGAGGACTATTTTGATCTGCACGGGGATCGTCTCCTTTTGTGTGAGACTACTACTGCTGCTGTGTCATAAAATCTTTCAATTTCCTAGGAAATTCGATGGTATAGGGTGATGAAAAATCATCCTCCATCGCTTGAGACCCGCGAAAAGCGGTTTGAAAATTATCTTTCTTTGTTGAGCAGAGAGCTTGATCACGCTGATCGTATCAAGCCTTTTCGTGATTATCTTGTGGGGCTGCTCTTGCAAGGCGAGCGAAAAAGCATTGAGCCGATTGGGGCGCGGATTGACCCTAGTCATGTCTGCGTCAAGCATCAGTCGCTCCACCATCTCATCGCAGTCGCAGCCTGGAATGATCGCGCGCTCTTGCGCGTGATTTGTCAGTACGCTTTGCCTGCCCTGCTTCATCCGGGCAAAGTCGAAAGCTGGGTTATTGATGACACTGGTTTTCCCAAACGTGGCAAGCATTCGGTCGGTGTTGAGCGGCAATACTGTGGCCAGTTGGGTAAGACGGAGAACTGCCAAACCGACTTTCGTGACGAGTTGAGTACGCGAAAATTGCGCTATGCGGCTGGCATTCAATCGACGACCACCGTTTGGCCGCCGGGGAAAGAGCCGCTCGCGCCCAAAGCAATCAGCAATCGAGGCAGACAGCCAAAGCTGCTGCGCCGGGACGAGGAACATCGGCCAGTTACAGTGCGGCAATTGGCCGATCAGCTTGGCCGCGACTGTTTCCGCCCCGGCACTTGGCGCGAAGGATCGCACGGCGAGTTGCGTTCGCATTTTTGTGCTCGACGTGTGCGACCTGCTCATCTCGATTACCAAAGAGAGACCCCGCGTGGCGAAGAGTGGTTGCTGATCGAGTGGCCACTGGCCGAACGCGATCCGACCAAATATTGGTTCTTGACACTGAACCGACAGGTGTCCCTGCGAAGGCTGGTTTACACAGCCAAAAGTCGTTGGCCTGTCGAACGCGATTACAAAGAACTCAAGGCAGTCGGGCTGGGGGATTACGAAGTGCGTGGTTGGCGCGGGTTTCATCATCACGCGACATTGTGCATTGCGGCTTACGCGTTCCTGATTGGAGAACGCGGCCTTTTTTCCCTCTGCAGAGATCGTCGCAAATCGGGAGGCATGGTATCTCGAATATCCGGAGGTGAACGATCCCGCCGCTCCGCCAATACGTCCGGAGCGGCACAACCCAGCTTCGCTTTGCTGTTCGACATCGTTTTTCTCCTTCGTCAAAAAGTTGTCAGTTCGTGGCAGCCGCTCGACCGCCTTCACTGAGGCATGCGCATTGGATCGGCGAACTCCATCAGGGACGGAGAAAAAATTTCGACAGGCGCCGACGGATTGTTGGTTTGATTCTTCAAGTGACCCTGGGACCAAAAGGCAGGTTGGAGACCGCTTCCAAACTACACGGTCCCTATCGCTCCGGCCGGCGGCGTCATCGCGTGATCAGATGCAAAAAAAATCGCCCTGCGCGGATGGAACGCCATCCCGGTTTACCGAGACGCCACGGGAAAAGCCCGTGACATCCGGGGCGCCCGCGCAGGTCGAAAAAAAATCAGCCCGGCCTGATGGGATTCGCCGTTCGAATTCGCATGCCTCAGTGGGAGCGGAAAACGGGCGCTTCCCGGCGACGCGGCATACGGTGAGTAGAAGCGTCGCTCATTCTCAATGTCTTTAACACGGAGGAAAACAACCATGACCATTCGCTTAA
>Ga0187894_10004583_pt1 | contig 14713 bp, 11 predicted proteins | sample GBC1701081metaG_FD_136650 | JGI IMG/M metagenome (GOLD analysis project Ga0187894, IMG submission 136650) | White microbial mat communities from a lava cave in the Kipuka Kanohina Cave System on the Island of Hawaii, USA - GBC170108-1 metaG ...
ACCGCCGCCACCGCCACCGCCGCCGCCGCCGCCACCGCCACCGCCGCCGGGGACGAGCACGACGATCCCGCAGCAGTGTCCGGCCCAGCAAATCAAGCCCGACGGTACCTGCTGCCCATCAGGACAGATCTGGGATCCTGCCTTGGACAGCTGTAAACCGGCAGCGTGTCCGCCAGCGCGACTCAAGCCCGACGGCACATGCTGTCCGCCGGCGAGCCAGTGGGATGCGGCGTCCAAGTCATGCGGACCGCCGCAGAAATGCCTCGATCCCGCTCGCCTCAAGCCGGACGGCACCTGCTGCGCTTTCGGCCAGAAATGGGTGGCAGCGACTCAGAGTTGCGATTCTCTGTGCCCGCCCGAGCGCAAGAAGCCCAATGGCCTGTGCTGCCCAGAGGGCACCAAGTGGAACACCGCGGCCAATAGCTGCGGGCCGGTTGCGGATGAGCCAAACCTCAAGGTCGAGAAAAAATCGACGGCGACGAGTTGCAAGCGCGAAACGGCGTGCAGCTTCGAGATCGTGGTCACGAATACGGGGCCTGGCTCCTACAGCGGGCCGGTCGTGCTCGACGAACAGACGCTGCCGGCGGTGGCGGCGGCTGGACCGGTCAATCCGCCGTGGAGTTGCCAGACGGTTGCCGGCGGATACAGATGCTCGCATCCGACCGTCACTCTGGCGGCCGGCCAGAGCCGTACTCTCAATTTCAGCTGCATACCCGGGCAGGGATGGCCGTCGGAACAGATCATCAACTGTGCCTCGGTGAACTACGCGGCGAGCGGCAAGGCGCCGTTCGGCAATCTTCAGGACGACAAGGCCTGCGTTTCGCTGCCGGTCTGCAAGACGGGCGAGGCTCATTGCTGCCCGGCGAACCTGAAGGTCGAGAAGAAGGCGGTGGTCAAGACCTGCACGGTGCAGGGAGGTTGCGCATTCGAGGTCACGGTCACCAATACGGGTCTCGGCAGCTATGCGGGTCCGATCGTCATCGATGACACCACCTCGCCGGTTGCCGCGCTTGCGACTGGAGGTGCCAACGCGCCGTGGAATTGCGTCAAGAACGGCGCCGGCTACCGATGCACGCATCCGGCGGTAGAACTGGGGCCGAAGCAGAGTCGCGTTCTCAAGCTTTCGTTCGAGCCGGGCCCTCAATGGGGTGGCAACAAGATCACCAATTGCGCCGAATATGATTTCGCCGCCAGCGGCAAGCTGCCGTTCGGCGATCCGCTCGACGACAAGGCCTGCGCCGAGATCCCGTTGGCCCAGGCGCAAGTGATCCCGCCGCCGGCTCCGTCATGCCGAGGGGGAATGGTTCTCAATACCGCTGGACGATGCGTGTGTCCGGAGGGAACCGCCTGGAATGGCAAGAGCTGCGCCGCCAAGGCGACGGTAAAGCAATGTCCGCCGGGTACGACGGGCACGCCGCCGAAATGCAAGCCTGAGGCGCGCAAGTGCCCGACCGGCACCACGGGCAAGTTCCCCGACTGCAGGCCGGTCGTGCGCAAATGCCCTGATGGCACTACGGGCAAATACCCCGATTGCAAGCCGGTCGTGCGCAAATGCCCGGCGGGCACCACAGGCAAGTTCCCCGATTGCGTAACGGTCGTAAGGAAATGTCCGGCCGGCACCACGGGCAAATACCCCGATTGCAGGACGCTCGTGCGCAAGTGCCCGGCGGGCACCACTGGCAAATTCCCCGATTGCAAGCCGGTCGTGCGCAAATGCCCGGCGGGCACCACCGGCAAATTCCCCGATTGCAGGCCGGTCGTGCGCAAATGCCCGGCGGGCACCACGGGCAAATTCCCCGATTGCAGGCCGGTCGTGCGCAAATGCCCTGCGGGCACCACAGGCAAATTCCCCGATTGTGTGCCGGTCGTGCGCAAATGCCCGGCGGGCACCAGAGGCAAATTCCCCGATTGCGTGCCGGTCGCGCGCAAATGCCCGCCCGGCATGGCAGGCAAGTTTCCTGACTGCAGGCCGATCATTCGCAGATGCCCTGCCGGAACGACCGGCAGGCCTCCCAATTGCCGGCCCGTGAACATTATCGTTCCCAGGTGCCCAGAGGGCACGAGGGGCGTCTTCCCCGACTGCAGACCGATCGTTCGAAGATGTCCGCCCGGCACGACGGGCAGACCTCCCAATTGCCGGGCGATCATGCTGGTGCCGGGATGTCCGGCAGGCACGACGGGTCAATTCCCGAATTGCAGAGCAGTCATACGTTGACCCGAGCTTGGGGCCACGGAGGTTTCGAGAGAGGAGCGAGCGATGGCAACAGGACAGCTTAAGCGCAGCAGCCGGCGCGCGCGTCCGATGAGCGGCCTGGCGCGAGCCCTCACGATATTCGCTCTTTGGCTGTCGGCCATGCTGATGACCTCGACGCCGGGCGCCCCCCAATCGCTCAAGGATTGCTGGGACACGGTCAAGAGCTCCGCCGAGCTTCAAGTCGCGATCGGCGAGGCGTCGATCAAGTACATCGAGGATGTCCAATGTGGCAAATACTACGAGTTGCCTGTCTTTTGGGGGCTCACGGGCGCCCTTGCCTCGATCCGCGCCGCCGATGGTCCCGACTGCCAGGACGCCCAGTCCAACAAGATCATCGCCGGCATTCTCGACAAGATGTGGGACGAATTGAACCTGCCTTTGCCGGGCGTCAAACAGGAGCTCCATGCGATCGCGACTGGCCAGTCCAACAAGGCGCTCAGTGAGATTCCGGGTTTCGACTTCTTCGGCTGTGCCTGCAAGCTCTCGCATGCCGATGACGACGTGCGCAAATTCATCGAGGAGGCGCAAGAGGCGCTGAACGAGGGCAAGCAATGCGTCGCTGCCATCGGCGAGGCGATATTGAAGGTTCCAGGTTTGATCGGACAGGGCGTCGGCTTCCTTGCCGATCTCCTGGGTTCGATTCCGGGCCTGGGCCAGGTTCTCGACATCGCCGGCGCCATCGTCGAGGGCGTCGCCTGCAGCAACGATGTCACCGGCGGGATCTATGAGGCATTCGGAGGCGACTGCGATGACGACGGGCCGAAGCCGGAAGACAAGATCAAGGACCATCTGAACGGCAGTCTCGCCGAACTCTGCCATGATGCGAATCTGACTGATGCGGAGATCGATGCGATGGCAAAGCAGGCAGGTGGTTCGTTCGCCGAGAAATGCAGGAACGAGCGCAACCAGGCGAAGGCCGAAGGCAACAAACGCCTGTGTGAAAGCACCGGCGGGTGGTGGGTGGGTGGACAGTTCGCCATCTGCTCTTGTCCGCCAGGCAAGGCGCACGCGAACTGGTGCGAGCCCGAGCCGTGCCCGCCGCCTTACGAACCACCAGTCGTCAAGTAGACTGAAGGAATTGCGCAACCCATCGCGGTGACAAGGCCGCAGCCGGGAGGAAGGTTTTATTCGAAGAAGCGGTTCTTCGGCCGCGGCAGGCCCAGATTCTCGCGCAAGGTCCGGCCTTCGTATTCCGTCCGGAAAATGCGGCGCCGCTGCAGCTCCGGCACCACGCGGGACACGAAATCATCGAGGCCTTCCGGCAGATAAGGGAACATGACGTTGAAGCCGTCGGAAGCCTCGGTCAGAAGCCATTCCTCCATCTGATCGGCGATCGTCTGAGGCGTGCCGATCATCTCCAGCGTGCCGAAGGCGCCGCCGACATATTGGGCAAGCTGGCGCACCGTCATGCTCTCCGCCTTGGCGAGCGCTATGAGCCGCTCCCGGCCGCTTTTGCTCGCATTCGATTCCGGGATCTCGGGCAAGGGCCCATCGAGATCGAAGCCTGAAACATCGGTGCCGAGCCTGACTGAGAGCGAGGCGATGCCGCTGTCGGGATGGACCAGGCTGTCGAGATGCCTTTTCTTTGCCCTGGCCTCGGCAACCGTGTCGCCGACCACGACGAAGGCGCCGGGCAGGATTTTCAGATGATCGGGGTCGCGGCCCAAAGCGCGCATGCGGCCCTTCACATTGGCATAGAAGCGCTGCCCGTCGGCGAGAGTGTTGACGGCGGTGAAGACCGCCTCGGCCGTTTCGGCGGCGATCTGCCGGCCGGCTTCCGAGGCGCCGGCCTGGACGATGACCGGCCAGCCCTGAATGGGGCGCGCGATATTGAGCGGACCTCGCACCTTGAAATGCTCGCCCGTGTGGTCGAGGACATGCAGCTTTCCGGGATCGAAATAGATGCCGCTTTCGACATCGCGGGTGAAAGCGTCGTCGGCCCAGCTGTCCCAGAGGCCGGTGACCACGTCGTAGAATTCGCGCGCTCTCTTGTAGCGGGCGCTGTGCTCGACATGCTCATTGCGGCTGAAATTCAACGCCTCGTCCGGATTGGCCGAGGTCACGAGATTCCAGCCCGCGCGTCCGCCGCTCAGATGATCGAGCGACGCGAATTTGCGCGCCACATGATAGGGCTCGTTGTAGGTTGTCGAGGCAGTGGCGATGAGGCCGATATGCTCGGTCACCGCCGCCAGCGCCGGCAGCAGGGTCAAGGGATCGAAGGAGGTCACCGTGGCGCTGCGCTTCAAGGCCTCCATCGGCATGTTCATGACCGCCAGATGATCGGCCATGAAGAAGGCGTCGAACTTGCCGCGCTCGAGCGTCTGGATGAAGCGCTTCAGATGCGCGAAATTGAAATTGGCATCGGGAAAGGCGCCGGGATAGCGCCAGGCGCTGGTATGGATGCTGACGGGGCGCATAAAGGCGCCGAGACGGAGCTGGCGGGATGGGGACACAGGGGACCTCTCGGGGAGCAGGACAGGCGGATTTCCTGGATATCGATATTGGCTCCTGCCCATGACAATTTAGATTTTCTCGCAGGCTGAGGAAAAATCTTGAGGCTCGGATCAAGAATGAACTTTTTATTCCATATGGTATATAATTTTTGTGTATTGGAATTATCATTCCATTCTGTTAAGGGCTCGTCATCGGAAGGGGGAACGCGATAGCGATGAAAAAACCAGATGACATCGTGATGGTCTGCATCTGCGACTATGCGGGGCAGGTGAAGGGCAAGGGCTTTCGCGGCAAGGATCTGAAGAGCCGCTTGCGCAGCGGGGTGGGCCTAGCGCCGAGCAATCTGATGATCACCACTTTCGGTCAGATCGTCGACACGCCTTGGGGACCCCGAGGCGAGCTCATCATGATGCCGGCGCCCGAGACCGAGGTGACCGTCGAGCACGGTCCCGACCGGCCGCGCGAGCGTTTCCTGCTGGCGAGCCTCCTCGATCTCGATGGCGAGCCCTGGTCCTGCTGCCCGCGCAGCTGGCTCAAGAAGGGGCTCGACGCGCTCGAAGCGGAAACGGGCCTCAGGCTCAAATCCGCCTTCGAGCATGAATTCCACTATACCGGCGCGACACCGCGCCTCGGCGATGCCTATTCGCTCGATGCAATGCGCCTGCAAGGCGCCTTCGCCCAGCTTCTGATGCAGGCGCTGGACCAGAACGGCATCGATCCCGAAATGGTGCTGCCGGAATATGGACCGCAGCAATTCGAAGTCACGTGCCGGCCGGCGCTTGGATTGAAGTCGGCCGATGACGCCGTGCGCTTGCGCGAGATCACGCGCAGCATCGCGAGAGCCCTGGGCCAGAAAGCGACCTTCTCGCCGGTGATGGGAGCAGGCGCCGTCGGCAACGGCGTGCATGTGCATTTCAGCCTCGAGGATGAGAAGGGCAAACCGCAAACCTTCGATCCCGAACGGCCCCATCGGATCGGCGAGGCAGCGGCGCATTTCACTGCCGGTATCCTGTCCGCCATGCCGGCGCTGGTGGCGCTGACGGCGCCTTCGGCCGTCTCCTATGAGCGCTTGCAGCCGAACCGCTGGAGCGCCAGCTACAACAATCTTGCCGACAAGGACCGCGAAGCCGGCGTGCGCATCTGCCCCTTGTCCAAGCTGCCGGGCAGCGATGCCAAGAAGAGCTTCAATCTCGAATATCGCGCCGCCGATGCCGCCGCCAATCCCTATCTGACGCTCGGCGCCCTGGTATGGGCCGGACTGCAGGGCATTCGCGACCGGTTGCCCTTGCCCGCGGCGACGGAAGGCGATCTGGGCCAATTGCCGGAAGAGGAGCGCCGCAAGCGCGGCCTACGCCGCTTGCCCGCAAGCCTCGGCGCAGCACTCGATGAATTCGCTGCCGACAAGCGCATCAAGGACTGGATGGGTGCCGATTTCGTCAATGCCTATCTCACCCACAAGCGCAGCGAGTTGAAGCTTGTGAAGGACCTCGATCTCAACGAGCAAATCAAGCGTTATGTTGAAGTCTACTGAGCTCCTGCAAGAGGGCGATCCGGATCCGGTGATGATCGCCTGCGAAAACGGGCGATCACCGTTCCTGCTCCTGTGCGATCATGCCGGCAATGCTATCCCGGCCAAGCTTGGAACGCTGGGCGTCGGGCCTGCCGATCTCGAGGACCACATCGCCGTCGATATCGGCATCTTCAGCACCTGCCATTGGCTGGCGCACCGGCTCGATGCGCCCTTGCTGGGCCAGAGCTATTCGCGCCTGGTGATCGACTGCAACCGCAAGCCCGGCATCGCGACATCGATGCCCGACGAAAGCGACGGCCGCAAGGTCCCCGGCAATGTCGATATCAGCGAGGCTGAGCGCAAACAGCGTATCGCTGAGATCTTCGCGCCCTATCACGAGGCGGTGACGCGGATGATCAAGCAAAGGACCGCGGCGCTCGGGCGCCCACCGATCCTCTGCGCGATGCACAGCTTCACCCGCGTCTTCGGCGGACAGAAGCGGGATTGCGATATCGGCGTGATCCATGGCGGGACCAGCGCCATCGCCGACCGCATGCTGCAGCGATTGCAAGGTTTCGGCGAATTCCGGGTCGGGCGGAACGTTCCCTATGTGATCGATTTTCAGGGCGACTACACGGTCCCGGTGCATGGCGCGGTGGGACAGGTCCCCTATATCGAGATCGAAATCTGCCAGGACCTGATCGCGAGCTGCTCAGGCCAGCGCAAATTGGCCGCGATGCTCGAAGCAGCCTTCCGCGATGCCGAAACCACTCTCACGGGCTGATGCCATGGACGCCAATATCCCTACGCGAAGGAGGCCCATCTCTCCCAAATCGACTGCCCTCCTGGTGATCGACGTCCAGAACGCGACCTATAGCGACAAGGAGCGCCTGAAGCGCCCCTATTTTTACGACCTCGTCACGCGCGAGACGCTGCCCAATATCCGCAAGCTCATCTGGGCGGGCCGCAAGGCCGGCATCGACGTCATCTTCACGGTGATCGAAAGCCTGACGCTCGATGGGCGCGATCGCAGCCTCGACTACAAGCTCACCGGTTTCAATTTCCCCAAAGGATCGTGGGAAGCGCAGATCCCGGCCGCGATCGCGCCCGAGCCGAACGAGATCGTCCTGCCGAAGACGTCGTCGAGCCTGTTCAATTCGACGGTCTTCGACTATGTGCTGCGCAATATCGGCATCGACACAGTGCTGGTGACGGGTTTCCTGACCGATCAATGCGTCGATCACACGGTCAGGGACGGCGCCGATCGCGGCTTCTACATGACCTGCATCGCCGATGCCTGCGCGACGGAAAGTGTTGAGCGGCACCAGAATGCGCTCGCCGCCTTCAAGGGCTATTGCCGCATCCGGACTACGGAGGAGCTTCTCGCCGACATTGCGACGGGCTAGTCATTCCGCCAGGCGTCCGTGCAGCTCCTCGATGCGGGCGACGCGGCGCTCGGCGCTGGCGCCGAGCCGTTCCGCCAGGCGCGAAATCAGGGCCTCGACGCACATGACGGTGGCGAGGGCCGAATCATAGACCGAGGGACCTGCGACCGGCAGCGCGAAGACATGATGGGCGAGCTTGGCCGCGGGCGACTGCCATTTGTCGGTGAACACAACCAAGGTCGCGCCCGCTTCATGGGCGAGGCCCGCGAATTCGATCACATTGTCCTGATAGCGGCGGAAATCGAAGATCACGACGATATCCTTCTTCTCGACCTCCAGGAGGTCGGCGACCATCCGGCGGGCCTCGACATTCACCAGATGGACATGCCGGCGCACACCCATCAGACCAAAAGCGAAGATCTCGGCAATCGAGCGGCTGAAGCGACCGCCGATCAAATGCACGGACACCTTCTCATTGGCGAGAAGCTTCGTCACCTCGTCGAATTCGGCGACGGGTATCATCTCGGCTGCCTGGCGCAGCAGCATGCCGGCCCAACCGGCATATTGCGCCAGCGTGTCGCCTTCATGCATGCGCGCATCGGCCGTCTGATAGCGGGCGAGGGGAGATTCGAGCGTCGCGGTCAGCTCCTCGCGCAAAGCTTCCTGGAATTCCGGATAGCTCGCGAAGCCGAGCTTGCCGATGAAGCGCAGAATGGTGGCGCCGCTCGCCTCGGACTTGCGGCCGAGCTCGGCAACGGTTTCGAGGCCGGCCGTCGGATAGCCCGTGGTCAGCACCCGGGCGATCCGCTTCTCCTTGCGCGTGAAGGTCTCCTCATGAAGCTGGATGCGCGCAGCGATGGTCTGGGCTGTCGTGGTGCTCACCGGTGCTCCTCTGGCTCTAGCGCAACTATACCCGTCCCGGCTTTCGGCAGGAAACGGCGGGCAACGCCCGATTTGGACTATTTGATCCATTTTATATATTGCAGATAGAAAATGAAACAGGTATTTGTTTTGTGAGGAAGCCGTCAAAGAGCTTCGCAAGCCCTTCGGGCATGAGCAGGGGATCGACAGGATCGCAAGGGGCCAATGGAGAGAGCGCATATTTCCCCCGACAGCCACATCATGAGCGAGAGCGCCGCTTCGCAGGTTGCCGGTAAAGCCCCGGCATCCGCCGATCTCATCCTCGAGATCGACAATCTGCATCACCGCTATGGCCAGGTGGTCGCGCTGAAAGACGTGTCGCTCAAGGTCAGGCGCGGCGAGTTCCTGACGCTTCTCGGATCGAGCGGCTCGGGAAAATCGACGCTCCTGCGCATGATCGCCGGGCTCGAAATGCCGACCTCGGTCGGCGCCTTCACGCTCGCCGGCCAGGAGATGGCGCATGTGCCCGCCAATCACCGCAATGTATCGACGGTGTTCCAGCATTACGGCCTGTTTCCGCATCTGACCGTCGGCCAGAATGTCGAATATGGCTTGCATGTCCGCAAGGTGCCGCCCGACGAGCGCCGCCGCCAGGCCGAAGACATGCTGAAGCTCGTCAAGCTCGAGGACATGTATGGCCGCCGCATCGGTGAATTGAGCGGCGGCCAGAAGCAGCGCGTGGCGCTGGCCCGCAGCCTGGTGCTGAAGCCCGCCATCCTGCTGCTCGACGAGCCCTTGGGCGCGCTCGACGAGAAGCTGCGCCTCGAGATGCAGATCGAGCTCCTGGCGCTGCATCGCACGCTCGGCATGACCTTCATCTATGTGACCCACAGCCAGGAGGAGGCGCTGACCATGAGCCATCGCATCCTCCTGATGAGCCATGGCGAGATCGTCCAGGAGGGCCGGCCCGAGGATCTGTTCGACCGCCCGGTCAACCGTTTCGCCGCCGAATTCATGGGCATGGAGAACATCGTTGCCGGCATGGTCACAGGCATCGACGGGACTCTCATATCGGCCACGGCCAATGGCGTAGCTCTGCGCGGCATGTGGACCGGCGCCACGCCGCCCAGCGCAGGCGATCAGGTCGCCATCGCCTTCCGGTCGGAAAAGGTGAAGCTCGCCAAGGAACGCGCGCCGCGCGCATCCGAGACGAACGTGCTCGAGGCCAAGCTCAAAAGCCGGGTCTACAAGGGCAAATATCTCGACGTGGTCGCTTCGTGCCCCTTGGGCGATGTGCGCCTCAGGCTGTGGGACGACCATGTCGTGCTTGCCGACCAGTTCAAGATCGAATGGCGATACGCCAACACCGTCGTCATTCCCTTGGCCTGACGGGCGGCTGCCACCGCCGGAGATCAACCAGAAAACAGGAGGAGATGCTCAGATGAAGTCCAAAGACAATGCGAAGCTGTCGCGCCGCACGCTGCTCAAAGCAAGCGCCGGAGCCCTGGCGATGCCCTATGTGATTACGCGGCCGGCGCTGGCCGATGGCGGCACGGTCAAGATCATGGGCGTGTCGACGGTGGCGCTCCCGGACTGGAGTTCCTTCGAAGCCGACACCGGCCTCAAGATGGATTTCGTCGGCGTCAACAGCGATCCCGGACTCTATGTCCAGGAAGTCGTCGCCAATGAAGCCGGCGACACCTATGACATCTTCATCTTCGACGGCGGCATCGAAGACCGGCTCGGCACCGGCGGCCAGTTCCAGAAGATCGACCCCAATGCGATGAAGCTCTGGGGGGCGGTGGCGGATTCGGTGAAGTCGAGCGCCCTGCTTCAAGGCCCCGACGGCACACAATATGGCGTGCCGATCGTGTTCAATGCCGATTCCTTCGGCTATCACGTCGAGGACATCAAGGAGAGCGAGCCCTTCTCCTGGGGCATGGTGTTCGAGAACGAGAAGCTCCTCGGCAAGATCGCGCTCGAAGACACCTGGCTCACCACGCTGCCCAATGCGGCGCTCTATCTGATGAGCAAAGGCAAGCCGATCACCGATCCTTCCAACATGACGCCGGAAGAAGCCAAGATGACCGCCGATTTCCTGATCGAGCGCAAGAAAGCCGGCCAGTTCCGGGCGCTGTGGCATTCCTATGAAGAGTCGGTCGATCTGCTCGGCAACCGCGAGGTCATCATCGCCGAATGCTGGGAACCGGTGATCAAGCAATTGCTGCGCGACGGCAAGAATGTGCGCTACGCGTCGATGAAGGAAGGTTATTCGAAGTGGATGATCGGCGCGTACCTGCCTTCGCAGGCCGAAGGCGAGCGATTGGCGCGCGCCTACAAGGCGCTCGACTGGTTCCTCGGCGGCAACTATGGCGCGCAAATGGCGATCCAGCAGGGTTATGCGACCGCCAATCCGCAGGCCGCTCTCGAATTCGCCAAGTCCAAGGGCCTGAGCGAGGCGGACCTCGCCGCCATCAAGCTCAATATCGACAAGGTCGAGCAGAAGATGGCGCTGCCGCATTACTGGCAGAATGCGGCGCCTAAGCATGTCGAGGCGATCGAAGCCGAATGGCAGCGCTTCAAGCAGGCTTGATCACCTCCTGAAACGGCCGGGGCAGGCAACAGCCCCGGCATCCTTACGAGCCGCCATCGATGCCTTCGCCGTCCAGTTCCATAACACGCTTCGCGAGCCCGAGCGGCGTCAGCCCGTTCGGCTTTTCCGGCGTGATCGCGGCCTGGACGCTCATCGTCATCCTGCCGCTTTTGGGCCTCGTTTTGTGGTCGTTCCTCAAGCTCGAGAATTTCCAGCTCGTCTGGGAACCCAACCTGCAAGCCTATCGCGACCTCCTGTCCTCCGGGCGCTGGGAGGTGACGATCCGGACCTTGCGGATCGCGGCGATCGTGACGGCGATCGAGCTGGTACTTGCCGTGCCTTTCGCCGTGTGGCTCGCGAAAGGCACGCGTTCGACGCCGGTCAAGGTGGTGACGCTAGCCGCCCTCACCATTCCCTTCTTCCTCAGCATATCGGCGCGGACCATCGTCTGGCGTGCCGTCCTCGGCCTGAACGGTCCGGTGAATGCGTTTCTCATGAATATCGGGCTCACCGACCGGCCGCTGGACTGGCTCCTGTTCTCGGAATTCGCCGTCATCGTCGGGCTGATCGGGCCTTATTTCCCGCCCATGGTCTTCCCGCTCTATCTGGCGGTCAGCCTCATCGATGATGAATTGCTGGCGGCCAGCAAGGATCTCGGCGCCTCGCCCGCCTTCACCTTCTGGCATGTCATCCTGCCTTTGGCGCTGCCGGGGCTCGGCGCTGGCTTCATCTTCACCTTCATCCCCATGATCGGCGATCCGGTCGTGCCGGAGCTCCTGGGCGGCGGCCAGGTCGTGGTGCTGGCCTCTTCGGTCAAAAGCCTGCTGCAGGTCCTGAACTACACGGTCGCGGCCGCCCTCTCGGTCTTCATGCTGGCGATCATGGCGGGGCTCGCCGCCCTATTGGCGCTGATGCTCGGTGGACGCCTGAAACAGAGACGGCCGGCGGGGAAGGTGCCCCAATGAGCAAAGCCCTGCCGCTCAACTACACGCCGACCATCTCGGAATGGCCGATCTGGAAAAAGCTCGGCGCGCTCACCGGCATTCTGGCGCTTGTCGGCATCTATGCACCGATCCTCTGGCTCATGGTCATGTCGGTCTCGGGCGAGCCCTTGAGCGGGATTCCGGGCGACTTCACCGGCCAGTGGTACAATGCGCTCGCCACCAATACGAACTGGCTCTGGCCCTTGTGGCTGAGCGTGCTGCTCGGCATCGCGGTGGCGCTCACCTGCATGGTCTGCGCCACACTCGTCGGGCGCGCCATTCCGCGCATCCGGCACGGCAAGGGGGCGATCCTCGCGGTGACGCTGCTCCCCTTGATGATCCCGGGCGTCGTCGTGGGCACCGCGTTGTTCCTCTATCTGAGAGTGCTGCTCGGCCTCAAGATGGGCATGTGGTCGCTCTTTGCCGGCCATCTCGTCTGGTCGTTCCCCTTCGCGCTCCTTGCCGTGCTGGTGGTGGCGCTGCGCTTCGACACGCGGCTCCTCGAATCCGGCGCCGATCTCGGCGCCAATGCCTGGCAGCGCTTCCGCGGCATCGAATTCCCGCTGCTCAAGGATGGGATCATTTCGGGCGGGCTCTTCGCCTTCCTTCTCTCCTTCAACGAGATCGCCCGCTCGATCTATCTCAGGGGGCGGATCGAGACCTTGCCGATCTATCTGTGGCAGCAAGCCTCCACCAAGACCTCGAACGTGCCGCTGATCTATTCGCTCAATGTCATCATCCTCATCGTCAGCACCGTGATCGTGGGCATCGCCTTCTGGTTGCTGTTCGGACGCCGCGACAAATAAGGTTCAATAAGGGAGTCGAGATGCTGAACCATCAAAACCTGATCGAGCGCGACCGCCTTGCCGTCGCCGGCATCGAGAAGCTGCGCTTCTTCCCCTTGGCGGTGGTCGAGGGCGAGGGCTGCTGGCTCATCGAGGATGGCGGGCGTCGGCTGATCGATCTCTCGGCGACCTGGACCGCGTCCGGCCTGGGCCATGGGCATCCGAAGATCCTCGAAGCGATGATGCGGGCCGCGCGAAGGCCGGCGGGCGCCGGCGGACTTTCGGCGGTGCATCCCGACTCCGTCGGCTTCGCCGAGGAGCTTCTGGCGCTGACGCCGGGCAAGGGCGATCGCCGCGTCTATTTCGGCCATGCCGGCACCGATGCCAATGACGTCGTGCTGCGCGCCTGCCGCAAGGCGACGGGACGCCGGCGCATCATTGCGTTCCATCATGGCTATCATGGCGGCATGGGCGTCGCCATGCGGGTGTCCGGCGTTCATATCGATGCCGGCATTGCCGCCGATCCCGATCTCTATCTCGCGACCTATCCCAATCCCTTCCGCCCGCATGCCGACGGTCCCGATCCGATCAAGGCAAGCGTCGCGGCGAGCCTCGACGAGATCGGCCGCGAGCTTGCCAAGGGCGATGTCGCCTGCCTGATGGTCGAGCCCATCCTGTCGGATGGCGGCCTGGTGGTGCCGCCCAAGGGCTATCTGAGCGCGCTCCATGCGCTCTGCCGCAAGCACAAGGTGCCGCTCGCCGTCGATGAAGTGAAAATGGGCCTCGGCCGGCCGGGCGTGCTGCATGCCTTCCAGCTCGACGGCATCGAGCCCGAAATCGTCACTTTCGGAAAAGTCATCGGTGGCGGCCTGCCGCTCAGCGCCGCGGTCGGGCCGGCGGAAATCCTCGATGGTCCTGCGGCCTCGGCACTTCTCACCACGGCCGGCAATCCGATCTGCACCGCGGTCGGCCGGCAGGTGATGCGCACGCTCATCGAGGAAGATCTTCCGGCACGGGCCAAGGACAGCGGCACTTATTTCATGGAGAGTTTACGCAAATGCCAGGCGGCGAGCGATGTCATTGGCGATGTACGCGGCCATGGCCTTGCCATCGGCCTCGAGCTCGTCACCGACCGCAAGAGCAATACACGCGACCGCAAGCTGACGCAGCGTACCGTCTATCGCGCCTTCGAGCTCGGCGCGGTCGTCCATTATGTCGGCGGCAATGTGCTCGAAATCACGCCGCCCTTGACCATCAGCCGCGATGAGGTCGACATTGCGGTCGGCATCCTCGATCAGGCGATCAAGGACGCCAAGGCGGGACGCGTCGATGATGCGGCCGTCGCTCAATTTGCGGGATGGTGAATAGATGACGAAGTCAGCGATTGTCACGGGCGCAGGATCGGGCATAGGCCGCGCCATCGCCGAAAGACTGGCGCAGGACGGCTATGGCGTGCTGGTCAATGACCTCCATGGCGAGCGCGCCGAAGAGACTGCCGCCGCCATCAAAGCGAAGGGCGGAAAGGCCGCCGCGAAAGCGGGCGACGTCTCGCGCGAGGACGATGTCGCCGCCCTGGTGACGCGGGCACGCGCGGCATTGGGCGAGATCGGCCTCCTCGTCAACAATGCCGGCCATGTCCATCAGGCGACATTCGCCGAAATCACGCCCGCCGAGTTCGACCGCATGTTCGCGGTGCATGTGCGGGGCACCTTCCTGATGATGCGGGCCGTCCTGCCGGAGATGCTCAAGGCCCGGGACGGCGTCATCATCAATATAGCGTCACAGCTCGGCCAGATCGGCGGCATCGAGCTCGTGCATTATTCGGGCGCCAAGGCCGCCATCATCGGCATGACCAAGTCGCTCGCGCGCGAAGTGTCGAGCCAAGGCG
>Ga0187894_10004584_pt1 | contig 14712 bp, 13 predicted proteins | sample GBC1701081metaG_FD_136650 | JGI IMG/M metagenome (GOLD analysis project Ga0187894, IMG submission 136650) | White microbial mat communities from a lava cave in the Kipuka Kanohina Cave System on the Island of Hawaii, USA - GBC170108-1 metaG ...
GAGCGCGACGTCGCGCGCATTGCGCCAGACGTGGCGGTCTCCCGCGTTCAGCTTCTGGTCATCTGCCTTGGCCCAATCCACCTCCAAATCCTGGAACAGGTTGTCGCCCGCCACGAAATTGTTCGGATAAGGCAAACCTGTTGACCGCGACCTCGATTCTCGCAAGTGGCATTGCGCGCAGAGCGAAGTAATCGCCTTGGCGTCGTTGCGACGCTTTTTCGACAGCAGTACCAACGAAGTGTCTTTGGTGTGATCGAGGTCAACGTTGCCGTGACAGGTGTAGCAATCCAGCCCGAACGCGCTGAAGGCTCTGGTCCCGGGATCAACCGCCGTCGTGTGACAGCCCGCGCATCGGTTGGCGAACTTCTCTTTGTCCCACGCGAGCTTTTCGTGATCAATTAACTTCGCAGTTTGGCCATCCGCGCCGAGCGCGGCCTGCGCGCCGAGCATAGTGAATTTGCCGTAGCCCTCTTTCTTCAGAAACCGCACGCGATGGCGGCTGCCGAGGAAGTATTCGATCTGCTTCGCCACATCCGCCAAGGCCGGCTGCGATTCGAGCATCCTGGTCAATTCGGGCGCGTCTTCGCGCTGCCGCACCGTCACGCCGTGCGCGTTCTTCTGCCACGTCGAGCCGATGTCGTTGCGATGGCAGAAGAGGCATTCGTCGCCATGCACGTATTCCGGGATCGGCTTGCCGACGTGATTGCCGCCCCACGCTTTCGGATCAATCGGCTTCTGCTCCGGCTTGTTCTGAGCCTGGTCTTGCCCGTTCGCGCCACCGTTGAACGACAGGGCGAAGAGCGCGAGCGCGCATACAAGCAGCAATTTCACAACTGCGACCGGCCGCGTAATTTTGGACGTCGAACGCATAACAGTTATGACTTCGGCTTTTTGATCGCGCCTTCGACCGGGCTTTTCGCGCCCTCGGTGTATTTCGCGCCGATCAAATCATAAGTCTTCTCCGCGCGCAGTTTCAGTTGCTCAAGCCCTTTCTGAAAATCCTCTTCCTTGAAATTCTCGTCGCAGAACGCGCAGCAACTTTCGAACGTGAGATCGAATCGTTTCCACTGCAACATCCCGCCGGGCGTGATCTGATCGGTCACCGGGCACCAGACCGCGCTCATCGCGCGCGTGAAGTTGTTGATGAAGCGTTGACGCGCAGCCGCCTTGGCGTATTTGTCAGGGTCTTTGAGAAACTTCTCCTGAGCGTCCGCCTTGGCGCCACGATAGGTCACGCCTTTGTGTTCCCAGGCGGGCAATTTCGGATCGGACGGTTCCAGGTAGACCGGGCAGAGATCAACCGATTTCTGCGCCTCGGGAATTTTGACCTTGTCGAGCATCACCGCATCGGCGGGCAATTGAGCGAAAGCCGTGATCGCTATCGCAAGGAGTATGAAAACTATCAATGCCAGTCGTCGCAACATACGTTTGTTTCCTCCGAAAACACTTCGTTGCGGAGACCCCTCACCCACCTTTCCGCAACGGAGAATTCCTTGTCCCCATTCCCCATTATCATCATAACTCCAGTCAGACGGAAATGTTTCATTCGCAAAGTTTTTATTCAAATTATAGGTGAGTTTACTGCTGATCTAACGTGTCGCCAGCCGCACGCCTTCGTCAATCATCGCTTGCATCTTCTCGACCGAGGTCGCCTCGCAATAGACCCTCAACACAGGCTCGGTCCCCGATTGCCGGAAGAGAATCCAGCTCTCATCATCGAAGATCAGTTTCGTTCCGTCCAGCGTCGCGACATTCACGACTTTGTATCCGGCGAAAGTGTCGGGCGTGTTTTCGCGCAGGTCGCCGACCAGCTTCTGGCCCGATTCGATGGGCACGTGAAGGTCGCGGCGCTCGAAATGGAATTCGCCGAACTCACGCCAGATGTCGCGCACGATCTCGGAGGGCTTCTTGCCCGCGGCCAGCGTGGCTTCGAGCAGCAGCAGGCAGTTGAAGATTCCGTCACGTTCGGGGATGTGTCCGCGCACGCCTATGCCGCCCGATTCCTCGCCTCCGACCAGGAAGTCGTTCGCCGGGTCGAGCATGATTTCGCCGATGTGTTTGAACCCGATCGGCGTCTCGAACAGCCGGAAGCCATAGCTTTCGGCGATGCGCCGCACGATCACCGACTGCGAGAAAGTGCGAGCCACCGAGCCTTTCCAGCCTTTCCGCCGAACGAGGTGCAACAACAGGATCGTCAGGATCTGATGCGTGTTGATGTATTCGCCACGTTCGTCCATCGCGCCCACGCGGTCGGCGTCGCCATCGGTGACCAGGGCCATCAGCGCGCCACGTTCGCGGATCGCGCGCGCGGTCAACTCAAGGCTCCACGGCATAGGTTCGGGCAACACGCCTCCGAAGAGCGGGTCGCGATCCGCGCGGATTGTTTCAACGCGGATTTTGCCGCCGGCGAGCATCGTTTCGATCCAGCGCCCGCCCGTCCCGTGCATCGGGTCGGCGATGACCAGCGCGTCGGCGTTGCGCAGATCATTGATCGAGACCAGGCTTTCGATCTGGCGGCGGTAATCGCCATCAGGCCCATCAGGCTCATCAGGTTCGATGACCGTGGCCAGCCCCTGCTTCTTCGCCTCGTCGAAAGGCAGTCGCCGCGGCTCGGTCGCGCCGAGGAGCTTCTCGATCTGATCCGTAATCGCGGGCGTAGCCGAGCCGCCGTAAGGAGCTTTGAATTTGAAGCCGTTGAAATCGGGCGGATTGTGCGACGCCGTGATCACCACACCGCCGTCCAGCCCGCGCCGCTTGACCTCGAACGACACCAGCGGCGTCGGGACGTCGCTCGCAAACAGATCAACGGCGACGCCGGCGCCGGCTAAAACTTCGGCCGCCCGCTCGGCGAACAATTCCGAAGCGAACCGCCGGTCGTAACCGACGACCGCCCGTAGTTTGCCGCTCGTGTTTTGAGTCTTCAGATAATCGAACAGCGCCTGCGTAACGATCTCGACATTCGCAAACGTGAAGTCTTCCGCGATCCGCGCGCGCCATCCGTCAGTGCCAAATTTGATTGTTGCCATAGCGGTAGAAGTGGGGAGTGGGAGAATGGGGAGTGGGGAGTGGGGAATAGGGAGTGGGGAATAGGGAATGGGGAATGGGGAAGTTACTTCCATCTTCCCACTCCCCACTCCCCACTCCCCACTCCCCACTCCCCATTCCCCCCATTCCGCACTCCGCACTCCCTCACACAACCGTGTAATCAGTCAGTGAAGATTTATCGCCGAGCGTCGCGTTCGTGACTTTCGCGTTGCGCCCGATCAGGCAGCTTTTGCCGGTGACCGAATCGCTGATTTCGGCGGCCTTCCCGACGCGCGTCCCGGCCAGCAGTACGGAGTTCTCTATCCGCGCGCGCTCTTCGATGATGCAGTTCGGGCCGAGCACCGAATTGACGATTTCGACGCCGGGTTTAAAAATGCAGCTCGGATCAATCACCGAGCGCGCGTCAATCCTGATCGTCTCGGCGTCGGCCTCGTTTATCATCAAAGCGGGCCGCGTCACATCGAAAGATTTCAACCGCCCGTTGATCAGGTCTTTATTGGCTTGCAAGTAACGTTGCGGCGCGCCGATGTCTATCCAGTACCCCGGCCAAGTGTATGCGTAAAACTGCTCGTTGGCCGCCAGCAGAGCGGGAAAAAGCTGATATTCGAACGAGAACTTCTCTCCCGCCGGAATGTAGTTGAGCACGCCCGGTTCCAGAACATAGATGCCCGCGTTGATCGCGTTGCATGTGATCTCCTCGGGCTTTGGCTTTTCGACGAAACGGCGCACCCGGCCATCCGGGCCGGCTTCGACCAGGCCGTACGCGCTGGGATTTTCGACCGGGGCCAGCGCGACGGTCGCCACCGCTCTCTTTTCGTGGTGATACGCGACAATCTCCGCGATATTGATGTCGGTCAGGATGTCGCCGTTGAAGACTATGGTCGTCTGGTTCAACCGCTCCTGCGCGTATTTGTAAGCTCCGGCGGTGCCCATCGGCGTGGCTTCGACGACGTAGCGAATACGCAACCCGAGGTCCTCGCCGTCGCCGAAAATACCTTCGATCTTACTGGGCTGGTAGGAGAGCGAAAGTGTGATGTCTCTGATCTCGGCCCGTTTGAGCAGCTCGATCTGGTAAAAAAGAAAGGGACGGTTAGCGAGAGGCACTATTGGTTTCGGCGTATGAATTGTCAGAGGACGCAGGCGCGCGCCTTCTCCGCCTGCCAGAATTAACGCTTGCATTAGAACAGATGTATCTCCTTATCTACTCCGAATCTGCCCCGTGAAACGCGGGAGTTTAGCACCAGTAATTGAGAAATCAAAAGGCAAAGATCAAATCGAGGATCGAGGATCGAGGATCGAGGATCGAGGATCGAGGATCGAGGATCGAGGATCGAGGATCGAGGATCGGAGATTGAAGATTGGAGATTGAAGATTGAAGATCTCGTCATCGCACGTAAAACGATCTTCGATCCTCGATCTTCGATCCTCAAATCCCTTCGTCTTCTTCGTTTCTTCGTGGTCTAATCCCGCTATGGCGACGCCTTCATCACAAGACGTGACGCAACTACTGCTTGCGTGGGGAAGAGGCGCCGAATCGGCCCGCGACGAACTGATTCCGCTTGTTTACGACGCGTTGCGCCGCATTGCGCGCCGGCGCCTGCGCAACGAACGCGACGGGCACACGCTGCAGACCACAGCGCTGATCAATGAGGCGTATCTGAAGTTGGCTGCAGACAGAGATAACTCAATCCTGATTCCTGAAGAATGAGTCCCGAAAGATGGCGAAAGATCAATGAGCTTTTCGAGGCCGCGTTGGAGCGCCCGGCCGGCGAACGTTCTGATTTCATCGCCCGCGCCTGCGCGGGCGACGAGGAGTTGCGGCGGCGCGTGAAGGACATGCTCGACGCCGATGAAAAGAGCGACCTGTTGGTGGATCGCCCTGCCCTCGAAGGCGCCTCGGCGTTGCTGCGCTCTATCGGATCCGAAACCTCCGACGATGATTTGATCGGCGAGTATCGGTTGATTCGCGAGATCGGGCACGGCGGAATGGGCGTGGTCTATCTCGCTTTCGACACGCGGCTCGAACGGCAGGTCGCGTTGAAGCTGCTGCCAGCGCGGCTGACCAACGACCCGGAGCGCGTGTGGCGTTTCCAACGCGAAGCGCGCGCGGCCAGCGCGCTGAACCACCCGAATATCATCACCATTTACGACTTCGGCCAGGAAGGGGGCCGCTTTTACATCGCTTCGGAATTCGTCGAAGGCCGCACGCTGCGCGATTTCATTGGCAAACCTGATTTCACGCTCGGCCGGATCGTTGACGTGGCGATCCAAGTGACTGGGGCGCTCGAAGCCGCGCACACGGCGGGCATCGTTCACCGCGACATCAAGCCGGAGAACATCATGCTGCGTCCCGATGGTTACGCGAAAGTGCTCGATTTCGGCCTGGCGAAATTGATCGAGCCGGAATCGGGCGGGGACGAGGCGGACACGGAAGCCACTGGCGGCGGCTCGACCTTCGAGACGCGCGCTGGCGCTATTCTCGGAACGGTCAATTACATGTCGCCGGAGCAGGCGCGCGGACAGAAGGTGGACGGCCGCAGCGATCTGTTCAGCCTCGGCGTCGTGTTTTATGAACTGATCACGGGGCGGCGGCCATTCGGCGGCGCGACGCGTAACCACACGCTGGTGGCGATCATGGACAAAGAGCCGCCGCCGATTGGCGATTATGTGGAAGACGCGCCCGATTTGTTGCGAAAGATCGCCAGCCGGACGCTGGTTAAGGATCGCGAGAAACGTTATCAAACCGCGCGCGAGATGGTCGCCGAGCTTGAAGCGCTGCAAAGCGACCTGGTGGTGAGGCGGATGTTCGGAGTCAGTGGCGGAGCGAAGGCCTCGGCGGACTTTGATAGGACGACAGCCGAGATCGCCGCTCAATCGCCGGAGATCGATTTAAAGCGCAAAACCACTGGCGCGATTTCGCTGCCGGGCGTGTGGAGCCGGCGCAAGCTCGGCGTGGCGTTGGCGGCAATCATCATCATTGCAATCACCGCCTTCTTCTACTTCAACCTTGACTTCGGTTCCACCCGCCCCGCCTTGACCGACAAAGACAGCATTCTGCTGACCGATTTCGTCAACACGACGGGAGACGCGGTCTTCGACGGAACGCTCAAACACGGGCTGGAGGCGCAACTGGCGCAGTCACCATACCTCAACGTCTTTCCCGAAGAGCGCGCCAGAGAGACGCTCGAACTGATGGGCCGGTCGCGGGACGAGAAGATCACGCGCGAGGCCGGGCGCGAGATCTGCCAGCGCCGTGGGATCAAAGCCCTGCTCGCCGGCGAGATCACCAGCCTCGGCCGCAATTACGTCATTACGCTGGAGGCGATCAACAGCCAGAGCGGCGAGGCGATTGCGCGTCTGCAGACCGAAGCCGAAGGCAAAGAGCTGGTGTTGAGGACGTTGGGGCGGGCGGCGACGGAACTGCGCGGAAAACTGGGCGAGTCGCTGGCCTCGATCCGCAAATTCGACGCGCCGATTGAACAGGCCACGACCGCCTCGCTGGAAGCCTTCAAGAACTACTCCGCCGGGGTTGAGTCGCAGCGCAAGGAGCGGAAATCCGAGGCTGTGCCGCTGCTCAAACGGGCGATCGAGCGGGACGACAAGTTCGCGCTGGCCCATCTTCAGCTCGGAGTCATGCACCGCGACCTTCGCAATCTTGCCCTCGGCAACGAGTATCTGAAACGGGCCTACCAGTTGCGCGACCGGGTCAGCGAACGCGAGAGGCTGGCAATCTCCGCGACCTATTTCAGGCACATCACCGGCGAGTTGGATAAAAGAATCGAAGCGACCTATCTGCTGACACAGACCTACCCGCAAGACCCGGCGGGACGCCACCTTCACGGGAATTCGCTCCTCATCACCGGGCAACACGCGGCCGCCGCCGAGGCTTACGCCGAGGCGGTGCGGCTCGACGCCGATTACGTCCTATCGCGTTCAAACCTCGCGCTCTCTTTGATCGGGCTGAACCGTTTTGACGAGGCGCGTGAGGTCATCGAGCAAGGGCTGGCGCGGCGGCTGGATTCGAGCGGCTTTCGCAACCGGCTCTATCTGATCGCGTTTGTCAAAGGCGATACGCAAACGATCAACCGCCAGATCGAGTGGGGCGCCGGGAAGCCGGATGAATATCTGATCCATGAAATCCGGGCCAGATCATCGGCCTTCGCCGGCCAACGGAGTCAGGCGGCCGAGTTCTTCAAACAAGCGGCCGCCCTGGCCGAGGCGCGCGGTCTGATCGCCGAAAAAGCCAGGATCATGGCCAACGAAGCCAACATGAACGCGACTTTCGGGTTGACCGGATTGGCCCAAAAACAGACCGCAGCCGCTCTGTCGTTTTTGAGAAGCAAAAACATCGCCCCCGCGGAGTTGCTTCCTTCCACGATCCAGCAACTGGAATTGCAGCCTCCGGCCTGGACGTTGGCGTTATGCGGCGAAACGGCGCGGGCGCAATCGCTGGCCGATGAGCTCGCCCGCGAACTCCCTCTGGATACGCTGAACAACATGCTATGGCTGCCGCTGATCCGCGCGACCATCGAATTGAAGCGCGGCCAGACCGCGGGGGCGGAGAAAGCGATTCGACTGCTGCAACCGGCGCGGCAATACGAAGCCGCCGCGTCCTTCAGGCTGGCGTGGGCGCGCGGTCAGGCCCGCCTCCAATTGAAGGATGCGGCGGCGGCGGCGGAGTTTCAAAGAATCATCGAACACCGCGGCTGGGATGTGCTCTCGCCATTGTGGCCGCTGGCGCATTTGGGCCGGGCGCGGGCCGCCGCGATGCAGGGCGACCTGATCAAGAGCCGCGGGATGTATCAACAATTCTTCAGCCTGTGGAAAGAGGCCGACGCCGACCTGCCCGTGCTGATCGAAGCGAAGAAGGAGTACGAGAGGCTGAAATAGCCTCTCTCACTTTCAGAAAGTAGCGGCGTAATACCCGTCTCTCGCCCGCACGATCAGTTCCGCCGCCCGCGCCGGGCGGTTGACCCGGACCCGGATCTTTCGCCACTGTCCGTCGCGTCGCTGATTGGTCGGCGTGTAGCCGAGACTGTATTGACGCCGCAACTCCAGCGCCACGCGCGTGGTCGCCTCCTCCAATTCCGAAGCGGAGTTGACGAAAAACGCCCGCCCGCCGGTCAAGCGCGCGATGCCGTCCAGGACCATCCGCCCGCGCAGCGCCTCCCGCTGCTCGGCCTTATCGTTTGTGGTCGCGCGGCTGACGCCGACGCAATAAAGATGGACGTCGGACTCCTTCAACCGCTGGCGCAGCTGATCGAGCGTGTAGCGCGAAGCGTTGTCCTGCCCGTCGGAGATGACCAGCAGCGCGCGTTTGCGATGACGCCCTTGATGAAGCTTTTCGACGCCGAGGTAGACCGCGTCGTAAAGCGCCGTCTCGCCCTGCGCGCCGATGAGGTTGAGCCGCCGCTGCAATTCCTCGCCGTCGCAAAATTCCGCCAGCAGATTGGCGCGCCGGTTGAAGCCGACCAAAAAGAAATCGTCCTCCGCATGGCTGGTCTCGACGAAGGCCTTGAGCGCGTCGCGGGCTCGATCGAGCTTGTCGCGCATGCTGCCAGATGTGTCGAAGACCACGCCGACGCTGATCGGCGCGTCATCCGCGCTGTAATGCTCAATTATCTGTTTGACCTTGTCTTCGTAGACCTCGATGTCGCGCGGCGCGAGCCCCGTGACCGCGCGTCCGTCGCGGTCGGTCACGGTGACGGTCAGATTGACGAGTTCCGTCCGCTCGCGGACGACGAGGAGTTGTTGTGCGCCATCCGGCGATGTGGATGGCAATATGGATGGCTTTGTTTTTGCGCCGCCCGGCGCGTGTTGCCCGGAGACCGAAAGACAGCCTCCGAGTAACACGCCGCAGATAGCGAGCCGGCCAATGCGAAACGTTGTTTTGTTCATGATGGACTCCTGCGAATTACCGATTGATCGAGCCAGCGAAGGAAAATTTTATAGGTCTTTTGCATTCGCGCCTCTCGTCATTTACCCTTCAATCTCGATTCAGCTCAATCCGACAAGCTCACAACTGAATTATCAACGAACATATCGTTTCATCAATTGCGAAACACTGATGACGCTCGGCAATCACACCTATTCGCACCCCGATTTCAATGCGCTGACGGTCGAGCGATTCCAGGAGGAGATCGTCAAAGGCGAGGTCGTCACGCGGAAGTTGATGGAGTCGCGCAAGCCTTGCCAGCTCTACTTCCGCCATCCGATGATGCGCACTGGCGACACGAAAGAGAAGAAAGAGGCGATAGGTAAAAGCTATGGAGATCAAATCAGTTCTCACGCCGAACGCGCCGGCTCCCGCCGGTCATTATTCCCAGGCCATCGTCCATAACGGAGTGGTCTACGTCGCGGGTCAATTGCCGATTGACCCGAAGACCGGCGAGCGGAAACTTGGCTCAATCGAAGAGCAGACCGAGCAGACGCTCGACAACATCCGCGCGATCCTGCAGGCTGCGGGCAGCGATTTGAATCGCGCGCTGAAGATGACGGTCTACGTCTCGGACATTTCGCTCTGGGGCAAGGTCAACGAAGTTTACGCGCGCGTGATGGGCGATCATCGTCCCGCGCGGGCGGTCGTGCCGGTCAAAGATCTGCGCCACGGCTTTCAGATCGAGATCGAAGCAGTCGCGGCGTTGAGCGAATAGTAAAAAGCGGCACTGATTCGGCGAGCGATGACGACACGCAAGTTCAAAACATCGGCCCCGTCTCCGAAGAATGGCTGCGCGCCGCCGGCATCCACACGCTGGAAGATTTGGAAAAGATCGGCTCAATCGAAGCCTACCGGATCATCAGACTCCACGGCTTCAACGCGAGCCTGAATCTGCTCTACGCGCTCGAAGGCGCGATCAGAGATTTGCACTGGACAGCGCTCACCGGATGGCGTCCCGGCGAATTCGGCTATTCAGTCTTCGGTTCCGAGATGAAACTGCGTTTCCCCGTGGTCAAGCTTCCGGATTTCAGCAAAGATGAAAGACGATTGCGCCGCCGCGACAATCCATTCGCCGTCGTCACACTGGCGCACCTGAAAGCGCTCGAAACGCGCCGCTCACCGAGCGCGCGGATGAAAGCCAAGCTGGGATTGATCCGCTTGCTGCGTGAACGCAAAGAGATGCGCCGCGATGTGATAGATCTGCTGCGGTTCATTGATTGGGAACCGCCCTTGCCGCAAAATATGGAACTGAAGTTGAGAGAAACCATTGAAGAGGAGGACAAAGAGATGGGCAAGCCTGCGAATCGCTCGACGCGTTCATCGAACATCTGCCCGCCACTGTCTGAAGATGAGCAGTAATCACCACGGCGCCGCCCCGCCCAAACCGATCCCTCTTATCATGAGCGGCGACGACTTCGGCTATTCCGAAGCCGTCAACCGCGCGATCATCCGGGCGCATCGCGAAGGCGTGTTGACGAGCTGCAGCCTGATGGTCAACGAACGCGCCGCCAGTCACGCCGTCGAGCTGGCGAAATCGAATCCGGACCTCGCGGTCGGACTCCACCTGGTGTTGGTTCTTGGCCGCGCCGCATTGCCCCACGACGAAATCCCGCACATCACCAACTCGGAAGGCGGTTTCACAACCAGTTCTTTCCGCGCGGGGGTTCAATACTATTTCAGCCCGGCGGCGCGCCTGGACCTTCGCCGCGAGATGCGCGCGCAATTTGAACGGTTCGTTGCGACGGGGCTTCGTTTCTCGCACGTTGACGGCCACACGCACCTGCACCAGCACCCGGTGATCTTCGACGAACTGATCAAACTGTGCGAGGAGTTCGGCGTTCGGCGCGTGCGCGTGGTGAAAGGCGAGATACGGTTGAGCTTGAAACTCGATCGAAAGAACCTGCCGGCCAAGCTGGTTTTGGGAACGGTCTTCAACCTGCTCGGACGCTGGTGCGAGCGCAGGCTGCGCGGGCGCGGCTTCGTTCAACCGCGGAAGGTTTACGGCCTGCTGCAATCGGGAGATATGAACGAAGAGTATCTGCTCGGCCTGATCCAACTGATTGGGCGGCCAGATCAGCCAGATCAGCCAGATCAGCCAGATCAGCCAGATCAGCCAGATCAGCCAGATCAGCCAGATCAGTTGGATCTGATGGACGCGGCGAGCGGCGAGATTTACGCGCACCCGCTCGCTTTCGACGCTGATGAAGCGGCGAAGCGCGAAAACCCCGGCGGCGAGCGCGAACTGAAGGCTCTGATCAGCGCTCGCGTGCGGAGCGCGATTGAAACCGCCGGTTTCAGGCTGGCGACTTACGAAACTCTACCGATTGCGGAATGAAAGAATGAAGGGGTGAAGGGGTGAAGAGGTGAAGGGGTGAAAGTTCTGGTCACCCCCTCACCCCTTCACCCCCTCACCTCTTCACTCCGCAATCCGCAATCCGCAATCCGCAATATGAAAACCATACTCGTACTGTTCATCGCAATCTGCGCGCAGACGCTCGGCGATGTCTGTTTGACCAAAGGGATGAAATCCATCGGCGAGGTCGACACGCTCAACCCGGTCGAGCTGTTCAACATCGGCCTGCAGGTCTTCACCAACCCGCTGGTCTGGCTGGGCATTCTCATCCTCGGCGTATTTTTCGGACTCTATCTGGCGGCGCTGTCGTGGGCCGATTTGAGCTTTGTCGTGCCGATCACGGCGTTCGGTTACACGCTGAACGCGTTTATGTCGTGGCGGCTGCTCGGCGAAAACGTCTCGACTGCGCGATGGATCGGCACGATGATCATCTGCGTCGGCGTGGCTGTCGTCTCCCGAACGGAGCAAAGAACCGCGAAACCGGCGCCGGGAGATGAGGCGGCATGAAGACGTTCCTGCTCCTGTGCAGTCTGATCGTGGGCAGCTCGCTCGGCGAGATACTTTCGGCCAAAGGGATGCGGAATGTCGGCGCCGTATCGTTCCGCCCGAAAGCGCTCATCGGCGCGATTGGCCGGATGATCCGCAATCCTTACCTGTTCGGCGGCGTCGCCTGCCTGGCTGTCTCGTTCTTCTCGTTCATCAGCCTGCTCAGTTACGCCGACCTCAGCTTCGTCGTGCCGCTGACCGCCGTCAGCTACATCACCAACACCGTGGGCGCGCGGTTCTTTTTGAAAGAGCGGATCTCGAAAGCGAGGTGGATGGGGACACTGCTCGTCACGTTCGGAGTCGCGATCATTTCGCTCGATAAGCACGTTGAAGTCTTTTTCAGGACACGATCAATCGAATGGCTCAACATGCTCTACTCGGAGCTTGCGCCCGATGAGCTGATCAATCAGGCGGCGGCGCCGGTCGCGTTCTGGATGTTGTTCGCGCTGCGCGCCGCGCTGCTTGTCTGCGTGATCGCCGCGATTGTCTACTACCTGCTCTCGCTTGTGGCCGGGCTGCTCTGGTTCGCCGACCGGCGCAGGCAACGCGCGCTGGGTTTGGACTACACTCCGCCCGCGACGATCTTCAAGCCGGTTCGCGGAGCGGACGCCGGAGCTTATGAAAATTTCGCCAGCTTCTGCCGGCAGGATTATCCCGAATACCAGGTCATCTTCGGCGTCCGCGAAGAGAGCGACCCGGCGGCGCCGATCATCCGCCGTCTGATCGCCGATTTTCCCGAATGCGACATCGAACTCGTGATCTCGTCGAACGAGTTCGGCTACAACGCCAAGGTCTCCAACCTGCAAAACATGTACGCGCGGGCGAAGCACGACGTGTTGCTGATCAGCGACAGCGACATTCGCGTCGAGGCCGATTACCTGCGCCGCGTCGTGGCGCCGCTGCGTCCGCAAGCCGGCCCGCAAGCCCGGAGGCCGCAAGTCGGGATGGTGACCTGCCTCTACCGCGGGACGAATGAGACGACTTTTGCCGGGTTGCTCGAAAACATCGGCATCTCGTCAACGTTCGGCCCCGAAGTCTGTTCGGCGCGCGCGCTCGAAGGCGTCAAATTCGCGCTCGGCTCGACGATTGTGATGCGGCGCGAGCTGCTCGAACGCATCGGCGGCTTCCTCGCCCTGGCCGGTTATCTGGCCGACGATTTCCTGCTCGGCAATTACGCCGCGACTGAAGGACAGGAGGTCGTCTTGTCGGATTGCGTGGTCGAACACGTTTCGGGGGCTTACACGTTCGCGGAGATGTTGAAGCATCAGTTGCGGTGGGGGCGTTCAACGCGTATCTCGCGTCCGTGGGGTTATCGCGGACTGATTCTGACTCACGGCGCGGCGACGGCGATCGCGGCCCTGCTGGCCTGGAGCTTTTCGACCTTTGCGTTGTGGCTGCTGGCCGTGACGATGTTCGCCCGGTTCCTGCCTGTTTTCGTCATCGGCGTTTACGGTTTGAAAGACCGCGCGTTGGCGCGATATTTCTGGCTCGTGCCGATTCGGGATTTGATCGCGTTCGGCGTCTGGGCGATGAGCCTGGCCGGGGATGAGATCGAATGGCGCGGCGTGAAGTTTCGCGTGCTGCCGGGCGGAAAGCTGGCGCCAAACCATAAGGCATCTCCGTTGCGGAAAGGTTGGGGGGCGCCGTAAAAGGGTCAGGATTGCGTTTTTCCCACCCGATCCGGGCGCTGCAATGTCTCGCGCCGCCCAAACCGCAATCAATCCTGCGCGCTCTGACTCACAGGATCAGGCAAGCTCAGCCCCACCAACCGCCCATCCATTGTCGCAACCACAATGTACTGCTTACCGCCGGCCAGATAAGTCATCGGCGTTCCGCTGGGCTGCGCGGGCAATGGGATCTCGGCGATCACTTTGCCAGCGCCTTTGTCGAAGGCCCGCAGCACATTCGATCCTCCGCCGGCGCGTCCACCGCGACCGCCCGCTCCCTGGCCGACGAACAAAAGCGTCTTCGTCAACAGCGGCCCGCCTCCGCCAGCGCCCACGGGCCCGACGTCAACGTCTTTGCCGCTCATCTCCTTGATCACGTCGTTGATCCTCTTTCGCGGCCCGTCGCCGTGCGTGATCATCCAGGCGTGGTCGCCCGTGTTCAGATTGATCGCGGTGATGCGCCCGTAAGGCGGCTTGAAGAGCGGCAACCCGCGCGGGCCGTCCGCGGACCCACCGATCGCGGCGCCTCCGCGAACGTAATTGAAGTTCGAGCGCGCCGGATCGGGCTTGACCAATTTGACGGTGATCGGCGCGGTGATGGACGGGACATAGAACATTCCGGTCTGAGGGTCGAAAGCCGCGCCCCACCAGTTGCCGCCGCCGGCCCAGCCCGGCAAATTGATCGTGCCTTTTTCCGTCGGAGGCGTGAAGAGCGGCCCGTAGTCGAATTGTTCGAGAATCTTCTTCGCTTCCGCGCGCAATTCGGGCGTGAAATCAATCAGGTTCTCTTCGGTCGAGCCTTGTCGTTCAAACGGCGCGGGCTTCGTCGGGAATGGTTGAGTAGGCGATGTGCGTTCGCCTGGCACAGTGGATTGCGGGACGGCGCGCTCTTCAATCGGCCAGACCGGCTTGCCGGTCACACGATCAAATACCCAGAGAAATCCGGTCTTGGTGATCTGCGCCACGGCCTTGATCTTTTTTCCTTTGATCGTAATGTCGGCCAGCGTTGGCGCGGCGGGCAGATCGTAATCCCACACCCCGTGATGCACGGTTTGAAAATGCCAGACGCGCCTTCCCGTCTTCGCGTCCAGACAGACCAGCGATTCGGCGAACAGGTTATTGCCCAGCCGATGTCCGCCGTACCAGTCGTTGGTCGGCGTGCC
>Ga0187894_10004585_pt1 | contig 14710 bp, 13 predicted proteins | sample GBC1701081metaG_FD_136650 | JGI IMG/M metagenome (GOLD analysis project Ga0187894, IMG submission 136650) | White microbial mat communities from a lava cave in the Kipuka Kanohina Cave System on the Island of Hawaii, USA - GBC170108-1 metaG ...
ATGGAAAAGCGAATCGCCAGGTACGTCGAACCCCAAATCAGATACACCGCCAGAAAGGCGGCGTAGAGCTTCCAGCGGGCGGCGGGAATCCTGCGCAGCGCGTCATTCATGGCGCGCCTCGCTATCGGCATTGTCCAGCGGGACCTGCAGGGTTTCTTTTTGAGTATCCAGCACGATGGTGGTGCGCGTGGCCACCACGGACTTGATAGCCCCGATACCGTCGCGCAGCAGGCGGCTGAGCGCCTCGGTGTTGGCGACCCGCACCTTCACCAGGAAGCAATCCTCGCCGGCGATGTGATGCACTTCCTGTACCTCCGGGACCGTGCTCAGGATCCGCTGGGCCCGCTTGGAGCGCGCCGGCTCGGAAGTCCGCACGAAGATAAACGCCACCAGGCTGAGTCCCACCGCACGGGAGTCTATCCGCGCCTCAAATCCGGTAATCACGCCGCTGCGTTCCAGGCGGCGAATACGCTCCAGAACGGCACTGGGCGCCAGCCCCACGCGCCGGGCAATTTCGACGTTGGGCGTGCGGGCATTCGCCTGGAGCAGCTCCAGAATCCGGCGATCGGTTCCGTCAATCGTTCTGTTGGGAGCAGCTTTCACAGAATAATATTCTGCCACAATGAACTGCCATAGAACAAGTGCCAATATGGCGGCCGAATGTCACCTGCCGGGCGGGCGCCCGCGATGCGAATTCAGGAAGCAAATCCCGCGGGCCTGCGGCTACAATGGTCGCCGATGGGCCATTCGGATTTCCTTCGCGAAATCATCGTGCTGTACGGGCTGGCCATGGCCATCGCCCTGGTGATGCGCCGCCTGCGCCAGCCCACGCTGGTGGGATATCTGCTTACCGGTGTGTTGGTCGGCCCTTCGGGACTCCGGCTCATCTCCGATCCCACGCTGGTCGAAATCCTCGCGGAGGTTGGAGTCGCCCTGCTGCTGTTTACGATCGGCTTGGAACTTTCCCTCAAGAAACTGTGGCGGATGCGCCAGTTGGTATTGGGTGCAGGAAGCCTGCAACTGCTGGCGACGCTGGCCGCGGTGGTCGCAGTGCTGGTGTCTTCCGGCGTGACGCTGCAGGTCAGTCTCTTCTGGGGGTTCCTGGTGGCGACCAGCAGCACGGCGATCGTCATGCGCCTGCTGCAGGAGCGCGGCGAACTGGACACGGCCCACGGGCAACTGATCATCGGCATACAGTTATTTCAGGACCTCTGCGTGGTGCCGATGATGGCGCTGCTGCCGGTGCTGGCCGCTCCCGGCGCCGGTCAGGCCGTGCAGATCCTGTGGGTGCTGCTCAAGTCGCTTGCTGTTGTGGCTCTGATTCTGCTGGGTGCGCACTTTCTGTTTCCGAAGCTGCTGCGGGCGATTGTGCTGCTGCGCAGCCGCGAGCTGTTCGTGATTGCGGTGATCTTTTTTGCGCTGGGAACGGCGTGGGGCGCCAGCCGATTGGGGCTTTCCCTGGCGCTCGGCGCCTTTCTCGCCGGTATTGTGCTCTCGGAATCGGAGTACGGGCATCAGGTGATGGCGGAGATTCTTCCGTTCCGTGACAGCTTCAACAGCCTGTTCTTCATTTCCGTCGGGATGCTGATTAATCTCGCGTTCCTGCGAAGCAGCGTTGCGCTGGTTGCGGCGATAACCATGCTGATTCTGTTCGGCAAGGTGATGACCGGCTGGCTTTCCGTGCTGGCGGTGGGCTTTCCCTCTCGAGTGGCGCTGCTGGCGGCCGTCGCGCTCTGCCAGGTGGGGGAGTTCTCATTTGTGCTGCTGCGGGAGGGCGCGAACCTGCGCCTTGCCGGCGAGAGCGGCTATCAGATGTTCCTCTCCGCCGCGGTTCTGACCATGATGGCGACGCCGTTCCTGATGCAGGTGGGGCCGCGCCTGGCCAACCGCCTCAGCAGCAAGGCCGGAGCGCGTCTGGGTCGCCTGGCGCCGGATGGAAAGGCGGCAGAACTGCGCGACCACGTGGTCATCTGCGGCTACGGAATGAATGGCCGCCGCATGGCGCGCCTGATGAGGGAGAATCAGCTTCCTTACGTCGTGGTGGAGATGAACGCTCGTTTGGTTCGCGCGGCCAAGGCCGAAGGCGAGCCGATCTATTACGGTGATGTGAGCAACCCGGAAATCCTGAAACACGCCGGGGCGCAAAACGCCCGCGCCATCCTTTTCGCGATCTCCGATCCCGCCGTCCTGGCGCGGGCCATTTCGCAGACCCGGCAACTCAACCCGGACGTGCACATCATCGCCCGCATCAAGCGCATGGAGGACGCGCGCGAGCTGCGCGAAGCCGGCGCCACCGACGTGGTCGCGGAAGAAGTGGAAGCCTGGATGGAGATTGCGGTGCGGACATTGCGACTGTACGGGATGCCGCGCGAGGCTGTGGCGGATCTGCTGGCGACGATTCGCGAGGAAGATTATGAGATGGCGCGGATCCTGCCCCTGCCGGGACAGCCGCTGCGGCAGCTGTGGCACCTGTTGCCACAGGTGGATTTGGAGCTGTTTATTGTGGCGCCCGGTTCGCCGCTGGAGAAAATGACCTTGCGAACGCTTGACTTGCGGTCCCGAACCGGCGGGGCCGTGCTGGCTGTAGTGCGCGGCTCGCAGGTGATTCACAACCCGCCGGGAGACCTGCGAGTGGAGGCGGGAGATCAACTGGTGCTCATCGGCTCACGCGAGCAACTGGCCGCCGCATTTCAATTCCTGCGCGAGCCGGAGAGCCGCGTCGGCACGAGCTAGCGGCGGGCAACTTGGCACCCGGGCCCGGCATCTCTATGGCCACGGATCGGAGATGCGAATCAGCCGAGTTGCGCTCCTGATAGTGGCGTCTTCCTGTTCCGGTGCATTGTCCGCGCAATCGCTTCCTGAATCCAATCCACTTCAGGCCAACCCATTTCGACCGGCGGCGTGGGAGGGCAGGCCGTTGCCGGCGTCGGGTGTGGTCCGGCGGATAGAATTCGCCGGGCTCCGGCGAATTGCCGCAGCGGCGCTGCTGGTGAAGATCCAGTCAAAACCCGGCCAGCCGCTGGACCCCCGGAAGATTGCGGAGGACCTCCGGGCGCTGGAAGCGCTGGGCTGGTTCGATTCCATTTCTGTTGAAGTCGAAGAGATTCCGCTGCTGCTGGCGGAGGCCATGCCTGGGGCGCACCCGGCCGGTGTGCTGAGCGATGAATCACAAACCATCGGAGCCGGCAGCGAACCGCTGCTGCGCGTGCTCTTCGTGGTGCAGGAGCGGCCATTCCTGGCCAGAGTGGAGTTCAGAGGCTCCCGGCTGTTTCCGGAAGCTCGCATCCGCGAACTGCTCGCAGAAGAGCAAATTGAGCTCAAACCAGCCCGTCCCCGCGACCCGAACCAACTGTGGCAGGCGAAACGGGCGATTCTGAGAGCCCTGGCCGAGCAGGGGCACGGGCTGGCGCAGGTGCAAATCCGCGAAGCGGCCGCGCCCACGGCGGCGGTTCGCGTGCGCTTTGAGATCCATGACGGTCCGCGCGTGCCGGTGGAATCGGTGCGGTTTGCCGGCGCTCAGGCCATGTCCGCAGATGACCTCGAATCACAAATGGAGAACATCGCGCCGCACGCGCTGCTGGCCGGGGTGCGTGGAAAAGATGTGTACACTCCGGAGAGGTTACGCGCGGATATTGAGAAGCTGGAAGCTTACTATCGCAACCACGGCCACCTGGAAGTCCGCATCGGTGAGCCAACGGTGGAACTGGTCGAGGGCACGGCAAAGTCATTCGCCGGGTGGCGAACCCGAAAGACCGCGGCGTATCGCATCTCGCTGCCCGTTTCGGAAGGGCCTTCCTATCGCCTGGTCGCTGCCAGCATCTCCGGCCGTGTGCCCGAGCTCGACTCGGTGACGGAAAAGCGGCTGAACCGTCTCGAGCAGCAGATCTTTTCGCGCGAGAAGACCGAATCCGTCGCCGAGCGGATTCGACAGGCGGCGCTCAAGTCCGCCGACGATAGCCGGCGGCCGGTGGTTGACATCCGCTACCAGCCGGACCGAACGGCGGCGACCCTTCGTGTGGATTTTGTGGTTCGAGAAGTTCCGCGCTTCACCCTCCGGAAGATTGAGTTCACCGGCAACCAGAGATTCGGCGACAAGTACTTCCGCAGGAGAATCCCTCTTCGCGAAGGGGACTACCTGGACGAAGAAAGACTGGAGCGCGGCCTCGCCCGCATTTCCCGCACGGGGTTCTTCAAGCGGATTGAGGCCAGCGACGTGCATTTTGTGCTGGATGCGGAGCGCCAGCTCGCTGACCTCACGCTCCGCGTGCACGAGCTTGGCCGCCAGCGCCTGTCGTTCTCCGGCGCGCCCAGCGGCATGAGGTCAACGTTTGGGCTTGCCTACACGGTTTTTGACCTGCTGGGTGGCGAAGAGTTCATCGCCTCTCGTTTCGATTATGGGCCGGAGAGTCTGTCTGTCGCGCTGGGCGTGGCGAAGGAAGGCTTGTTCGGCTCGCCCGCGACGCTGGGGCTGAACGTGTATCAGAACGTCCTGCGCCCGTGGATTGTCACCAACACCGGCCGCCAGCGGCTGTTCCGCGCGTCCACGCAGGGGGCGAGCTTTGTCGCTGACTTTCCCGTGGGCGAGCGCGACGCTGTCTCGCTGACCTACAGCGCGTCGCGCACCGCAACGTCCATCCGGCTGGCCGAGCCCGTCGTGCTGCGCGGCTCGGTTCTGCGGGAAGTCCGCACGGATTCCACGCGCAGCGCACTCGCCGCGGCATGGAATCACCAGCAGCCGGGAACGATTTCCGGCATCCGCATCGAGGCGGCAGGCGGCCCGCTGGGCGGCAGCGAAAACACGCTGAACGCCGTCCTCAGCTACTCCCGGACGGTCGAAGATTCGTTGACGCGCGGGCGAAATTCGTGGAGTTTCCGGGCGTTCCTGTCGGGAGCGACCACCTATGGCGGGCAGGACCTTCCACTGACGTCACGGCTCTACCCGGGCGAAGAGTTTCTTCGCGGATTCCGAAGCGGCGAACTTTCCCCGTTCGCCGTGTTCGCTCCGGCCGCTTCGGCGGGGGCCGAAGCGGCGCGAGTGGCATCGCAGGGCGCGAACCTCTTCAACGCCTTCAATCTGGAATACCGCATGCCGCTGGAAAAGCGCGTCGAGCTGGCGGCGTTCTTCGATGCAGGCGCAAGCTGGGCGCTGCCGTCGTGGCTGGGCGCGAACGCGGCGCCCATTCTCCGCGGCACCAATGGAGTGTTGCGAGCTTCCACCGGACTGGAGCTGCGCTTCAAGCTGCCGGTCATTCAGCAGCCATTGCGCTTTTTCTACGCGGTGAATCCTCTGCGTCTGGCCGGGGTGTTCCTGCTGCCGGACGGCACACGCTTCCGGCCCACGGATCGCCGCGGCGCGTTCGGCTGGGCCCTGGGGATGGTGTTCTGAGCCCGGATGCGTGAAGCTGACGCGTGAAGCTGATGCGTGAAGCCGGAGCCTACTGGCTCTCGCTCTTGCCGATGCGAAGCAGGACGATCTCCACGCCGTTGAACTGCTTCTTCAGCGCGACCACTCGCACGAAGTCACCCTTCTCGGAAACGAAAGCGATGTCGTCGGACTTGAGCTGGGTGCCGATGACGTCCTTTTTCTTCAGGTGAACGCCCGGGCCTTCGCGCTTGAATTCATCGCCGAGCCGCTCGGCGTACCAGGCATCCACTTTTCCGATGGGGTCAATGGTGCGGTAATGGGCTGCGGTGATCTTGACCGTTTCTTCGTCGGGGACGCCCAACTCCACGTCCGCGCCGGATTCGGAAACGGTCGAGCCCGGATAGACGGGCAGGCCGGTATCGGGAGCGGCATCCTTGCTGGCCTTGATGCTCCCCACCGGCGTCTGGATTTCGACTTTGTTTCCCGCCTGATTCACTTGCACCGCGCGGGCCACATAGGTTACCGCGATGAATGCGCCCAGCCCAAACAACACAACCGCCGCGGCCAGGATGCCGAGCACCCACAGCACCACGTTGCTCTTCTGCGGCTGGGCCGGAGGAACCGGAACGGATGGCCGCGCCGGCGAAGCAGGTTCGGACATGCCACTCCCTCGCTTCCTGTTTCTAGATACGAATTCGCAACGCCGGATGTTTCATGCCCGGAGGCACGGCGCGCGCCGGCGCCGCTAGAAGAAGCGCACCTTCACGTCAGGCCGTTTTTCAAGGTGTACGGTGTCAACGAAACGCACCTGGCGCGGCTCCAGGGTAAGGACCAGCGAATGCGTGCGGATGCCCTCGCCAAAGAAGCGGACGCCGCGAAAGAGGTTTCCCTCGGTCACGCCGGTACACGCAAAAACAATCTTGCGGCCGGGAGCCAGTTCATCGGTGTCGTAGATACGCTTGCCGTCCTTGATTCCCATCTTGGCGATGCGCTCGGCGTGCTCGGGCTTGGAAACAACAAGGCGCGCCAGAATCTGTCCATTCAGGCAGCGCAGCGCGGCGGCCGTCAGCACGCCTTCCGGCGCGCCGCCGGTGCCCATCACCGCGTGCACGCCCGTGCCCACCACGGCTGCGGAGATTCCGGCGGAAAGGTCGCCATCGCCGATGAGCTTGATGCGCGCGCCGGCGGAGCGAATCTCATTGATGAGCTTTTCGTGCCGGGGCCGGTCCAGAACGATCACCACCAGATCTTCCACATCGCGGTCCAGCCGTTTGGCAATGGCCCGCAGGTTGTCAATCACCGGCGCATCCAGGTCCACCGCTCCTTTGCAGGAAGGGCCCACGATGATCTTCTCCATGTACAGGTCCGGGGCGTGCAGCAGGCCACCGCGCTCGCTGGCGGCGAGGACGGCGATGGAGTTGGGCGCGCCGGTGGCGCACAGGTTGGTGCCTTCCAGCGGATCCACGGCGATATCCACTTCTTCGTAGCACTCAGTTTTGTCATGGACGGCGTGGCCGACCTTTTCGCCGATGTACAGCATGGGCGCTTCGTCGCGCTCGCCCTCGCCGATGACGATGGTGCCGTCCATGGGAACGGTGTCCATCACCTTGCGCATGGCCTCGACCGCGGCCTCATCGGCTTTGTGGCGGTCGCCCTGGCCCATGGTGCGCGCGGAAGCGATGGCCGCTTGTTCCACCACCCGCAGGAATTCAAGACTGAGTTGCGATTCCATCACAGCTCCTGTGAACTCTCGGTTCGTTCCAGCCGGCGCAGAATACGCGACGCTTGCACCTGCCTGCGCAGCGCCCGCTCCAGATCCTCACTCAGGTAGGCGCGGTTCGCGCTGCGAACCAGGCTGCGGGCGATGGCCAGTTGTACTTGCTCGCGGATGCCTTTGGCAAGCCCTTCCCGCCGAAGCAGGCTGAGCTTCAGGCGTTGCGCGCGCTCCCAGAAGCGCCGCTCCAGCCGCCCGCGGGTTCGCGCCACGCGCTCCACGAACTGCGCATCGCTTTCCCTGGAGCGTTTGCGAGCCATTGGCACCACTGCCCCCGCCGCAATGCCGAAGGAACATCTTCAAACGTAGGCAGGAATGCCGGTAATTTTCTCGCCGATCACCAGCTTGTGGATGTCGTGTGTGCCCTCGTAGGTGTACACCGACTCCAGATTGTTCATGTGACGCATGATCGGGTAGTCGTCCACGATGCCGTTGGCGCCGAGCACTTCGCGTGCCTTGCGCGCGGTTTCCAGCGCCATCCACACATTGTTCATCTTCAGCAGGGAGATGTGGGAGTGATCCACGCGGCCCTGATCCTTCAGGCGGCCCACGTGCAGGCACAGCAGTTGCGCCTTGCTGATCTCGCTGATCATCCACACCAGTTTTTCCTGCACCATCTGGTGGGAAGCGATGGGGCGGTTGTTGAACTGCTTGCGTTCTTTCGAGTACCGCAGGGCGCAGTCGTAACAGGCCATGGCCGCGCCCACGCCGCCCCAGCCGATGCCGTAGCGCGCCTGGTTCAGGCACATCAGCGCGCCCTTCAGCCCTTCGATTTTCGGCAGCAGGTTTTCCGCCGGGATTTCGCAGTCGGTGAACGACAGGCCGGAGGTGACGGAAGCGCGCAGCGACCATTTGCCGTGGATGTCGTAGGCCTTAAAGCCGGGCGTGCCGCGCTCCACCAGGAAGCCGCGAACCTTCTCGTCTTCGCATTTGGCCCACACCACGGCCACATCGGCCATGGTGCCGCTGGTGATCCACAGCTTTTCGCCGTTCAGCACGTAACGGCCGCCCTTTTTCACGGCGCGGGTCAGCATCCCCCCGGGATTCGAGCCGAATTGCGGTTCAGTCAAGCCGAAGCAGCCGATCGCTTTGCCGCTCTGCAATTGCGGGAGCCACTTGTCCTTCTGGGCGTCGCTGCCGAAAGCGTAGATGGGATACATCACCAGCGAGCTCTGCACGGAGACGAAACTGCGCAGCCCGGAGTCGCCGCGCTCGAGCTCCTGCATCACCAGGCCGTACTGCACGTTGGAAAGCTCCGCGCAGCCGTAACCCTTCAGGTTGGCGCCGTAGAACCCAAGCTCGCCCATCACCGGGATCAACGGTTTGGGCATCTCGCCTTTGCGGTTGCATTCCTCGATGATGGGAAGCACCTGATCGTCCACGAACTGGCGGGCGGTCTGGCGGACGAGTTTTTCCTCGTCGCTGAGCAGCGAGTCAAAATCAATGAAATCCACACCGGAAAAGGCGGGCATGAGGTCTCCTTCATTCGAGTCAGGGCGCGTTCCGATTTCCAGGCCTGGAAGGGCTGCGCGAGACATCCACTTACCAGATGAGGCAGCCGATGAATCCGCAATTCTAGCAAAAGGCGCGACCGAGCGCAGCAGAGGCCAGATTGACGGAATCTGGTGCGGATGCTATAAAAATCTGCTTTATTCCGGGTGCGTCGGTGCACAGGGAAGGGCTCCTTTTCCGATTCCCCTCGATGAGACGTCCGCCGGCGAGTCACGTATCTTAGAATCCTAAAGTGAGTATCGGCGAACAACTCGCTGGCCTGCTGCTGCAAGCCCTGCCTACCGTGGTTCTGATTTTCCTCCTTTACCTTTTCCTCAAAGCCAATTTCTTCAAGCCCCTGGAGCGAGTCCTGGAAGAACGCAGCGCGAAGATTGAAGGCGCGCGCAAGGCTTCCGAGGGCGGCTTGGCGGCGGCCGTGGAGAAGGAGAAGGCCTATCAGGAGGCCTTGCGACAGGCGCGCGCTCAAGTCTATGCCGGGCAGGAACAGGCCCGGCGGGCGGAGATGGAAAAGAAGTCTGGACGGGTTCGCGACGCGCGCGCGGCCGCAAGCGAACGAATCCGCGCCGCGAAAGATAAGATTGCCGCGGAAGTGGCGGCTGCCAAAAAAGATGTGGAGCGGGATTCGGAGAGCCTTGCCGCGGAAATCGCCAAGTTGGTGCTGGAGCGCCGTCCGCCCTCGGGCCCGGCGATGCGAGGTGCGCAATGAACGCGCGCCTGCGCTTGTCGGTGACATTCATGTTCGCTCTGGCCCTGGCTGCGCCTGCTGTGCTGGCAAGTGAAGGTGAAGGCGGCGACCCGGTTATGTCTCCGGCGGGATTTCTGTTCCGCTGGATCAACTCCCTGATTATCCTGGGCGGCATCGGCTGGGGCTTCTCTAAGCTGCGCAGCGCCTTTCGGGAGCGCGCTGCGGGAATTTCCACCGCCATCAACCAGGCCGCCGTGGCTAAGCAGGAAGCCGAGCGCCGCGTCCGCGAAGCCGAACAGAAACTCGCGAAGATTGATGAGGAAGTTGCCGGCCTGCGCGCCGAGGCCCAGCGCGACGCGGCCGCGGAAGCTGCGAAGATTGCCGCGCTGGCGCGCGACGAAGTCGAGAAAGTGGAACGCGCGGCGGCGACGGAAATCCTGGCGGCCGAGCGCGCAGCGCGGATGGAACTGAAGGCTCTGGCGGCGCGGCTGGCGGTCGAGCGAGCCGAAGCGCTGATTCGAGGCCAGCTCACGCCGCAGGTGCAGTCCAGCCTGGTCAGCCGGTTTGTCGAGCAGTTGGGCGGAGGCGCAAATTGAACGTCATCGCCCAGCGTTACGCCGGTGCGCTGGTGGACGTGGCGCTGGAGCACTCCCAGGCGGACAAGGTGCGTGCGGAACTCTCCGCGTTTGCCGCGGTCGTCGCGGAATCCGCGGATTTGCGCAACTTCCTGGAAAGTCCGGCGGTCGGTCGCGAGCACAAGCAGGCCGTGGTCCGGAAGGTGGTGGCGAAGCTGGGCTCCAGCAAGTGGGTGACGAACTTCCTGCAACTGCTGGTGGATCACCGCCGCGTCGCCCTGCTGCCGCAAATCCGCGTGGCGTTTGATCAGGTGCTGCACGCCAGGATGAACGTCGCGGAAGCGGAAGTCACCACGGCTCGGGAATTGACGCCGCAGGAGCGCGACGCAATCAACAAGGCATTAGAGAAGGTCCTGGGCCGGCGCGTGGATGCCCGCTACTCGCTCGATGCGGAGCTGGTCGGCGGCGCGCGCGTGCAGGTGGGCTCCACGATCTACGACGGCACGGTACGGGAGCAGCTCAACCGGCTGCGCGCGCGGCTGGCTTCGGAATAGGAGCGGGGAATGGCAACAATCAAGGCGGACGAAATCACCAAAATTCTGCGCGAGCAGATTGCCAACTACGAACAGACCGTCGCCGTCGACGAAGTGGGCTCGGTTATCTCCGTGGGTGACGGCATCGCGCGCGTTCACGGGCTTGAGAAAGTCATGTCCGGCGAAATGCTTGCGTTTCCGCACGGCGTATTCGGCATCGCGCTGAACCTGGAAGAAGATCAAGTCGGTGTGGTGTTGCTGGGTGAGTCGGCGGAAATCAAGGAAGGGGACACGGTCAAGCGCACGGAAACGATCATGTCCGTGCCCGTCGGCGAAGCCATGATCGGCCGCGTAGTGAACCCGCTGGGGCAGCCGGTGGACGGCAAGGGTCCGATCGTCACTGACACGCGCAATCCGATTGAACGCATTGCTCCGGGCGTGGTCGAGCGCCAGCCGGTGCGTGAGCCCCTGCAGACCGGCATCAAGTCCATTGATGCCATGATCCCCATCGGCCGCGGCCAGCGCGAACTGGTGATCGGCGACCGCCAGACCGGAAAAACCGCCATCATTCTGGATACCATCATCAACCAGAAGGGCGGCGACATGATTTGCATCTACTGCGCCATCGGGCAGAAACGCTCGACGGTGGCGCAGGTGGTGAAGGCGCTGACCGATGCCGGCGCGATGGATTACACCATTGTGGTTGCGGCGACGGGCAGCGAGCCGGCCTCCATGCAGTACATCGCGCCGTACGCCGCGTGCGCGATGGGCGAGCACTTTCGCGACAGCAAACGCCATGCCGTTTGTTTCTACGACGACCTTTCCAAGCACGCCCAGGCCTATCGCGAGATTTCACTGCTGCTGCGCCGCCCGCCGGGACGCGAAGCCTTTCCCGGTGACGTCTTCTACCTGCACTCGCGCCTGCTGGAGCGCGCCGCGAAACTGAGCGACGCCAACGGCGGCGGCTCGCTTACGGCGCTGCCGGTGATTGAAACCCAGGCGGGCGACGTTTCCGCGTACATTCCGACCAATGTCATCTCGATCACCGACGGGCAGATCTATCTGGAGGCCGACCTGTTCAACAGCGGCATCCGCCCGGCAGTGAACGTGGGCATTTCCGTGAGCCGTGTGGGCGGCAACGCGCAGATCAAGGCCATGCGCCAGGTGGCGGGTTCCCTGCGATTGAATATGGCGCAGTATCGCAACCTGGCGGCCTTCGCGCAGTTCGGCTCCGAGCTGGACAAGGCCACGCAGGCGCAGCTTGCGCGCGGCGTCCGCCTGACGGAGGTCCTGAAGCAGGATCAATACCAGCCGTTGCCCGTGGAAAAGCAGGTGCTGATTATTTTCGCCGGAAATAACGGCGACCTCGATTCGCTGCCGGTGGAAGACTGCCGCCGCTTTGAGAGCGAGCTCTTCGCCTTCATGGAGACAACTCACCCGAAGATTCTGCAGAGCATCCGCGAGAAGAAGAAGATCGAGGACGACACGGAAGCGCAACTGAAGCAGGCCCTGGCGGCTTTCCGGGAGCGCTTTACACCGACGGGGGCAGCGAAGTAAGCGGTAACCCATGGCGACACTTCTCGATTTCCGGCGGCGCATTCGCTCGGTGAGGAACACGCAGCAGATCACCCGGGCCATGAAGTTCGTCTCTTCGGTGAAGCTGCGGCGCGCGCAGGCCGCGGTCTTTGCCGCGCGCCCGTATGCCAAGCAGATCCTGCGTGTGCTGCGCTCAGCCAAGTCGCGCGTCGAAGGCTTTGAGCATCCGCTGCTGCGCCGGAGTGAGGAAAAGCCGGCGTTGGTGGTGCTGGTCAGCGGCGACAAGGGCCTGTGCGGCGCGTTCAATTCCAACGTGATCCGGCGCGGCCTGGAGTTCATCCGCGAACAGAAACAGACGCCGTACATCATTGCCGCCGGAAAAAAGGGACGCGATGCGCTGCGCAAGCGCAACTACACGCTGCTTTCCGACTTCATCAACCTGCAGGGCAAGGCGCAGTTTGAAGCGGCCAAGGCCATCACCGCCACCATCACCGACCTGGCGTGGAAGGGGGAAGTCAGCGCGGTCCATTGCGTGTACAACGAATTCAAAAACGTGATTTCGCAGCGGTTGATGGTGGAGCCGATTTTCCCGATTGACCCGGAAGACTTCCTGGAGGAATCGCCAGCGCCGGGCGCTGAGCCACCCGGCCATGCGCCGGCTGCGGCCCGGCCGGTGGCCGTGGACTACATCTACGAGCAGTCGCCAACAGAAATCCTGGAAAGCCTGCTGCCGCGCTATGTGGAAGCGCAGGTGTATCGCGTGCTGCTGGAGTCCGCAGCGGCCTTCAATGCGGCGCAGATGACGGCCATGGACGCGGCCACCAAGAACGCGTCGGAGCTGATTGACAAGGTCACGCTGCACATGAACAAGGTGCGGCAAGCCGGAATTACCAAAGAGATCATTGAAGTGGTCAGCGGCGCGGCGTCGGCGGGCATGTAGAACGCCGAGCGGCGGCAAGGAACAGGAGAGGGTAAATGGCCCAGGCAAAGGACAACGTCGGCCACGTGGTGCAGGTGGTGGGCCCGGTGCTCGACGTGCAATACACGGAAGAAAACCTGCCGAAGATCTTCAACGCGCTGCACGTCACCAGCGACGGTTTCAAGGTGCCGACGCCGATTGATATCACCGCGGAAGTGCAGCAGCACCTGGGCGAGGGACGCGTCCGCGCGGTGGCCATGGAGGCCACCGACGGCATCGTGCGCGGCATGAAGGCAACGGACATGGGCGGGCCCATTTCCGTTCCCGTGGGGCGCGAAACGCTGGGCCGCGTGATGAATGTGCTGGGCGCGCCGGTGGACAAACTCGGACCGGTGAATGCCAAGGAACGCTACCCGATTCATCGCGAAGCGCCTTCACTCGAAGACCAGTCCACGCAGATGGAAATGTTCGAGACGGGCATCAAGGTGATTGACCTGATCCAGCCGTTCTTGAAGGGCGGGAAGATCGGGCTGTTCGGCGGGGCGGGCGTAGGCAAAACAGTGGTGATTCAGGAGCTCATCAACAACGTTGCCACCAAGCATGGCGGCGTCTCCGTGTTTGCCGGAGTGGGCGAGCGCACCCGTGAAGGCAACGACTTGTGGCTGGAATTTCAGGAGTCCGGCGTCGTCAACGTCAAGGAGCCCAGCAAGTCGCGCGCGGCGCTGATCTACGGGCAGATGACCGAGCCGCCCGGGGCGCGCCTGCGCGTTGGACTGACCGGCCTCACCGTCGCGGAGTACTTCCGCGACTCCGAAGGGCTGGACGTCCTGCTGTTCATCGACAACATTTTCCGCTTTGTGCAGGCCGGCTCGGAAGTTTCCGCATTGCTGGGACGCATGCCCAGCGCCGTCGGCTACCAGCCGAACCTGAATACGGAAATCGGCGAACTGCAGGAGCGCATTACTTCCACCAGGAAGGGCTCCATCACGTCGGTGCAGGCCATTTACGTTCCCGCGGACGACTATACCGACCCGGCCCCGGCGGCCACGTTCACGCACCTCGACGCCACCACCAACCTGAGCCGCCAGATTTCGGAAATGGGCATCTATCCCGCCGTGGACCCGCTGGCCAGCTTCTCGCGCATTCTGGATCCGCGCGTGGTCGGCGCTGAGCATTACAGCGTGGCCCGCGCCGTGAAGTCCGTATTGCAGCGGTACAAGGACCTGCAGGACATCATCGCCATCCTCGGCATTGAAGAGCTTTCCGACGAGGATAAGCTGGTGGTCAGCCGCGCGCGAAAGATTCAGAAGTTCCTCTCGCAGCCGTTCTTCGTCGCCGAAACGTTCACCGGCCTGCCGGGAAAGTACGTGAAAGTGGAAGACACGGTGCGCGGCTTCAAGGAGGTGGTGGAAGGCAAGCACGATGACGTTCCCGAACAGGCCTTCTACATGGTCGGCACGATTGAGGAAGTCCGCGAGAAAGCGGAGAAGCTGAAGGCCAGTTGACCCGGGACCAAGCATGAGCTCAATTCCGCAGCGGCTATTCCTGGAAATTGTGACGCCCCAGCGTGAGCTGGTTCACGAAGAGGTGGACTCCGTGCAATTGCCCGGCAAAAACGGTGAGCTGGGGATTTTGCCGGGCCACGCGCCGCTGCTCACCGAACTCGGCGAAGGCCAGCTCGCCTACAAGAAAGACGGCCAGGCGCATCTGCTTTCTGTCTTTCGTGGCTTTGCCGAGGTTCTGCCGGAGCGCGTCATCCTGCTGGCCGAAGTCGCGGAGCGCGCCGAAGAAATTGACGTCGAGCGCGTGAA
>Ga0187894_10004586_pt1 | contig 14710 bp, 11 predicted proteins | sample GBC1701081metaG_FD_136650 | JGI IMG/M metagenome (GOLD analysis project Ga0187894, IMG submission 136650) | White microbial mat communities from a lava cave in the Kipuka Kanohina Cave System on the Island of Hawaii, USA - GBC170108-1 metaG ...
GCTTTGCTTGGTCGGCGAATTTTGAAACGAAATGCTTTCACTTTCATTAAGCAATAGATTGAAAACCAACAGCCGATTGATTCAGAGGCTTAAACCGCCGTTTGAAAGCACGGCGGCTGTGCAGCGCCCTACATCTCCCTCTAAATCCCAAAGCGGATGATAGAGGGAGTCTTTGGGCTAATTCAAGATAAAATAAGGGAGTAGGGGAGGTTCTGCTTTGAATCTTGAATTTTGAATTGAATGTTATCCGTCAGCAATCTAAAAAAATCTTTCCTTAAACCTTCGGGTGCGACGTTTGAAGTCTTGCGCGATGTTTCTTTCACGGTAAACGCGGGCGAGATGATTGCAATCACGGGAGCATCAGGCGCGGGCAAATCAACGCTGTTGCATTTAATCGGGGGGTTGGAAAGGGCTGACCATGGCGAGATAAAGCTAGATGATTTCGATGTGACGCGAGCAACACCAAATCAATTATCAACCTATCGTCAGCGCGATGTCGGATTTGTCTTTCAATCACACAGGCTCTTGCCTGATTTTAACGCTCTTGAAAATGTGGCAATGCCGCTTTTAATCAACCGCAACCTCAAAAGCCAGGCAATGCAATGTGCCGCATTGATGCTGGAAAGAATCGGATTAAGCGAACGCGCCTCGCACGCAATCGGCACGCTTTCGGGCGGGGAACAACAACGCATTTCGGTCGCACGCGCTCTTATTACAGAACCTTTTTTAATCCTCGCAGATGAACCGACAGGAAACCTGGACTCACAAACAGGTGCGGAATTAAGTGCATTGCTAAAAGCATACACGGTTGTAAATAATGCCATCATTATCATCGCAACACACAATGAACACACAGCCGAAATGTGCAATCGTGTTTTGAATCTGCAAGACGGCAGCGTTGAAATTCAACACACGATTTTTATCTGAAACCTTTACCACGTCTTTCAGTAATATTTATACCGTTTCTGTTTAGTGTTGTTTGCGCTATCAGCATCAGAACCTTCAGGCGAATCTCTTCTCGTTGAAAACTTTCCGCCAAAGTTACCGCGCGTTCAAAATCATTTTGAGCCAAGCCCGCAATTTGTTGCTGGCACTGATTTACGGTGTTGCCAACGTTGCTGTACATATTGCTCAGAAGAAATTCTCCGTCCTTCATGTAATTGCTCTCAAACCCGTTGAGCGTGCTGAGAGCGGCGATTAGTTCATTCAACTGCAATACAAGCGGCGCGATAATTTCAAAACTTATATCCGTATTGTATTGTCTGTAAGCACTTGCCAATTGCAACTTTGTATTTATCTCTGTGCTGTTTTTCGCTTGTTCTCTTATCAGATTATTTGCGTCTTGAAGTATCTGCAAAGCGGTCTCTTTGTCTCCTTTACCGGCAAGACTGTTTGCAAGTTGAATGTGAAGCTGTACGGACTCATTCACATTTTTAACAGCAGCGATTGATTGTCTTGCTTCGTCAATTTTGCCTTCGCCAATTGTCTTATAAATACGCTGACGGTCAATCTGCTCAAAAAACTGTTTCTTCTGTAAAGGATTGATGTCGTCGGATTCTATGATTTGGGCGGCTCGCCCGAAATCTCCTTGCCCGATTGCTTTCCAAATAGCCTGTGAGTAAAACTGATTGCGATATTCTTTTGGAGCTTTTTTGGTAATAGCCAATATATCGTCCACCGTTCCGTTTTGTGCAATTTGATTTAATGCGTTTATTTGTTTTGTGTATGGGTCTAATAATTCATCCATTTCAGCAAACTTTCTTTTCAGAGCAACGGCTTGAGAGGGCGCGTGTTTTTCAATTTCCGGGATATATGAGCGTAGATTTGACAGAAGATTTTGCGCGGCATACCTCTCATTATTATTGGTGTTACGATTCGACACTTTAGTTCCCGACGATGCCAAAGCTGTGAGAAGTTCCTTATATGTATCAACCTCGCTTTCCTGAGAGCGTAATAAAGATAAAAGATTAAAAGCCATAATCGAATCATTTTGATTAGTCGCAAAATTAACGCCCTGAAGTTTTGCCAATATCTCTTTCAGAAGAGTGTTGTAAGATTCTTTATCTTTTGAACGCAGATTGTGAAGCACATTTATAAGATCGTTTAAAAATCCTTTTTTCAAATTCCCGAGTGCAAGTCGTAAAGAAAGTTTGGGGTCTTTTATCGCTATCAAGTAAGCCAGGTGGGCTTCTAACTGCTCCTCTTGTGTCATACCATTATGATGATAATTTGACAGTTGCGGCAGTCGTGTTGAACGAAGAAAATCAAGTGCCATCTGAGGGTCTTTCGGAGAAAGTTCCTGAAGAACCAGCGAACGCAGTTGCGCCAGATGATTTACGCGCTCCTGTTGGTCATCCGCTGTTTCTATATTGATTATAGCTGTAGCGATTTCATCGGTTATTTCCTTGTAGATAACGCGGGCGCGTTCCTCGTCCCTAGACCATAAAATGCTTGCGGCTGTCACTTTGAAGTAAATACGGTTTTCAGGCAATTTCAACGACTGAGACTGTTCCACAATCCTTTCGAGTAATTTTAATGCTTTTGATTCCGACTCGGATTTTGCTTCTTCCGTTTGTTTAGCGTTTTCCTTCTGTCTTTCGCTTTGTGACAAAACAGATGATAGAGAAAGTAAAAGTACCAACAAAGTGCTTATTGTTTTTCGTAAAAGCATCGCAATCTCCTTTGGCAAATATAGCAACTGTTTCGGTAGAACGTATCAGGTTCAGTTTTGATGTAAAAAAAACAGGTGAGTGGCTTTAAGCAAATTTTATCTTCTGAAAAGCCTCAATTCTTGTTCGTCTGTCTTTTCAATTGCCCCAGTATTTCATATTAAAAAAGATAATACGCTTCATAATAAATCGAAGTCAAAATTTTCCCTTCTTCTTTCTCGTTTAAGTTTGTGTATAATGCAATCTCACAAGCGCGACAACGGTTTTAAGTCACGTTAAAAAGTATTATTAAAGTTTTGGCGGTTATTTTCTTTTATGTTTGAACGCTACACTGAAAAGGCTAGGCGTGTGATTTTCTTCGGACGTTACGAAGCTTCGCAATTCGGCGCGTCCGCAATCGAACCCGAACACATTCTTTTGGGATTGATGCGCGAAGACAAAGCTCTTTCATCACGTTTCTTTCCGCGCACCCAACTTACGGTCGAATCAATCAGACGCGAAATTGAAGGGCGCGTCATCATGCGCGAAAAAATTTCTACATCAGTTGAACTTCCCCTTGCACCTGAAACAAAAAGAATTTTAGCTTTCGCACATGAAGAGAGCGACCGTTTGCGACATCGGCACATTGGTACGGAACACCTGCTGTTGGGTTTATTGCGCGAAGATCGTTCGATGGCATCCGAACTTCTTTACGAAAGAGGATTACGGCTTAATTCGGTGCGTGACGAGATTGCCCGTCAGAGCGGTTTTGATGCACGCGAACGCGCAAAGAAAGAAGCACCTCACCTGGCGGAATTTTCCAAAGACTTAACCGACGACGCACTTAATGACAAACTTGACCCGCTTGTCGGTCGCGATGATGAAATCGAACGTGTAATTCAAATTCTTTGCCGAAGAACAAAGAACAATCCTGTGTTGATTGGTGAACCCGGCGTCGGGAAAACTGCAATTGTAGAGGGTTTGGCGCAAAGAATCATCCGTTACGAAGTTCCCTCTTTTCTTCAAAACAAACGCATCTTGGCTCTTGATATTTCGTTGATTGTGGCGGGAACAAAATATCGCGGACAGTTTGAGGAACGCTTAAAACTTATCATGCGCGAACTCGCGGAAAATCCGCAGTACATCGTTTTCATTGATGAACTTCACACAATCATCGGCGCGGGTTCTGCCGAAGGTTCACTAGACGCCGCAAACATCTTAAAACCCGCATTATCGCGTGGCGAAATTCAATGTATAGGCGCGACTACGCCCGCAGAATTTCGCAAATCAATCGAACGCGACCGCTCGTTGGAACGTCGCTTTCAATCCGTTAAAGTAAAACCGCCGACAGAAGAGGAAGCAGTTCAAATTCTTTACGGCATCTGCGAACGCTATGAATCTTTTCATCAGGTTTGCTACACGGACGAAGCAATCGCGGCTGCTGTTCATCAATCAAGCCGATATATTCCCGACAGATTTTTACCCGACAAAGCAATTGATGTAATTGACGAAGCCGGTGCGCGTGTAAAACTTCGCTCGAAACGCGAACACAAGCGAATCGAGGACGAATGGAACGAACTCGCACGCGAATGGGACAAGATGGAAGAAAAGCCTTTCAGCATTCGCTTTGTTGACACAAACAAAACTGATGTCGAACTGAACTATCTTGAAGTCGGTAAAGATGATGTTGAAGAAGTAATTGCTCGTTGGACAGGCATTCCCATAACATCGCTCAAAGAAGAAGAAACAGAAAAACTCTTACGCATGGAAGATGAGTTGCATCATCGGATTATCTCGCAACGTCCGGCAATTTCGGCATTGGCGCGTTCGGTTCGTCGCTCGCGTGCAGGTTTGAAAAATCCGAATCGCCCCGTTGGTTCATTCTTATTTTTAGGTCCGACGGGCGTTGGCAAAACCGAAGTTGCTCGCTCTCTGGCTGAATTTCTTTTTGGTTCAGAGCGTTCTATGATTCGGCTCGATATGTCCGAGTTTATGGAAAAACATTCGGTTTCAAAACTCATCGGCTCACCGCCCGGATATGTCGGACACGATGAAGGTGGTCAATTAACCGAACGCATCAAACGCTCGCCTTATTCGGTCGTCTTGTTTGATGAAATCGAAAAAGCGCACTCTGACGTTTTCAATATCTTACTTCAGGTTTTTGAAGACGGAATTTTGACCGACAGTTTGGGCAACACTGTTGATTTCAAAAACGCGATTATTATTATGACCTCAAACATCGGAGCGCGTTTTATCCAAAAGCGCGGCACACTTGGATTCCAGGCAAACACGGATACATCGCGCGAAAAGATGGAAGAGATGGTTATGTCTGCGGTCAAGCAAACATTCAACCCCGAATTTATCAACCGCCTTGACGAGATAATCGTTTTCGACGAACTACACGACAACGATTTGATGGAAATTGTCGGTTTGCAAATAGGGCAATTAAACAAAACACTTCTTACACGCGGCATCGAAGTTCGTCTTACGGATGATGCGAAACAGTGGCTTGTTGACAAAACCTGTACAGACCGTTCTTACGGCGCACGTCCCATCAGACGTGCTTTGCAAAAATATGTCGAAGACCCGCTTTCGGAAAGCTTGATTCAAGGTATATTAAAAACTGCCACGACGGTTGAAGTCTTTGTACAAGATGGAATTTTGAACCATCGTTCTATCGGGATTGAAAAAACGGAAGTGAATGAAAATCAACTCGTGACTCAATAATGATTCTCTGCGCTCTCTTGCGCCTCTGCGTGAAATTATTGAATTGTTTTCACGCAGAGGCGAGAGAGCGCAGAGATTTGCTACTTACTTCAAATCCTGTTTTGTCATTTTAGGTTAAACCACAGCCAATTCAATGTTTGGCACAAGTTGCAAAGAATCAACATACTCAATATGTAAAACACGACGAGGCGCATCTGTCTGCGCTTTGCTCGAAGCATGTATCAACAATGGACGCATAGCTAAAACGCCACCTTTTCCTAAATGACATTCGACAAAACCGCGAGCGTTTACGAGCGGCTTGATTTCTTCGTCTTCAAGAAGTCCTAGCGTGTGTGATGAAGGCACAACACGCAAAGAACCGTTCTCTTTTGTTGATGCGTCAAGGTGAAGACGTAACGCAACTACACGAGACAAAGCCCAAGCGGGAGCGTGCGCGTACCAGACATTTTCTTTTTTCGACCAAGATGTCCAGCCCGTTTCACAATGGCGAAAACGCAAAGGCAAAGCGGTATCCTGATGCCAGACCACAAGCCAATTCGCCTTTCCTGATTTTGCAAACAAAGTAGCGCGAAAAGGAAAAACTTTCGTGCCCAATTCCTGACAGGCTATTGCCAACAATCTTTCGTCGTTTGCCAATTGTGAAATCAACGGAATTGACATCAAATGCCTTGCCCCTGCGCGTGTATGTTTATTTTCAAGGTTGGCAAGTCTTTCAATTATGCCTTCGCATTCGTCGTGCGGGATGACATTTTCGACAATACGAAAGCCTGTATCAATGCGGGCTTCTAAGTTCTGCATAAAATCATTTTTGCTTTTCGCGCACAATTCGCAACATCACTTCTAACACTCCATCAATCGTTAAATCAGACGAATCAATCTCAATCGCGTCGTCTGCTTTGATAAGTGGCGAATCGGCACGCGTCGTGTCACGCGTGTCGCGTTCAATGATGTCGGCAAGTGTTTCTTCGTAAGACCTAACGGCACGATTCTTTTCAAGGTCTTCTTTGTAACGACGCCCTGCGCGTGATTCGGATAATGCAGTCAGGAAAAATTTTATATCCGCGTTCTGAAAAACGACGGTTCCTATGTCGCGCCCGTCCATCACACAACCCGCACCTTGATTACCCAACTCGCGCTGTCTTTCAACAAGCCTTCTTCTTACTTCGGAAATCGTAGAAACCAGCGAAGCCCCTTGACTCACGACATCCGTGCGAATCAATTGCGAAACGTCGCGCCCGTTCAAAAAAACCTGCAGAGAATCTGCTTCGCCCGCAAGCGTGATTTCCGAAGCTTTAGCAATCTTTGTTACAGCGTCTTTTTCTTCCAAATTAACGCCCGCTTCTAAACACGCAAAAGCAACAGCGCGATACATCGCACCCGTGTCTATGTACAAAAGCTTTAATTCTTTAGCCAGGCGTTTTCCTAAAGTGGATTTGCCCGCGCCCGATGGTCCGTCAATGGCTATTATCATTTTATCTTTTTCGCGCTAATCCTGAGACGTTTGTAATCTGCATACCAATTTCCGTTTTGAAAAAGTTCGGCGCGCAGTTTTGTTTCAGTGTGTTTGATAATTTCGTCTTGGTTAATTTGCGGGACTTGAGCAAACATTTTCGCACCGAACATTTTTACCCAATTTCTTAACCCCACTTCGCCGTCTTCTAATTTCGTGGGGCGTTCAAAATGGACGGCGTACTCTACTTCAAAACCGTATTTTTCAAGCAAAGAGGCATATTCACCGATAGAAGGAAAAAACCAGATGTCTTCGATTTCAATTGATTCGATTTCATGAATCGCTTCTTTCACGGCACAAACAATTTTCTCTACATTTCCTTTGCCGCCCATCTCCAAAACAAAACGCCCGTTCGGATGCAAAGCGTTTGCGATACACTTCACGACTTTTTCTGCTTCACGAATCCAATGCAGAGCCGCGTTTGAAAATACCGCATCAAACTTTTCTTCAAAAGAAAAATCCTTTGCATCAGCCAAGACAAATTCAATGTTCGGGTATGAATTTCTTGCGGATTCAATCATCGCGGCTGAACTATCTAAACCGATAACCGCCGCGCCCGATTGTGCAATTTTGTTTGTGAGTTCGCCCGTACCGCAACCCAAATCAAGAATTCTCTCTTTTGGTTTTGGATTGAGAATCGTTATAAGGTCTTCGCCGTGTTGTGGGACAAAGAGATGTTTCGATTTGTAAAGTTCGGCATTCCAACTGTCTGTCATAAATGAATCACTTGAGAATCTGGCGTAATGTTTTGAGCGTTGTTTCAATCTCTTCGCGGTTCACGTCGTAATGCGTAACCAAACGGATTGTCGTGTTACCAAAGGGTGAAGCCAGTACGCCGTGTTCTTTTAAGTTCGTGCAGATTTCGTTTGGGGACATTCCCGTATTTGCCACGTCAAAGATGATTATGTTTGTGACTACTGTTTCGGGGTCAATCTCGATACCGCGCATTTCGGCTAAACCGATGGCAAGATGTTTGGCGTTTTCGTGGTCTTCGTGAAGACCTTTCGGAGATTCTTCAAGTGCAATCAAACCCGCCGCCGCCAAAACACCAACTTGTCGCATCCCGCCGCCGAATCTTTTTCGCCAGGCACGCGCTTCGTCAATAAAATCTTTCCTTCCGACAAGCATTGAACCAATGGGCGCACCCAATCCTTTTGAGAGGCAAAACATCACGGAATCAACGGGTGCAGTTAAATCTGCAACAGTTTCATTTAGTGCAACCGCCGCATTAAAAATTCGCGCTCCGTCCAGATGAACAGGCACATTTAATGCGTGTGCTTTCGCGCAAAGTTCTTCTGTTCTTTCGCACGTCATCACGCTTCCGCCTGCAAGGTTGTGCGAGTTTTCGAGCGCAATTAAAGTGGTCTCTGAAACATAATAAGCGGCGTTGTGATGAAGCCCCGTTTCAATATCAGCCCAACACAAAATGCCGCTCGCGTCGCTTGATTTAACGGGACGCGCCAACACACCCGAAACAGCCGACATCGTAGCCATTTCGTAATTATAAATATGACCGCGTTCCTCTATGATGACTTCCGTTCCGGGTCGCGTATGGAGTTTTACGGCGATTTGATTTCCCATTGAACCCGTCGGAACAAAGAGCGCGGCTTCTTTATTAAAAATTTCTGCGGCGCGTTCCTGCAATAAATTAACAGTCAGGTCTTCGCCGTAAACATCATCGCCAACGTCCGAATCCGCCATCGCCCGCCGCATTGCAGGAGTCGGTTTTGTTACTGTGTCGCTTCTTAAATCAATTATTCTCATAAAAATTTTAGCCGTGTACTAAACGATTTACACGAACAGATTTTAAGATTATTTGTGTTTCAATCGTGTAAGTCTGTCGCAAAAATATCTTCCTCAAACAAAAACAGCAAACACTTCATTCGACAGTAACGCACCTTTGCGTGTGAGACGCATTGTATCGTTTTCAATATCAATCAAACCCGCTTCGCGCAAACGCCGTAAATCTTCTCCGTACTTTTCAAAAACATCAATGCCGAATTTTTCTTTGTGCTTTTGTAAATCAACGCCGCGCAAAAGGCGAAGTCCCAAAAAGATATTTTCCGCTTCTCTTTCGTGTTCGTTTAATTCAACGGTTTCGACAATCGCATTCTCTTCATTTTCAATCATTGAAACATATGCGGCGGTGTCGCGTTCGTTTGACCACCGCGTTTGAAAGCCGTCAAACGAATGAGCCGAACATCCGAAACCGTAAACCGTTTCGCAGAGCCAGTATTTTATGTTGTGGCGCGACTCGAAACCTTTAAGCGCAAAGTTTGAAATCTCGTAGTGTTCGTAACCTGCTTCGGATGTTTTATCAAGCATCATCAAATACATCTCGCCCGCCAAATCATCATCGGGCATTGGTTGTTTTCCCTGTTTAATGTGTTGTGCGAGCGGCGTGCCTTCGTGAACTTCCAACAGATACAAAGAAAGATGTTCGGGCTTTAATGCGAGAGCTTCGTCCAAATTTCTTTCCCAATCATTAAGCGTCTGTCCGGGCAATCCCGCAATCAAATCAAAACTTACATTTTCAAAACCGCTTTCGCGTAAAAGCTTTATTGTGTGTCGCACATCATCAGCCGTGTGCATTCTTCCTAATCTTGCAAGTTCTTTATCGTCAAAAGTCTGTCCGCCGTAACTCGCACGATTCACGCCCAATGAACGAAAATCTTTCAACACATCAATCGTCAATGTGCCGGGATTCATCTCCATTGTTATCTCTGCGTCAGAAGAAACAGAAAGGTGCGTGTAAACTGCGTTCAGAATTTTTTCAAGTTGTTGAGGTTTCAATAATGAAGGCGTCCCGCCGCCAAAATAGACCGTTTCGATTGCAGATTGTTCATTTTGAACTTTGAACTTTGAACTTTGAACTTCCTTTACAACTGCGTCAACGTATTTTTCCGCCAATGCTCCATTGTAAATGTCCGTTGCAAAATCACAATAAGAACAACGCGAACGGCAAAAAGGAATGTGAATGTAAATGCCTGCTTTCATTTTGTTATGCGGTGATGATAACGCATTTTATCGTTTGCTATAATCTGTCGCTATGAATGATAAAAAACGTCGCTTACATCTTGTACTTTTGTTGATTGTCTTTGCTGTCTGTGTTTGGTCGTTAATAAAACCTTTCGAGTATTTCACTTGGATTTTAGAAGCAGCCCCTGCAATTGCGGGAGTCGCAATTTTTGCCGCGCTTTATCCGCGCTTTCGTTTTACGAATCTGGTTTACATTCTTGTTGCTGTTCACTGTTGTATCTTGCTCATCGGCGCGAAATACTCTTACGCCGAGATGCCGCTTTTTAACTGGATACGCGATGAGTTCGGATTTGCAAGAAACAACTACGACAAAGTCGGGCATTTCGCGCAAGGCTTTATGCCCGCAATGATTATCCGCGAAGTTTTGATAAGAAAAAATATAGTGAAACGCGGCGCGTGGTTATTCTTTATTGTTGTCTGTATTGCTCTGGCGTTTTCCGCTTTTTATGAGTTTGTAGAATGGTGGGTTTCTCTGGCGGCGGGAAGTGCGGGCGATGCTTTTCTTGGAACACAAGGCTATGTTTGGGATACGCAATCGGATATGTTTCTGGCTATGTCGGGCGCAATTCTTTCACAACTTCTTTTTTCAAAATTGCACGACGCGGCTTTGCAAAATATTGAAGAACAAGTTTAATAGCCTCTCCATTAGAACTACACGCTTTACAAACCTTCAAAATGTTTTCTGAAACAGCGAGGCGATAAACAGATGAAACTTGCACTCGTTGATTGGCTTATTATTGCCGCTTATTTTGCGTTGTCGCTTGCAATCGGTCTGTATTATGCAAGCCGGGCGGGGCGTTCAACCGAAGAGTATTTTTTGTCTGACCGTTCGATGCCTTGGTGGTTGGCAGGAACCTCTATGGTTGCGACGACATTTGCCGCTGACACACCTTTGGCTGTAACCGAACTTGTGGCAAAAAACGGCGTGGCGGGGAATTGGATTTGGTGGTCGTATCTTGCAAGCGGAATGTTGACAGTCTTTTTCTTTGCGCGTTTGTGGCGTCGCGCAGAGGTTATGACAGATGTTGAATTTTGCGAGTTGAGATATTCCGGCAAGTCAGCCGCTTTTTTGCGCGGCTTTCGCGCACTCTATTTGGGCTTGCCTATAAACCTGATAATTATGGGCTGGGTCAATCTTGGAATGGCTAAGGTTTTAAGCGGCACGCTCGGCTTGAATAAATGGCAGGCTTTGACTCTCTGTTTGAGCATCACGTTTATCTATTCCGTTTTGTCAGGTTTCTGGGGCGTCGTTGTCACAGACGCGATTCAGTTTGTAATTGCAATCGTAGGCTCAATCGTATTGGCTATCTTTGCTGTAAACGCGGTTGGCGGAATCGGTTCTTTGAAAACAAAACTTGCGGACGTAACACCCGCAGGAAGCGACACGACTTTTGGTGCTGACAATGCGATAGCAATTTTGCCAGACGGTTCAGCCGTGTGGATGATTCCGCTTTTGACGCTGGCGGTTTACTTGGGCGTGAATTGGTGGGCAAGTTGGTATCCGGGTTCAGAACCCGGCGGCGGCGGTTACGTCGCTCAACGTATGTTTTCGGCAAAGAATGAAAAACACAGTCTGCTCGCTACTCTTTGGTTTAACATAGCCCATTACGCACTTCGTCCATGGGCTTGGATTATTGTGGCTTTGTGTTCGCTTGTTCTTTACAAAGGCGGTGTCATCAATCCCGAAACCGGTAAACCCGACGCGGCTTTCGGTTATGTGCAGGTGATGACAGATTATCTGCCCGTTGGATTTCGCGGGCTTCTTCTTGCTTCGTTTGCCGCCGCATATATGAGTACGATTTCAACGCAGATGAATTGGGGTTCAAGCTATCTTGTCAATGATTTCTACCGCCGTTTCGTTAAACCTCAAGCCGATGAAAAACATTATGTTTTAATAGCCCGCCTCGCAACGCTTCTCACGGTTATCCTTTCAATTATTGTCACCTATTATATGAACCGCATAACGGGCGGTTGGGAGATGGTCATGTCATTGGGCGCGGGAACGGGGCTCGTTTACATCTTGCGTTGGTATTGGTGGCGCATAAACGCCTGGTCGGAAATTTCGGCAATGGCGGTGGCGTTGATTGTGTCTATCAGCTTGCAGTTCCTGAGCCTTTTTGATTCATCAACGCCAATCGGTTTCGCTCAAACGATTATGACAACAGTTGCTATTACTACCGTAGTCTGGCTTGTCGTCACGTTTATGACTGCGCCGGAACCGATGGAAAAACTTTCGGAATTTTATAAGAGGGTTTATCCGGCGGGACCGGGCTGGAAACCTGTTGCCAAAGAAACCGAAATGAAAGAAAAACACGGCGAGATTTTGCCAAACTTTCTAAATTGGATTTTGGGCATAGCACTCGTTTACAGTACGCTTTTCGGCATAGGCGAAATTATATTCGGTGAATGGACCAAAGCATTTATCTATGTAATTGTCGCCGCAGTTTCCGGCGTGATTATGTTCTGGAATTTGAACAGAACAAACTGGGCCGGGTTATCGGAAGAAGGATATGTGATGAGGGATAAAAAATGAAAAAATTTGCCTTTAACGAAATCATTTTGTGTTTTGCTTTACTTTTTGTTTTTTCAAGCGCATTCGCACAATTGCCTGACAACAAGCGTTTGAAACTCGATTTGTTTCTTGATTGGGAGTATGTCGCCGCGCCGCAGATTTCGCCCGACGGTTCGCAGATTATTTATTCGCGGCGATGGACTGACAAAGTCAACGACCGTTATGAAAGCGAAGTCTGGATAATGAATGCGGACGGCAGCAAAAATCGTTTTCTGATGAAAGGCAGTTCGCCGCAGTGGTCGCCCGACGGAAACCGTGTCGCTTTTGTCACAGAAGGAACACCGCACGGGGCACAGATTTTTGTGCGTTGGATGGACACGGGCGAGGCATCGCAAATAACAAGAGTTGACCGTTCGCCTTTTAATATCACTTGGTCGCCCGACGGAAAACGGATTGCTTTTAATATGCTTGTGCCTGCAAGGGCGGAGATGCGCGTCAATATGCCTTCGCGTCCTGAAGGGGCCAGATGGATTGAACCGCCCCGTGTCATCAACCGTTTGAACTATCGTGCGGACGGCGGCGGATGGACGCCCGAAGGTTTTACGCACATATTTGTCGTGCAGGATACGGGCGGAACGCCAAGACAATTAACCGACGGCGATTACAATCATAACGAACCAAATTGGATGCCCGATTCAAATACACTTGTTTTCAGCGCGACGCGCAAGCCCGAAGCTGAATACCTTCGCGGCGGTTCTGAAATCTATTCTTTGAACATCGCGTCGGGGCAAATCAAACCTCTGACAGACCGCGACGGTACAGACACAAATCCTACAATTTCACCAAACGGAAAACTGATTGCTTACACGGGCAATGACCAGAACGATAATACTTACAACGTCTCGAAGCTTTATCTGATGAACGCAGACGGAAGCGGAAAGCGCGTTTTGACTCAAACTTTTGACCGTTCTCCTTCGGAAATCACTTGGGCTAATGACAACAGCGGTGTTTATTTCACAGCCGAAGATAAAGGCACAAACAATCTTTGGCTTGTGTCCGTATCAGGCGGCGAACCTGCGACAATAATAAAAGGCAATCATCAACTTTCCGTTTCATCTCTGAGTAATACAGACCGTTTCGCCGGAACACTTTCCGCGCCGCAATCGGCGAGTGATGTTGTCACATTCACCACGAAACAGACGACATTGAAAAGGCTTACAAACGTCAACGATGATTTGCTCGAAGGCAGGAAACTCGGCGACGTTGAAGAAATCTGGTACGACTCGGTTGGCGGCTTCAAAGTTCAGGGCTGGATTGTTAAGCCACCCGATTTTGACCCGTCGAAAAAATATCCTTTGATGCTTTATATTCACGGCGGACCACACGCAATGTATGGCGTCGGTTTTAATTTCGAGTTTCAACAACACGCCGCAGAAGGTTATATAGTTCTTTACACAAACCCGCGCGGTTCGACAGGTTACGGACAAGAGTTCGGCAATGCAATCAACAACAATTATCCGGGGCAAGATTACGACGATTTGATAAACGGTGTAAATGCCGTAATCAAAAAAGGCTACGTTGATGAACGCAACCTTTTTGTCTGCGGCGGTTCGGGTGGTGGTGTTCTTACATCTTGGATTGTCGGACATACAGACCGTTTTGCTGCGGCTGTCGTAATGAAACCTGTTATCAATTGGTATTCATTTGTCGGTACAACCGACGGAGCGAGTTGGTATTACAACTTCAAAAAATTTCCTTGGGAAGACCCTTCAGAACATCTTCGTCGTTCGCCAATCACATATGTGGGCAACGTGAAAACACCAACGATGTTAATGACAGGCGAACTCGATTTGCGAACGCCTATGGAACAGACCGAACAATACTACCGCGCTCTGAAAATACGAAAAGTTGATACCGTGATGGTGAGGCTTCAAGACGAATATCATCCTTTCAATGCAACGCCGCGACACCCGTCAAATCGCCTTTCGCAGATTCTTTATCTGCGCGGATGGTTTGAGAAATACAGAAAGAAATGATTTCGTCCGGCAAAATAAGTAACCACGGATTGACGCGAATTCACTCAAATTAAAAAGTAAAGTAATTGATTAGGTCATCAATCAACCGTTGAAAACGGCGTTCATATTTGTAGCCCACAATGCTAATTGCGGGACTGAGGATTCGCGGCATCGGAGTTATCGAAGATAACGACATACTTTTTCAGTTTGATTTTTATGTCGCCATTTTCAACGGCTCAAAATCTCTGTTTAATTTCCC
>Ga0187894_10004587_pt1 | contig 14710 bp, 16 predicted proteins | sample GBC1701081metaG_FD_136650 | JGI IMG/M metagenome (GOLD analysis project Ga0187894, IMG submission 136650) | White microbial mat communities from a lava cave in the Kipuka Kanohina Cave System on the Island of Hawaii, USA - GBC170108-1 metaG ...
CTGACGAACAATGCTATGAAGTTTTAAAACTAAAGCCGGGAGCTACCGAACAAGAAATTTTAGATCAACGTAGAAAGTTGGCGAGGCTATATCATTCTGATAACTATAAGAACGATCCTGAACTGGAAAAAATAGGAGATGAAGAACTCAAAAAGATCAATAGTGCAGTAGATCAACTGCTTAAATCTTTGAAGAATCCAAATTATAAACAGCCTAACAACCCAAACAATAATCCGACACCGAAAGTTTATCAGCCGACGGATAATAATACTGTCATTAAAAGAAAAGCCTCGCGGCGTGGTCTTGTCGCACTTGGAATTTTGGGCGTAGTTATTTTTATGTGTGGATCAGGAGTTTACTTTATAGGCAGTTTAATAACCGGCAATAAGAATCCGCAAAATGATAATAATCCTTTTTCACAGCCTTCCAATCCAGCAAATAAAGAAACTATAAAAACTGATTACGGGAAAAAAGTTTCAGGACTTTCCTTTTCTCCAACCGTTTTAGCGAAATTTAGTCACGAAGATTCAAGATTTTCCACAGATTCGGAATTTACCGTCCGTCCGTTATCAATAGAAAAATATGAGAAGGGCAATCTTAAACTTAATATTGCATATTGCAATGTTGGAAGAACGTCCGGCACATTACAAGGATTTACTTATTACTATACGCCTGCAAATGGTTTGTCTTCAATAAAGTGGGATGAATTTCACCAAGTTAAATTAGATGCTGGTGAATGCCAAGAAGATGAATATTCGACTAGAGAAACATATCCATCTTTTCAGTTTTCGCGCCCATTTGGGAAACTAAATATGCGACAAGGAGTATCTGACAGCGTTGTAACTATAGACCTCAATGCGGCTGATTCTAAAGGTTCTGTAACCGTAAATTAATGGGTAGAATTGAATTAAAACAATTTCAATATTCAGGATAAATAAACATCATTTTTTTGAAGTAGGTAAAGATAGCCGATTTTTTTCATTTAATTGAGAAGCATCACTTTCTTTCAAATTCTTCTTAGCTTTGTTTTGGCTATCTCCAAAATAATCGCCTTTATCTTCGACTAAGATAAAATCGGTCTTACATATTGGGCAACGACCGCGTTCCTCTTTATTTTTGCCGAAATAACTTGCCGAACCACAGATAAAATGTTCACAATCAGTGCAATGAATCGGAAATATTTCTTTTTGACAATATAAACACTTGTATCCTTCCCAATCAAAATCTGCCTGACTAAACCTTTCTTGATCTTGTTCATTAATAGCTAGATTTGAATCCTCGTATAGATTGTTATCATTTATAGGTTGTCCTTTTTCAAAACGGAAAAGAGAATCTTTAGGTTTTTTTGCAAAAATTATTTTATAAACTTGGTCATTTTTACCGCAAACACCATTTAATGTTCTACGAACGACAGGCGGGCTGATTTTCTTATTTTGAAGTGCTGTATTATGCCAGATAAAAATATTTTTACATTTTGGACATTTTAATTTCGGATTTTCTTTATCGTTTTTAACTCTAAGTTTTGCTCCGCAAACATCGCACGAAACGATTGTTTCCTCATCGAAGAAAAATGATTTTAGCGAGTTAAGAAGTTTCATTTCTTCTAGGATTAAAACACAATACTTTGTGAAATTTAAAGTAAAGAAAACGAACCTTAATCACTTGGTGCAGGGCGATATACTGACAGGTTTATGATCCGCTCGGTAGCTTCCTGATATTTCCTGTCCAGTGGCAGCGCAAAGAATAATCCAAAAAGCAAAGACGAAAATAAAAACGCTCCATTCCGACACTTTCAGCATTTAAGAATCTCCACGCTGTTTGATAATTGAGGCTAGACGGAGAGCTTTTCAAAGTAAAGAAAACGGTCGTTTGTTTTACACAATTAAGTAAACTCCCCGTAAAGATTGCTAACTATAGTATGTAGAACTGTAGTTAGCATTTTAATACTATGAAATGGCTCAAGAGAAAACTATGCCGAGCCAAATTCTCAAATCCTTTGGTCATCGCGTCCGCGAAGAAAGACTAAAACAGCATCTATCGCAAGAAGAATTGGCTGAAAAAGCTAATGTTCACAGAACTTATATAGGAATGATTGAACGAGCAGAAAAAAATATAACACTGACTAATATTGGAAAAATTGCAGATGCTCTGGGCGTAGGAATTGAGACTCTTTTTAAGGAAGAAAAAGAATAACTTTGAACCCAACAACAGAACAAGAAATCTGGATTGAAGAAATGCGGCGTTATTGCCGCGACTTAAATATTGAAACAGGCGATCTTTATAAGGTTTTAACTGATCCAAAGGTTTCCCCAATGATACGGGGCAAGGCTTTTGAATTTTCTGTTTCCCTTCGTCTCAGTCAAATTTTGCCAGATGATGAGTGGACTGTCAGCAAGCCAATTCTTAATGCTCAAGCGGGGAGTCACGATGTTGATGTAAAAGTTTTACACAACAAAACAGAAAAAATAATTTCTGTAGAATGCAAACTTGCAGGCAAGGGCGGTTTCAAAGTTTCTAACAATCAATATCTTGTTCCTGTTAAATGTATGCGTTCCCGCACAACTAAAACGCCCGCTAAGGTAGAGGCAGGGGCGAGACAACTAGGGATTACCCCGGAAGCCTTTCTTGCACATAGCGATCAATATAGGGCAACTCATTTTGATGTGGTTATAACGTCAATAGCCAACGCCTTTTATGAAACCGATCCTGAAACAATGGCTTATGTTTTCCAGCCATCTGACGCGGGCAGAGAATTTTTAACTAAACTAAATCCGCCTGCTGATGAGGACTTACAAACTTTTGTTTATAACAAAGTATATGTAGCACGATCAGTAGATTTAGCAGCATCAAGAGAAAGCGGAGTAGTTTGTATAAAAAGAAGTTGTAATCATAAAAATGACTGCGGATTTATTCCAAATTATCCAGTCATAAATTTTGGTGCAGCAAATAGAGAAATAGTCCCTGATGCGCCTTTAGTTCCAATTAATCACTGGTTAGAAATTGACGATTCACAAGCTTTGTTTGAGAGCTTTGTTGTCGCAGCTCCCATTGAGTGAATACGGTAGCGAAGGCTGAGATTGTTCTTGCTCAAGTAAGCTTGAATTATAATTAACAATAAAAACTTCTCGTCCTTTGCCGCGACTGCCTTTTTCTTTCTTCCTTTCTTTATTTCCTGCTTTTTGATCGTCAGTGCGGGCAATCGTATAATTCCATTCTTTATCGTGCATTTCTTCTGCCCAACAATAAAGGTCTCTTATTTCCGGGCTATTATCATAAGTAATAAGAAATTTTAATCTTTTTGAATGCTTACGCAACGCATTTGCTAAACGAAAATGATCTTCACGAGAAAAGGAGCATTCATAAAATTTATCTTGGTCAGCATTAAAATAAGGCGGATCAACAAATAAAAAGGCATTATCAGGTGCTTCTTGTATAACCTTTTCAAAATCGTATTGGGTAAATCTTACACCCTGTAATTTTTTTGAGGTTCTAAGAATATTTCTACCCCAATTTTCAGGTCTCATACTATATTTGTCACCATAGCCCCAATAACAATTTTGCCGCTTCATAATACCACTGTAGCTAGTCCTGTTTAGGTAATACCATCTTCCAGCTGCTTCTAATTCGTTAGAAGGCTCAAATGTGTTTTTATACCAGTGATGACGCTCTTTTGTAGCTTTTTCACCTTCGAGGAAATTTATTAGCTCATTTGGTTGGTCACGAATTGTTAAATAACAGTTGATTAGTTGGTCATCTAAATCATTAAGCCAGCTGGAATTTGCTTTGTGTTTGCAAAAGAATATAGAAGCCCCGCCAGCAAACGGCTCAATGTATGTAGTGTGCGCTGGAATATGCGGAATAATAAGGTTTCTTGCGTAAAACTTACCGCCAGCCCAACGAAAAGGTGAATTAATAGCTTCGTTCATAGTTGCTAACTATAGTATGCTTTAGAGGGAATTGCAATTTAGAAAATTTGGCATCTAAATTTAACCACACTCTTTGAAAGAATGTCTAAAATAGATTTATAACTAAAAAGAATTTTCTCAAAAACGTTCGTTTTATTTACTGCTGCCGGCGATCGGTCAAACCAGACCTTAAACCTTGGTTTTTAGGTTAAAAAAGCCGTAAAGAAAACAAAGTAAATTATCATTTGCTTTTTGTTGAGTTTTGAGAAAAAATCTTTCCTGCAATTCAACTTTTCACGAAGCAGAAAATATGAAAATCGGTTACGCGAGAATTTCAACGCAAGATCAGAGTGTAGATTTACAGAGCGACGCTTTGACCGCCGCCGGTTGTGAGAAGGTTTTTCAGGATATAGCGAGCGGAGCAAAGAGCGACCGCGCCGGGCTTGCCGAAGCTGTCGAATTTGCCCGCGCCGGTGATACGCTTGTCGTTTGGAAACTTGACCGCTTAGGACGATCATTAAAACATTTGATCGAAACCGTGAATCAGCTTCACGAAAGAGGCATAGGCTTCGCCAGCTTGCAGGAAAATATAGACACGACGACAAGCGGAGGAAAACTGATTTTTCACGTTTTCGGCGCACTGGCGGAATTTGAGCGCGAGCTGATCCGCGAGCGCACCCAAGCCGGATTGAAGGCAGCCCGCGCCAGAGGCAGGAAAGGCGGGCGCAAAGAGAAACTAACGCCTAAACAGGTCGAAATAGCTAAGGCGATGGTCAGCGATCCGAATATCAGCATAAGCTCGATTTGTGAAATGCTCAAAATATCAAAGCCGACACTTTACCGCTATGTGCCAGCACCAACAAAGAAACGTAAACAGGAAAATTTGGATACAGATAAAGTAGCAATTCAATAAAATTGTAATAGTATAATAGTGTAATAGTATGAGGAGTATTTGAGGCGATGCCTAAGTTATTCAAACGGAAAAAGGAAGATGCCGCTACCCTGCCCGGAAGCGAAGCCGCGCCAGATTTGCCGAAAAAATTGGAAGAATACGAGCAAAGCCTTCCTTTTCAACTGCAATTATTTCAACTTGAGCAGCCGAAAGAGAGAAACTATTCGCACACAATAGAGCTTTACGATTTTATGCCCAAGTATCACTGGGGAAAAAGCGAGCGGATCAATGATAAATTTCTGGAATCTCTCGAAAGAGAATTTGAATGCCGGAACGTCAAATATAAAATCGAAGTTTCACCCGCCCGAATTAAAGGAAAAGACGGCATAACCCGCGAATACTATCCCTCGAAACGCGAGGAGCTTGTAGAAGATGCGTTACGCCGCTTTGCGACCGCGCAGCAGGGCGTTTTTCTTGATGAGCGGGCGAGCGTTACTTTTACGCTTTACCAGCTTCAGCAAGAACTGAAGCGCAACGGGCATAGTTACAGCACATCACAGCTAAAAGATGCGTTGCTGATTTGCGCGAAAACAACGGTTTCTGTTACGACCGCCGACGGGCAAGCCGTTTTAGTGTCGAATCTTTTTGAAACGCTAGGTTTGCAAACCCGCGACGACTGGAAAGGAACAGGGAAAAAATCAAAAGCCTTTGTTCGTTTTAACAGCCTTGTTACCGAAAGCATTAAAACCGGCTCTTATCGTCAGCTAGATTATGAAAAGGCGATGAGCTACACAAGCGTAATTGCCCGCCAGCTTCATAAACGGATGAGCCATCATTACACGCAAGCCAGCATCACGACGCGATACAGCATAATGCTTTCAACCATTATCCGGGATTTTGGTTTGTCCGAATATGACAGACCTTCTCAAAATCTTAATCAGATCGTCAAAGCTGTTGAGGAAATGAAGGCAAAAGACGTTGTTCTAATGTATCAGATCGAAAAAATCACCGATCCAAACAACAGAAATAAACTTGTAGAGGCAAAATTCATTCTCACGCCGAGCATAACTTTTGCCAATGAAATCAAAAAGGCAAATGCCCGCGCCGGACGAATCGAACAGCAATTAAAGCGTGAACCGCGAGCCTTACCAAGCGGCAAATAATTTCCGAAAAACTGTCTTGAAACGCGCTTTTTAGCCCGCTAATTTGACCTTCTACCAAAAAGGGATGAAGGCAGATGAAGCGCAAATTTAATAATGCCGCCGACCGGCAAGATATTTACACCCGTGTAACCAACCGCATTATTTCCGATCTTGAGAAAGGCGTAAGAACTTGGACAAAGGCTTGGGATTCCGAACATTTAGCCGGAAAAATCACGCGCCCTCTGCGGCATAACGGCTTGCCTTATGCCGGTGTTAATATTCTGATGCTTTGGGCGGCTGCCGTCGAAAACGGCTTTAATGCACCAATATGGATGACCTACAAACAAGCCGAAGAATTAAAAGCGCACGTTCGCAAGGGTGAAAAAGGCTCACTTGTCGTTTATGCCAGCAAATTGACCAAGACCGAGCAGGACGATGACGGCAACGACATTGAGCAAAGCATTCCATTTATGAAAGGCTACACCGTGTTCAACGTGGAACAAATCGAGGGTTTGCCGGAGCATTATTATTCAAAGCCGACACCGAAATTTAACCCGGTCGAGCGCATCGAGAACGCCGATCATTTTCTTGCCGCGACCGGCGCAGATGTTCATTACAGAGGCGACCGCGCCTTTTATTCACAGAGCGGCGATTATATTCAAATGCCGCCGATTGAGGCTTTCCGCGATACCGAGAGTTTTTACGCGACCTTAGCGCACGAAACTACCCATTGGACGAAGCACCCGGAGCGATTAGACCGCGATTTTGGGCGCAAAAAATGGGGCGATGAGGGCTATGCCAGAGAGGAGCTTGTAGCCGAACTAGGCGCAGCTTTTCTTTGCGCCGATCTCGAAATAACGCCGGAAGTCCGGGAAGATCACGCCGCTTATATTGAATCTTGGCTGCAAGTCCTGAAAAACGATAAACGCGCAATTTTTCAGGCAGCAGCCCACGCGCAGCGAGCCACTGATTATCTGCATAAATTGAATGGAACAGAACCCCATCCGACACCGAGCCTTGAACCTCAAAACGGATAACCGATTTGTGGAAAACTCAGATCAAATATGTAGTTTTGATTAACGCAAAGCCTCAAAATATAGAGTTTTGATTCACGGAATATGTAGTTTTGATTAACGCAGGGTAAAAAGTGGCATTTTCGCCACGCCGAAAAAACTGATTTCCACAGGCAAATATATAGTTCTGATTCACGGATATAGAGTTTTGATTCACGGAAGGCAGGCAAATATGTAGTTTTGATTAACGCAAAGCCTCAAAATATGTAGTTTTGATTAACGCAAAATGCGGAAAAAACCAAAATATGTAGTTCTGATTAACGCACGAAAACTCTAAGCGTCTGATAATAAAGGGTTTTTGATGATTTTTTTTCCTTATCCTTTAATCCTATTTAATCTTTTAAATTTAACCTTGCGCCCCTTCCCTGTGGAAAATCTAGGATTTAGAAAGTTTTTTGTTATCAGACTCAAAAACAAACATTATGAAAAATAACCTCAAAACTGATAAGCAGAAAAGTAAAAAATTGCTTGGCAAGGTAGAGAGAGGCAACAGAAACACCCAAAATTCGATGCAGGAGCGACTTAGAGAGTTTTTCGCTACTTACCCCTACCCCAAACTCGAAACGCGATCAGGAAGCAAATTTAAGCCTTATTCGCCTGTTAGTTCTTCAATAGACTTTAACCCGCGATTCTGAAAAACCCGATCCAGCCCCTCAAGCAGATAATCGTGCATTTTCTTACGTTCTGTAAAAGCAAGTTCGCGCCATTGTTCATATACCGCTTTTGGAACATAAACCGTCGTATGCTGAATATCTTTTTTTGCTTTTGCTTTCGTCTTTGGTGCAGAGTCAACCGGCAACACTTCTTTGCTAATCGCCCGTTTTTCTTCTGAAACTTTATCCGCCGATGTTTGCGCCCCCAATCCGAGCGCATCCAAACCCGTCCTTTTTTTCTTAGTTGTCATTGATTACTTTCCCCGCTTTTTTATTGAGCCACGCCCAAAGAGCCTTAATTTCTTCCGCTGCCTTCCCTTCCGGTTCAAACTCGATAACGCCAAGCCCCGCGCCCTGTGCGTCCTGATAATCATTCCGCAGGACAATATGCACCGGCGCGACCATCCCAAGCACCGAAAGCCCATTACTGGCTTCCCGAATGCGATAAGACCTAGCGGGCGTTTGCATCAAAACAAATGCCGCCGGTTTGCCGAGCCGTTTGATTGTTTCAATCGTCGCCGGAGTCGCCTTCATATCGGCAGGAGTAGGACGGCAAGGAATTACGCAAAAATCAGCCGCCTTGATCGCCGCCGCAGTAGCCGCGCTATCGCGTCCGGGCGTATCTATGAAAACCACATCAAATTTTTTGGCTTCCGCCCCCTCGATTGCTTTTTGAAGTTCTGTCGAATTTACACGAACAAGCAACGGGCTTTCATCTTCCCGATCCTGATACCAATGTTCAGCCGTCGCCTGTTCATCCATATCAAAGATGACCACGCGCTTTTTTGTCAGCATAGCAGCGACCGCGCAGTTTATAGCGAGCGTCGTTTTGCCGCTCCCCCCTTTTTGAGTTACGAAACTGTAAATAATCATACTATTACACCATTATACTATTATACTATTACGATAGCGTAACACTTCACTATTGCACCACTATAATACTTTTCCTTGAAAATATAAATCCGGTTTTTTTACTTACTCGATAAGCCCTACGTTTTTTCTTTGGATTCACGCAAATCTGTGTCCTCCTTATTTATTGTGATTTTGGAACAGCGCAACGGCTTTGCAATAACGAAATTTCCGTTGATGCTTTGCATCATTCCAGCCGCGAAACAAATTTCTATGCAAAGCCAGTTTTGCCCTGTTCCGTTTTTAATCACATCAAAGAGGCAAGTGGTTTGTATCTCTTAAAAAAATCGAAAGGAAACAAAAATGAGCAATAAAAAGAAACCAACTTACACGGTTTACAACGTAACGCCGCGTGAGGGAAAAGATGATTTTTGGAATAGAATCGGCGGAGCTTTCGCCTTTGAAAGCGAAAAAGCCGGAAAAGGCATTAGCATTCCATCCCTAAATCTGGTTTTGCTTGAACCAAAAGACGACGAAGAAAACAACAAAACTTCTGAATAAATAGAATAGGGATGAGTTTTAAGCTCATCCCTTCATTCTTTTATATCAACTTCCAACTTCTAAAAAATTAAAACCTCATTTCCTGATGGAGAGCAAAAAGCGAAGCATTAAAAATTTGTCATCCGAAGGAGCGAAGCGAAGCGGAGCAGGCTTTAGCCTTGAAAAGTTTTTAATGCGGAGCAGAATCCATTTAGCAGGAAGTAGTTTTTAGAGAATTTTATCTAAAAATAAATAAAGCCGGAGCGAAGCGACGACTATCTAAATTTCACTAACCATCTGAAAAAAAATAAAATTTAGAAATTTCTTGCTACGCAAACAAAATTATGAAAATAATTGATTTCCGCCAACTATGAATTAAAGGCTAGAAGATGCTCATAAGCAGTTTTTTTAGAAGTGTTGCCGATTGTCTGGAATCGGCAAAAACTTTATTAAATAAACCTCTTGACCGGATGATTTCGACAGCTTCGAGCCTGAGTGAAAGACACAATTTTCACAGCGCGGAATCAGAGAAATTTTCTCACACCTACTTATTCCCTGAGAATTACAGCGTAGAAGATCAATTCAAAATGTGGGAGTATTTAACAGATGAACGTCACGCCCTATATAATCAAGGCATTCTTAGCAGATGTCGTTCACCGAACTATGTCCTTTCGACAGATCATAAAAGATTAGGGATCAAGGTCGAATTTGATTCGCTAGAGGAGCTTATTCACTTTAGAAAAAATACCTATGATTTTACGAACATCAAACCGCAGGAAAAGGCAGAGTTTAGCCCTCACCCCTAAAATCTTTCCTTAAATCTAAAATCTGATTTGAATCATCATTAGCCGCAAAATTTTTAGAATCTTCCGGCAACGCCGGAAGTCCAAATAAACTTCGTTCATAGGGTTTAGTTACATATTCATTGAGCAGCTTCAATAATTTTGTAGAAAACGGATCGTCTGGATTCTTTTCCGCGTGATGAAGTGCCAGCGCACCGGCGATAATTTTTCGCCGAGTATCATTCTTTCTTGTCTGTTGACGTTCGCGGGATTGAAGCCCCTTAATCCGAGCCTCTATCTGTGCTTTTTTTACTTTAAGTTTTTCTAATCTTTGGTTGGACATAGCTTATACACAAAATTTATTTTCTACACTAACGCTTCATATTGCAAATTCAAGCTTCGAGGACGTAACATCTGAATAGCGCACTTATGCAACTTTGCAAGTTGCGTGCGTCGGAAGTTCCCGAACCCCTTTTGTGATTTTTCAAATCACGCGGGAAAGTTTTCCGGCTTTTCCCGCAGCCCTTTTACGGCAGAGGCGGCGTTAATTTTATGCGTGTGATCGAACTACACAGCCCGGTTAAACTCGTGCAGAGGAGCAAAGGGCAGACGGCAACAGCCGCCGCCGCTTACCGCTCCGGCACTCGCCTTGAATGCGAACGAACGGGCGAGATTCACGACTACACGCGAAAGCAGGGAATCGAGCTAACCGCTCTGTTATTCCCAACCGACACGCCCGAAAACATTCAAGACCGGCAGACGCTTTGGAACGCCGCCGAGAAGCGGGAAAAGCACCCAAGAGCGCAAACGGCGCGTGATCTTGAGGTGTCTTTCCCGGCAGAGTTTAGCCCCGACCAACGCCGCGAGGCAGGGCTTTTGATCGGAAACTATCTGGTTGATAATTACGGCGTAGCGGCTGATTTGTGTTGGCACGAACCGAGCCGGAACGGGGACGAGCGCAATTATCATTTACACGCGCTTTTCACCACCCGCAGATTCGAGCGGGGCGATTGGTCAAAAAATAAAGATCGAACGCTCGACGATCTTTACGGAAAAGGCGCGGAAGAAATTACAAAATTGCGGCAGGGCGTAGCCGATATTTTGAATAATATTGCCGCCCGCGACGGCTTGGATATTTACGTTGAATACCTGAGTTTTGAGAAGCGCGGCATTGATAAAGAGCCGACGCAGCACTTGGGAAAATATGCCGCCCGGTTGGAGCAGCGCGGCGAGCGCAGCGAGAACGGCAATGTAAACCGCGAGATTAAAGCGCGGAACGCCGAGCGCGAAAAACTTTATCAAGAACGCGAAGCCATAATTACGGAAATTAAAGCCGCCGAGTTGGAAGCAAAAGGACAGGGACAATCTAACACTACATCTAAATTGCCCCAAAATAGCCCGCAGATGCCGGGTAGCGATCCGTTCAAGATTTTCTACCGGGAAACCCAAAACCGCCGCTCCGAGCTTCTACGCGAGCTTGACGATCAGTATAAACAGCAGGAAAGCGATTCAATGCAGGAACTGACTCAGCTTTTTAACGCCGTTAGTCAAAAGGGAATTTTCGGTTTTTGGCGCAGAGTAACAGGAAAGACGAAGCAGGATCAGGAGCAAATAAGCCGAATACAGGCAAAACTCGAATTTATTCAGAAGCAAAAGCAAGAAAAATTCAGGTTGTTTGAACAAGACCGGCAGAACCGAATTGAAATGCTGAAAAAACAGCAGGAGCAGGAAAAAAGTCCTGAAAAAATTCCGGCGAATGATGTTAAATTATCACCGGCGGAAATTGAAAAAAATCAAATTAGAGCCAACCTTGAGAAGCAAAAACAGAGGCGGGAATTGCAACAGAACAAGGCAATAAATTTAGACCGAAGTTAAATTTTGTCTTCGTCGCCGTCGTCTTTTTCTAATTCTTCAAGCTCACGAGCCAGATCATCAATCTCTCGAAGAATCGGCAGGTTCATTTTTTTGTAAGAAGAAAAAGCACTGGCAATTACAGCCTCGAAACTGTCATTGAGATCAATTTTGACCTCTAGGGCATTTTCAACTGCCATTTTTATTAATTCGTTTGGGGTATAAATTTTGAATTGCTCATCTGTCAGCAAATCGTAGGTTTCCCAAGTATTTACAAACATTCTGACAGGCTTTTTCTTGTAACTTGTGATAAATCGCCCTTCAGGAGTGGAAAGAGGTTCAGGAATAGGGAGATAGCGAGTTTCAAACTCTAACTGTCGCTCTATTTCCTTTTCAGTCAAGAACTTACCCATTCTTAATTATTACAGAAAATAGAAAAACGCAGCAAGAAAATTCTTTTAATCCATTGAGGGTTCAGCCGACTTATTAAATTCGCGGTGCATTTCCTGATCTTTTTTCTGTTTTAACCGCCGAGCGATTTGTTCTTTAGTAGTTTCGTTTTCTTCATAAGCTCGCTGATCTTTTGCGCGTTGTTCTTCTGCAACTCCTTGAGCTATTTCATTGTTCGGTCTTAACACTGGAGCGTTTTGCCGCTCAAGTTTCTCTCTTAAAACCCTTGAAATTTCAGTGCGTTTATCAACTTCTGATTTTGTAGAAATACCCTTTTCACTTGGAACAGGAACTTCCTTTTTAGCTTGCTGTTCAGCAGCTTCGTTAAAATCTTGTTTTAAATTAGGCGCATTTGGCGGATTCCAGTCATCTTGCATAATTTTGATCGAAATTCTCTAAGACTCTAAAAATACTAATATTTTCGGGTAAATCTTAGCCCATTATGTCAAAACAAACAATGTTCAGGACTATTTGATAAATTTTCTAAATCTGGCAGATTTCAGCAATTTTTCATTAAGGAGCTTCCGAGTATATGCCCGCCGCTCATTCTCTCCGAATTTTGGATCAGCTTCGTAATAAAAAACGGGAAGATCGGTGTAATAGGGAGCGTGTTTTAATTTTAGCGGGCGGTTTCCGTAGCGCGTAACAATAATATTACTGCTTAAAAATCTGCCTATTTGTTCCGCCGTCATTAAAGCCCGGTCGTGCCGCATAACCTTGATTTTTTTTCTTGATAGGATTTTTTTAGATAATACCCATTTTGCTTCTTCGTGTTCCTTAATAGTTGCCTTGCCGAGAAGCTGGCTCAGATATTCTTTAGTTTCGTGGTTATTTGTCGCCATCCAAATAACACATTCCGAATTACCCAAAAAGCCGCCCCATTCATTCGGATAAGCCGCTTTCAGTTTTTCAATATCTTGCGTAACAGTGATAAGCCGAACTTTGTATTTTCTAAAAACCGCACTCGCGTCAACAAGAACGGGAATCCGACCGAGCGAGGGCATTTCATCAAGCGCAAAAAGACAGACATTTTTAGGTTGCCCCTGCGTTTTTTGAAACGCTTCCATTGTCATCATGGTCAAACAACGAACCCAACCGGAAAGTTTTCCCTGAATATCCGTAACCGGCGCAGCGATAAAAACGCTTGTATCGCTTATTTTCAAATCCCGGCATAGAAAATCTGAATGTTTTAAGGTTTTCGCAACTTGCGGAATGCTAATCCAAGATGTTTGATCTATCGCAGATTCACGCGGGTAATTTTTATCACTCGAACTGCCGCGCATACTTGCCGCCGCTTCTGCAATGATGCCGCCGAAATCGTCTTTCATTTTCATTGCTTCAAGCAGCACATCGAAACTGTCAAACTCAGCTAAATCTTCATCTTTTAAGCCTTGTGTCAGAAGCTCACGAACGCGCAAAAGATTACGATGTTCAGGCGGGGAATAACGCCAAACATATAAAATAAGCCCTATCATAAATTGACGCGCTGCCGTATAAACCCACTCGTTTTTTGTGTCCATTATCCTGATAAGACTATGAGATAAGGATATAGCCACATCAACCGCCATATCTTCGCCGTGTTGTTCAACCGCCGCGTCAATTTCTTCAATCGGATTCCAGCTTGCCGACTGGCTACCAATAGCCTGATTGTAAGGATCGAGAACGAAAACTTTTTTGCCCTTACCTAAAACACCGTTTCCGCCGCGACCTTGCCGACGGCGAAGCGTATTATACATTTGAGCATCACAATCAACGACAAACATATTTCCGTCGTGAAGTCCGAGCATCGTTATTAAATAAGTTGTTTTTCCCGAACCCGTTCCGGCAACAATGCTTATATGCCGTCCTGTATCGCCTTTAATGCCGACCGGCTGAAAAAAAGGGATGCCGAACACCGAGAGCCGCCCCAAGAAAATATCACCCGGTTTGTAGAGCAGCGACATAGTTTCACGAACAGAAGCCCAACCCGCCGTAGATTTACCGCCGAACCTAAAATTTTTTTCGATCCATTGCCGGAAGGTATGAAGTGGCTCATATAACAATCGCCACGGAAGCCAAAACTTCGTAAATCGGGAAAAATGTCTTGGATTGTAAAAACCGAAATAACGCCCGGAAATTGCCCAAATAGTGCGATAGAAAGGAAGGAAAACAAAAAACGATAAAACTACGCACAGCAGAGCAACTATTAAAAAAATAATTCCGGCTAAAATTGAACCTAAAATGCCTACAATAGTTTCTCCGACAGATGAGCCGCCTTGTGCCTGAACAGAAATAACCAATCCCGAAAATTGCAAAGCGAGGAAAATGACTTTTGGCGATTTACGAAGATTCATAAGGCTTCTGAAATTTGCACATTTCCCAAAATCATATAATAGTTAAAATAATTCCAGCAAATTGCTGAAATAACTTTGTAAATAAATCAAATAAGATTATCTGAAAATAGTTTATGACTGACGAACAATGCTATGAAGTTTTAAAACTAAAGCCGGGAGCTACCGAACAAGAAATTTTAGATCAACGTAGAAAGTTGGCGAGGCTATATCATTCTGATAACTATAAGAACGATCCTGAAC
>Ga0187894_10004588_pt1 | contig 14708 bp, 12 predicted proteins | sample GBC1701081metaG_FD_136650 | JGI IMG/M metagenome (GOLD analysis project Ga0187894, IMG submission 136650) | White microbial mat communities from a lava cave in the Kipuka Kanohina Cave System on the Island of Hawaii, USA - GBC170108-1 metaG ...
ATCCTCGTGCTCGGGAGGATCGAGCGGGAGAAGGGGCACGACGTCGCGGTCGCGGCGCTCGCCCGGATGCGGACGCGCGCGAAGCTCCTCGTGGCGGGGCCGGGCGACTGGTACCTGCCTTCGGCCGAGGACGTCGTCCTCCTCGGCTACCGTGACGACGTGCCCGCGCTCCTCGCCGCCGCGGACGTGCTCCTCCAGCCGTCGCGCTGCGAGGAGGGTGCGCCGCTCTCGGTCCTCGAGGCGCAGATGGCGGGCACGCCGGTCGTCGCGACGCGTGTCGGCGGCGTGCCCGAGATCGTGGAGGAGGGCGTCACGGCCTTCCTCGTCCCGAAGGAGGATCCGAAGGCGACGGCCGAGGCGCTCGACCGGGCGCTCGCCGTGGACCGGGCCCGCTGGAAGGAGCAGGGCCGCGCCCACGCGAGCCGCTTCACCCTCGCGGCCTGCGCCGAGTCCGTCGCGGGCGTGATCGCGGAGTGCCTTGGCCCCTCCCCGAAGCCCCTCCTCGTGGCCGTCCCATGAAGCACTACTTCGAGACGGACCACCTCGTCTCGGACCTCAAGGGGAGGAGCGTCCGCGGCGGCGTCGCGTCGCTGCTCGCCCAGACCGGGAAGCTCGTCCTCCAGGTCGGGTCCACGGCCATGCTCGCGCGGCTCCTCTCGCCGCGGGACTACGGCATCTTCGGGATGGCGGCGGTGGTGACCGGGTTCCTCGGCCTCTTCAACGACATGGGGCTCTCGGTCGCGACGATCCAGCGCGAGAGGATCACGCACCGCGAGGTGACCGCGCTCTTCTGGCTCAACGCGGCGGTCGGCCTCGCGATCGCGGTGTTCGCGCTCGCGCTCGCCCCCGCGGTCGCGTGGTTCTTCGGCGAGCCGCGGCTCGGCCCCGTCGTCGCCTCCCTCGCGATCGCGTTCGTCCTCGGCGGGGCGGCGGTGCAGCACCAGGCGCTCCTCAGGCGCCAGATGCGGTTCGGGCGGATCGCGCTCCTCGAGACCCTGGCGATGCTTCTCGGGACCGCGGCCGGCGTCTGGGCCGCCGCAGCGGGGCTCCGCTACTGGTCGCTTGTCGTCATGCAGCTCGTGACGAGCGTCGTCACGCTGCTCCTCTCGCTCCTCCTCTGCGGCTGGCTCCCGGGCCGGCCGAGGCGGGGCGCCGGCGTGCGCGAACTCCTCCGCTTCGGCGCGCACCTCATGGGCTACAACGCGGTCAGCTACCTCGGCAAGAGCGCGGACCCGGCGCTCCTCGGGTGGCGGTGGGGCGCGGCTCCCGTCGGCCTCTACGACAGGGCGCGGAAGCTGATGCAGCTCCCGATCACGCAGGTGAGCGCGCCGGTCGCGCAGGTGGCGCTGCCCGCGCTCTCGAGGATCGCGGACGATCCCGCGCGCTACCGCGCCGCGTACGTGCGCCTCGTGGAGAAGCTGCTGATCCTCGCGATGCCCGGGATCGCCTACCTGATCGCGGTGAGCGACTGGCTCGTCGCCCTGCTGCTCGGCCCGCAGTGGACCGAGTGCGCGGCGCTCTTCGCGATCCTCGGGATCGGCGCGCTCCTCGAGCCCGTCTGCAGCTCGGCGGGCTGGCTGCTCATGTCGCAGGGCCGCACCCGCGAGATGGTCGCGGTGGGCGTCTGCGACGCCGCCCTCCGGTTCGGCCTCGTCGCGCTCGCGCTCCCGTGGGGCGCCCAAGGCGTCACGGTCGCGGTCGTCCTGCGCCTCGCGCTCAGTGGCCCGCTCTCACTCGCCGTCGCCGGCCGCCGCGGCCCCGTGAGCGCCAAAGACATGGCCCGGACGCTCGTTGCCCCGGCCGTCGCCGCCGCCGCCGCGTTCGGCGCCGCGTCTCTCGTGCACCTGGCGCCGCTCGCGCCGGCGCTCGGACTTCTCGTCTCCGCCTGCGCCGCGGCCCCCGCGGCCCTCCTCGTCCTCTGGGCCACGCGAAGCGGCCGCCGCGCGCTCAAGGACGCCCTGGGCTCCCTCTCGAGCCTGCGCCGCCCCTCCCCCCCGGCCCCCCTCCCCCGGCACGAGGAAGAGCCGGCGAGCCGGTAGATCTCGGGTGATTTCCCGATATGCCCCGCGGGGACAGCGTCCTGCCCTTCGGGAATAATCTTGTGGATGCGTCGCCTCGCCCTCCTCGGGCTGCTCGCCGCCTGCGCCGCCGGACCGGCCCTGACGGTCTCGCATCCCGAGCTCGAGGCGGAGGCGCGGCGCACGGAGCGCGTCGATCTCACGGGGGCCGAGGGGGGGGTGCTGGACCTCGTCACGCACGCGGGCGACATCACGGTCGAGGTGGCCGAGGGACCGCCGCAGCTCGTCGCGCGGATGCGGCTCATGGCGCGCACCGAAGCCGAGGCGGAGCGGCTGCTCGCGGGCTTCTCCGTGAGGGCGCACGCCGAGACCTACGGGCTCGCCGTCCGTCTCGAGGGGGAGCCGGCCGCGATCACCGGAACGGGCCTGAAGGTCATGCCGCTCGTCTCTTACAGCGCGCGCGTGCCGCCGGGGCAGCGTCTCCACGCGGAGAGCGGCTCGGGAGGCGTCAAGGTGAAGGGGGCCTTGGGGGACTGCGCGCTCGTGACCGCGTTCGGGGACGTGAAGGTCTTCGGCGTGCGCGGCGAGTCGGTGCGCGCCCGCACCAGCTCCGGCAGCGTCCAGGTCGAGGACGTGGAGGCCCGGAACATCGATATCGAGACGGCCTTCGGCGACGTGCGCATCGAGCGCGCGCGCGGCGACCTCGCCGTGGAGGCCGGCTCGGGCGACGTCGTCCTCGTCGGGTTCGCCAAGGGCGCGTGCGATCTCGAGACCGGGTTCGGGAACATCGACGCGCGCGGGGCGTTCCTCGATCTCACCGCGAAGACGAGCTCGGGGCGCGTCGAGGTCCTCGCGGAGCCCGGCAGCGAGGTCGCGAGGCCCTGGTCGCTCCAGAGTTCCTTCGGCGACGTGGAAGTGCGGATCCCGAAGGAGTTCGACTGCAATCTGTTCGCCGAGACCTCGTTCGGCTGCGTGACGAGCGACGTCACCGTGCGCGGCCAGGGCCGCCCGAACGACCAGCGGATGCGCGGCGAGCTCGGCGGCGGCGGCGCCCTCGTGACCCTCCGCACGAGCAGCGGCGACATCCGCATCCGCGAGGCGCCTCCTTAGCTCACGCGCCCAGGAGGAGCGAGGCGCCGGCGACGAGCGCGCCCGCGGCCGCCCCGGGCGCGACCGCGCGGACGTACGCGAGGTGCGGCACGCCCGCGACCCGGCGCGACGCGACCTGGCCCGCGACGGTCGCGAGGAGCGAGCGGCCGGCGAGCGCGTACGCCACGCCCGTGATGCCGTGACGCGTGCCCGCCCACACGACGAAGACCACGACCAGGAGGTTCGCCGCCGACCACCAGAGCCGCAGCCGCGTGAGGCCGAGGGAGAGCCAGAGGATGCCCGGGTCCGAGTTGAGTCCCGCGGCGGCCGCGGCGACGCAGAGGGCGCGCACGGCGGGGACGGCCTCCTGCCAGCGGCCGGGGTAGAGCGCCTCGATGAGCCACGGCGCGATCGCCCAGAGGAGTGCCGCGAAGGGCACGATCGCGACCGCGAGGATGCGGGTGAGCGTCAGGTAGCCGCGCACGAGAGCCTCGCCCTGAAGCCGCGCGAGCGCGGGGAGCGCGGCCTGGTCGGCGACGGGCAGGAAGTGCTGGAGGGGCAGCATCGCGTGGCGCCAGGCGAAGCCGTAGAGGCCGAGATCGGCCGGGCCGAGGCGCCCCCCCACGAGGAAACGGTCCGCCTGCGCGAAGCAGGCGTCGAAGAGCCGCGTGCCGACGACCCGCAGTCCGTCCGCCGCGAGGCCGTCCCGCGACCCCCCCTTCAACGCCGGCGCGAGGAGCCAGGCGAGCACCGCGGCGACCGCGCCCGCGACCACGTCGGCCGCCACGAGCCCGAAGGCCCCGTAGCCCCCGAGCACGAGCCCGACCGCGCCCCCGCCGGCGACGAGCGCGCGAAGCGCATCCGCGAGCGCGAGGCGGCGGAACTGGAGCGCCCGGCGCAGCCTCGCGCGCGCCGGCGCGGCGAACCCGGTGAAGATCAGGCCCGCGGCGCCCGTGCCGAGCAGGAACGTGAGCCCCTCCGGCGACCGGAAGACGCGGCTCACCGCGGGCGCGAGGAGGCCGAGCGTGATCGCGCATCCGAGCCCCGCCCGCACCGAGATCCAGGTCGCGCGCGTGTCATCGACGCCCGGCCGCGCGGCGAGGGTCTCGACGCCGAAGTCCGCGGCGACGCCGACGACGCCGACGACCACCGCGACCATCCCCGCGAGGCCGAGGTCGCTTGGGCCGATGTGGTACGCGACGACGAGCAGTGCGCCGAGCTGCGCGAGCACGGTGAGCGCGCGCGCCGCGAGGAGCCAGGCGACGCCCTCACGCACGCCACGAACCGTAGCGCAGGGCGACGAGCGGGCGGACGACCGGCCCGAGGACGCGTCGCAGCCACGCGGGCGCGTACGACGCGACGAGCATCCCGAGGCACAGCGGACGGAACGGCTCCCCGCGGAACGCGGCCCGGAGGTGCGGCCGCGCCTCGCGGACGCGCCCGTCGCGGAACTGCCACTCCGCGATCTGGTAGTGGACACGCGCCTTCGCGCGACGCAGCGGCGCGCCCTCGGGCACGCGGATCGCGGCGACCAGCTCCTCCAGCCGCTCCGGCTCGCCGCGCGCCCGCCGCTGCGCGCACGCGCGCGCGACCCCGGCGTACGCGCCCTGGAGGAAGCACCGCTGCGCGGTCACGCTCTCCACGTGAAAGCGGTAGAGGAGGAGGGGCACGGGGAGGAGGACGACCGCGCCCTTCTCGGCGACGCGCAGGACCATGTCGTAGTCGTGGCTGAACCGCAAGGTCTCGCGATAGCCCCCGAGCCCCCTGAGCACCGAGGTCTTGACCGTGCAGGTCGAGTGGCCTACGGGATTCGAATGCGGCAGCATCTCGCGGAACCGCGCCTCGTCCCTGGGCACCGGCACGGTCGCGAGCACATGGCCGTTCCCGTCGATCGCGCGGAAGCTGGACGCGACGAGCACCGCGTCCGGCCGCGCGTCGAACGCCGCGGCCGTCGAGGCGAGCCGCCCGGGAAGCATCACGTCGTCGTCGTCGAGGATCGCGCAGAATTCCCCGCGCGCCTCCGCGAGGGCCGCGTTGCGCGCCCCCGCGGGGCCGCGCGACCGGTCGAGCCGGAGCAGCCGGATGCGAGGGTCGTGGATCTCCGCGACGACCCGCGCCGCCCCGTCGTCGTCGGACGCGTCGTCCACGACGAGGTGCTCGAAATCGTCGAACTCCTGCGCGACCGTCGAGCGGAGCGCCTCCGCGAGCACGGCGGGGCGGCCGCGCGTGGCGGTCACGACGGTGAACCGGGGCATTCCCAGAAGCGTATCCGACCACCCCCGGGGTGGATCGGATCGCGCCCCGTTTCCGGGGCCTCCGAACCCCTACAATGGCGGGAGGACCTTGGCGAACTTCTACCGCGACAACGCCGACCTGCGCCGGCGGATCGAGTCGGCGCCGTGGGCGGGGATCCTGCCCGCCCTCGAGAAGGACTTTACCGACCCGCACGAACTCGCGCCGAAGAGCCTCGAAGAGGCGGTCGAGCAGATCCAGATGGTGCTCGACATGGTAGGGGGGCTCGCCGCGGAGGAGGTCGCGCCGCACGCGGCGGAGGTGGACCGCGACGGCGCCCGGCTCGAGAGCGGGCGCGTGGTCTACCCGGCGGCGATCCAGCGCGCCTTCCGGCTGCTGTCGGAGGCCGGGCTCATGGGCTTCACCCTGCCGCGCGAGTTCGGCGGGATGAACCTCGGGGTCACCGCGTACACGGCCGCCGTCGAGATGATCTCGCGCGCGGACGCGTCGCTGATGACGCTCTTCGCGCTCCAGGGGTGCGGCGAGACCATCCACCGGTTCGCGCCGCGCGCTGTGCAGGAGCGCTACCTGCCGAGGCTCTGCACCGGCGAGATCACGCCGTGCATGGCGCTCACGGAGCCGAACGCGGGAAGTGCGCTCGGCGCCGTCGCGACGCGCGCGACGCTCCTGCCGGACGGCACGTGGCGGCTCAACGGCAGCAAGTGCTTCATCACCAACGGGGGCGCCGACCTCCTCCTCGTCCTCGCGCGTTCGGAGGAGGGGAAGCCGGGCGGCGAGGGGCTCTCCCTCTTCCTCGCGGAGAGGGGCAAGGGCGTGGAGGTCCCGAAGCTCGAGGACAAGCTCGGCATCCACGGCTCCGCGACCGCGGTCATCAACCTCGGCGACGTCCCCGCGGTCCTCCTCGGCCGCCGCGGCGAGGGGCTCTACAAGGTCACGCTCTCGCTCCTCCACAACGTGCGGCTCGAGGTCGCGGCGCAGGCGGTCGGGATCGCGCAGGCGGCGCAGGTGGCCGCGGTCCGCTACGCGAACGAGCGGCAGCAGTTCGGACGGACGATCGACCGGTTCGCGCCGGTGCGCGCGATGCTCTTCGACAACGCGGCGGAGATCGAGGCCGCGCGCGCGATCGTCGTGACGACCGCCGCGGTCGTGGACCGCAAGCGCGGCCTCGAGCGCGCGGGCGGCGGCGAGGAGCTCTCGCGCTACGAGCTCCTCGCGGAGCTCCTGACCCCGCTCTCGAAATACTACGCGTGCGAGATGGTGAACACGGTCACGTCGCGCGCGATCCAGGTGCACGGCGGCTACGGCTACTCGCGCGAGTACGCGGTCGAGCGCCACTTCCGGGACGGCCGCATCACGAGCATCTACGAGGGGACGAGCGAGATCCAGGTGGGCGCGATGATCGAGCCGCTGCTCAAGGGCGGCCTCCCCCTGCTCTTCGAGGAGCCGCTCTCCGACGCCCCCGATCCCCCCCGTGCCTCCGGTGCCCTCGGCGTGCTGCGCGCCAACTACGAGATGGTGGTGCAGGCGGCCGAGGCGGCGGCGAAGGCGGACCGCTTCGCCCACCAGGGCTGGGCGCGCCCCTTCGCCGACGCGGTCGCGACGATCCTCTCGGGGCTCGTCTTCCTGACGGACGCCACGAAGGACGACCGGAGCGCGATCCTCGCCCGGCGCCAGGCGCGCGAGGGGCGGCGCCAGGCGGAGACGCTCCTGCGCCTCGTGCGCGAGGGCGACCGCGCGCCCTTCGACGACACCTCGTTCGGCCCCGTGGTCGGGACCTACCGGTGAGCATCCGCTTCTGCCCCATGTGCGGGGCGGGGGGCCTCGCGTGGCGCGTGCCGCGCCGCGACGACCGCCCGCGGCAGACGTGCGTCGCGTGCGGCTACGTCCACTACGTCGGGCCCGCGCTCGCCGCGGGGATGATCCTCTGCGACGGCCCGAGCATCTGCCTCGTGAAGCGCGCGCACGACCCGGGCTTCGGGAAGTGGACGTTCCCCGGCGGCTTCGTGGACGTGGGCGAGGCGCCCCCGGCGGCGGCGCTCCGCGAGCTCTGCGAGGAGACCGGGTGCAAGGGCGAGATCGAGCGGTTCGTCGGCGTGTACGCGTCGTTGGGGCCGCAGGGGAGGCCCGTCGTGATCCTCGTCTACGCGGGGCGCGTGAAGGAGGGGGGCCAGGGGGGCAGCGACGAGGTGGCGGAGGTGCGCTGGTTCCCGCCCGCGGACCTCCCGTGGGACGAGTTCGCGTTCCCGTCGACGGTCACCGCGCTGCGCGACTTCCTCGCGGTGCGCTGACCCTCCCCCGCGCCCCCTCCGCTTCGCGACCTACGACCGCTGCTCCTTGAGCTCGAGCATCACCCGGTAGAGCCCGTCTTTCGTGGCCACGATGAACTCGACCGCCTGCGGCGGCCGCTCGCCGAGGATGCGCATCACGGTCTCGAAGTCCTCGCGCGACGAGATGCGGTAGCTCACGCCAGGCCACCGCACGCTCAGGATCACGTCTCCGGGGAGGAGTCGGTTCGCCTCGTCGCGCTGGTCGGCGGCGGAGCCCGGCTGGATGCGCGTGACCTCCGCGCCCTGGACGACGCCGGGGGGAAGACTCCGGGCGTGCGTCGGGTCGAGATCCTGGACCTCGATCCCGTACGTGTAGGTCGGCTCCTCGGCAACACCCACGTCCACGGTGCGGCGCTCCCCGCCCGCGACGTACGTGACCTTCACGCGCCCGCCCGGCCCGGCCTGCGCAAGGCGCGCCTGCAGGACGTTGAGGTCGCGCAGCGGGCGGCCGTCCACCTCGACGAGCGTCGCCTCCGCGGGGATGCCCGCGCGAGCTGCGGGGGAGTCCTTCTCCACGCGCAGGACGCGGAAGCCGCCGGGGCTGTCGATCTTCGACCGCTCGAGCTCGGCGGCGGTGAGCTGGACGCCGTGCACGCCGAGCCAGCCGCGCCGCGCCTCGCCCCTCTCGATGAGCCCGATCGCCACCGTGCGCGCGAGGTCGATCGGGATCGAGAAGCCGACGCCGACGTTGTTGCCGGTGTTCCCCTGGATCGCCGTGTTGATCCCGACCACCTGTCCGTCGAGGTTGATGAGCGGGCCGCCGCTGTTGCCCGGGTTCAGGGCGGCGTCCGTCTGGATGAAGTCCTCGCCGCCGCCGCGCCCGGAGTAGAGGCCGGCGCGCCCGGTCGCGCTCACGACGCCGTAGCTCACGCTCGACTCGAGCTCGAAGGGGGAGCCGATCGCGATGACAAGCTCGCCGACCTCGAGATCGTCGCTGTCGCCGAGCGCGGCGACGGGCCAGTCGCCCTTGTGCTCGTCGAGGATCTGGATCACCGCAACGTCGTTCCGCGTGTCCGCGCCGAGCAGCTTGATGTTCCCGAACTGCCGGCCATCCGGCAGCTGCACCTCGAGTTCGCCCGCGAGCTCCTGGCTGCGGAGGCGGAGGTACGTGTCGAGCACGTGCCGGTTCGTGAGGATGTGCCCTTCCTTCGAGATGATGAACCCGGAGCCGGAGACGAGCTGACGCCGGGCGCGTCCGTAGGTGCGTCCGTAGGTCACGACCTTCACGACCGCGGGGCGGACCTTCTTCGTCGCCTCGATCAGCGGGCGCGACAGCTCCCTCGACGAGGCGGTCGGCTTCGCCGGGACCGCCCGGAGCTCTGGGGGCGCCTCCGCCCCCGCCGCCTTCGGGCCGAGGAGCAGCGTCCCGCACAGGAGCCCGAGGAGGCTCCCGAGGGCGAGCAGGAGGGTCGCGCGTCGCATCATCATTCCGACATCCTATACGGGCAACTCGCGCGGGGGCGTCAAGTCGTTGCCGCGCAAGCGGATACGTCGACGCGCGGCCCGTTTTCGTGACACCGGCCCGCGACGTACAGATATGACCGCTCCTGCGGCCGGCCCCCCCGGCCCCCCCGGCGACGCCCTGCCGGCGCTCCTCGACGCCGCCCTTCGCGCAGCCCTCGTCCCGGCGTTCACGCCGCGTCGCTGGCGTCGCTTCGTCGATCGCGGTGGGGACCCGGCGGCGTTGGCTTCCGGCGACGCCCGCGAGCTCGCCCGGTCCCTCGGCCTGCGCGACGACGAGGCGCGCGTGCTCGCCCGAGACCTCCTGCGCGCGGACCCGGCGCGAGAGCTCGCGTCCGCGCGCGCCTTGGGCGCCGAGGTCGCGGGGTGGGGCGGGCCGGCCTACCCGGCCGCGCTCCGCCAGCTCGCCGACCCGCCGCCGGTCCTCTTCGTGCGCGGCGCGCTGCTCCCGTGCGACGCGAGGGCCGTCGCCGTCGTCGGCTCCCGCCGCGCGACCCCCTATGGCCTCCGGGTGGCGCGGGCGCTCGCGGGTGACCTCGCGCGCGCCGGCGTGACCGTGGTGGGGGGCCTCGCGCGGGGGATCGACGCGGCGGCGCACTCGGCCGCGCTCGCGGCGGGCGGGCGCACGGTCGCGGTGCTCGGCAGCGGGCTCCTCGACCCGTATCCGCCCGAGCACTTGGGCCTGCTTGAGGAGATCGCGGCCGCCGGCGCGGTCCTGAGCGAGTTCCCGCTGCGCGCTCCTCCCCTGCGGCGCCATTTCCCGCAACGGAACCGCCTCCTCGCGGCCCTTTCGCTCGGCACCCTCGTCGTGGAGGCGTCGCCGACCAGCGGATCGCTCACCACCGTCCGGCACGCGCTCGACCTCGGCCGCGCCGTGATGGCGGTGCCCGGCCCCATCGACGAGGAGTGCTCGCTCGGCACGCTCCGCATGCTCCAGGAGGGCGCTGCGGCCGTGGGCGCCGCGCAGGACGTGTTCGCCGCGCTCGGGTGGTGTGCGACCGCGTCCGCGGCCCTCCCGGCGGGCGAGCGGGACGTGCTCGAGGCGCTCGGCCCGGACGGGGCCGCAGCGCGGGACGTGGCCCTTGCCTTGGGCATGCCCGAGGAGGTCGCCGCGGGCCATCTCGTGACGCTTGAGATCCGCGGGCTCGTCGCACGCGAGGAGGGAGGCCGCTATGTGATCCCGTGATCGCGGGGCGACCCGGCCGTCGTCCGTCCCCGCGCTGCCTCGCTTGCCGCTCGCGGGCGAGGCCCGAACGGCCCATGTGCCCGGCCGTGGCCAGGGTCCGGCCCGGCAGCCGGAGCTACGGCAGGATCCACTCGACGAAGAAGGACACCGCGAACAGGAAGACGATGATCCCGCCCAGCGTCACGGCCCATGCGCGCAGCGCGTGACGGAGGATCTCCCGGATGTCCTCGCGATGAGCCGCCGCCGTGACGAGGGCGACCGCGAGGCAAAGCGGCGGCAGGAACGCGAACTCCGCGAGTCGGACGAGGCCCAGGAGCGCCATCGCGGTCATGCGGCGCCTCCGGCCTGCCCTGCGGCCTCCGCGCCGTCCTGTTCAGCGACCTCGTCGCCCCGGCTGCACGTCGCCACGAAGTCCATCATCGCGACGACGTTGAGCAGGCAGCCGACGGCGGTGTAGGTGAGACCGAGCTGCAGGAAGGGGATCCTGTGGTCGAGCTCGAGGCCGCGGGTGAGCAGCCAGCCGAGCGCGGTCTGCCCCGCGTTGAACATGTAGGCGAGGAAGTAGATCCGGTCGCGCTCGAAGTCGAGATTGCGTCCTTCCGCGAGCGCGGTGCCCGCGGCGAACGTCGCCGTGATCACGACGAAGTAGAGAAGCGCCTTCGCGCGCCGGCCGATGATCAGGTGGCCGAGCCCGGGAAGAAGCCACGCGCCGAGGATTCCGAAGAGCGTGCGCTCCGCCGAAACGGGGGGGCCGGGGGGGGCCGCTTCCTCGTGGTGGACGAGGCTGTCCCGCCGTCCCCGCAGCCCTTGGCCGACCCACGAGAGCCCGACGAGGATCGCCAGGATGGTGAGGATGGCGGCGCGGTTCTCGGGATCGTGCTCCTTCGAGTACGCGAAGAGAGCGGCCCCGCCCGCCGCGAGCGCGAGCCCGCCGCCGAGGCGAAGGAGCCTCTCGCGAGGCGTCAGCCGGTTCGGAGGGGTCATGCGGGCATCCGAGGATACGCGGCGGGATGTGATCCGGACAGTTCCCGGGCGGTCATGGGACGGGCGTGGTACTCTCCGCGCCTTCCGGCGATGGAGGCCTTCGAGGGCAAGACGCGGGTCCGCGTCCGGTACGCGGAGACCGACTGCATGGGCCGCGCCTACCACGCGAACTACCTCGTGTGGTTCGAGTGCGGTCGCGTGGAGCTGCTGCGGTCGCGCGGGTTCGACTACGCGCGCGTGGAGCGGGAGCAGGACTGCTTCCTCCCCGTGTTCGAGGCCCACGTGAAGTACCTCGCGCCCGCGCTCTTCGACGACGAGCTGGAGATCGTGACGCGGATCGAGGACTATAGCTTCGTCCGTCTGACGTTCGCGTACGAGGCGCGCCGGGTCCGGGACGCGGTCCTTTGCGCGGAGGGACGGACGGTCCTCGCCGCGGTCGACCGGAAGGGCGAGCCGCGGAAGCTGCCGGCGGACCTCCGGGCCTACCTGGAACGGCTGCCGCTCCCGGATGAGCAGGAGCGGCGGCGGCGCTCGCGTGCGGCGGGCGGGTCTTCCCGGGAATGAGGTCCCTTGGACCGGTCCCCGAGGGCCTTCCCGGGCCCCGGGTGGCCTCCGTCGGCTTCTCCCGGGACCCGAGGAATAGGACCCGGGTATCCTGCGTCCCAATGGGCACGATGCGGGCTCTTGGCGCCTTGGCGCTCTTCCTCGGGGCCTGTTCCGCGCCCAAGAAAGAGGCCGACCTCGTCGTTCCCTACGAGGACCAGGTCAAGGCGGCGCTCGAGCACGAGGGGAACGAGGAAGGGCAGATCATCCGCCGGACCTACCTGAACGTCCGCCGCTACGAGGAGCTTCGCATCGAGATGCAGGAGCAGCCCATGGCAGCCCTGCGGGTGACCATCGGCCGGAGCGTCGACGACAACTTCGATGTGTTCAAGCGCCACGCGCTTGACAAGGGGGGCTCCTCCACGCTCCGCAACTGGGCGGTCGCGTGCCTCGGCTTCGCGATCGACAAGCGCGTCCCCGCGCGGGATCTGCTCCAGTCGTTCCTCGTGGATCCGGACGAGCCGCCTTGGCTTCTCGCCAACGCGTGCCAAGGGCTTGCCGTCCTCAGGGACAAGGAGACCGACCTCTCGCTCGTGATCCCGCTGGTCGGCCACGGCAACCCCGAGGTCCGCGCGTGCTCGGCGACCACGATCAAGGAGATCTGGTTCGTGACCGTCCCGCCGCGCGATCTCACGCCGCAGTACTACGCCGCGATCGACCGGCTCGTCGGCCTCCTGCACGACGACGCGACGATCCGCGGGCGCCGCGCCGCCGTGTGGGCGCTCGCCAACCTGCACCATCCGGTCGTGCTCGACCACCTCATCTCGGCGCTTGCGGACGACGACCCCGAGGTGCAGATCGGCGGGCTCTGCGGCATCGAGGCGCTGGGCGACGCCCGCGCGCTCGAGCCGCTCTTCGAGTACCTCGACGACGACCCCGCGGAAGGGCCCGCCTCGTTCGCGGTGCGCGCCCTCCAGCAGATCGCGGTGCAGAACGGGTTCGCGCAGACGAAGACCGAGCTCGAATCGCTCGGCACGAGCGCCAAGGCCTGGCGCAAGTGGCTCCGGGCGAAGCGGTCCGAGTAGGGTGAACAGGAGCCCGCTCGGTTCCGATCGCCTGCGACCCACAAGGACGCCCCTTCGGCCGGTGGCCTTGACAAGAGCCCGCTCGGTTCCGACCGCCTGCGACCCACAGGGACGCCCCTTCGGCCGGTGGCCTTGACAAGAGCCCGCTCGGTTCCGACCGCCTGCGACCCACAAGGACGCCCCTTCGGCCGGCGGCCGTGACCGGAGCCCGCTCGGTTCCGACCGCCTGCGACCCACAGGGACGCCTCTTCGGCGGGCGGCGTTGACGGGAGCCCGCTCGGTTCCGACCCGGACGGACACCCCTTCGAACCGCTGCCCCCTATCCCTACAGCACGGCCGCGGGATCGATGTCGAGCACGAGGTCCACGCGGCGCGGCACGCGGGCGGTGCGGGCCGCGGCGCACGCGCGGGCGAGCGCGCCGGCGCTCTTCGAGAGGATCAGGACCATCGTGCGCCACTTCCCGCGCACGCGCTCGATCGGCGCCTTCGCGGGACCGCGCAGCTCGACCATCCCACCCGCCATCTGGCCGCGGACGGCCTCCGCCACCCGCTGCGCGGCCATGCGCGCGTCGGGCTCCTCCGTTGCCGAGAGGACGGCGAGCGCGCACCGGCGCTCCGGCGGGAGCCCGAGCAGCGCGCGCTCCTCGAGCTCGGTCGCGGCGAACGCCTCGTAGTCGTGGCGCGAGGCGGTCGCGATCGCGTAGTGGCGGGGGTTGTAGGTCTGGACGATCACGCGGCCTCCGCGATCCCCGCGGCCGGCGCGCCCCGCGACCTGCGCGATCAGGCTGAAGGTGCGCTCGTTCGCGCGGAAGTCGGGGAGGTGCAGCGCCGTGTCCGCGTTGACGATGCCGACGAGCGTGACGTCGGGGAAGTGGTGGCCCTTCGCGACCATCTGCGTGCCGACGAGGAGGCGTGCGTCGCCCCGGCGGAAGCTCTCGAGCGCGTCCTCGAGCCGCTCGCCGCGCGCGCTGTCGGAGTCCACGCGCACCAGCGGCACTTGGGGCCACGCTTCCGCGGCCTCCTCCGCGACGCGCTCGGTCCCCGAGCCGACGTACTTCAGCGTCGGCGCGTGGCACTCGGGGCAGCTCGAGAGCGCCTTCGCGGCGTGGCCGCACAGGTGGCAGACGGTCCTCGCGCGCCCCTTGTGGAAGACGAGCGTCGAGGAGCAGTTCGGGCAGCCGAGCGCGTGCTTGCAGCGCTCGCAGACGACGACCGTCGAGAAGCCGCGGCGGTTGAGGAAGAGGATCACCTGCCCGCCCTGCCTCACCGCGTCGGCCACCGCGACGCGGAGCCGGCGCGAGAACAGGTGCGAGCTCTCCTGCGAGAGGTCCACGATCTCGATCGGCGGGAGCGGGTAGCCGCCCGCGCGGCCGGGCAGCCGGTGGAGCGCGTAGCGCCCCCGCAGGGCGTTCGAGAAGGACTCGAGCGAGGGGGTTGCCGAGCCGAGGAGCACGGGGCACCCCGCGTCGCGCGCGCGGATCACCGCGACGTCGCGCGCGTGGTAGCGCGGGGCCGTCTCCTGCTTGAAGCTCGTCTCGTGCTCCTCGTCCACGACGATGAGGCCGAGCTGGCGGACCGGCGCGAAGACCGCGCTCCGGGGCCCGATCACGACGTCGGCCTCGCCGCGCCGGATCCGCTGCCACGCGCGCCGCCGCTCCGCCTCGGCCTGCGCCGAGTGGAGGACCGCGACGCGCGCGAACCGAGCCCGGAACCGGCGTACGGTCTGCGGCGTGAGCGCGATTTCCGGGACGAGCACGATCGC